>Ga0272449_1000185_pt1 | contig 80742 bp, 77 predicted proteins | sample YNPCB0241_FD_198679 | JGI IMG/M metagenome (GOLD analysis project Ga0272449, IMG submission 198679) | Hot spring sediment microbial communities from Yellowstone National Park, WY, United States - YNP-CB-024-1 | ecosystem: Environmental > Aquatic > Thermal springs > Hot (42-90C) > Sediment...
TTATGATGCTTTGTCTTACGATTATAATGTTATTGTTATCTCTGATGCAACTGTATCTAATAACCAAAAAATTCAAAAATCTAATCTTTTTGATATGGAAAATGTTGGAGCAAAGATTTTAAACACAAATGAAATTATCAATTTAATAGAAAAATAGATTTTATTTTTTAAAATAATCCTTTTTAAAATCTTCTATTGCTTTTTTACTTAATGGATTATCTAAAATTTCTTCAAAAATATTTTTGGAAATTGTTACAGCATCACTTCCACTTACAATAACATCTTCCACTTCTTTTGAACTTCTAAAACTCGCTGATAAAATTTTTACGCTCAATTTACTCTCTTTAATAATAATTTTTGCGTCTTTGATAATTTTAAATGGCTCTCCACCATATCTTCCAATTCTGTTTATATAAGGTATTACATAATTAGGTTCATAAATTAATGAGAGAATTATTTGATTTAAAGAAAAAATTGAAGTTATTGAAAAAGGAATTTTTTCCTTTTTAAATAGATTCAAACTTCTTAATCCTTCATATGAAAATGGAATCTTTAAAATGAGTTTTTCAGGATAAAGAGAAAAATAATATTTGCCTTCCTCAAATATTCTTAAATAATCATCTTCAAGAGTTTGTACAAAAATTGTTAAATCTATATTTTTACAAAAATTTATTATATCCTTTATTGATATTTTTTCTTTTCCAATTAGAGTTGGATTGGTTGTAATTCCTTTTATAATTCCTAAAGAACTAATTTCTTCTATTTCTTTACAGTTTGCACTATCAAGAAAAATTTCCATTTTTGATAAAATTATAATACATTGTCATAAGGAGGTAAAGATATATGAAACTGAATGAGATATACAAGCTATTTATTGAATTTGGAATTGAGAATGACCCAAGAGGTAAGGATGAGATTAAAAAACTTTTAGAAGAAAGGAAAAAAGAGTATGAAAAATTAGATGAAAATGAAAGAGAGTTTTTTGATAAAGATTCTCTTTTTAATCCATATGGAGATACAAGAATTCTTTATGGAACTGGAGAAGAAGAGATTAAAAAAATTATTGTTGGAATTGATGTTGATAGTGCAGAGGTTATGCTTGCAAAAGATCTAGGATATGATCTTGTTATTTCTCACCATCCAAGAGGTTATGCTTTACTAAATCTTCCAGATGTTATGAAACTACAAGAAGATGCATTAGTCAATTATGGAGTACCAATTAATATTGGGCAAAAATTGATGGCAAAAAGAATTTCAGAAGTTGATAGAGCATTAACTCCACAAAATGCTTATAGAGCAGTTGACACAGCAAAGATTTTGAATATACCATTTATGTGTGTTCATACTCCAGCAGATAATGCAGTTCATTATTTTTTGACCCAACTTTTTGAAAAGGAAAAACCAAAATATTTAAAAGATGTGATCGATATTCTTTTAACAATACCAGAGTATAGAGAGGCTAAAAAAATGGGGTTTGGGCCAAAAATATTTAGTGGAGATTTAAGAAGCAAAGCAGGAAAAATTATGATCGATATGACAGGTGGAACTGAAGGAGCAAAAGAATTAATGAAAAAACTTTCAGAAGCAGGTGTTGGTACAATTATAGGTATGCATTTTTCAGAAGAACACAGAAAAGAAGCTGAAGAAAATCTTATTAATTTAGTTGTTGCAGGACATATGTCATCAGATTCAATTGGTCTTAATATACTTTTAGATGAAATAGAAAAAAAAGTATTAACTATTAATTCATTCTCAGGATTTATAAGAGTGAAGAGAAAATAAAAAAGGGCGGAAAGTCCCGCCCTTTAATTTTTTTTAAAAAATTAAAACTCAGTTTTACCTGTAAAGTTGAAATCTTTAACTCTTATGTATGGAACAACACTTACATGAGCATCGCCTTTTTGAAGTTTTCTCTCTTTAGAAATTTCAATTACATTATTCATAAGTTCAACCATATTCTGTGTAAATCTTAAATTTTTAATAGGTGATACAATTTTTCCATCTTCAATTAAAAATGTCCCGTCTCTTGTCATTCCAGTTATAATTACTCTTTTTGGATCAAGAGGATTTGTATAATGAAATCTGGATATAAAAACTCCTCTTTTAACATTTTTAATCATATCTTCAACATAACTATCTCCTTCTTTCATAAATAAATTTAAAGCAAATGGACCAATAGAATTAGGTTGAGGAAGTGCATGTCCCGTATTCTCTTTTCCATATTTATAAGCATGGTAGGAATCATAAACAACACCTTTTGCTATTCCATTTTCAATTATATTTACTCTCTTTTTTGGAACTCCTTCAAAATCAAATATAATTGGTGCACCGTTTGAATCTAATCCATCATCCCAAATTGTTATATTCTCACCGAAAACCTTTTCACCTAATTTTCCGCTCATGAAACTGATTTCTTGATGAAAACTTTTTGCTCCAAAGGAAAGATAAGCAAAGAAAAATAGAATATCTTCAACTGCATAAGGGGTTAAAATAACTTCATATTTTTGTGGTTCTAAATCTTTAGGATTTTTTCCTTTTAATACTCTATCAATAACTTCATTTGCTAAGTCTTTTTCATCAATTTCAGAAAATTTCATTGAAAATCTATCTCCATAACCAGATGAACTTTCGCTCATAATGACTGTTGTAAAAGTTAAAGAAGAATAAGGAGAATAAACATTAATTCCTCTTGAATTTAAAACCATATATTCTTCTAAATCTAAAGAAAAAGCGCCTGATGCAATTAATCCATGTTTTTCTGCTTCATTAACAAGAGATTTTACTTTATCTGCAATATCAATTGGTGTCACATTTAAGTTTTCCTCAAAAAATGTTTTAACTTCTTTTACTTCTTCTTTTTCTGGAAGTTTTACAAAATATGGATCCTCTTTAGAATAATTAGCAATTTCTTCTGCATTTTTAACTGCTTTAACAACCCCTTCTTCTGTTAAATCATTTGTTTCAACAAATCCTATTTTTTTATCTTTAATAACTCTAACTCTAACTATAGAATTACTTTCTTTTACATTTTGATGTATTGTATTATTAGCAAATCTTGTTAAAGTTGAATCTTTTCCTAAATATAATATTTCTATCTCATCTGATTTTGATGCTTCTAATCCCTTTTTTAAAAATTTTAAAATCTCATCCTTTCCTCTCATCTTATCACCCCTACTCTTACATTTCTAAATCTTGCAGGCGATGTTCCATGTGAAACCTGCATAATTTGTGTAGGCTCACCTTTTCCGCAATTTGGTAAACCCCAAACATGCCAAAGATCTTTATTTCCAATTCCATCACATGATCTCCAAAATTCATATGTAATTCCAGTATAAGTTGGATTTTTAATCATTTCTCCAAGTTTTCCATCTTTGATTTCCCAACCAATTTCACATCCAAATTGAAAGTTAAGTCTTTTATCATCTATTGACCAACTTTTATTTGTTTCAACATATATTCCATCTTTTATATCTTTAATTAAATCTTCAAAAGATAAATCTCCTGGTTCTAAATTAATAGAAGTCATTCTTATTAAAGGAATTCTATTCCAACCATCTGCTCTCATAGCACCCATAGGTTTTAAACCAACTCTATGAGCGGTTTCTCTTGAAGTTAAATAACCAACAAAAATTCCATCTTTAACAAGATAAACTCTTTGAGCCTTAACTCCCTCATCATCATATTTAAATCCACCAAGTGCATGAGGTATTGTCGCATCAGCAGTTATATTTACAATTTTCGAACCATATTCGAATTTACCTAATTTTTCTGGAGTTAAAAATGAAGTTCCTGCATAAGAAGCTTCCATTCCAAAAACTCTATCAAGTTCAGCAGGATGACCAAGAGATTCATGAACTTGTAGAGCCATCTGATCCCCACTTATAACAATATCCATATATCCAGATGGACAGGGCTTTGCTTTTAGAAGTTCTACACTTTGTCTTGCTATTTTTTCACTATTTTCAAGAAGTTTCATTTTTTCAATGAATTCCCAACCTTCTCTTGAGAAATCTCCACCTAAAGATGATGGATAACTTCTTCTTTGAACCTCTCCATCTTCTCCTATGGCAAAAGATTCAATACCTCCGCCTGATACTAATCTTTCCTGAAATATATATGAACCTTCAGTTGAGGAAAAATATTTTTTCTGTTTAAGAAAATATAAACTTCCTCTCCTTATCTTTACTTGTTTAAAGGAAGACATGGTTTTGTCACATTCGAGTAGAAGAGAAATTTTTTTCTCAAGTGAAATTGAAAAAGGATCGATTTTATAATCTTCAAAATATTCATCAATATAAACCTCAACTGGTGAAAGAACAGTGTCTTCTTTTTTTACAATGGACGATGCTTTTGCAATATTAAATGCTTCTTCTAAAACTTTTAACATTTCATGTTTATCTATTTTAGATGAAGAAGAAAAACCCCAAGAACCATTTAAAAGAACCCTAATACCAAAACCTTTTGAAATAGTTTTTCCTATTCCTTGGATATTACCGTTTTCCACATCAATAGATTCTATTTCGTCTTCAATAACCCTAATGTCAGCATAAGTTAAACCTTTCTTTTTTGCTTCATCCATAATCCATCTTACTTCATCCTTCACATATAACCTCCTAAATATTTAAAAAGTTAAACTTAATAATCTCTTAATCCTTTCTTCAATTGGTGGATGTGTGGCAAACAGTTTTTGGTTAACAAAAGGATTCCTTATAAATAAATGAGCAGTTGCATCTGATGCTGATCTCATTGGTTTTGTATAATTTCCAATCTTTTTTAATGCATTAGCAAGACCATATGGATCTCTAACTATATAAGCACCATCTGCATCAGCAAGATATTCTCTTTGTCTAGAAATTGCTGCTCTAATTATTGCAATAAGAATTGGTGAAATTATGGCTAAAATTATAGCAATAAGAATTAAAATAACGTTTCCCCCTTCTCTGTCTCTTTTTCTTCCACCTCCAAAAAAGAAAACACTTCTTAAAAAAATATCTCTTAGTAAAACAATCAGACCAACAACAATTCCAATTACAGTCATCAACAAAATATCATAATTTCTTATATGAGCAATTTCATGTGCAATTACACCTTGAAGCTCTTCTCTATTCATAATTTTTAGAAGTCCTGTTGTAACACAAACAGAGGCATTTTGAGGATTTCTTCCTGTCGCAAAAGCGTTTGGCTGCTCTTCGAACATTATGTAAACTTTAGGTTTAGGAACACCAGCCGCTAAAGCAACCTCTTCAACTACATTGTGTAATAGGTAAAACTTGTCCTTATCAGCAGGAATTGCTCCAACCGAAAGAAGGGCTATTTTATCTGAGTTATAATAAACAATAATATTATAAATGACTATTAATACAGCTATAAAAATTAAACCAATTGTTCCCCACTCGAGAGCATATATAAAAAGATATCCTATAAAGAATAGAATAATAGAAAAAATTAATAAATAGAATAAAGTTTTTCTCTTGTTTTCTGAAATTAATTCATAAAGAGTTTTCTTCATTCTTTAAAATGATACTCTTACTGTTCCTCTCTCTTCCTCTGGAATTGGATAGTATTCGGCTGGTGTAAGTCCCATAATTTTTGCAACTATCGCTGCAGGTATCTTTTCCTGTGCCGTATTAAATCTCAAAACAATATCATTATAAAATTGTCTTGCAAATGCAATTTTATTTTCTGTATTTGTTAATTCCTCTTGAAGTTTTAAAAAGTTCTCATTTGCTTTCAATTCTGGATAATTTTCAGCAACTGCGAAAAGTGTTTTTAAAACGCCTGATAATTGATTATTTGCTTCTCCAATATCTTTTATTGAACCTGCACTCATTGCTCTTGTTCTTAAATCTGCTACTTTTTCAAAAACCTCTCTTTCATGCTTTGCATAACCTTTTACAGTTTCAACAAGATTAGGAATCAAATCATATCTCCTTTTCAATTGAACATCAACTTGAGCCCATGCGTTTTTAACTCTATTTTTAAGAGTGATGAACATGTTGTAAGTTCCAATGAACCAGAAGAGCACGACAAGCACAACTGCTAAAATGATCCATACAATCATAAATCACCTCCAATTTTTTTAATTATACTTTATTTTAATAACATTTAAAGAGTTTTATTATAAAGATATAATAAATATAAAGAAAGAATTATTCCGACAGTTAAGAAAGTAATTATAAATATAGGATATGTTTTAAATTTTTTGTCAATTAAAAAACCTAAAAAAGTTAGAAGAAGAGTTGAAGTTAAAAATATAAAAGTTATTTCAATTATAATTTGGATAATGCTTTTATTTTTCATTTCAAAATAATTATATAAAATTAATGGTATAATAGATAAAAGATGAAAGGAAAAAGTTTTATACACAAAAATGCAATAAGAGATATAGCTATAATCTCAGCTCTTAATTGTTATGGAATTGTTGGTATGGCTCCTATAAATATAATTCAAAAAATTGAAAAGGTACTTGGCTCAAGTGAAGCAACAAGAGGAGTTGAGGTTAATTTTTTAAATGAAAGTTTTATAATTACATATCACATAGTTGTTTCAAAAGGAATAAATATAAAAGAGGTGATTAAAAATTTAATTGAACAAGCAGAATTTTCTTTTGAAAAAATGATACATATAAAACCACAAATTAAAGTAGTTGTTGAAGAGGTTAAGGAGGATTAATTTTGAAGCAACTTGATAAAAATTTTTTTCTCAATTTCTTTTACCTTGGATTTAAAGAAGTTGAGAATAAAAAGGAAGATATAAATAAATTAAATGTTTTTCCAGTACCAGACGGAGATACTGGCACAAATATGTATATGACACTTCTTTCAAGTTATGAAGAAATAAACAGAACCAACCCTAAAACTGTTGGAGAAGCATCTCAATGCATTGCAAGAGGAAGTTTAATGGGAGCAAGAGGTAATTCAGGTGTTATACTTTCTCAAATTTTTAAAGGAATGAATATTGTTTTAAAAGATAAAGAAAAAATTACGCCTAAAGAATTTTCTCTTGCTTTTATTGAAGGTGTTTCAAAAGCATATAAAGCGGTTATTAAACCAGTTGAAGGCACAATATTAACAGTGGCAAAATCTTTTTCTAAAACTCTTTATGAGAAAATAAAAGAGGGGAAAAATTTAGATGAAGCATATTTTGAATCAATAATAAAAGCAAGAGAAACTCTTAAAAAAACTCCTGAAATGTTGAGTATTTTAAAAGAAGCAGGAGTTGTTGATGCTGGTGGTCTTGGTTTCATATACTTTGTTGAGGGTGGATATAAAGCGATTAAAGGCAAAGAAGTAGAATTAGAAAAAATTGAAATTAAAGAACCAAGAAAATTTGAAAAACTTCAATATCCTTATGATGTTGTAATTCTTCTCTCAACGAATTTAAAAGAAGAGAATATAATGAAAGATTTTAATATAGAAGGAGATTCATTAATAGTGGGAAAAGAAGAGGATTTCTTCAAAATTCATTTTCATACAAATAATTTTTTTGATTTAATAAATTATCTCTCAAAAAGGGGGACAATTATAAAAATAAATATAGAAAATATGCAATATGAGGTCGATAAATTGAGAGAAACTAAAAATGAGATAGGTTTTGTTGCTGTTTCAAAAGGTGAAGGTTTTGAAAAAATTCTAAAAGAGGTTGGTGTTAATTATATAGTTGAGGGTGGTCAATCTTTCAATCCATCAACAAAAGATATACTTGAAGGAATTGAGAGTGTAAATGCAGATAAAGTTATTGTTTTTCCAAATAATTCAAATGTGTACTTTTCTGCTCTTCAAACAAAAGAGTTAACACAAAAAAGAGTTGAAGTAATACCTACAAAATCGATACCAGAATGCATAACTGCTCTTACAATGGTAGATAAAAATAAAAGCTATGAAGAAATTGTTGAGGAATTAAATGAATATATAAAAAATATAAGAGTTATTGAGGTAACAAAATCCATAAGAGATACAATGTTTAATGGAACAAAAATAAATGAGGGAGATTATATATCTATTTTTCAAAATAGAATGATAGGTAATAGAGTATCACCAGAAAATGCTCTTATTGAAATGTTAAAAACAATAGATATAGAAGATGGAACTCTTATATCAGTATATTATGGAGAAGAAATAGATGAAGAAAGGGCATATAAATTGAGAGATAAACTTCAAAAAATATATCAAAATTGCGATGTTGAAATTTATTATGGTGGGCAACCACTTTATTATTATATCGTAGCATTGGAGTAAGATATGATTAAAATTGTTGTTGATTCTGGCTGTGATTTGCCAGAAGAATATTTAAAAGAAAAAAATATTACTGTTATTCCTTTATATCTTAAAATAAAGGATAAGTTTTTAAAAGACGGAATAGATGTAAAAGGTGAAGAGTTTTTTAAATTACTCAAAGAACATAAAGATCTAAATACATCTCAACCACCACTTGAAGATTTTTTAAAGATATATAAGGAATTAGTTGATAACGGAGATGAGATTATATCAATCCATATAACAGGAAAGGGTTCTGGTACAGTAAATACAGCAAAAATAGCAAGAGATGAAATAAACAAAGAAAAAATTGATGTTCTTGATTCAAATCATATTTCTGCATCTTATGGATTTATTGTAAAAAGAGTTCAAGAACTAATTGAAAATGGATTAACGAGAAGTGAAATTGTAAAAAGGTTCAACACAATAATAAATAAAGTACAACTTTTTTTTACATTAAATACTCTCGAATATGTTAATAAAGGTGGTAGAGTCAAAGACATAAAATCTATAATAACAAATATTCTTGATATTAAACCAATTCTAAATATGAAAGATGGTCTTCCAAAAATATATAAATTGATAAGAGGAAGAAGAAATTCGTTAAAAGAAATTATTAAGTGTGTATTAGAAAATATTAAAAATAAGATAAGTTTTGAACTTGCATTTGTTCATGGAGATGCAGAGGTTGAAATTAATTATGTTAAAGAGGAAATTTTAAAAAATGTAAAACCAAAAGAATATTTTACAAAATTAATAGGTCCTGCACTTGGAGTACATGCTGGACCAGGCTCACTCGGAGTTGCAATAAATATATTAGAGGAGGAGGTATGAACAACAAATATGAGTTGGATTATTCTCAACTAAGAAAAGAATGTGATTTAAACTTATTTAAATTTAAAACAACAGAAGAAATAGAACCAATTGAATTTTTAATAGGACAAGATAGGGCATTATCAAGTATAAATTTTGCCTTAGATATAAAAGTAGATGGTTATAACTTATATATATCTGGACTTCCAGGTTCTGGCAGAACATCTGCTGTTAAAAGAATTGTAAGTGAGAAAGCAAAAGATGAAAAAACTCCAGATGATTTATGTTATGTTTATAACTTCAAAGACCCAGATAGGCCAAATTTAATAAAATTTCCTGCAGGAAAAGGGAATAATTTTTCAAAAGATATTGATGAGTTTATATCAACAATCAAAAAAACAATACCTAAAGCATTCGAAACAGAAGACTATGAAAAAAGAAGAAATGAAATTATAAAAAGATTCCAAATTGAAAAGGAGAATATTCTTCAAGAGATAGAAAATATTGCAAAAGAAAAGGGGTTTCTAATTCAACTAACTCCAACTGGAGTTATTACAATTCCACTTAAAGATGGAGCGCCTTTAAAACCAGAAGATTTTCAAAGGTTAACTCCAGAAGAACAGAAAAAAATTCAAGAAGATGGGCAGAAACTTCTTGAAGAGTTAAATGAAGTTGTCTTGAAAATTAAAAAAATTGATAAAAAGATAATTGAAAATTTAAATGAACTTGACATTGAAATTGCTGTTTTTGCAATTGGTCATCTTTTAAAAGATTTGAAAGATAAGTATCAAGATGTTCCTGAGGTCAGTGACTATCTAGATGAACTAAAAGATGATATAATAAATAACTTAAATTTCTTTAAATCACCAAAAGAAAATGGTGATGAATTTTTAAGAAGGTATAGAATAAATGTGATTGTTGATAATTCAAAAACCAAAGGAGCACCTGTCGTTTATGAAACAAATCCTACCTATTTCAATCTATTTGGTGGAATTGAATATGAAACAAAAATGGGAGTTATGTATACTGATTTTAATTTAATCAAATCTGGTTCAATTCATAAAGCAAATGGAGGATATTTAATTATTAATGCATTGGATCTTTTAACAAATCAATTCTCATGGGATACTCTGAAGAGAACTCTTAAAAACAAAGAATCTATAATTGAAAATCCACTTGAACAATTCAAAATAGTTCCAACTGTTTCTATTAAACCAGAACCTATACCAATTAATGTGAAAGTTATTTTAATCGGAATTCCATATATATATTACCTTTTATATTATTACGATGATGATTTTAAAAAATTGTTTAAAGTTAAAGCTGATTTTGATACTGAGATGGATAGAAATGAAGAGAATATTAATAAATATGTAAATTTTATAAGCAGCTTTGTAAAAAGGGGAAATTTAAAACATTTAACAAAAGATGCTGTTAAAGAGATTATTGAATATGGTTCAAGAATTGTTGAAGATAAAGAAAAAATTACAACAAGATTTCAATTAATTGGAGATCTTATAACTGAAGCTGATTTTTGGGCAGAAAAAGATAATTCAAATTTTATCGAAGGCAAGCATATAATTAAAGCGATTGAAGAGAAATATTACAGATCTAATTTAATTGAAAAGAAAATTCAAGAATTAATCAAAGATGAAACAATTTTAATAGATGTTGACGGGGAAAAAATAGGCCAGATTAATGGACTTGCTATTATATCTCTTGGTGATTTTGACTTTGCAAAACCAACAAAAATAACAGCAAATGTATCAATGGGAGGTAAAGGAGTAATTAATATTGAAAGAGAGGTGAAACTTTCTGGAAGAATTCATGATAAAGGCGTTATGATAATGTCTGGTTTTATAGCTGAAAGATATGCAAAAGATAAACCTCTTTCACTTTCAGCAACCTTAACTTTTGAACAATCTTACGAGGAAATTGAAGGAGATTCTGCTTCATGTGCAGAATTATATGCCTTGATTTCAAGTATAGGCAAAATACCAATTAAACAATATATAGCAGTAACAGGTTCTGTTAATCAAAAAGGAGAAGTTCAACCAATTGGAGGTGTTAATAGAAAAATTGAAGGATTTTATGACACATGCAAAATTAAAGGTTTAAATGGAAAACAGGGAGTTATAATTCCTAAATCAAATGTAAAAAATTTAATGCTCAAAAAAGAAGTTGTTGAGGCTGTTAAAGATGGAAAATTTCATATTTATGCAGTATCAAAAATTGAAGAAGGGCTTGAAATTTTGACAGGATTAAGTGTTGAAGAGATTGATAAAAAGGTTAATGACGAACTATATAAACTTGCTATAGAATTTAAAAAATTCGGTGAAGAGAAAAAGAGTAGAAATAACAACAAAAAATAGTTCGGAGACAATTTTATTTGGAGAAAAGATATCTCAATGCTTAAAAAGAGGGGATCTTATCTTTATAAAAGGGGACCTAGGAGCAGGAAAATCAACATTAATTAAAGGTATAGCAAAGGGTCTTGGTGTAGAAGAGGAAGTTAAATCACCTTCTTTTATAATTGTAAATGAGTTTAAAGGAAGAGAGATATTTTTATATCATGTAGACTTGTATAGAATAGAAGGATTTGAAATTTTCAATTTAGGAATTGAGGAATTCCTAAAAAAAGGAGTAGTAACAATTGAATGGGCTAATAAAATTGAAAATAGTTTTATCAATAAGAATATAGATTTAATCGATATAGAAATAGAAATTTTGGATAAAAATAAGAGAAGAATAAAACTCAACTTTAAAGGAAAGGAGATTATTGAAAGGTGTTTCAAATTGCTATAAATAGTGCAATAGAACCATATAGTATTTCAATCTTAGAAGATGAAAAACTTTTAAATGAATTTTCTTGGTCATTTACTGATACAGGAAGAAATAATCATTTCGAAGGATTAGATTTTATTATGAGAAATCTTAATCTTAATTTAAACAATATGAATTTTATTACTATTCTTTCAGGGCCTGGTTCATTTACAGGTTTAAGGATCGGTTTTACATTTGCAAAAACAATAAACTTTGTTTTTAAAAAACCAGTTGTTGCGGTTAATTCATTTGAAGTTATAAAAGAATCTATTAATTTAAAAGATTATGCAATACTTATTAGTGCAGGACTTAAAGAAATTTTTTGGTTTGAAAAAGAAGTTGTAAAAATTATAAAGTTTGAAGAAATTAAAAAATTTATTAACAAAAAGGTTTTTGTTTTTCCTGAATATTATCTTTTCAAAGAATTTAATAAAGGGGTTTACATAAAAATAGATTCCCTTAATTTGGGAAAAATTGGTTATAGGAAATTTATTGATGGCAAATTTTCAGATTATAAAGATTTAAATCCACTATATTTAAGAGAAGCAGAAACAATTTTTAAAAAATTTAAATAATTGGAGGAACCATGGATAGGAAAACTTTAATAAAGGAAATTGAAAAAATAAGGGGATCAAAAGTTATTGTTTATTTTTTAGGGCCAAATTCAAATATTGCTCAAGATGCTGTTGAGGTTTTATATAATCATTTAAAAAATCTTGGAAAAGTAGATAAGCTAGATCTTTTTTTACATACTTTTGGTGGAATTCTTGAAATACCACCAAAAATTGTCTCGATAATGAGAGAATTTTCAAATAAATTCTCAGTGATAATTCCATATAGAGCACACTCTGCAGGAACATTAATAGCTTTAGGTGCAGATGAAATTGTAATGGGAAGAATGTCTGAACTAACCCCAGTTGATCCTCAAACTAGATCTCCTTTAAATCCAAAGGATCCAAAAGGCGAAATTACTTTTGTTGCTGTTCAAGATTTGATATCATTTTTTAAATTTGTAGATAATTTAGGAATTGAAAAAAAAGATGAAATTTTTAAGAGTTTACTTGAGAACCTTCATCCACTTGTTATTGGTACAGTTAATAGATCATGGTCTTTAATTAAACATATCATAAATAGACTTTTATCTTATAGTAATTATAAAGACGAGGAAAAAGAGATAATTATAGAGTTATTTTCAGGAGGACTTCCATCACATAACTACTTAATTACGAGGGAAGAAGCAAAAGAAATATTAAAAGATAAGGTAACATTAGCTTCAGAGGATATGGATAATATAATGTGGGATTTATATATACAATATATGATATTATTAAATCCAAAAGTTCCATATATTTTTGATCCACAATTTAATAGAGAAGTTAAAAAAATCAATATTGGATTTATTGAAACCTTAAATACAACATCATATTTTGTCCAAGTTTTTGAAAAAATAGAACAAAATGGAAAAATAATCGAATTACCACTTATGGGGGGATGGGTTGATGTTAAATAAAATTTTTTCTAAGAAATTTTAAAAGGAATAGAGAGATTGGAACACAAACTACTATAGCAACAATTGCTTCTGGTATTCCATGAATTAATGCAACACTTAATGCTTGAGGAAAATTGAAAACCCTAAAAATAACTGCAAGACCAAGAGTAATAACAGTATTAGTCATACTTCCTATAAATGATGCTATTGTTAAAGAAACAATTAATGGTTTACCTTTTGATATATAATAATAAAAAGGCAATGTTATTAAAAAAGATATTATACCTACTATATATTGAGATTTTATATACTTATTTAAGATCCAAAATAATAATAAGAATAAAATTATGCTGACGATAATATGAGTTATAAATTTACTAATTTTATTTTCTTTTTTTAATATTTTATAAATTGAGTAAAATGCAAAAGCAGAAAAAACTCCAATCAATGGTCTTGCTGGAAATAAAACCCAAATAGGAAAAATTGATGCATATAGGTAAACAACTGAAATTCCAAAGATAGTTCCAACGAGAGCTCCATATTTTGCACCTAAAACAATACCAGTTATTATAACTGGTAGATGCATAATTGTTGCTGCACCAGCTGGTGTAGGAAGAGGAATATAACCCCATGAAGTAAAACCAAGAAGAATTGTAATTGCACCTAAAATTCCCACAAGTGTTATCTCTCTTGTCTTTTGATTCATATGCTAACCTCCTTTATTCCCCTTAAAATTATAAAATTATAATATGTACAAAACTTATATTTTAATTTTAAAACTTAATAAAAATTTATCAATTGAAATCGGAAAAATTGGTAAATTTTTTTTAAAAAAGGGATATTATTTATATGTTGGAAGTGGGAAAAGAAATTTAGAAAAAAGAATACAAAGACATATTAAAAGAGAAAAAAATATTTATTGGCATATTGATTATTTAACAAGTAATAAAAATTTTTCTATCAAAGAAATTTATCTTTTTGATAAACTGAATGAGTGTAGATTAGCAAAAATTTTTATTGAAAAAAATTTTTCTTATATTATAAACTTTGGTTCATCTGATTGTAATTGCAAATCTCATTTATTCTTTTCTGAAAATTTGAAAAATTTTAAAATTGTTATAGAATCTTTTGAAAGGAGGAAATATTATGAAGCTTTTTGAACCTATTAGAATTGGAGATTTAGAATTAAAAAATAGAATTTTTATGCCACCTCTTGCTGTAAAAAATCCACAAAAAAGTGGCTTTGTTAATGAAATTGTATTAAATTATTATGAAGAAATGTCCAAACTTGGTATGAGTTTAATAATAACAGAAAACGCATTTCCATCTAAAGAATCAAGAGTAATGCCAAATCAACTTTTACTTTCTGATGACATATTTATTGAAGGACATAAAAAACTTGTTGAAAAGATACATAAAAATGAAGTAAAAGTTGCAATTGAGATAAATCATGCAGGTGCAAATTTATTTGAAATTCCTGAACTTAAAAATATGTTAAAAAATAAAGATGAAAGCGATTTTGTTTTTGAAGACGAAGAAGATACAAGAAAACCATTAAAATCAATAAATGAAGAAGATTTGCCAAAAGATAAAATAAGGGAAATTGTATTATCATTTGGAGAAGCGGCGAAGAGAGCAAAAGAAGCTGGCTATGATATTATAGAAATCCATGCAGGACATGGATTTTTAATAAATCAATTTTTATCACCAATGATTAATAAAAGAAAAGATAAATATGGAGGAGAACCTTTAAATAGAGCAAGAATTCTTTTCGAAATTATCGAGGAGGTAAAATTAAAAGCAAAGAATATTTTAATTTCAGTAAGATTACCTTTGAGTGATAACCCTCCACAGATAAAATTTTTTGAAGATGGATTAACAATAGAAGATGGACTTATAATAGGAAAAGAATTATCATATAAAGTTCATATGATAGATGTGACTGGGGGCTACTCTGGAAGTAGACCAAAAGAAATTTGGGAATATGATGGATATTTTAAAGAATACAGTAAAAGATTAAAAGAGATAGTTAATGTTCCAATAAATTTAACTGGAGGGATAAAAACCCCTTCATTTGCTAACTTTTTAATTGAAAATGGATACTGTGATACAGTTGGAATAGGAAGGGCTCTTTTAGCAGATAAAAATTGGATAAATAAGGCAAAATCTCTATTGAGTTAACAACATAACTATATCTTTCAATTCAAGTTCAAATAAGCCAAATTCTTTTATTTTAAAAATTAATTTTTGATATAGATAAAATTTATCAATTCTTAGGATTATCTTTTCGCCTTCTTTCCATATAAATGGATAATCTTTATCAATCTTTAAAATATCATTGTCTAATTTTATCTCTTCAATTATAAAATTACTTAATGTGTTTAAGAGTGAAATTTTTACTAAATTCTCATTTAAAAAAGATTCTTCTTTAACAATCGTTTTTGAAAAATAAAATAGATAATGATTATTAAAATCCACATTTTTAAATTTATCTGGAAAATCTGTTATTACTCCAAATAAATCGAAATTTTTAACTAATTCTATATCCTTTTCTTCGTTTACAACCCATGTAATAACATTCTTTGATATCTTTTTATATTCATTAACAAGAAAGTTTATATTTGGTTTTAAAAATTGAACTTCAATTAGATATTCATTTAAATTTTTTGGGACATGAGAATATAAATATGCAAAAGATATTTCTGGATAATATTTTTTAAATTCGAAAATCTCTTTATGAAAAAATGAAGAAATTATTAAATTTTTATATTTAAAATTACTTACAATTTTTAAAACATATGGAAAATCTGTTGGATTTTTTATCTCTATATCTATAAAACAATTTTCGTCATGCACAAATTCAAGACATTCTTCGAGAGTCAAAATTTTATCAATTGAACTCAAATTGGAAATCTCTTTATATTCTTTCTCTCTTATATTTAAATCTATTCCAAAAACTCTTTTTAAATTACTATCATGAGAAATTATAATCTTATCATCTAAAGTTTTTTGTGTATCCACTTCTATGCCATTTGCTCCAATTTCAAGTGCTTTTTTAAAACTTTTTAATGTATTCTCTAATTCATAAATACATCCTCTGTGACCAATTATAATCATTTATTTATCATCAATCAATTTTTTAACAGCGCTTTCTATACCTTCATATCCAGTGCATCTGCATAAATTACTTTCAAGATATTCTCTAATAATTTCATCATTTAGTTTATCTTTCTTTTTTAGAAGAGAATATACATTTACAATAAAACCAGATGTGCAAAAACCGCATTGGAATCCTTCTTCTTCTATGAATGCATTTCTTATTTTTTCATCATTTATTCCCTCTATTGTAGTTATTTGATCATTTTCATCTAATTCAACAGCAAGAATCATGCATGATTTATAAGGTATTCCATTTATAAGGATAGTGCAGGCACCACAATCTCCATTTTCACAACCAATTTTTGTTCCTGTTAATCCTAATTTTTCTCTTATAACCCTCAAAAGAGTTTCATTTGATTTTATAATAACTTTTCTTTTTTCATTATTGATATTTAAAATTTTTTCAAAACATCCTTCAAATTTTCTCATTTTATTTAACCTCCAAAATAGTTAAGTGAATCTTCCAAAATTATTTTCAAAAGTTCTTTTCTATATTCTTTTGATGCTCTAAAATCTGATTTAAAGTAGACGCTAAATTTATCCAAAATTTTTTCAATTTTATCTTTTTTTTTCAAATCTGAAGAATTTAATATTTTTTCAGATTCATAATCTCTTAAAGGAAAATTGAAGGCACCAGTAATTGCCATTCGAATTGAATTTCCAAACTTTACAAATAAAGCAGATACTATTGGATAATCAACTTTAGAGTAGAAAACCCTTCTATCGTAGTAGAAATCAAGATTTAAATAGTCTCTATTAATTAATATTTGAAATAAAATTTCACCCTTGTTAATTTTTAAGTTTTTATCAAAAATATCATTTATATTAACTTCTTTAAATCCATTTTCACCAAAAATTCTTAATTTTGCATCAAGAAGAAGGAGAGGTAAAACAGCTTCCCTAAAAGGGAGTTGACCTAAAATATTACCACCTATGGTAATTTTGTTTCTTATTGTTCGATCTGCAATAAATCTTATTGATTTCGAAATTATTTTAGAATAGTTTGAATCAATAATTAAATTCAAAGGTAAAGTAGAACCAATTACCAAATTATCATTTTCATAAAATAGATCATTTGATTCTTTAATCGATTTTAAATCTATTAGAACATCAGGTGAAATTAATCCTTTTCTTGAAAAAGTAATTATCTCAGTTCCACCGCTATAATAAAAAATATTTTTATTAGCATATGATTTATAAACTTCATATGCCTCTTTTAAACTATCAGGTTTTATATAAATAAAATCATTATAAATCATTTCTCCTCCTTTATTTTGTTAAAAACTCTCTCAAAAGTTATTGGAAGCCTCTTAATTTCTTTACCTATAGCAATTGATATAGCATTGGATAACGCACCTGGAATTCCAAGAATACCTTCTTCTCCTATACCTCTTGCACCATATGGACCATCAAGTTGAGGTGTTTCTATAAAATCTATCAAATATTTTGGATGTTCTCCAAATCTTGGAATTTTGAAATCTCTTAATGTATAATTTAAAACCCTTCCTCTTGAATCAAATATAAACGCTTCTGTCGTTGTAAAACCAATTGCCATCTCTATTCCACCAATAACTTGATTCCTTGCCAATTTTCTGTTAATAACTTTACCTGCATCTAAAACACACACTGCCTTTAAAATTTTAAAACTTCCATCTCTTAAATTTACCTCAACCTCAACTGCTTCTGCTCCCATAGTATATTCAAGAGATGGTTCACCTTTTCCAGTATCTTTATCTATATCAGTTAGAAACCTTGCAATATATTTTCCCCTTCCAATAACAGGACCACCAATTGAATTTCCATTTGGATAAACATATCCTAAAACAATATCTTTTAATTCTAAATACTTATGTTCTGCTCCTAAAACATAAACTTTTTCATCTTTTATATCTAAATCTTCTTTTGGACATCTTAGAACTTGTGAAGCAATTTCTTTGATTTGATTAATAGCATCATCACATGCTTCAATAACTGCTCTTCCAGCCATTACAAGAGATCTACTAGCTGCAGTGGTCCAATCGTGAGGAGATCTATCTGTTATAACATCTGATACCACATTTACTTTTGAAATATCAATTTTAAATTTATCAGCAACTATTTGAGCAATTCCAGTTTGTGTACCTGAACCAATTTCAACAACACCAATATTTACATTTATTGAACCGTTTTCATTAAAAGTAATTATTGCTCCAGCATCAGTATTAGGTGGAATCATCGGTGGTTTCCAAAAACATGCAAAACCCTTCGCCCTAACCCTATTCTCATCAATTTTAAAATAATTTCCTTCATCCCAATTTATTAAATCTTTTACTCTTTCTATACATTTTCTTAAATCACCAGTTGAATCATCCATTAATTGTTGAGTTGGAGTTGTGTCTCCTTTTTTAATTGCATTTATATACCTTAATTCTGTTGGATCCATATTTAACTTTTTACTTAAAATATCTAATGCTCTTTCAATTGCAAATGAGAGTTCTATATGACCAAATCCCCTATAAGCAGTAGCAAATGGGTGGTTTGTATAAACACATAATGAATCACATTTAACATTTGGAACATTATATGGACCTGTACAAGAAACTGCTGCTCCTCTTGAAATGTTTACAGCATAATCAGCATAAGCTCCTGAATCAAAAACATAAAGTATATCCATAGCCATGATCTTCCCGTCTTTTTTGGCTCCTATTTTAACTTTACCATAAAAACCGATCCTTCCTGGAGATGATATTAAATCTTCTTCTCTTTTATTTACAAGTTTTACTTTTCTCCCATTTACACTTTTTGAAAGAATTAGTGCTAATCCTTCAAGTTGGATTCCTGCTTTACCACCGAAACCACCTCCAACTTTTGTAGAGATAACTCTTATTTTCTCATGAGGTATTCCAAAAAATTTACTTAAAAGATTTCTTACCACAAATGGAGCTTGTGTTGAAGAATAAATTATTACCATTCCATCAGATAATATTTCACATATAACTGCTCTTGGTTCCATTGCAACATGATCTCCAGGTGGAAAACAAAACTCATCCTCAATAATTACATCTGATTCTAAAAATCCTTTTTCTATATCGCCTTTTCTTATTTTTGTTATATTTGCAATATTTGTTCCTGGCACTGGATGAATACTTGAAATATGAGAATATCTATCCATCTCTTCGTGAATTAAAGGTGCATTTTCTTTTAAAGCATCAAGTGGGTTTCCTATAAAAGGAAGTGGTTCATATTCTACTTTAATTAGTTTTACTGCTCTTTCAGCTATTTCTTCACTGTCAGCAACTACTGCTGCAACTGGCTCTCCAAAATATCTAACCTTATCAATTGCAAGTGGAGGTTTGTCTCCAAGATAAATACCAAAAAGAATAGGATAATCTTTTCCTGTTACAATTGCTCTAACACCATCAACATTTTTTGCTTCAGTTATATCAATGGATTTTATTTTTGCATGAGAGTAAGGACTTGTTAAAATTCTTGCATAAAGAAGGTCAACAAAGTTTAAATCATTAGTATAAATAGCCTTACCAGATACCTTTAATTTACCATCTATCCTTGAAATCTCTTTTCCAATGAAATTATAAATATTCATAAACAACCTCCCTTTAATGCCATTATATTATTAAATTTTTTTTAATCAATATTATTTTGGAAAAATTTTAAATTTTTTTTTATAAATTGGAGGAAGTTTTGAATTCTCTTTTGGCATAGTAGATGCTTCTGGTTTATCAGAGAGACCAAATATTGTTGAACCATTTTCTTTTCCTTCTATTAAAATTTGATAAACCTCTTTAGTTATTAAAATCTCTTCACTTAATAGTTTTTCTGTCTCTGTTTCGTCTGATAAAAAATCAATCCTTTTAATAGTTGCTTCAAATTCTTTATATCTAAATTCTAAAAATGGTGTTGGATCATCATTTTTCATTTTATATAAACATTCTTTGATTATTTCTATAAATTCGTTTCTATCTCTGTTTAAATACAAAACCCTTTCAAAAAAAGAAATTTTATCTTTCCAAATTCCATTTTCAAATTCATAAATAAATTTTTTAAAAGAGTATAAATTTAAATTAAAAGCAATGGCAAGAAGAGTTACTATATCTTGATTATCTTCTGTAAAAATATGAAATTCTTTTCTATTTAAAAATTTATAAATGGAAAAAAATAATTCTTCATTGAAATCCTTAATATATTTTTTCGAAACCTCTCTAATTGCATCAAATCTTGCTTTGTCTATTGATAAATCGTTTCTCCCTCTTGCTCCAATTAGAGTTTTATCAATATCTGCAATTATAAATGTTTTTTTATCAAAATTTATATTAAGTTCATTAAATATGTATTTAAGATTTTCCCAATAGTTATTAATTACTATATTATCCTCTTTTTTCAATTTACCTTTCCCTTCTGTTATTATTCCATAAACTTCATATTTATTTAATTTTGATAAATTTTCTATAACAGATTTATCATTTAGAAATGTATCTCCTATATAAATAACTTTATTAAAATCTCCTACATAATCGATAATGTATGACAAAAACAAAGCATAATCTTTATCTTTTTTTCTTGGAAGTTTCTCTAAATATAAAATTTCTTTTAATTTTTCAAATTTTGGAAAATCTTTTTTTATAACATTTAACTCTCTAAAAATTATTAAATCTTCAAAAATTGAATTTAAATTAGTTCTTAAATACATTTTAAATTCTAAGATAATTTAACTTAAAAGCAGCTTCAGCATTTAAAACACTTGCGCCCGCTGCACCTCTAATTGTATTATGAACTAAAGATGTTATTGTAAATGTAAAAAATGAACTTTCTTTAATCCTTCCAACAGAAACTACCATACCTTTATCTAAATTAACATCAAGAATGTTTTGTGGTCTATCATTTTTATTAAAAACTTTTATTGGTTTTTTAGGAGCAAGAGGTAAATTTAATTTTTGTGGTTCACCTACAAAATTTTCCATTGCCTCAATTATATCTGATACTTTAACCTTTTCAATTGTCTCAATAAACAAAACTATCATATGTCCATCTCTTATAGGTACCCTATTACATCTTGCTTCAATATCAAACTTATTTGGATAAAACCCATTTTCACTGAATTTTCCTAAAATTTTTCTTGTTTCAATTTCAATTTTCTCTTCTTCGTTTTCAATGTATGGAATAATATTATCAATTATTTTCATTGATGAAATACCATATAAACCTGCTCCAGATATAGATTGCATTGATACAACAAGAACTTTCTTTAAACCAAAGTTTTCTAAAATTGGTTTTAAAGTAATTGCTATACCAGAAGTTGTACAATTTGGATTTGTAATAATAAAACCTTTTCTATTTTGATATTTTACTGCTTCAATATGATCAATGTTTACCTCGGGTACTAAAATTGGCACAAATTTATCATATCGATGAGAACTTGAATTACTAAAAATAAAATGTCCCTCTTTAGATAAAATATCCTCTATTTCATAAGATACTTCTTTTGGTAATGCAGAAAAAACAACTTTACTTATAATGCCTTCTTCTATAGATTTAATTTTTAAATTTTTTATATCTTCTGGAATTTCAAAATCAAGCATCCAATCAACAGCATCAATATAACTTTTACCGCTATTATTTTTACTTGCAAAAACTTCTTTTATTCTAAAAAATGGATGATTAGATAAAATAGATACAAATCTTTGTCCAACTATTCCAGTTGAACCTAAAATTGCAACATCAATCATTTTAATTTTCTCCTAATTCCAACTTATCATGCAAAATATTAACTGCATTTATAAGATCACTATCTTTCACTATAAAAGAAATATTGTATTCAGAAGAACCTTGTGCAATTGCTATTATATTGATTTTATTTTCACCAAGAATTGAAAATATTTTGCCTGCGATTCCATATCTTCCTTTCATCTTCGCTCCAATAATAGAAATTATTGAAACTTCATTGTCCAAAAAAATTCCATCAATTTCTTTATTTTTGATCTCAATTTTAAACTCTTGGTACAATTTATCAATCAATTTTTCACTCTCATCTCTCTTTACAACAAAACATATATTTTGTTCTGAAGATGATTGAGAAATCATTAAAACATTTGATTTTAATTCGTAAGCATTTTTAAAAACTCTATATGAAATTCCTGGAACTCCAAGCATCCCTTTACCATTTACAGATATCAATGAAATATCTTTTATAAAAGTTATTGCCTTAATAACTTTCTCATCATCGATTGAATCGTGTATGATGGTTCCGTCAAAATTTGGATTGAACGTATTTAAAATTCTGACAGGAATTTTTTTGTCAATAACTGGAAGTAGTGAGCGAGGATGAAGAACTTTTGCACCATAATATGCTAATTCTGCTGCTTCAATATAAGAAAGTTTTTTTATCGTTTTTGCATTTTTTATAAATTTAGGATCTCCAGTCAATACACCATCAACATCTGTGTAAATTCTTACCTCATCAGCATCAATTAAATTAGCAATTATTGTTGCTGTAAAATCTGAACCTCCTCTTCCAAGAGTTGTAATATAACCCTCCTCACATCTTCCTATAAAACCAGTTACAACTGGTGTTATACCATCCAAAACAAGAGGAGTAATTATTTTTTCACATAAATCTTTTGATTTTTCATAATTTGGATTTGCATTCCCAAAATTATCATCTGTTATTATAAAAAGATTTGCATCCACTGGAATTGATTTAATTCCATTTCTTTTAAAATATTCAGAAATTGTCCTTACATTAATCCTTTCACCAAAAGATAAAATCAAATCATATGCTCTTTTTGTAACCTCTCCTAAAATGTTTATACTTTTTAAAATGTTTAGTAGATTTTCTAAAATTTCATCAACTTCTTTCAATCTTTCATTAAAAAGATCATTCATAACTGAAACATGTCTATTTTTTATAGTCTCATACTCTTTTAAATATTCTAACGAACCTTCCTTTGCTAAATTAGTTGCCTTAATTAAAGAATCTGTTACTCCATTCATGGCGGAAACAACAACTACTTTTTCATCTTTAACTTCTTCAACTATATCTTTAACCCTCTTTATCATTTCACTACTTCCTACAGATGTACCGCCAAATTTCAATACAACCATTTCTCCTCCAAAATTGAAAAGATTTTTCTTTTAATCTCATTGAAATCGCTCTTTACAGAAATAATTCTTTTTCTAATCTCATCAAATCTCTCGCTTAAATCTATAATTAAGTCAGTATCTTTTAAAATATTTCCTGTCAAAATAAGTAAAACCTTTTCATCTTTTTTAATTAAGCCATTTTTCATTAACTTTTTTAAACCTGCAAATGTTGAGGCAGATGATGTTTCGCAACCAAAACCAAGTGAATCAAGTTCTATTTTTGCATTTAAAATTTCCTCATCTGTGACAACCTCAACTATACCATTAGTAAATTGAATTGCTAATTTTGCTTTCTCTATGTTTACAGGGTTTCCAATTCTTATTGCAGTTGCAATTGTTTCAGGCTTTTCTTCTTTAAACTCTTTAAAACCACTTTTATAATATTTATAAAATGGACTTGCATTTAATGCTTGAATGGTCGCTATCTTTGGAATCTTATCAATTATTTTAAATCTATATAGTTCTTCTAATACCTTTCCAAAACTTGAAGTATTTCCAAGATTTCCACCAGGAACGATTATCCAATCTGGAATTTCCCAATCAAGGTAAAAAAAGGAATCTATTAAAATGGTTTTCTGCCCTTCAAGTCTAAAAGGGTTTAAAGAATTGAGTAGATAAATTTTAAATTCTTTAGATATTTCTCTTACAATTCTCATTGAATCATCAAAATCTCCATCAACTTCAAAAATTGTTGCACCATAAGAAATTGCTTGTGAAAGTTTCCCTTTTGCAATTTTACCTTTTGGAATAAATACAATTGCTTTTGAGTTTGATAAAGATGAGTATGCTGCCATTGAACTTGAGGTATTTCCAGTCGATGCACAAATAAATATTTTATATCCAAGATTTTTACCAAGAGTAACTCCAACACTCATCCCCCTATCTTTAAAAGAACCAGTAGGATTTTCTCCTTCATGCTTAAGATAAAGTTTCTTTAAAGAAAAATATGAACCCAAATCATATAAATTTGTTCTACCCTCAGGATATGTAATAATCTCTTTTTCATCAAAATCAAAAACAAGTTCTCTATATCTCCATACACCACTTAAATCTATTTTTCTTTTACTTATTAACCTTTTTTCCCAAATATCTTTTAAAAAGGAAAAATTTTCATTTTCTTTTATATATACCTCCAAAAGACCACCACATTCACAATTTATTCTCTCATCAAATAAAAAATATTCTTTTTTACAATTGATACACCTAAGGACTCTTTTCATAATGATTGTTTTAAATTTTAAAAATTAAAAAAATTTTATTAAATTTTTTTATAAAATGCAACTCCCCTTTTAATTATTAATTCAACTTCACCAATATCTATCAATTCATTTAGTAGATTCAATATTGAACTTTTTATTAGCATAGAAACAATATAAGACTCAATTTTTAAATTTAATTTATAAATAATTTCATCTAAACTTTTTTCTTCTTTAATATTTTCTAATATCTTATCTTTTAGGTTTTTCAATAATTCAATATTTTTATCAATAACTTTTAAACCAAAATCTTTATCATAAAGTTCTCCATGAGATGGTAAAACAAACTCGAAATCTATTTTCTTTATCTCATACATCCTTTTCAAAAAGCTTGAGTATGAATGAAAATATGGAACTTCATATTTTTCTAAAATTTGAGGAGAAAAAAAAGTGTCAGATGAGAACAAAATTTTATCTATTAATATTCCAATCATTCCAATTGAATGACCTGATAAATTTAAAATATTTATATCTTTTAAATTTTTTACATTATCATCAATTTTTGTATTTTCTGAAAAAACCCATTTATTTAAAAACTCTTTTATTGGTTTTCCTCCGATTAAAAGATATATTGGTTCTAAAATACTATTCTCAATAAAAACTTTCTCCTCTTCAGATGAATATGTTTTTAAATTTAATGAATTTTTTAAAAATTTTCCACCACCTGTATGATCTGCATGGTGGTGAGAAAAAATTAAAAATTTTAAATTAAAACCCTCTTCTTCAATAATCTTTTTGACCTTTTTTCCTTTATCTTTATCGATTGGTGAATCAAATAAGATAAAAGAAGAACCTGCCTCAAAAAGAGGCAGGTTTGTTGAATCCTTTATATAAAAAATCCCTTCTTTAATTTTTACTAATTCCAAAAAATTACCTCAATTTACCTTTGTCTCTTCTTTTAATTTCTCTTCTCTCTCTTTTTTTCTTTTTAAAATCTCTTCATATTTCTTTCTTTTTTCAAGTGCCTCTTGATTTAGTCTCTTTTTCTTCTCTTCGAGAACTTTTTTAACATACTCTCTATATTTCTCAAATGTTGGTTCCTTTTCCCAAACTTCATTCATCAATTTTGCTACTTCTTTTGAATATTTATCCAAATCACTCATTAGTTTTTCATCAGTTGCAATTAAATCTGCATCAAGATCAGTTGCTTTTGGATGTGTTTTTTTATATATATATCTAAAAACTTTTGGTTCATCTATAATTTCACATGGCATGAGAAGATTTTTATTGAATGGTTGAAATTTCCTGATTGTTTTAAAAAGAGATGATTTTAAAATATCAACAAGATTCATCTCTTTTATGTTACCACCAGAGAAGTGTAAAAAGATACAAGGTTCAACCTCACCTTTATGATTTATATGTATATATCTTCTACCACCAGCAATACATCCTGTAACAAATGGAGCGTCATTCCAGAAATCCATAGGCCAGATAGGTTTATTTTCTCTCGCCCATCTTATAAATTCTCCCAATCTTTTTCTCTGTTCAGGGGTTGCCATTAATTCTGCTGATGGCTCTCTACCAACTGGCATATAAAGGAAATACCATCCCCAAAAAGCTCCTTTATCAATTAACATATCGAGAAATTCTTCACTTGTTACTATATCTGCATTTAATTTTGTATAAGTTGTTGAATAGCCAAAAAGAATCCCATTCTCTCTTAATAGATCCATTGAATCCATTAGTTTCTTAAAGACCCCTTTTCCTCTTCTTTCATCTGTTTCTTTTTCAAATCCTTCTATACTTAAAACTGGCATAACATTTCCAACATCTTTTATCTTTTTTACCATCTCTTCATCTAAAAGAGTTCCATTTGTAAAAACCTGAAATGCGCAATCTGAATGCTTTTTGTATATTTCAAACATATCTTCTCTGATAAATGGCTCACCACCTAAAATAGTATAAAGATATGTTCCAAGTTCTTTTCCTTGAGTGATTATCTTATCAATAACATCAATTGGAAGATCATCTTTTTTTGTATATTCACCTGCATAACATCCAATACATTTTAAATTACATCTCATTGTAGGGCTTATAAGAATCGTAAATAAACCTGGTACACCATATTTTTTTTCTGCTTCATTGTTTTTTTGAACACCAATAAGAAGAGTGTTAACAAAAAAGTTATAACCAAGTTTTGTTAACATTTTCTCATCAACTCTTTTAATTACACCTGTTATCAATTTCCAGTAATTATCTTTGTGAATGTTCTTTTTTGCTGCTTCGATCTGCTCTTTATATGCTTTTATTGGAGTTATTGCTTTCATGAAATTTAAAATCTTGTCAAGATTTCTATCTGGATCTTTTTTTGCATAAAGAAGTGTTTTTTTAACAAGATAACCAGCAACAGCTTGTTTAATACCCATTTTTCTCACCTCCATTTAAATAACCAATTAAAAAATTAATTATCTCTTGTCTCTCTTCGTCTTTTAAATTTATAAAATTAATTTTTATATCTTCCCACTCACTTTCAACTAGTTTAAAATCATCAAAAAACTTCGTTAATAAAAAGAAAAGATAGGAAGCAAAACTCAAAAAAAGAATTTTTGATGTTGAGGATAAAATTAAAAATTCCTTGAGAGTTTCAAACTCCTTTGTATTTGAAAAAAGAGTTGAAATAAGCAAAAAACCTAAAATAAGATATAAAAGTGGTTTAATTGTTTTTGAAGTAATTAAAATTAATTTCTCTTTAATGAACTGATTTAGTTTTCCTTCTCTTTTCGCATTTTCAAACTCATTTATAAATTTATTATATTCTTCTAATTTCTTTGAACCAAATAAAATCATTTTTCCTTGTGGAGTTAGAGAATAAAAATATTTTGGTCTTCCCTTTCCTTTCTTAACAAACTCTATTTTTAAGATCCTCTTCTCTTTTAAATTTCTTAAGTGTTCATATGATGTAATTAAATTAATATCAAGTTCTTTAGATAAAATATAAGGGTTAATCCACTTATTTTTCTTAAAATAATTACTCAAAAATAAAATTAAATCTTTTTGTCTCTCTGTTAGTTTAATATCTAAATTTTCCATATTAATTCTATTTTATTAGTTTTTTTTATTTTGTCAAGTTTTCTTCATTTAATAAAATATGAAGAGCGTAAATAGCTGAGAGATAACTTATGTAACCTAAACCAGATATGACACCTCTTGCGCCTTTTGCAGTAATTAATTTTTGTCTAAAATCTTCTCTAGAAAATAAATTTGTTAAATGTACTTCAATAACTGGTGTTTTTATACTTTTTATTGCATCAAGGATTGCTATGCTTGTATGAGAATAACCTCCAGGATTTATTATTATTCCATCAAAACTTTCTCCATCCTGGATCTTATCAATAATATCTCCTTCATGATTAGATTGAAAAAAAGTAATCTTAAAATTATATTTTTTTGCTTCTTCTTTTATTTTATTTTCAATAAAATTTAAACCTTTTTCTCCATATAACTCCTTTTCTCTTTTTCCAAGTAGATTTAAATTTGGTCCATTAACTATTAAAATTCTTTTCATAACTCCTCCAGATTTAAAATAAATTCTTTTAAATATTTAATATAATTTTTAATTTCAAAATCTTTTAATATTTTAACTTCTCCAATATCTAAAGGTATAATTAAATTTAATTTTTTATTTTTAGATTTTTTATCAACCAAAAGTGCATCATATATTTGAAAATCCTTCAGATTCTTTATTTTTAAAATTTTTTTATAATTAAATCCTAATTTCTTATAAATTTTAAAAATTCTATCAAAAATTGACTCTTTCATTAAATTTTCTCTTAAAGATATGAAAGATGAAAAAATTATTCCAAAAGCAACTGCTTCGCCATGAGAAATTTTCCCATAACCTAAAAGTGTTTCTAGAATATGACCTGTTGTATGTCCTAAATTTAAATATATTCTTTTTTCTTTTTTATCGAGAATGTCGTCTTTTATCCAAAATATTTTCTCTTTTATTGATTTAATTATTAAACTTATAATTTCTAAAAAATCTATTTTTTCATTTAACTCTAATAAATCAAAAATTCCATTTTTATTTAGAATTGAATATTTAAATATTTCTCCTAAACCAGATATAATTTCTCTTTTATTTAGTGTAAAAAGAAAAGATGGATCGATAAAAACTTCTTTGGGAAGATATATAGTGCCAACAAGATTTTTTCCATATGATAAATTCAATCCATTTTTTCCCCCAATACTGCTATCAATTTGAGAAATCAATGTTGTAGGAATTAAATAAAAATCAACACCTCTCATATAAGTCGAAGCAACAAATCCTCCAATATCTCCTGAAACTCCTCCTCCAATTATATAAAGAGGGTCATTTTTTTCAAATTTTAAGTTTGATAGAAAATTAATTATCTTAAAATATTCTTTTAAATTTTTAGATCTTTCTCCATTTTTAATTAAATAAAAATTTTTAATTCTTAACCTTTTTTTATATAACTCAAAAACTCTTTTATCTAAAATAGAAAAGGGTATTTCATTTTTAAATTTGTGTGATAGTGCTAATTCGATTGAAATTTTATGTGGTGCTTCAAACTGATATCTTTTGAATAAGGAAATAATATTTCGTACTATTAAATCTTCATCTCTGTCACTTCTTATTTTAATTGGAATCTTTTCGTAAATTTTTTCTCTCTTTTTATACAAATTTTTGAAATCATCAAAACTACTCAATAAAGGTCTTTTATTGTCCTTTTTTATTCTATCATAAAAAACACCTATATCTCCATTTAGTAAAATTGGAACTGATTCCATAATAACTCTATTTAATGACTCTTCATCTAAAATAGATCCTCCGCCAAGAGAAAGTATAAAATCTTCTTTTTTATCTAAAATTTCATTTAGTGTTTTCTTTTCAACATCTCTAAAATATTTTTCGCCATAATTTTCAAAAATTTCATTTATTTTCATATTTTCTCTTTTTTCAATTTCATCATCTAAATCAAAATGAGGAATATTTAGTTTTTTTGATAAAATTTTACCAATTTTGGTTTTACCAGAACCCATAAAACCTGAAAGTGTTATCTTTGCCAAAATCTCCTCCTTGATTCAATATAATTTTCAAAATTTTTCTTTAAATCTAAAATATTGTCACCACAAAATTTCTTTTTTAACTCATTAGCAAGAACAATTGATACTCTTGAAGAAGCAACTATGGTTATTGCAGGTATAGCAGTTATATCAGACCTCACATATTCTGTCTCTTTTTCTACCCAATTAAATATATCTACTGATTTTAACTTTTTAATAACAGTTGGTATTGGCTTTGAATAAAATTTTATTATTATATCTTCACCATTAGAAACTCCGCCTTCGATCCCTCCTGAATTATTACTTTTTCTTTTTAATCTATTTTGTTCAATAAAAAATTCGTCTTGAACTTCACTTCCATATTTATATGATGATGATATACCATCTCCAATTTCAAATCCTTTTACTGAAGGTATAGAAATTATTGCTTGCGCCAATAATCCATCGAGATTTTCTTTGTAGTTGTTATAATCACCTAATCCAGGAGGAAAATTTTTCACTATTACAACACCACTGCCTCCCAATGTCTCTCCCAGTTTTTTAGTTTTATCAATTTCATCTTTAATTTTTTCTTCATATTCAGAATATGGTAATAATAAATTTGATGATAAAATTTTTGGAAAAAGTTCTTCAATTTTTTCTATTGCATTTTTAACTGGAATATCTATTTTACCGATTGAGGATACAAAAAAATAATTTTTAATTCCAAATTCATTAAGAAAAATTTCACAAATTGAACCAGCAATAACATCAAGAACAGTTAATCTTCCGCTTCTTCTCTCTGATGGAAGATAAAAATTATCAAAATCATATTTTATACTACCTGAATAATCAACATGACCTGGTCGAGGAATATTTGAAAATCTTTTTGTTTTATTTATTTTATAATCTAAATTTAAAACTTTAAATCCAATTGGTGCACCAGTTGTGTTATTATTTTCATCAATACCTCCAAAAAATTCAAATTCATCTTCCTCTATTTTCATTCTCTCACTTCTTCCATATCCTACTCTTCTTAATTTTAATTTTTCTTTTATAAAATTTTTATCAATTTTTAATTTTGATGGAATCCCCTCTAAAATACCAACTAAATATTCTCCGTGAGACTCTCCAGAAGTAATAAACCTAATCATCTAAATCTCCTTTAAACCATATTCTCATATTTTCAAGACATTGTATATATAACATTGTAAAGCCATTTTTAATTCTAGCCCCTTTTTTTAATGCAATTTTTAGTAAATCAGTAATCTTTGGATTATATATTAAATCATAAACAATCATCTCTTTATTTATAAAATTTTCATCAATTAAACACTCATCCTCTTTTAATCCAACAGTTGTTGCATTAATTAAAATTTTTATCTTATCTTTAATTTGATTTAAATCAATTAAACTTAATGGAATTATAAAGTCATGAAAAATTTCGATCAAATCTAATGCTTTCTTATAAGTTCTATTTGCAACAAAAACTTTTTTAACATTTAATTTTTTTAACGCAAGAATTACAGCTTTTGATGCTCCTCCTGCTCCTAAAACAAGAGCGTTTGAATTCTCCAAATCATTTTTATATGGATATAAACTTTTTAGAAAACCAAAATAATCTGTATTAAATCCAAAAAGATTCGAATCTTCAATTTTTACACAATTTACCGAAAGGATTTTTTTCGATATTTCATCTAATTTCAAATTAAATTTTAGAATCTCCTCTTTAAGAGGTTGAGTTAAATTAAAACCTCTTACATCCTTATCAATTAGAATTTCATCCAATCTATTTTTTAAATCTTCTTTTTTAGTTTCATAAAGAAAATATTTTGCATCACATTTTAAAGTTTTAAAAAATCTATTATAAATTTCAGGTGAGAATGAATGTGAGAGTGGATAACCAAGAAGATAAAATTTATACATAACTTATTCTCCTTAAAATATTGAAAAATTCTGGAAAAGATATTTTAATTGAATCCACCTCTTCTAATACTAATCCCTTTTTTGAAATTAATCCAAAAACTATAAATGAGAGGGCAATTCTGTGGTCAAAAGAAGTTTTAACCAATCCATTTTTAATTTTTTTTGATTTTTTTACAACAAAACCATCACTTAACTCTTCTACATCGACATTTAAATTTCTTAAATTTTCAACTAAAACTTTAATTCTATCACTTTCCTTTACCCTTAACTCATCTGCTCCTTCAACCACAACTCCTTCATCAAAAAATGCACCAACTGCACCTATAAGAGGAAGTTCATCAATCATAAGTGGAACCTCTTCCTTATTCACCTTTAACCTTTTAATATTACTTGATTTAACAAGAATATCACCTAATCTCTCCCCATTTTTTATACTTTCGTTTAAAATTTTTATATCACCACCATTTTTTATCAATAAATTTAGTAAATATATCCTTGTTGGATTTAAAGATACATTTTTAAGTAAGATTTCACTATTATCAAGAAGAAGTGCAAGAATTATAAAATATGATGCAGAAGAAAAATCTCCTGGTATATACACATCTATACCTTTTAAATTTGTTTCAGGATAAACAACGATTTCATTATTTTTTTCTTCAATTTTTCCACCAAATTCCTTTAAAAGAATCTCTGTATGATTTCTTGTTTTTATTTTCTCTTTTATAATTGTTTTATCGATAGCATTTAATGTAGCAAGAATTATTGAACTTTTAACTTGAGCAGATGGTTTACTTAACTCATATTCAATGCCCCTAAGTTTCTTTCCAACTATTGCAACAGGTGGAAAATTGTCATTTCCCCTTCCAAAAATTTCTCCTCCCATTAATCTTATTGGCTCTATAACTCTTTTCATCGGTCTTTTTCTTAAAGAATCATCACCTGTTAAAACAAAAAATTTATTTTCAATTGAAGAGAATAGACCAGAAAGAAGCCTTATAGTTGTTCCTGAATTTCCAGCATCAAGAATATTTTCTGGCTCTTTTATATTCTTTATTCCACAACCTTTAATTTTAATTCCATTTTTTTCATGATTTACCTCCCCACCTATCGCTCTCATAATTTCTAATGTTCTATTTGTATCATCTCCTAAATTTGGATTATATATAAAACTTACACCTTGAGATATAGTTGAAAGTATAAAAGCTCTATGAGTTATAGATTTATCACCAGGAATTTCTATCTCACCATATATCTTTTTAATAGTTTCTATTTTAACCATATCTTATCCCTTCTTTCTTTTGTTTCTTTCATGATATTAATAATTTCATCATTCTCTAAATTTTCATAAATATATTCTAATTCTTTTATAAACTCTAAAAGAAACTTTTTAACAAAATCTCTGTTGGTTTTTATAAACCCATATGACATAACAACATCTCCACTTGCTATTCTTGTCATGTCTTTAATTCCGTTTCCTGCAAATTTAAAAATGTCTAATCCCTCCTTTTTATAAATAAAGTTAAAAAGAGAAACAGATAAAAGATATGGAAAATGACTTAAAAGTCCAAAAATATAATCATGTTTCTCTGAATCTAAAAAAAATGGAATACTTTCTAAATCATAAATAAATTTCATTACAAGATTCAATTTTTTTTCATTTAAATTGTTTTCATTTGTTAAAATAAATGTTCTATCTTTAAATAGATCTTTATCTATATTATCAATTCCTGATTTCTCTTTACCAGTAATTGGATGTCCACCTATATAAAAGCAATCTAAATTCCTCACTGCATCTAAAACTTCTCTTTTACTACTTCCAGTATCAATAACTATTGATTCACTTCTAAATTTTTCTCTATTCTTTATTATAAAATCTTTTATAAATTGAACAGGAATTGAAATTAGAATTAAATCTTTTTTTAAACCCTCATTAATATCAACAATTTCATCAACCACATCCTTTTCAATTGCTTTTTTTTCTACATCCTTAGTAATGTCGAAACCAAATCTTAACCACTTTCCTTTAAGTTTTAAACCAATAGATCCACCAATTAAACCAAGACCAATTATAAATATGCTATTCAACATATCGACCTATGGATTTGCTTACAAGTTTACTTTTTTCAACAAGTTCTTTAAATTGTTCAGGATAAAGAGATTGATATCCATCAGAAAGTGCTTTATCCGGTTCAATATGAACCTCAACTAAAATTCCATCACATCCAGCAGCGATTGATGCAAGTGAAACAGGAATTACTAAATTTCTATCCCCTGTTGCATGAGAAGGATCAACTATTACAGGAAGATGTGTGATTGATTTCAAAAGAGGAATTGCAGAAATATCGAGAGTATTTCTGGTATAGGTTTCAAAAGTCCTTATTCCTCTTTCACATAAGATAACATTATAATTTCCGTTTGATAAAATATACTCCGCCGCAAGCAAAAACTCCTCAATTGTTGCAGACATCCCTCTCTTCAAAAGGATTGGTTTATTCAATTTTCCAACTTCTTCAAGAAGTGTAAAATTTTGCATATTCCTTGCTCCAATTTGAATAATATCAATAGTATCATTCAATAAATCTAATTGATTTTCAGACATAACTTCTGTAATAATAGGTATATTTAGAGCTTCTTTTATTTCTTTCAAATATTTAATTCCCTCTTTTCCAAGACCTCTAAAAGAGTATGGAGATGTTCTTGGTTTAAAAACACCACCTCTTAAAATTTTTGCACCATAATTTTTTACAATCTCACCTATTTTAAAAATCATCTCCCTATTTTCAACTGCACATGGACCTGCCATAAACACTACACCTTTTCCTCCAATTTTCACTGAATTTACATCTATAATTGTATCTTCGTTTTTGAATTCCCTGCTTGCAAGTTTAAATGGTTTAAGAATTCTTATTGCATCTTCAACATGAGGAAAATTTAACCAAAAATTTCTATCTTTTGCCCTTGCATCTCCAATTAATCCAATTATAACCTTTTCTTCACCTCGAGAAACATGTGGTGTGAGACCAACCTCTTTAATCTTTTCAATCAATTTTTCAATTTCTTCCTCTTTAACACCCTTTTTTAAAATCAAAATCATTTGAATCACCTCCAAAAAGATCTTCTCTTAAAACTTTAGCTCTCCTAAGATAAACTGGTTTTAAACCTCTCTCAACGTCAACAAAAATCATTACTCTAATACATTTCTCTAGCGCTCCTTCAATATCTTTATGTTCAAGATCAAGAAATGGAGTTTCATCTAAATTAAATTTTTCTCTAACAACTTTTGATGGAAATATTTTTGTTAAATCTTTTGTCATTGTAAAAATAACACCTAAAATTTCCTCTTTTTTTAAATTATTAACTCTTATTATTTCTTCAAAAAGAGTTATTGTTTTATTTTTAATATCTTCTTCACTATTTTCATCTACAGTTATTGCCCCTCTTAAAATTCTCATAAACACCTCCTAAAATAAAAAAGCCCACTTTCGTGGGCTTGAGGTGAAATCCAGGATATGGAGAAAACCTTCTCCTGAATTTCACCTCAACAAATAATAATAGTAGTAGTATAGCTCAAAAATAAACATAATTTTTTAAATTATATATCAATTTGAACAAAGAATAAAAAATATATATATAAAATAAAACACTTAAAACCTCTTGACAAAATTTAAAAATTATTATATACTTTGTAATGCAAAGTAAAATGAATTACAAAGTTTTTGATTTTAACAATGTAATACATGAAAAAAATAGATTACTAATTTTAACTCTTCTTTTAAAGTGTGAAAAAATGAGTTTTAGCGAGTTAAAAGAAAATTTAAATTTGACGGATGGCAATTTAGTTTCACATTTAAAAGTTCTTGAAGACAATAAAATCATTGAAATTGAAAAAAGATTTGTTGGAAGAAAACCAAAAACTTTTTATAAATTAACAAAAGATGGAAAGGAGAAATTTTTAAATTACCTTAATGATTTAAAAAATTTTTTAATTTTTGTAGGAGGCATATATGATAGATAAAGATGAAATTAAAAAGGTTATTGAAACAATTGATGCTTTAAAAATTTTACAAATGAAAGGTGAAAAAGAAAAAAGAGAATATGGAAGAATTTCTTTAATTTGGGGTATAGGAATTGGTTTAATATTTATATATTATGGATTCAATTTTAGGTTTTTAGGAGAACTTTTTTGGTTATATGACATATATGTATGCTCATTTTTTCATTTTGTTAAAATTTCGGGTTTTGTCATTTCTTTTATCTATTGGGGTTCAGCATTTTTTATAACAACTATAATTTATTTTTTTACTAAAAACTATAGCTTTCTTTTATTTTTTTATGTATTAATTTCAACTTTTGGTTATTTAATTCTATATAATTTTGGAATTAAAAAAGAGGTTTTAAAAGATTTTGTTCCTTTTAAAATATCAATAGGATCAAAAATTGGGTTAACTTGGGGGCTAATAACAATGGGAATGGGAATATCTTTTTACTCAATATTAAAGATTCTTATTAAAAATAATATAAATATAGATTTTAGTTTTTTATTTCTTATACTTTTCGGCTATGTCATGGGAGTTGGAATATTCATATCTGGATTAATCGAAAATATGTTTTTTATAATCGGATTAATAGGAATTTTTGGTATTCCGATATTAACGCTTATAAATTTAAAATTAGGATATTTAACAGCATCAATTGTTTCTTTTTTATGTGCTATTGTGGGATTAAAAATCTATTTAAGGAGAGAAAAATGAACTATGTAATAGAAGTAAAAAATCTTAAGAAGTATTATAAAGAAATAAAAGCTGTAGATGGAATAAGTTTTGAGGTATATGAAAATGAAATTTTTGGAATGGTAGGACCAAATGGTGCTGGAAAAACAACGGCAATAGAATGCATTGAAGGTTTGAGAAAACCAGATAGTGGTGAAATTAAAGTTCTTGGATTAAATCCAAATAAAGATAGGGAGATTTTATACCAAAAAATAAGTGTTCAACTTCAAGAAACCTCTTATCAGGATAAGATTAAAGTATATGAAATATGTGAACTTTTTTCTTCATTTTATAAAAATCCTATTAACTATAAAGAACTGCTTGAGAGATTTGAGCTCATTGACTTTAAAAACAGTTTTGTTATGAAATTATCTGGTGGTCAAAAACAGAAATTGTCAATAATTTTAGCATTGATACCTAATCCTAAAATAATTTTTCTTGACGAAATAACAACTGGTCTTGATCCTAAGGCAAGAAGAGATATGTGGCAAATGATAAAAGATTTAAAAATAGAAGGTAGAACTATTTTTATCACAACACATTATATGGAAGAGGCAGAAACACTTTGCGATAGAGTTGCAATAATTGATAAAGGAAAAATTATTGCACTAGATACACCAAAAAAATTAATTGAAAAAAGTGGTCTAATGGATAACATAACATTTGAAGCAGAAAATCTTAATTATGATGAATTGGAAAAAATCTTGGGAGTATCAAAAGTTGTTTTAGAAGATAATAAAGTCACAATTTATGGTAAAGGAGAAGATCTTTTAAAAAATGTTATTGATTATCTTTATTTGAAAAAGGTGAACTTTAAAAATTTAAAGACCAAAAGTCCAAATCTTGAAGATATATATCTTTTCTTGACTGGAAAAAAATATGAGGAGGTAATAAATGAAAAGTTTTCTTAAATTAATAAAAGTTGATTTCAAACTTTTAATGAGAGAGTTTATTGTAGTTTTCTTTTCAATTGTTTTTCCTGTTTTTATGATTTTAATATTCGGGGGAGTCTATGGAAACAAAGCAACACCATTCTTTGGTGGATATGGTTCTATAGATGTTATGGTTCCTTCTTATCTAGGAGTAATTATTGCAGTAAATGGTATTATGAATTTGCCATTAACATTAGTTGAGTATAGAGATAAAAAAATTCTAAAAAGATATATGGCAACTCCACTTAAATCAATTTATGTTATCTTATCTCAACTTATTGTAAATTTCGTTTTGATTTTGTTTGGATTTATAATTCTTGCAATCTTTGGAAAAATTATTTTCAATTTAAAATTTTATGGAAATATATATCTATTCTCTATTATTTTTGTAATTTCAACAATTTCAATATTTTCTATTGGGTTTTTAATTGCAAGTATAATAAAAGAACCAAGAACTGCAAATACAATTGCATATATGATTTATTTTCCAATGTTATTTTTATCAGGAGCAACAATGCCTCTTGAATCAATGCCAAAATTTATGTTAACAATTTCAAAATTTTTACCTTTAACATACATAGTTGATCTATTTAAAAGAAGTTGGCTAAATACCGATATTTATTGGTTAAAAATGAATTTATCATATAAAATAGACATTACTCTCTTGTTGATTGTTTCATTTTTCTGTTATTTAATTTCAACTAAAACATTTAAATGGTATTATGATTAGTTACATAAGTACCATTATCACTTTTAAATAAAAATTTTGATTGTAAATATTAGTTAAATTTTTATTAATAATTCTAAAAAAGAGAATCTGTATAAAATAATAGAATTTTAGTTCCTAATTTTAAATAAATTTTGTACTCGTTAAATTTAAAATAGTTTCATATATAAATAAAAATTTAAATATTGACATAATTTATATTTTTGTTAATATTATTAAAAGAATGTTTAATATTATTAAAAATTGTATTATAGTTTATAATTTAGAAAGATAAAGGATGTTGTTTTGAAATGAATAAACTTTTTATAAATTAAAGATGTAATTAGGTACAATTAAACGTTTATTTTAAGGAGGTTAAAAATGTTTGGGTTGATCTTGATTGCATTAGGTGTATTATTTTTATTAAAAAATCTTGGAATAATATCAGGAAGTGTTTGGGATATTTTTTGGCCTATTCTTTTGATCGTTTTAGGTTTAGAGATATTAATAAGCACTCTCAGAAAAAGAAAATTTTTTAAAGATTAATATAAAAATCATTTAATTTTTATTGCTGATTCTGGACAACGAAGATAGCATTCAAAACACAATACACATCTTTTTTTATCAATAAGGTGATTTGATAAATCAATACAGGAAGTTGGACAAATTTCTGTGCAAATTTCACAATCAGTACATAAATTTTTGTCTATTAAAAATGAAGTTTTATTAAATATTCCTTTTTTTCTTCTTGTAGGTAATTTTGCAGGTTTGATTAAATTATCGATTTTTTCACCTCTTATATCTATTTCTGTTAACTTATTTACTCCAAGATTTCTTATTGATATTGAATTAAATATAGGATTCTCTCTCGGCCTTAATCCAACTAAAACAGAACCAACTGAATCTATTGATAAAAAATCATTTGATGAAAGGATTACATTTAATTCTTTTTTATTTCCCTTTATCTCGTCTCCTTCAAAAATCGTAATCCCATCAAGAAAAATTAATTTTATCTTCTCATTGATAATAGATAAAATTTCAGATAGTGCTTCACCTAAAATTGTTAAATTTGCTCCATAAAAAAGAGTCTCAATTTTTGTATATGAAGGGGTTAATGATAAGATTCCTACTGTTGATCCTTCAAATCTAAAAAATGGGTGTAATTTTATTTTAGAGAGAGAAACAAGAGAGTTTGCCCAAAAATATGATTGTGGAAGGTAAAGTTTACTTAAAACTCTCCTATGTACATGTTCAGAATACTTTCTTTGAGGGCCTACCACTATCTTTTTATGTTGAACTTTAACAAAACCCTCTCTCATAAATGAAACAATTTCAATTGGATAAGATTTTAAAATAGAATAAATTTTTTCATCAATATATTCAATAACAGGAACACCTACCCTCAAATTTACTTCAAATTCAAGTATCTTTTCGATTAAACTTTTAATTAGATTTTCATCTGGAAATGTTGAAATGTCTTTCTTTCTATCATAATATCCATCAAAATATAATAAAACCCTCTCTCCATTAACAAATGGCTTTTCTTTAAATAAAAAAAATGTCTCATCTATAAAATCTGGAATTTTTTCTAAATCGCCTTTTCTTAATAAAACCTTTGTCTTTTCCATGTTTTAATTATATAATGTAACTAAATAAATTTAAAAGGGTCTAATTATAATTAAAAGTAAAAAAGGAGGCTTTATGGAAAAGATAGGTTTAATAGTTGATACTGCAGGGGATTTGCCGAGAGAAATTGTAAAAGAATATAATATTGTTGAAGTTCCATTCTATCTGTATTTTGAGGGAGAAGAAAATGTTATTTATAAAGAAAATGTAACCTTACAACCAGAAGAGTTTTTTAAAATAATGAGAGAAAAAAAGAAACATCCAAGAACCTCACAACCAAATATAGAAGATTATCTAAAACCAATTGAAAATCTTATTAATGATGGTTATAAAAATATTCTAATTATGACTCTATCTGCAAAATTTAGTGGAAGTAACCAATCTGCACAACTTGCGAAGGAGGAAACAAAGAAAAATTATCCTGATGTAAGAGTTGAAGTATTTGATACAAAATCTGCAACATTAGGAGAGGGTATACAACAAATTGCTGCTGCGAAAATGATAAGAAAAGGGGCATTATCATTTGATGAAATTATTAAAAAGCTTGAAATGATTAGAAATAAAACAAAAGTTTTTTTCACTGTCGAGGATTTATACTTCTTTTATCTTGGTGGAAGATTGGGTAAAGGACAAGCATTTTTAGGAAACATAATGAATTTGAAACCAATAATGGCAGTTGAAGATGGAGAGGTTGCTCCAATAGAAAAAGTAAGAGGAAGGAAAAAATCATTAACAAGAATTGCAGAACTTGCAAAGGAGCATATAAAGAGTTATGAACATATTGTAATTGGTTCACCTCATGCAGATTGTCCTGATGACCAACTTTTCCTAATTGAATATTTTAGAGAGATTACGGGATATAAAGGAGAAATCATTACAAGAATTATGGGAACAACAATAGGAGCTCATCCAGGTCCTGGAACTACAGGTTTATGTTTCTATGAGGAGGATTTAACAGGGGTAATTTAGTTTATAATTAATATGTGAAAAAATTTATTTCTTTAATTTATCAAGGTTATATTTATTTACTATTAAGGAAAAATAAGGAGAATTTTTTATTAAATAGATTAAAAAAATCAAATAGAATTTTTTTTACACCTAAAGTTTATGAAATTTTTGGAAATCTTTTAATTAAAAATGGTGAATTTGATTTTGCAGAAAAGGTTTTGAAAGAAGGATTAGAAAAATATAGAAATGGGAGAGGAATTTATAGATCTCTTTCTCAACTTTATTTAAGAAAAGGTGAGGTTGATCAAGCAATTGATATTATAAAAAAAGCAAAAGAAAATAATAAAGATTGTTATTGGTATCATCTTGTTCTTGGTGATCTTTATTATTATGAAAAAAAGGACATTGAAAATGCTTTAAAGGAATACGAAGAACTTCTTAAAAGGAAAGATGTTCCTTTAAATGAAGATGTAAAATCTCCTGCAAGATACCTTTTTAAAAGATTATCGAGAATATACTTTGAAAAAAAAGATTATGAAAAGGCATCTTATTATTATGAAAAATTTTATAATCTAAAACCATCAAATTTTTACGAAAAGGATTTTCTTTATTATGGAGAGGTTTTGTACAATCTTGGAAGAAAAGAAGAGGCATTAAAAATTTGGAAAGAGGGTATTCAAAGAAGAAGAGGAAATATTATAAAACTTGGAGTAAAAAAATATGGAATCAATCTTGGTGAAATTGAAAAAAATGATGTTAAAGATGGAGTAATTAGAATTCCGGTTAAAACATCATTAATTACTGAAAGAACAGATTTTTTTAAAGAATTAAAAGAGAGAACAGATGGAATTTTAAAAGATGGAGATATAATCACAGTTGCATCTTCGGTTGCTGCAATTGCTGATGGAAGAGTTTATTCTGTAGAAACTATAAATCCAACAATTTTTGCGAAAATTTTATCTTTTTTTGTTTCAAAAAATAAAAATAACCCTTTCGCTACAACTGCACCACTCTCAAATCCTTATGCTATGCAAATTGCTATTGAAGAGGCTGGATTATTAAAAATTTTATTTGCTGCTTTACTTGGTTTTATTGGTAAAATTATTGGAAAAAGAGGAATATTTTATATAATCTCAGGGAAAATAGTTACTCAAATTGATGATATGCCAGCATCTATGCCACCTTATGATTATTATGTTATCTCAGGTGTTCATAATTCTAAGGAATTTTTAAATAAAATAAAAGAAATTACAAATTGTGAGGCTTGTATTGTTGATGCAAACGATTTAGGCATTGCTTGGGTTGTTGATTCAACTGATAAGGTTAATAAAAAATTTGTTGAAAAAACTCTATCTGATAATCCACAGGGTAATGAAGATTTTCAAACTCCTATTGTTATTATTAGAGGTTATAATGAGTAATTCTGTTCTTTACCAAATCAAAAATCTCTTTAGCTAATTCACTTTTTTCTTTTTCGCCATCAAAAATTATGTATCTATTTTTATAAATTTTTGAAAGAATTAAATATCCATTTCTTACTCTATCAAGATAATCTATTCCTTTTTTCTCTATTCTATCTGGATTTTTAACTCTTTTGATTGAAGTTAATGGTGATATATCTAATAGAATTGTTAGATCTGGTTCAAGAATTGTAATTTCTCTATGTATTCTTTCTATAAAATTAATCGATAATCCTCCTCCATAACCTTGATATGCAATAGATGAATCCTTAAATCTTTCAGATATAACAACTTTGCCCTTACTCAACTCTCTGATTATTTCTTTTACATGATAACTTCTATCTGAAGCAAAAAGTAGAAATTCAGTTAATGTATCAATATCACCATTAAATTTTAAAAGAATTTCTCTTACCATTTTTCCGAGTTCAGTTCCCCCTGGTTCTTTTGTCCAAAAAACATCGATTCCTAAATTTACAAGGTTTTCAAAAAGAAGTTTTGCCTGAGTAGATTTTCCACAACCATCAATTCCTTCAAAAGTTATAAAAAAACCACCTATTTTGGAAAGATGATTACGCATCTAAAAGGCTCCTCTCCTTGACTTTCAGATTTTAAACCAAATTCTCTAATGATTTTATGCTGAATTTTTCTAATGTGACTTGGTGCAGGGTAAAGGGGATATGGTTTACCAGTTGATAAAACCTCTTTTATTCCTTCTTCTATTTCTTTTAAGTAATCTCTCTTTTTATCAATAAATGCATTTCTTAATTCAAGACAAACTTTTCTTATATTAGACTTTGTATTTGATTTTACTTTAAAAATTTCAACTCCTCTTTTCCTAGCCTCACTTATAATTCTTGCACTTTTCTTCTCTTGAGTTTTAGTGATAATTAGAACCTCCGCATCTTCAATTGAATCAACAAATTGCCAATCGAGGCCAACTGAACGAAGGCCTTGTTCGAGAAAATCTCTTGAAACACCATATGTGAAAATTTTTAGAGGTGTATAAGTGGGAAGCTTTTCAACTTCACTTTCCTTTTTAATTTCAAATTTTCCCTCTCCTGTTCTTCTTCTAATCTCAGGATTTAATGGATAACCTCTTAAATATTTATCTACAACCTCTGCAACATCATAATAAACAGCAAGAGTGTCTCTATCTCTTATTTCAATTAAAATATCAAAAGATGGAGGAGAAGATCTTTCAAGTACAGTTTTTTGTGTCCCTCTTCTTTGTGCTTCCTCATCTCCTAAAATTACAGTAGTTATACCACCCAAAAGATCAGAAAGAACAGGATTTATTAGAAGGTTATCAAGCGTATTTCCATGAGCAGTTGCTATTAGCTGGACTCCTCTTTCTGCAATTGTTCTACAGGCTTCTGCTTCGTCTTTTCTACCAATCTCATCAATTATAATAACTTCTGGATTATGATTTTCAACTGCTTCTATCATTACATCTGCTTGACTTCTACCATATGGAACTTGCATTCTTCTAGCAGATCCAATTGCAGGATGGGGAATATCTCCATCTCCTCCAATTTCATTTGAAGTATCAACTACAACAACTCTTTTTCCAAGTTCTTCTGATAAAACCCTTGCTGCTTCTCTTAAAAGAGTTGTTTTACCAACACCAGGTCTACCAAGAAGTAAAACACTTTTACCTGTTTCAAAAAGATCTCTTACAATATCGATTGTTCCATAAACTGCTCTTCCAACTCTTAAAGTTAGACCAACAATGCTACCCATTCTATTTTTTATACAAGAGATTCTATGAAGAGTCCTTTCTATGCCAGCTCTATTATCTCTATCAAAATCTCCGATTCTATTTTTAACATATTCTATATCTTCTTTTGTTATTATTTCATTTGAAAGATAAATTTTCCCATCAACAAACCTTGCTTCTGGTTTCCTACCAAGATCAAGAACAACTTCGATTAATTCATCCCATCTATCAAGTTTTTTTAATTCATTTTTAACGAAAGGAGGTAAAACAGAAAAAAAAGCCTCCATCTCATATTCTTTTAGTTTTAAAAGTTCATTATCTTTTAACATATCTTCTTGCCTCCCAGAAATATTGTTCAATTTCAGAAATATATTTATCAAGATCTAAAAACATATTATATATATCTATATTTGTTGTATCAAATTTGTAAACAGGGGATAAATTATATTTTTTAATCCACTTTTCATATTCCCTTTCAAGTTTTTTAAGGTATGATTTTTTTATATTCCTTTCATAATCTCTACCTCTAATCTCAATTCTTTTAATTAATACTTCAACAGGTGCATACATGTATATTAAAAAATTTGGATTAGGAAAATTCCTCTTAACAAGATTGTAAATTTCACTATACAAACTATATTCCTCCTTTGATAAAAGAAGTTTCGCAAAAATCTCTGCATCTTCATAAATTGTTCTATCAATTATAATAGAATCTTCTATTTTTTCAATCTCCTCAAAAATTTTAAGTCTTTCAGCAAGAAAAAATAATTGTGAATGAAGTGCCCATCTTTTTGGTTCTTTATAAAAAAATTTTAAAAAGGGATTTCTATCTTGAGGTTCTGGAAGAACTGTAAATCCCCATTTTTTTGAAAGAATCTTAGCAAGTGTAGATTTTCCAACCCCGATATTTCCACATATAGCAACAATAAATTTTCCCATAAATTAATTTTATCATTATCTTTTAAATATCTTTTCAGTTAAATAAAAATTTTATCTTTCTAATCTCTCAGATATTTTATTGTTATCGTTTTTGTTGCATGATCCCAATCAACTTGACATCCAAGATTTTCTGCAACAAATCTAATTGGTAACATAGTTCTTCCTTGAATTATCAAAGGAACAACCTTCGAATTACCTAGATCAATAGGCGTATCAACCCCATTAACTTTTGCAATATTCTTTCCTATCCATAACTCAATTTTTATTTCTTTTAAAGTAATAGTTACTTTCTTTTCGTTACCATCCCATAAAACAGTTGCACCTAATGGTTCTGCTATCCATCTAATTGGTAAATATGTTCTTCCTTCAATTATTTGAGGTGGGACATCTATTTCTTTTGGTAAATCATTTATATACATTGTTTTATTACCGATTTGGAGTTTCATGATAATTTTTTGAACCTCAACAAGTTTATAAATGCTACCATAAAAAGTTCCAGCATAGATATTTTTTGTGTTTAAATGATCTATTGTTAAAGAAGAAACATCAAATAAATTACCAACTCTTTCCCATAAATCTCCTCCATTTGTTGTTCGAAAAACACCTTTTGATCCATATACATAAACAGTTTGATTATTTTTAGGATCTATTTCAATACCATATATAGATAAATCAGGTAATCCATTGCTCTTTTCAAACCAGTTTTCTCCACCATCAATAGATTTAAATATTTTATTTGTTGCAGCATATAATATGTTACTATTAAGATTATCTACTTTAACTTTTGATATTCTACCTTCAGGCAAACCATTGCTTTTACGAACCCAATTTTCACCACCATCAATTGATTTAAAAACACCATCTAATGTCGCAACATAAAGAATATTACTGTTTTTAAAATCTATTGCAATACTATAAATATTAAAATTAGTTAATCCATTCACTTTTCTAACCCAAGTATCTCCTCCATCTATTGATTTGTAAATTCCACTTGGAGTACCTGCATAAATAACATTTTTATCTTTTGGGTCAAAAATTAATATAGGAACATAATTACCAAACTTTTCTTTGATCTGAGTCCAAGTTTCACCTTTGTCAATAGATTTATGGATATATCCCCATGTTCCAACAAAAATTATATTATCTTCATATGGATTAATATCAAAAGATAAAATACTTTCATTATTTAAGCCCTTACTCTTTTCTATCCAACTATTTCCACCATCAATTGATTTGTAAAATCCACTTGATGATCCTAAATATAAAACACTATTAATTTTAGAATCTACTTTTATTGAATATATTTGTGGTCCAACAATTCCTTTATTCTTTTTGTTCCAGCTATTTCCACCATCTTCAGATCTATAAACTCCACAATCAGTAATTGCAAAAATTATATTTCTATTTTCATTATCAGCAACTAATTTTTTGATATATCTACATGTTAATCCATTTATAATATTAACTGCGCTTTCGCCACTATTAGTTGAAAAGTATAAACCTCCTGTTGTTCCAAAATAAATAAATTCGTTATTATTTCTATCAATTAAAATGCTTTTGGTACTATATCCTTTAGTTAAATTTCTCTTAGTCCAAGTTTCGCCACTATTCGTAGATTTATAACAGTTAACATCTCCCCCAACATAAATAATCTCATTATTAAAAGGATCTATTGCTATAGAATAGGTAGGTTCATTAATAATTTCACTGTTTTTCTCATTCCATGTCTCACCTTTATCTATTGACTTATAAATTCCGCCATTCGTTGCTAAAAATATAATATTACTATTATTATCGTAAATTTTAATATCATTTATTTTTAGATTCTTTAAACCAGAGTTTTTTTGAATCCAAGTTAATCCTCCATCTGTTGATTTATATATTCCATTATTATTTGTTCCTAAATATATTAATTTAGAATTTTTGGGATCTATTTTAATAATATTTAAATCTTCAGTAAACATCTTTAACCATGTTTCTCCTCCATCGATTGATTTGTATAATCCCTCATATGTTCCAGCAAAAATAATATTTGAATTATTTGGATCTATTTCAATACATTTAAAATTATGTTTTGGAGTTATTTTTTCAATCCATGTTTCACCACCATCTGTAGATTTGTATATACTTAAATTAGTACCAATGTATACTATTTTACTATTTTTAGGATCTAATGTTATTGAGTAAATATTTCCTCCATATAAACTATACAATAATTTCCAATCTTCTTTTTGAGTTTTAACTAAATTTTGTGATAATGAATTTTTATAAAGATCCCTTGCCTCAACTGTTACATCATAAAAGTTCAAAAATTGATTTTTTTCTTGGGATAATGATAATTTAAGATTTATTAGGGAGAAAGAGGATATTAAACAAATAATTAATAATAAAAGGAATCTTTTTTTCATGGTAAAAAGCCTCCTTTTAATATTTATATTTTTTATTTAATTTATTTATTATATTAATTTTATTATAACATATTATTTAAGTTTTTTTAAGTTTTAATTTATTAGATTATTAGAAAAAATTTATTAGAAAAAATAAAATTAAATGTAAAATTTAAAATTTTTCAAAAGATAAAATTTCTGAAAGTTGTTTTCTCTTTTTTTCGGGAATTCTATTTTCGAGTGGATATCCAAGAGTCATTAAAGCAGCAACTCTTATATAATCTGGTATCTCGAGTAACTCTTTAACTAATTTCTCATCAAAATCTCCAATCCAGCATGTTCCAAGACCAAGATGTGTTGCTTGAAGAGCTATATGTTCCATTGCAATTCCAATGTCTAAAATAGATGAATCATACCAACCACCCATTTTGAAACTTTTTTCAGTTACACATCCAACAATTAAAACAGGAGCATCTTTTATAAATTTTGCCCATGTTGTTGGTTCTCCAATCTTTCTTCTTTTTTCAGGATCCTTTACAACAATAAATTTCCATGGTTGTTTATTATTAGCAGAAGGAGCAAGGCGCGCTGCCTCTATAACTTCCTTTATTAAATCATCTGAAACATCATCTTTTTTATACTTTCTGACACTGTATCTTTCCAAAATTTCTTTTAAAATCATATACTCACCTCATTAAATTAAAATTTTAATGTGGGTAATTTAAAATCAGGAGCATACTTTCTTTGCTCTTTTGAAATTATACTTTCTGGTTTAGTTTTTACTGCCTCACCTTCAACCAATAAATATTCTATTGCCTCTTTAAAAAGATCATAAAGAGAAGGATCATATCCAACTTTTATTAAAGCAATTTTTCCTTCTTTATCAATTAAAACAAATCTTGGAATTCCACTCACATCATATTTTTTTGCAACTGAAAATCCATTAATAGTTATTGGATATTCAATTCTATTAGTCTTTACATAATTAATTACTTTATTAAAATCACTTTCATCATCGAGATTCATTCCAATGACAATAAAATCTTTATCTTTGTATTCATTGTAAATCTTTTCAATTATAGGGGTTGATGCTTTACAAGGACCACACCATTCAGCCCAGAAATCAAGAAGAACAACTTTTCCTCTAAAATCTAACAAAGAAATTTCAGGACCATATAATGATGTATTATCCTTTTCTTTTTTGCTACATGATAGGATGGAAAAAACTAAAAATAAAATTAGTAAAATAAATAATAATTTTTTCATTTCTTCTTTTTTGTCTCCTTTTTCTTTGAAAGTATATATTTTGCCCATTTTTTTGATTTAAAGAAAACATACCAGAAAGGTATAATAACTGCTGCAATATAGATTATTCCAGAAATTACATTTACTATTCTTAATGGCGTTTGTGGAAGGTTTATTTTATTTAAAATTGGTAATAAAACCCTAAAATCAAAAAAGTGTTCGAGAATGATACCAATTAAAATTAGTATAAAACCATAAATTGAATAAGGAAGTGTCTCATTTATTTTTGAAACAAAATATGAAGATGGTTTTAAATCTTTATATAATTTTAATTCATTTGTTACAAGAGAAAAAAAGTGATTACCAATTGAAAATAGATAAACTGCAATTAATATTAAAAGCGGACCTCTAAATGAAAAGAGTTTAACTTCGTTATAAATAGGTCTTATAAAGAAATATAAAAGAATAAAATTTGGAAGAAGATTAAATATTACAAAAACAATGATTTTTAATGTTAAAGTTTTTATCTTAGGAAATTTATCCTTTAATATTCTATAAATAAAAGTTGTAAATGAAAGAAGAATTGTAAGTCCAAGAGCAAGCGACAAAAAGAATCCAAATGAATTTAAAAGAGTATGTGGTATTGATGATAAAAATAGAGCAAATCCTTTATATTCACTCTTAGGTAAATTCAATATCGAAATTGATCCTGTTCTTAAAAAAATAAATGATAAATAATTTATATACTCAATCAGTAAAAAAGAAAAGAAAATAAGAGGGAAGCCAACCCAAGATAAAAAGATATTTCCAAAATAAAATATAACACCAACAACTAAAGATAATAAAAAAAATAAAAATGGTGATTTAATTTGAGATAAAAAAAATTGATAAAGATTTTTTAAATTCAAATTCAAAAAAAGATCAAAATTCGGATTAAGTGTTGGGGCAATAAAAGAAATAACTAACATAAAAATTATAAAATTTACTATAAATAAAAAATTGTGTGAATCTCTATTAATTTTGAGAATTAGTTCTTCTAATCTCTTTTTCATTACTCTTTCCTCCTCAAAATTATAAATATACAGATAAAATTATACCACTTTTATTGTATAATAGAAAAAATGAGAACTTTTCTTGCTTTGCAAATAGACAAAGAAACAAAAAAGAAAGTTAATAGTTATATAAATAGATTTAAAAATGAGATAAAATCAAGAGTTAAATGGGTTGAAGAAGAAAATCTTCATTTTACAATTTTTTTCTTTGGTGAAATTGATATAAATATATCTCAAAAAATTATTAATGTTATTGATGCAAATAAAAGAAATTTCAAACCATTTAAAGTTGAGTTGAAAGGCATTTCATTTTTTCCAAATACAAAAAACCCAAGAGTTATATTTTTTGATGTATCAAAAGGTGCTAATGAGATGAAGAATATATATGAAATTCTATATCCTGAAATCAATAAAATTACGAGAATTAAAAAAGAAAGTTTTGTTCCGCATCTTACAATTGGAAGAATAAAAGATATTTTATTTGAAGATGATATTAAAATTTTAATCAATGAAAAAATTGATATAAGGGAATTTTTAATAAATAAAATTACTTTTTTTGAGTCAAAATTGACTCCAGAGGGGCCTATTTATAAATCAATTAAAGATTTTGAATTCTAAAATCTGGAGGAAAGATATGAAAGTTTTAAAAGAAGAAAGTTTAAATGGAAAAACAATCCAAGTTGTTATGGGAGATATAACAGAGGAAAAGGTTGATGCTATTGTAAATGCAGCAAACAGAAATCTATCTCATGGTGGAGGAGTTGCTGGTGCAATTGTCAAAAAAGGTGGTTATATAATTCAGGAAGAGAGTAATAAAATAATTGAAAAGAGAGGTCCTCTTGAAACTGGAGATGCAATAATAACAACTGGAGGAAATTTAAATGCAAAATATGTTATTCATACTGTTGGTCCTGTTTGGGGCGAAGGTGATGAAGAAAATAAACTTAGAAAAGCAATAGAATCTGCTCTTCAAGTAGCAACTGAAAATTTGCTTGAATCAATTTCAATTCCAGCAGTTAGTTGTGGAATATTTGGCTTTCCTAAAAAAAGAGGAACAAAGATTATATATAAAACAGTAAAAAATTACCTAAAAAACAGAAAAACAACTTTAAAACTTGTAAGATTAATTGGTATTGGAGATGAAATTCCAAATCTGTTCAAAGAAGCAATGGAGGAGGGTTGTCCTAATAACTCTTCTTGATTAAATCTTTCTCACAACATCCATTATATTCTATTTGAATAGTTGAATGGTTAATATTATATTTATTTTTTAAAATTGACTCTGTAATTTCTCTAATTTTATCTGCTTTACTAACGGGATAATCTTTATTTAATTCTATGTGACCTTCGAAAAGATAATTTTTATCATCAAGTTGCCATACATGAACATGATGAAGATTTAAAACACCATCTATATTTTCAATCTCTTTTTTTAAACTTTCAAGATCTATTTCTTTAGGCACTCCTTCAAGAATAATTACTGTTGATTTTATAAAAATTCCAAATCCTTCTTTTAGAATGTAAACAATTATTAAAATTGTTAATAATGGGTCTATCCAGTAAATTTTAAATATCCTCATAATTATTGCTGAAATTACAACTACTATTGAAGAGAGAGTATCCATTAAAAGATGAATATATGAGGACTTTATATTCATGCTATCTTTTGTAAATCTTTTTAATAGAAAAACTGACATTCCATTTAAAATTAATCCCAAAATTGCAACTATTGTCATCAAATCTAAATTTATAATCTCTGGTTTAAAAAATCTTATTATTGCTTCTTTAAATAATAAAATAGAAACAATAAATAAAAAAATAGAATTTATAAAAGATGCAAAAATTTCTGCTCTTTTACCTCCAAATGTAAATTTAAAAGAATTCTCTTTTTTTGAAAATTTATAAGCAATTAAACTTATAACAATCGAAATTGTATCTGATAGGTTATGAAATGAATCTGAAAGAAGCGATAAACTCTTCGAAAATATTCCTCCTAAAATTTCGATTATAAAAATAAATATATTAAAAATTATAACTAAAATTAAATTTCTCTCTTTTAAATCTAATTTATGTTCATGCATATTATGAAATTTTTGCTCCACTTTCTATATCTTTATCAATAGTCAAAAGTGTTAATTTTCCATCTTTTGATGCAGCTAGAAGCATCCCTTCGCTTAAAATACCTTTTAATTTTTTGGGTTCTAAATTTTTTAAAACAATAACTTTTTTACCAATCAACTCTTCTTCACTATAATACTCTCCTATTCCTGCAACTATTGTTCTCTCTTCATTCTCTATTTTAATCTTAAGTTCAATTAATTTTTTTGAATCTTTAACTCTTTTTGCTTCTAAAACTTCTGCGACTCTTAAGTCAAGTTTTTGAAAATCTTCAATTTTTATATAATTTTCCATAATTTTATTTGCCTCCTTTTCTTCTACTCTTGGAAATATTGGAGAAATTTCTCTTAAGTTAAAAGTGCCTATCCAGGGGAAAATTTTCTCTTTTAATAAAGTTCCATCCTCATCTTTTCCAATTGAATATAAAAATTTTTTAGAAGTTGTTATTAAAATTGGTGATATTAAGTTCGCTATTGTATAAATACCAAAAAATATTGTAGACAAAACTTTTTCACATTCATCTCTATTTTCTTTGAAAAGATTCCATGGTGCTTTTGTATCTATATATTTATTTAAAATATTTGCAAGTGAATTTATTTTAACTGGAACATCAGATAATTTTAAATTTTCATAATCTGAAACTATATTATCAAATTCTCTCTCAAATATTTTATATATCTCTTCATCGTAATTTTTGTTTATTTTTCCATCAAAATATTTAAAACCCATATTTAAACTTCTATATAGAAGATTTCCTAAATCATTAGCAAGTTCTGAATTGTATCTTAATATAAAAGAATCATAGGAGAAATTTCCATCCTCTCCAAAGGTCATATCTCTTAAAATGTAATATCTAAAGACATCAACTGCTGTATCTTTATCAACTTTTGATTTTTCAATGAACCATTTTATTACCTCATCTGGCTTTATAAAATTACCCTTGGATTTACTCATCTTTTCACCATGAGATAACCAGAAACCATGGGCATAAATTTTTTCAGGAAGAGGCAAATCTACACCTAAAAGCATAGCAGGCCAGATAATTGTATGAAATCTTGTTATATCTTTTCCAATTAAATGTAAATTTGCTGGCCAATATTTTTTAAATCTTTCTTCATCATCTAAAAAACCTGCAACTGTTACATAGTTAATTAAAGCATCGAACCAGACATAAATTGTTGAATTCTCTTCTCCTGGAACTGGTATTCCCCAACCAATTCCTTTTCTGGATATAGAAATGTCTTTTAGACCACTTCTAATTAAAGAAAGCATCTCATTATATCTTGATTCTGGTTCAACAAATTTTGGATTCTCTAAATAATGCTTTAATAATCTATCTTCAAATTTCGAGAGTGAAAAGAAATAATCTTCTTCTTTTATATATTCAAGAGGTCTATTGCAAACAGGGCAAGTGTTTCCCTCTTTTATTTCATCTTCTGAAAAAAATGTTTCATCAAAAATACAATACCACCCTTCATAAACTCCTTTATAAATATATCCATTTTCCATTAATTTTCTAAAAAAATATTGAACCACCTTCTCATGCCTTTTCTCGGTTGTTCTTATAAAAGTGTCATATGAAATATTAAACTCATCAAAGGCTTTTCTAAAAGATTCTGATAAAATATCAACAAAAATTTTTGTATCTATTCCTTTTTCTTGGGCAACTTTTTTCACTTTGCTTGCATTTTCATCTGTTCCTGTAGAAAAAAGAACATCATAATTCATTTTTCTCTTTGCTCTTGCAATTATATCTGCAATGGTTGTTGTGTAAAGATGACCAATGTGTGGCTCATCATTAACATAATAAATTGGAGTTGTTATATAAAACTTTTTCATTGGTTCCTCCTTAAATCAAATCCTATATGAGTAAATTTTATATTTATAAAAACTAAATTTCAAGATATAAAATTATTAACTATTTTTATATAATCTCCTTTTAACTATATTTTTTATTCCTTTATATTTTTGAGTCATGAATTTCAAAACATCTTCATTTTTTAAATTCAAAGATTTTAAAATTTCAAAATCTTTTTCCCATTCAAATTTTTCTTCATTTTCAATTAAAATTGTGTATTCACCTTTCAATTCACTATTCTTAATATCCTCATAAACATCTTTCAATTTACCTCTATAAACTTTCTCATGAATTTTAGTTAACTCTTTAACAACTACACAATTCCTTTCTGGAAATTTTTCTTTTAAATATTCTAAAGTGTAAAGAATTCTATGTGGAGATTCATAAAAGATAACTGTTCCATCTATATAAAAATATCTCTCAATCAAATAATCAATTTCACTTTTTTTTCTTGGAAAAAAACCTAGAAAAATAAATGGAACTGTTTTCAAACCTGAAATTGCAAGAGAAGATATTATTGATGAAGGTCCAGGTATTATTTCAATATCATAACCATTTTTAATTATCTCCCTAATAACAATTTCTCCTGGATCTTGAATACAAGGAGTTCCTGCATCAGAAACAAGTGCCAATTTTTTACCTTGCTTAAGATAAGAAATTATTTCATCTTTTCTTTTAAATTCATTTCCCTCAAAATAAGAAATTAATTTTTTGTTTTTAATTTTATATCTTGAAAGCAATTTTAATGTTACTCTTGTGTCTTCGCATAAAATAATTTCAACTTCTCTTAAAATCTTTAATGCTCTAATTGAAATATCAAGAAGATTACCAATTGGAGTTGAAACAATATATAATTTTCCTTTCATTAAAATTTTATATTTCTCTTAATTTTGCTATAACCTTATTCAATGTGTATTTAATTGTTCCAAGATTACCTGCTTTTGTAGTAATTATAATTAAAATTCTGTTATCAAATTTATTTATTATCAATCTTCCCCTCCTCATTTCAACAATAACCTCTTCAAGTTCTCCCATATAAATGGAATTAGAAATATCACTCAAAAGACCAACTAAAGAAGTTCCAAGTCCTCCTAATATTTCACCTTCAAAATCAGATGAAAGTTCAAAAACTATATTATTTTTATCTGTATCAATATAAACATATCCTAAAACCCCACTTGTTTTTAAAATTTCCTGCAAAATCTCTTTTATCATCTTCTCTCCTTTGATAAATTAAGTGCTTTCGTAAACATCTCTATTGCTTCTTTATACATTCCTTTTTTAAGATATTCGTCTCCAAGTTTTTTATAATAATCCTTATCCTTTAACTCTTCTTCTTTATATTCTTCTTTTAAAATAACTTCCTCTTTTTCTTTCTCTTCTAAAATCTCTTTTTTAGTTTCTAATAATTCCTTTTCTTTGATTTTTTCTTCTTCAGTAATTATCTCTTCGATATCAACTTTAGGAATTTCAACTTCTTTTTTAATTTCAGGAATTTTATACTCTTCTAATAATCTTTCCTTTTTAACAAAAGTTGAAAATATCTTCTGATAAATATTATCTTTTAAGATAATTAAATCTTCAAAATCTTTTTTGTCAAAATGATAATTTTCATAATTTGCACCAAATCCTTTAACAAAATCATTTAAAGGATCTACCTCATAACATTTTTCCCAGCATTCATCTTTTTTTCTTCTATTACCTGCCATCTCATTAAATTTTCCTAAAATAAAAAGTGCTTTTGGATAATATGGATGATATATTAAAATCCTTTCAACCTCTTCAATTGCTTCTAATAATCTATCTTCATTTTTCAAAGTATACGCATAAAGAAGTTCATAGGGTTTTTTATTGTTTTTCTCTTTAATTTTTTTCATTTCACTACTTGAAATGAAACCATTGTAAACTTTTGTTTCAATTTCTTTAAAATTGGACATATCAGGTAAATCTTTATTTGTTATCATTGTATACAATCTTCTTATATAAATATTTTTTGGATTATAATCGAAACCTTCCTCAAGATAATTTAATGAGATATCATAAACTCCTAAAATAAAATATATCAAACCGAGTAAAAAAAGAACAAAATCGTTTTCAGGGTCTATTTTTAAAGCATGTTTTAGTTCGATTTCAGAAGATTTTAAATCATTTTTCATTAAATAGGAAATTGCAAGATCTATTTGAGATCTTATAAATGCTGGAGATACAAGTAAACTTTTCAAACTAATCAATGCTGCCTCATCATAATTTCCATACAATATTAAATATTCAGATAAAACTGCATGTGCAGAAAGAAGTTGAGGATTTCTCTCTACTTTTCTTTTATAAAATTCAATTAAAGGTATTAATTCTTCCATAATCCCCTTTGGTGCGCCCGAGAGGATTTGAACCCCTATCCGTAGCTCCGGATGCTACTGCTCTATCCACTTAAGCTACGGGCGCTTTAAATTATTGTATAATAAATAAAAGAATTGTTCAAGGAGGAAGTGATGGAGATAAGAAGAGAGCATTTAAAAAAAGTTTCTAATACAAAGTATATCATAGAAGTTGGAACTATTCCTGGCATGAATGTTCCTGGTATAATTTATGCATCTGAAAAGATGATACCAAAAATTTTAATGGATAAATCTCCTATACAAGTTGCTAATGTTGCAACACTGCCTGGGATTTTAAAAGCATCAATGGCTATGCCAGATATCCATTGGGGATATGGTTTTCCAATAGGTGGAGTTGCAGGATTTGATATAGAGAAAGGAGTAATTTCTCCTGGAGGCGTTGGATATGATATTAATTGTGGTGTACGACTTTTAAGAACAAATTTTAAAAAGGAAGAGATACAAGGAAAATTAGAAGAGTTATTAAATAAATTATTTGTAAATATACCCTCAGGTGTTGGTTCAAGTGGAAAATTAAGGCTTGGACCAAGAGATCTCGATGAAGTAATGGTTAAAGGTGTTAAATGGGCAATAGAAAAAGGATTTGGAAGACCAGAAGATCTTGAAACAATAGAGGAACATGGAAGCATGCAAGGCGCAGATCCAAATGCTGTATCTCAAAGAGCAAAAGAGAGAGGAGGACCACAATTAGGTACACTTGGAGCAGGAAATCACTTCCTTGAGATTCAAGTTGTAGAAGAAATATACAATGAAGAAATTGCAAAAGTTTTAGGGCTTTTTAAGAATCAAATCACAGTTTTAATTCATACAGGAAGTAGAGGTTTAGGCCATCAAGTTGCTTCAGATTATATTGAAGTGATGTTAAATGCTGCAAGGAAATATGGAATAAAGCTTGTTGATAAACAACTAGCTGCTGCTCCATTTAACTCTCCTGAAGCAAAAAGATATTTTGCAGCAATGGTTGCTGCTGCAAACTATGCATGGGTAAATAGACAATTGATAACCCATTGGACAAGAGAAACATTTAAGGAGGTATTTAAAAAATCTGATAAAGAGATGGGTCTTGAAATAATTTATGATGTTGCACATAATATTGCAAAAGTTGAAGAACATATTTTAAATGGAAAGAAAATTAAAGTTGTTGTTCATAGAAAAGGAGCAACAAGAGCATTTCCACCAAATCATCCAGAACTTCCACCACAATATAAATCAATAGGACAACCTGTTCTTGTTCCAGGAGATATGGGAAGATACTCTTTTGTACTTGTTGGAACAAACAAAGCGATGCAAGAAACTTTTGGTTCAACCTGTCACGGTGCAGGAAGGGTTATGAGTAGAAGTGAAGCATTGAGAGAAGAAGATGCTAATGAAATAATTGATAATCTTGGTAAGAGGGGAATCAGAGTAAAAGCAAAAAGTAAAGAAACACTTGTTGAAGAATCTCCTGAGGCTTATAAAGATGTTCAAGATGTTGTTGATGTCCTTCATGAGGAGGGAATATCAATAAAAGTTGCAAAATTGAGGCCAATCGCAGTTATGAAAGGATGAAAAAAATTTTTCTTGGAGGAATAGTTTTAATTCTATTCCTCCCTTTCTTTTCATGTAATATCTATAAAAATATAGATTTTTATTTTTTATATCCCCAAGATGGAGATTATGTAACAAAAAATACTTTAATAATTGTTGAGTTTACTTATATAAAAAATTTAAAAGATTTAAAATTATTAATTATAAATGAGAAATTTACAAAAATTTTAGATTATGAAATAAAAGAAAATAGATTATATTCCTCATTGCCCAGAGATTTGACTGACGGTGAATATAAAATTTTAATTAGTTTTTATTTAAATGAAAAATCTTTTAAAAAAGATATAAATATCATATTAAATTCAGAAGCACCTCTTTGGGAAAATTTTATATTTCCAACGTATATTAGATCTGGAAGAGAGATGCAAATTGAATCTATTTCATCTACACCATTAAAAGAGGTAAAAGCATATTTTGATGATGGAACTATTTTAGATTTAAATTATATAAAAGAAAATGATATATGGTTTGGAAAAATAATAATTTCAAGTTTTTTATCTGAAGGAAGCCATATTATAAAATTTGTTGGAGTCGATCTTAAAGGAGAAAAAATAGAAGACACTAAAATTTTTTATTTAATAAATTCTGATCCAGTAATATATTCTCCAATTGATGGTCTTGAAACTACTTCAAATGAAATAACAATATATGGATTTTATGAACAAGATAAAGATATCATGATTTACTTAAATAATAAACCATATAAAAAGATAAAAGTTGATGCTTCAGGAAATTTCTATGATAATATAATTCTTCTTCCTGGCAATTATACAATATATGCGAAAGATGAAAATTCTCAATTTATAACTGCATCATCTTTACAAAATATAAAAATAAAAATATTTAATGATGGAGTAATTGTTCTCTGTTATCACAATATTAATAATAAAGGAGGAAATTTATATACAATTTCACCTCAAGATTTTGAAAATCAAATTAAATACATGATAGATAAAGGATATAAATCTATTTCATTAGATGAACTTTATGACTACTATTTTTATGGTAAAGAAATTCCTAAAAAAAGCATTTTAATAACATTTGATGATGGATTAAGAGGAGTTTATGAGTTTGCATTTCCTATTTTAAAGAAATATGGTTTCAAAGCAACTTTTTTTGTTATAGTTGGAAGGGTTGGAAGGGTAAAAAATTATGTTAATTGGAGTGAATTAAAAGAAATGGTTGATAGTGGAATATTTTCTATAGGTTCACATACTTATGATTCTCATAAAACATATTTTGTTAATGGAAAATATATTTCAATAACTTCACAAAAAGGTACTGATGAAGATTATTCAACTTTTAAAAATAGAGTTATAGAGGATTTTATACTATCGAAAAATGAAATTGAAAAAAATGTTAAAAAAGATGTTTTTGCTTTTGCATATCCATATGGAGAGTATACGATAGATACAATTGAATTTTTAAAAGAGAGTGGCTTCAAAATGGCTTTTACAGTTATTAAAGGATTAAATACAAAAACAATCTCTAGATATGAATTAAAAAGATATTCAATTTATAGAGGAACTGATATTACAAAAATAATAAATTAAAAGTTGTTGATAATTTAATTTTTTGGCTATTATTAATTTTATAATCATTCATAAAATAGGATTCTTGGATGAAAAGTTATTTCAAATTTTTAGATAATGAATTTTTCTTTCTTTTTTATCCTATTTTAAAATTCTTTACACCAAATTTAAAAATAAATTCATAATTATATTTGGCATAAAATCTTTAATTTAGTAATTGTTATCGAATTCAATTAGAGATATGTTGTTTTATTAGAATGAATTATTTTGCTATAAATATTCATTATTTAATTTTATTTTTTAAATTAATTTGGTAAAATTGATTTCGGATGTTATTAAAAAACAAAAGGAGGGATTGACATGAAAGAATTTAAAAATGAAGCTCTTCTTGACTTCAAAAATGAAGAAATTAGAAAGAAAATGGAAGAGGCAATCAAAAAAACCGAAAGCGAATTTGGGAAAGAGTATGAAATGATCATTGGGGGAAAAAAAGTTAAATCGAATGAAAAATTTAAATCAATTAATCCATCAAAAAAAGATGAAATTATTGGAATTTTCCAAAAGGGTAAAGAAGAAGATGCTGAAAATGCATTAAAAGTAGCATGGGATGTTTTTAAAACATGGAAAAATGTAGATGCGGAAAAAAGAGCTGAATATTTATTAAAAATTGCTGAAACTTTGAGAAAAAGAAGATTTGAATTTGATTCATATCTTATTCTTGAAGTAGGAAAAAATTGGTTTGAAGCAGATGCAGATACTGCAGAAGCAATTGATTTTTGTGAATATTATGCAAGAGAGACTTTAAAATATGATAAGGGTCAACCAGTTGTACAATATGATAATGAAAAAGATGAAATGATTTATATTCCACTTGGTGCAGGAGCTGTAATTCCTCCATGGAACTTTCCTCTTGCAATTTTGGTTGGAATGACAACATCTGCTATAGTTACCGGAAATACAGTTGTTTTAAAACCATCGAGTGATGCTCCTTTAATCGCTACTAAATTTATGGAACTCCTTGAAGAAGTTGGTCTTCCTTCAGGAGTTGTTAATCTCGTTACAGGACCTGGTGGTGTAGTTGGAGATTATCTTGTAAGACATCCAAAAACTAGATTTATCTCTTTTACTGGTTCAAAAGAGGTTGGTCTTCATATAGTTGAAGAGGCTGGTAAACATAGAGAAGGACAAATATGGATCAAAAGAGTTATTGCTGAAATGGGTGGAAAAAATGGAATAATAGTTGAAGATGATGCTAATATTGATAGTGCTGTACAAGGATGCCTTCATTCAGCATTTGGATTTCAAGGACAAAAATGTTCTGCGCTTTCAAGACTATTTTTAAATGAGAAAATTTATGATGAATTTATTGATAAATTTGTTAAAAAAGTTAGTGAGATAAAAATTGGTCCAACAAAATATTTTGAAAATTATCTTGGTCCAGTAATAAATGAAAACTCATTCAAAAAAATTATTTCTTATATTGAAATTGGTAAAAAAGAGGGAAAACTTATTCTAGGTGGTGAGCCTTATGAAAATCAAGAAGGATTTTTCATTAAACCCACCCTTTTTGTTGATGTGGATCCTAAGGGAAGATTAATGAAAGAAGAAATTTTTGGTCCAGTTGTAGGAATTGTAAAATATAAAAATCTTGATGAAGCTATTGAAATGTTCAATGATACAGAATATGGATTAACTGGTGCCATTTATACAAAAGATAAAGAAAAAATTGAGAAAGCAAAAAGAGAGATGCATTGTGGCAATCTCTATATAAACAGAAAATGCACTGGTGCTCTCGTTGGCGTTCATCCTTTTGGAGGATTCAATATGTCTGGAACAGATTCAAAAGCAGGAGGTCCAGATTATTTACTTTTATTTTTACAAGCAAAATCAATAGGACATTTTTTAGGTGAATAAAAAAACTTTTAATTTTAAGGAGTTTTTATGGGAAAAGTTAATTTGGATGAAGTTCAAAAGTTAGAAGTTGTAAAGGATTTAGTAGATCAATTAATTGATTTAATGTTAAACTATAGGCAAAGCGGTCATCCCGGTGGTTCAAGATCAAAAGTTCACATGTTTATATCAACTTTATTATCAAAACATTTAAGATATGATATAAGAGATCCTGCAAAACCTTTTAATGATAGAATAATTCTTGCAGCAGGACATACTATACCTCTAGTTTATGCAACTCTTGCTGTATTCAATGAAGCAATGAGATTAAGATATGAAGAGACAAAAGACCCAAAATATCTTCCAAAAGATGTAAATTCAACCCTTTATCCAAAAGATTTATTAACCTTTAGAAGAAGAGGTGGACTTCCTGGACATGCTGAAATGGGAGGAAAAACACTTCTTTTAAAATTTAATACTGGTCCATCTGGTCATGGTATTACAGCATCAGTTGGTCAGGCAGTTGCTTTAAAAAAGATGGGGGCAGAAGGTGTAAAAGTAGTTGTATTTGAAGGAGATGCAGGTTTGACTCCAGGTGGTGCTCATGAAACAATGAACTCTGCTTGGGCTCTCGGCCTTGATAATTTATTCTTTCTAATTGACTGGAATAATTTTGGAATTGATGATCACCCTCTATCTGAAACAGTTCCAAATACACCTAAAGAGTGGTTTGGATGCCATAATTGGAGGGTTATTGGAACTCTAAATGGAAATGATTTTCCATCAGTTATCGAAACAATTGAAGAACTTTTCGGAAATGTACAAAAAAACATACCTAATGTTGCTTATTTTAAAACAAAAAAGGGTAGAGATTATTTGAAATATGACAACAAATCTCATGGCGTTCCTCATCCAATGAATTCAGAAATCTTTTGGCAAACAAAAGCGCCATTTCAAGAAAAATATGGAGTAAAATTTGTAGGATTTATGGAACCTCCACCATCAACATATGAAGAGAGAATGAATCAGTTTGAAAAAAATATAGATGTTGTTATTTCTGTTTTGAGAGAAAATAAAGAAGTCTATAGATTTATCGCTGATAGATTGGTTGAAATTGCTGAAAATGTTCCTCTTGAGATTAAAACATTAAAATTTGATAGAGACAAAAATCCAATTCATGATAATACAATATATGATTATAGAAACTATCCAAAAGAATTATTTGCAAAACCAGGAGAAAAACAGCCAAATAGAGCAGCATTAAGAAAATGGGGAGCATGGATTAATGCTTATACTTACAAAAATTATGGAAGACCACTATTTATTGCACTTTCTGCTGATTTAACAGAATCTACAAATATTGATGGTTTTGGACTTCCATTTGGAGATTTTCCTGGGCTTGGATGGTATGATAAAGAAAAAAATATTGATGGAGTCCTTTTGCCACAAGAGATAACAGAATTTGTAAATTCAGGAATTTGTGCTGGAATAGAAACTGTTAATATAGCACAGGATCCTTATAAAGAATTTGTTGGATATTATTCAGCATGTTCTACATATGGTTCGTTTGCTTATTTAAAATATGGAATGATGAGACTATTTTCACAACTTGCTCAAGATTGTCCAATCAAAGTTGGAAAAGTAATCTGGATTGCAGGACATTCAGGACCAGAAACAGCAGATGATTCAAGAACTCATTTTGGAATTTTTGCAACAGGGGTTACAAAGCTATTTCCTAAAGGACAAGTAATAAATTTATATCCTTGGGAGCACAATGAAGTACCAGTTTTACTTGGTAGAGCATTAAAAGAAGATGTTCCAATAATTGTTTTGCATCTTACAAGACCTCCAATTGAAATTCCAGATAGAGAGGCTTTAGACATTCCAAGTCATTTTGAAGCTGCACATGGTGCTTATATTTTAAGAGATTATGAAGAAGGAAAAGAAAGAATGGGAACTGTTATTGTTCAAGGAACTAGTCCAGTAAGCGAAATTATCAAAATATTGTCAAAATTTAAACAAGAAGGCATCAATGTAAAAATAGTAGTGGCCACGTCTTACGAACTTTTTATGAAAGAGAGTGAAGATTATAGAAATAAAGTTCTTCCAAAAGAAGATTGGGTAAATTCAATGGTTATAACAAACGAATGTTTAAAGAATATGAGTGATTGGATTTTCTCAAAAGTAAATGAAGAATATTCAATGTCATCTGATTGGGATAATAGATGGAGAACTGGTGGAACTGTTGAAGATATTCTTGAAGAAGCCCATCTTACAAAAGAATATATCTTTGAAGGAATTAAAAAATTTGTATTTGAAAAGGAAAAAAGACTTAAAAAGATTAAAGAATACTTCTCTCTTTAATCTTTAGTTTAAAAAGAGAAAATTTAAGAGGGAGATAATTTTCTCCCTCTTTTTTATTAATATTTTTGATTTTTAATTTAACGAAATTAAATTTTTAATTTTAACTTGAATGTTCTTTAATTTTTTAAGAGAATTTTTATCATCTAGAGACTTTCTAATTTCAAACAATTCATAAAAATTTGATAAAATTTTTTCTTCTGAAATTAATCCTAACAAAATAGAGGTTTCAATTGCATAAACAAGATCAACAAATGCTTTATTAGGATCATCTGGTAATAGATTAAGAAGAATATTTTTAACTGATAATTTTTGCTCAAATTTTAATCTATCATTCTCTTCTTTTAAAAATTTTTCAATATCTTCAAGATCTTCTTTAGAAATAGAAAAATCACTCGCTTTTAAATTTTCTTCAAGATGTGAAATTTTTGATGGTCCTGTTAATGCGCAGATTATTTTTGGTTGAGATAAAACCCAGGCGATTGCTATTTGTGAACTTGTTTTCCCATACTTTCCCCCAATCTCTTTAAATTTTTCACAAACTCTTAAACCACTTTCAAATTTCTCTCTTTGAAAAAGTGGATCCATATTTCTGATATCATTTGGCTCAAATTTTGTTTCTTTATTTATTTTTCCTGTAAGTATTCCACGACCAGTTGTACTAAATGCAATTCCTCCAACATCATATTTTTCACATAAAGGTAGAAGTTTCTCTCTTGAATCATAAGATACAGCACTCAATTCCATTAATATTGAAAAAATATTTCCTTTATTACAAAATTCTTCAACTCTTTCTTTTGGTAGATGCCCAACCCCATAATAAATTATTTTTCCCTCTTTTACCAATTCTTCAAGTGTTGATATGATTTCTTCAATTTTTCTTTCTGGGTCATCAAAATGAATTTGATATAAATCTATATAATCAGTTTTTAAATTTCTTAAACTCTCTTCACACGCTTTTTTAATATATTCTTTTGATAAATTTGGTCTTATTCCTTCTTTTACACCTACTTTTGTTGCAATGTGTATATTTTTACGAAATGGTTCAACAACTTCACCAAGAATTTGTTCAGCATTTCCATATGCCTCAGCAGTATCAAAAAAATTTACACCCAGTTCATATGCTCTTACTATCATTTTTTTAAATTCATCAATATCCTTTTTCCCATATACTCCACTTAAAGAGTAACAACCAATTCCAATTTCAGAGATATTTAAATTTTTGTGTTTACGATATCTCACAAATTATTTACCTCCTAATTAAGTTGTTATTTTAATATATTCTAAAACAATTTAATTAGTGTTTAAACTATATTAGCTCTTTATTTATTCTTCACCGAATTGACTTTTAATTAAAGAGAGTTTATTAATATTTTCAATTACTTTTGATAAATTTTCATATGTTTCAAGAACATCTTTTGCATTCCAAAATGTTAATGACTTTCTAAAATTTTCAGGTAGATTTTTTATTTCATTTTTAATTTCTTCTATCTGTTTTTGATTTGTAGCAGCAATCAATTTTTGAACAGTTGGATTACTTAGTGCTTTTTGTAGATTTAAAATCAAACTATCAATCGAACCCTTTTTATGAACTTCAAAAACATAAGTGACAACTCCTAAATTTGCAATTTTTGCTCTCCAAATAACATCGACTTTTGCGCCTTTTGCAATTTGCTCTTCAGTTGAGGTCTCAAAACCCAACCAATCGCCTATTATTTGAATCTTATCTCTTATTTCATTATGGTCAAAATCTTCTTCCTCCTCTTTTTCCATAAAAATTTTTTCTTCTTCATTTTCTTTTAAAATAGATATCTCATATAATAAATAATCAACAACTAACATATTTAAATTAGGATAATTTAATAATTTAACTAATTCATTAAGAATTTCTTTAAAAACATTAATTATTTCAACATATTCTTTGCCAGTAATATAATATTTTTTAATTGGTAAATATTCTATCTTTAATTTCTCTAAACCCCTTCTTGCTTTATCATTCCAAATTATAAAATTATTTGGATCAAATAAACATAATATTTCAGTTATAGATGCTGGACCTAAATATTTAATCTCTTTTTTAAATTTGTCATATCTTATATCTATTGTATCTTCTCCGTATAACAAATTGTAGAGTTCTTCTTTTAATTTCGAAAACCCATTAGTTTCAATTAATAATTTTATTTTATAATCTTTATTACCCCAAATACTTGTTGCCCATAAACTTGAAATAATTTCATGAAATTTAAATTCATCCAAGTTTTTAAAATCATTTTTATTCAAATATTTAATAATTTTTTCTCTATCTTTTTCTCTTTGATTTAATTCTTGTAAAAAATCTTTTTTGATTGACTTTATTTTTTTATAATATTCTTTTATTAAATTTTTAGATATATCACTCAACATCTTTCCTCCTATAATTTAAATTATTCATAAATTAAATCTTTTTTTCTTTTAACGCATTAAAAACTTTCTCTGAAGTGAAAGGAAGATGGTTGAGTTTAACTCCTGTTGCATCTAAAAACGCATTTCTTATTGCTGGTGCTGGTCCATTTATATTTATTTCTGCAACAGATTTTGCTCCAAAAGGACCAGTTGGTTCATAAGTTTCAATGAATTCAACAATAATCTCAGGTATATCTAATGCTGTTAAAATTTTATAATCTAAAAAATTTGGATTTAAAGGAACGCCTCTTTTTGAATAAATTAATTCTTCGGTTAATGCAAAACCTAAACCTTGAACAATTGAACCAATTGCTTGACCTTTTGCAAGATTTGGGTGAACAACTTTGCCAATGTCATTGATAGCAACATATTTTATTGGTATAATCTTTCCAGTTTCTATATCAACATCTATCAAAACAAAATGTGCAGCAAATGGTGGTGGAGATTTTGGAGAAACAAATGATGCTGTTGCCTCAATTTGTTCTTGATCAAAATCATAAAAACTTTTTTCTCCTATCTCTTTTAAGGAAATTTTACTTTGAGAAATTTTAGAAACAACATAATCATCTTCGATTTTAAGATTTATTTTATCCTCATTTAAAATTCTTGATGCATAATCAATTATTTTTCTTTTAATTAAATTACCTGCCTTTTGAACTGCACTACCTGAGATATATGTTGTACTTGAGGCATAAGCACCTTTATCAAAAGGTGTAAAATCAGTGTCTGATGAATATACCTTTATCTTTTCGTAATCAACTCCTAACTCTTCAGCAAGTATTTGGGCGAGAATAGTGTCTGAACCGGTTCCAATATCCGTTGCACCTACAAAAAGATGAAATGTTCCATCATCGTTTAACTTTACTCTTGCAGAAGCCATATCTATTAAAGGTATTCCTGAGCCCTGCATCATAATTGCCATACCAACACCTCTTACACAACTTCCATTTTTTACTTTTTTACCTCTCCATTTTTCCCATTCAATTAATTTTTTGCCTCTTTCAATACAATCAGATAGTGCAGAACTCTCAATATATTGAATAACCCCTTCTCTTCCTTCACCCAATTTTTCAAAAACTGGAGATGTTTCACCTTCTTTTATATGATTTATTTTTCTTAATTCAATTGAATCGATTCCAATGATTTGAGCAAGATCATCAATTGCTGATTCAAGAGCAAAATATCCATTTGTTGCTCCATAACCTCTAAAAGCACCAGAAACAGGAAGATTTGTATATACTGCATCACCTATAAATTTTACATTTTCTGCTTTGTTATAAAGTGGAAGAGTTTTACTTCCTGAATTAAACAAAACAGTTGGACCATGAGTTCCATATCCACCATTATTCAATAAAACTCTAAGTTTTATACCATTTAATTTTCCATCTTTATCTGCACCTAAACTTATCCAAATTTTTGATGGGTGCCTCAATCTTGATGCTATAAATTCCTCTTTTCTTGAATATTCAATTCTAACAGGCCTTTTTGTTCTTATTGTCATTAATGCACAAACATCTTCTAAAATCATTTCCTGTTTTACTCCGAACCCACCACCAATTCTTGGTTTAATTACTCTAATATTTTTCATTGGAAAATTTAAAATTCTTGAAAGAATCCTTCTTACATGAAATGGAACTTGAGTACTTGTTCTAACAACAAGATTTCCATAATCATCAAAATATGTTATTGTTATGTGAGTTTCAATTGGTGTATGTTGAACTGGTTGTGTGATAAAAAACTCTTCTTCAATTTTATAAAAAGAGTTTTTAATTGCTTCGTCACTATTTCCTATGTTTAATTCAACATGAGAAATTATATTTTTACTTTTATCATAAATTCCAAAAGATTCTTCTTCATCATGGATAACAACATCTCCTTTCATCGCTTCTTCTGGATCTAGAACATAAGGAAGTTCTTTATAAATCACTTTTATTTTAGATAAAGCCTCTTCTGCAATTTCAGGTGTTTCAGCGCAAACTGCACATACTCTATCTCCAACATGTCTAACTTTTTTATCAAACATAAAATGATCATAAGGTGAAGGCTCAGGATAACCTTGACCTGCTGTTGTATGTGGAACTCTTGGTGTATTTTTATAAGATAAAACAAGTTTAACACCAGGAATTTTAAGAGCATCTGATTCATCAATATCAACTATCTCTGCATGTGGATATGGACTTAATAAAAGTTTTCCATGAAGCATATTTGGAATAAATATATCATCTGTAAAAAGTGGATTTCCTACTGCAAGAGGAATACCATCGTATTTTAAAACATTTTTACCAACTACCTTATTTATAATTTCTTCCTTTAAAACTTTACTCATTTTCCTCTCCTCTTAAAATTTTAATTACCTTTTTAGTTGCATCAATTTGTTGAACATAACCAGTACATCTACAAATATGACTTGATAATGCTAATTTAATATCTTCATCTGTTGGGTTTTTATTTCTATCTATTAAATTTTTTATTGACATTATAATTCCTGGTATACAATAACCACATTGAATAGCCCCTTCCTCAACAAATACCTTTTGAATTAAGTGAGGATTATCAAAATCACCTATACCTTTAATTGTTGTCACACTTTTTCCATTGATTTTACCTGCCAAATAAGTACATGAAGGAATTGGTTCATTATCTATTAAAACTGTACAAGCACCACACTCTCCACTTTTACAATTATTTCCTTTTACCTCTGTATGATTATATCTTCTTAAAAGTTCAAAAATAGTTTCTCCTGGATTTGCATAATAAATTACCTCTTCTCCATTTAAAATAAATTTTACTAACATATCTCCTCCTTAATTTTTATTAAGTTTCTTCTAGTTAAAACAGATGCAAGTTCTCTTCTATACTCACTTGAGGCTCTTAAATCATCAAAGACTTGAACATTTTTAGTAAGTTCTTTTGCAAAATTTATATTTTCTTCAGAGAGATCTTTTTGAATTAAAAAATTTTCTACTTCATTTAAATGAATAGGATAATTTGGTCTTCCACCAAGTAGAACATTTATTTTTGTTATTAAATTATTTTCATATTTTATAAGAACCCCTTCATTTATCAATGGAATATCTGCGCTTGTTCTTGTAAATCTAATGTATGAGAAATGAAATTGAGAATTATATTTTGGTATCTCCAATTCATAAATTATGAACTTCTCTTTTTTCTTTTTATATTCAATAAAATCATTGATTGGAATTGAGATATAACTTCCATTAAACAAATTTAATTTTGCATCAAGGGTCATAAAAATTGTTAAAATATCAGACCATCCATATCCTCTTGCAATTGTGCCTCCTATTGTCATAATGTTTCTTAAAATTGGAGTTGCGATACCTGAAATAGATTTTAAAAATGAACCAAATAAAAAATCTTTAAGTTTCTCTTCTTTTTCTAATTTTCCAATAGTTGTAGTTGCTCCAATTTTAATTGATTCATCCTCAATTCTGATATAGTTTAGAGGTAATTTTTCTAAAAAAATAAGATATTCAAGATCATTTCTTTCTCTCCAAACTATATCAAGTCCACCTCCAACAATTTCTCCTTTTTCATCAAATTTTTTCAATAGTTCAAAACACTCTTCTATTGTTTCAGGATAAAACCACTCCTTTACATTTTTAAGCATAACTCCTCCTCTCCTTTAAAAATTTTTCAATTATTTCCTTCTTAGGAATATAAATTCCAAATTTTGTTGTTGATAAACCAGCAACAATGTTTGAAAATCTCAAAGCATCTTTAAAATTAAAATTTGAAATATAACTGTAAATAAATGATGCATTAAAAATATCACCAGCTCCAGTTGTGTCTATGCTTTTTACATTTAATCCCTTTTCATAAATCTCTTCATTTTTCATTAAAATTTTTGCACCTTTCTCTCCCATCTTTAATATAAATACTTTATCTCTATTAATTAAATCTTTAAAAATTCTTTCATTAATTATACCCAATTCAAACTCATTCAAAAAAACAAAATCACTTATCTCTAATATCTCAAAAGATGTTTCTTTGAAAAATTTTATTCCTTTACCAATCCTATAATTTAAATCAAAAAATATTTTTGTTTTTTCTTTAACTTTATACAAAAAATCTAAAACTCTTTCATTTAATTTTTTTTCTGTTAAAAGACCCCCTGATATATAAAGAGCATTAAAATTTTTGATTTCATTTAAATTAACTTCACTGAAATCTGTCTCAGTATAACTTGCATTTTTTAAATCTGCAAAAGAAATTCTATCGCCATTTTCATTTAAAATAATTACTATTTTTGCTGTTTTTTTATTTGAATATTTTATATAATCAACTTTTACTTTTGCTTTTTTTAAATAAGAATAAATTAATTGACCAAAATAATCTTTACTGATTGAAGAGATATAATAGGTTTCAATTCCTAGTTTACTCAAAGAAATTGAAAAATTAACTCCTGTTCCTGCAGGTAAAATTTTGAGTTCTTTTACATGAGAATTTTCGTCTCTTTTAAATTTAAAATTTTCCCTTTTTATTCTTATTCTTAAATCTACACAATTGTCGCCAAGAGCAATTACACATTTTGTCATTATGCCCTCTAAATAAATTATATGATATAATTTAAGCATGAAAAAAATATTGATATTAATTATATCAATAATAATAACAATTCCTTTAATCTCCTGCTTACAAGGAAAAGAAGATTTAGTATCAGTTCCATCTCTTGTTGGTCTTAAAATAAGAGATGCAGAAAAAATTGCCGAAGAAAAAGGGCTTTATGTTAAAGTAATTAAATCTGATTTTGCAAGAGATTATCCAATTGATTATATAATTTCTCAAGATCCATCTCCATTTGTTCTTGTTAAAAAGGGAAGAATTATAAATGTTGTTATAAGTAGTGGACCACCAAAAGTATTAGTACCAGATTTTATTGGTATGAATTTTAAAGAAGCACAAGAATTAATTTATGAAAATAAACTTCAAATAGGAAAAATAGAAGAAGTATCTGTTCCAAATGTCGAGGTTGGTATAATCATAGATCAAAGCCCGTCTCCAAAAACTTATGTTGAAGAGGGAACAAAAATTGACCTTAAAATTTCTAAAGGAACATTATACCAAATACCATCATTAATAGGTTTATCATTGGAAGAAGCAAAAAGTGTTATAGTTACAAGTGGTTTTAGTGTTGGAAAAATTATTAAAAAGTCTAATCCTGCTTATCCTTCAAACATAATTTGGGATCAAGATCCTGAACCATTAACCTATGGAAGCAAAGATACAATTATTGATCTTTATGCTAACCCATGAAAATAGCACCATCAATTCTTGCAGCAAATTTTAAAAATCTTCAAGAAGAAATAAAACTTGTAGAAGAATTTGGAGATATAGTTCACCTTGATATAATGGATGGACATTTTGTTCCTAATATATCATTTGGTTTTCCAATAGTTAAAGCAGTGAGAGAGATGACAAATTTACCTCTTGATGCTCATTTAATGATTGAAAATCCAGAAAAATACATTGAAAGATTTATTGATTTTGGAGTGAATATGATTTCTGTACATATTGAAAATAATTATCATATAAACAAAGTTATTAACAACATAAAAACAAAAGGTGTTCTTGCTGGTATTGCAATTAATCCTGGGACTTCAATATATTCTCTTGATTCAATTTTAAAAGATATTGATTTCATTTTAATCATGAGTGTTAATCCAGGTTTCTCAGGACAAAAATTTATTGAAAGTTCTATTGAAAAAATAAAAAAAATTGTTAACATAAAAAATGAGATGGGTTTAAATTTTGAAATTGAGGTTGATGGTGGTTTGAATTATGAAATTGCATTAAAATTAAAAGAGATTGGGGTTAACATATGTGTTTTTGGAGATTATTTTTTTAAAAATAAAAGAGAAAATTTATATATTTTGAGGAATTTAATATGAAAGAAAAATTAGTAATTGATTTACCAAAAGAGTTAATTGAAGCAATAGAAAAAAAGGCAAAAAGAGAAAAGAAGAAAAAAGAAGATTTAATAAAAGAGTTAATTGCTTTTTATCTTGCTCTTGAAGATAGAAAAACAAGAATAAGAAAAGAAATGATTAAAGGATATAAAGAATCTTCTGAAACAAGTTTGTTTTTTTCAAGAGAATTTTTCGAAATAGAACAAGAACTATTCAAAGACATATTCAAATACATTAAATAATGAAAAAGGAACAAATCAAAAGAGGAGAGGTCTATCTTGTCGACCTCTCATCCTCCACAGGTTCTGAACAAAGTGGATTAAGACCAGTATTAATTATTCAAAATGATATAGGAAATAAATATTCACCAACTGTTATTGTAGCTGCAATAACATCAAAGGAGATAGAGGAAGCATACCCAATTGTAATAAAAGTTGATGAAAAGGAGGGTGGATTAGATAAAACAAGTTATATTCTTTTAAATCAAATTAGAACCATTGATAAAAAAAGATTAAGAAAAAAACTTGGGAAATTGAAAAAAGAAACAATGGAAAAGGTAGATCTTGCACTTAAAATTTCATTGGGGTTGATAAAAATCTAAAAATATGTTATTAAAAAAATATAAAATTTATAAATTGTCTCCATGATATATGTTTTAGGAAGCATTAATTTTGATTTAGTTGTTTATTTGGAAAAATTTCCTGAAATAGGAGAAACAATAAAGGGAAATCAAGTTCTTTTTAATCTTGGTGGAAAAGGCGCAAATCAAGCAATTTCAGCAAAAAAATTAAATGGAAATGTCTTATTTATTGGAAGAGTTGGAAATGATTTTTTTGGAAAATTTTTAATTGATAATTTAAATGATTTTAAATTAAATTATGAAATAAAAATTGAAAAAGAATCTAATACTGGTATTGCATTGATAAATGTAGATTGTGAGGGTAGAAATAAAATTGTTATTTATGAAGGAGCAAATGGTAATGTAAAAGAGGATGAGATAAAATTTTTAAATAAAAGAATAAAAAAGGGGGACTTTCTATTGCTTCAAGGAGAAATTCCAACTGAAACAATTTATGAGGCAGCGAAATCTGCTTATGAAAAAGGAGTGAATGTTATTTTTGATCCTGCGCCTGCTAAAAAGGAGTTTATTCAAATTCTTAAATATGTTAAATATTTAACACCAAACGAAATTGAACTCGATAGTCTAACTCCAAATGAAAATGATTTTGAAAAAAAATTAGATTTTTTAATTGAAAAAGGCGCATATTCTGTGATAGCAAAATTAGGCGAAAAAGGAATAGTTTATAAAGATAGGGATGGCAAAAAGATTAAAATTGAAGCATATAAAGTTAATGCTATTGATACAACTGCAGCAGGAGATATTTTTAATGGCGCATTTGCTTCATCATTAGATATGGGACTTTCTCTGTTTGATTCATTAAAATTTTCTGTTGCAGCATCATCTATATCGGTTACAAGAAAAGGAGCAAGTATCTCCTGCCCAAATTATGAAGAAGTAATAAAATTTATGGAGGAGAATGATGAGAAAAATAATAATTGACACTGATGCTGGAATTGATGATGCAATTGCGATAATGATAGCTTTAACTTATGAAAATGAGGTTGAGATAAAAGGAATAACCACATTAACTGGTAACACATATGTTGATCAAGTTACAAAAAATGTTTTAAGAATCCTTGACTATTTTAATAGAGATGATATTAAGGTTTATAAAGGTGCGAGTAAACCACTTGTTCATTTCCTCGAAAGAGGTGCAAAAGTTCATGGAAATGATGGATTGGGTGATATTGATTTAAATTACTCAAATAGAAAGGAAGAAAATATTTCTGCTCCTTCTGCAATCTATAAAATTGCTAAACAAGAAGAAAAAATAGACATAATAACTTTAGGCCCATTAACAAATATTTCAATTGCTTTAAATCTATATCCTGATTTAAAAAATCATATAAATTCAGTTTATTCAATGGGTGGTGCAATTGAAAGAGGAAATGTAACAAAATTTGCTGAATTCAATTTTTATGCTGATCCAGAAGCAGTTCAGAGTGTTATTGAAACAAAAATACCATTAAAAATTATTACTTGGGATGCTGCTGTTAAAAATTTAATTTTAGAGAGTGAATTAAAAGAATTAATAAGTGAGGAGACATATGGTGGTAAACTATTTCATTCTCTTATAAAAGCTCCTATCTCTTATATTGAAAAGCATATTGGGATAAGAGGCATGTCTCTTCCTGATCCAATTGCTATAGCATGTTATTTTGATGAAAGTGTTATAAAAGAAAAAAGGAAAGGAAATTTGATTATGGAATTAAATTACACAACTTTTAGAGGAGCATCAGTTCTTCTTGAGGGAGAGGAATTTGAAATTGTTATGGATATAAACAAAGAAAATTTTCTAAATATTTTAAAAAGAATTAACTTTATTAAAAGGAGGTGAGAGAATTTTTTTAAATTTAAAAAAATCTTTATTAGGAGGTAAATTTATGAAAAAATTTTTAGCAATTTTACTAATAAGTTTGTTTGTGATTAGCATAGTGATGACAACAGGTTGTAAAAAGAAGGTGGAGCAAAAACCTGAAGAGAAAAAATTGAAAGTTGTTCTTTATATTAATGGAACTCTTGGAGACAAATCATTCTTTGACTCTGCAAATAGAGGACTTGAGATGGCAATAAAAGAACTTGGAATTGAAGGAAAAACAATTGAAGGTGGATATGATCCAGCGCGTTGGGAACCAGATATCGAACAACTTTGTCAAGGAGATTGGGATATTATAATTGCAGGAACATGGCAACTTCAAGAAATACTTGAAAAGCTTGCTCCAAAATATCCAAATAAGAGATTCTTCACATATGATACATCTGTTGATTATAGTAAAGGAAATCTTCAAAATGTTTATTCAATTCTATATAAACAAAATGAAGCGTCTTTCCTTGTTGGCGCACTTGCTGCACTTATTACAAAATCAAATATGCCTCTTGCAAATCCACAAAAATTTATTGGATTTTTAGGTGGTATGGATATTCCAGTTATTAATGATTTTAAAGTTGGATATATTCAAGGAGCAAAATATATAGATCCAGAAGTTCAAGTACTTGTTTCTTATGCAGGCTCATTCTCAGATCCTGCAAAAGGTAAGGAGTTGGTTCTTGCACAATACAACCAAGGTGCTGATATAGCATTTAATGTTGCAGGAGAAACAGGTCTTGGTTTGCTTGATGCTGCAAAAGAGATGAAAAAATATGCAATTGGTGTTGACTCAGATCAATATTTAATGATTAAAGATAGCGATCCAGAAAAAGCGTCTTACATTGTAACATCTATGATGAAAAATGTTGATCTTTCAATTCATAGAGGAATTAAATTACATCTCGAAGGAAAATGTCCTTATGGACAAGCTGAAGCGCTTGGATTAAAAGAAGGTGGAGTTGGGGTTGCAGATAATGAAAACTATAGAAAACTTGTTCCTGAAGAATTTAGAAATAAGATTAAAGAACTCGAACAAAAAATCATTAATGGAGAAATTAAAGTAGATACTGCATTTGGACAATAATTTATATTAAAGGGGAGAGTTTTCTCTCCCCTTTTTAATTTGGAGGAATGGTGTGGGAGTAATGCTATCAGTAAGAAATATAGTAAAGGTTTATCCAAATGGAGTTGTCGCAAATAAAGGCGTATCTCTTGATATTGAGGAAGGAACAATACATGCAATTGTTGGTGAAAATGGTGCTGGAAAAACTACTTTAATGAAAATTGTTTTTGGAATTGAAGAGCCACAGGAAGGAAAAATTTTTTATAAAGGAAAAGAGATTAAAATTAAAAATCCATATGATGCAATCAAGAATGGAATTGGGATGGTTCACCAACATTTCATGCTTGCTCCTGATTTAACTGTTTATGAAAATCTTTTACTTGGAATTGAGCCAAGGAGAGGATTTTTTTTAGATACTAAAAAAGCAGTTGAAATAACTAAAAAGATTTCGGAAGAATTTGGTCTTCATGTTCCATTTGATAAAAAAATAAAGGATTTACCAATAGGTTTAAGACAAAGAGTTGAAATATTAAAAGCACTTATAAGGAATGCTGAATTACTAATTCTTGATGAGCCAACTTCTGTCTTAACTCCTCAAGAGACAGAGGTTTTATTTAAAACATTGAGAAATTTAAAAAATCAAGGCAAAACAATTATATTCATATCACATAAATTGAAAGAAGTGCTTGAAATTGCTGACAAAATAACTGTTATGAGAGATGGAAAGGTTGTAACTACAAAAGATGCGAAAGATTTGACAGAGCACGAAATTGCATATCTTATGGTTGGAAGAGAGATAAGTTTTGAAAGAATTCCTCCTTCAGGAAAAGAAGGTGAGGTAATTTTTGAAGTTAAAGATTTGGTCTACATAAATGAAGAAAATATAAAAGTTTTAAAAGGAGTATCTTTTCAATTAAAGTCTTATGAAATTCTTGGATTATGCGGAATTGAAGGAAATGGACAAACAGAACTTGTTGAAATAATAACTGGTTTGAGAAAACCAACATCTGGAAAAATATTTTTAAAAGGAGAAGATATAACCAATTTACTTCCAAGAGGAATTAGAGAAAAAAGAATTTCTCATATACCTGAAGATAGAATGAAAGATGGTGTTGCTGATAAAGCAACAATTGAAGAAAATTTAATAGTTGATAGATATTATAAAAATTCTTTTTCTGGTAAGGTTTTGTTAAAAGAAAAAGAGATTGAAAATCATGCAAATGAATTAATCAAAAAATTTAATATTGTAACTATTTCATCAAAAAATAGAGTAAATTCTCTTTCAGGTGGAAATATTCAGAAAGTTGTTGTTGCAAGAGAATTATCTTCAAATCCAACATTAATAATAGCTGATCAACCGACAAGAGGAATAGATGTTGGTTCAGAAGAACTTGTACACAATCTACTTAAAGAGGCAAGAGATAATGGAGCAGCAATATTTCTTGTATCTGCAGATTTAGATGAAATCTTGAAATTATCAACTAGAATTTTAGTTATTTATAATGGAGAAATTGTTAAAGAGTTTATAAATTATGAAGGTTTAACTGGAAAAGATCTTGGCCCATATATGCTTGGTTTAAAAAGGGAGAGTTAGAAATGGAAAAATATATTTTAAAATATTTTAATTTAATAAGAACGATTATAGCAATTCTAATTGGTGCTTTTATCTGTATTTTAATAATTTTTATAATCAGCAAAGAACCTCAAAATGGTTTAAAATATTTTTTCTTAGGACCTTTTAGTTCTATTGGAAGATTAGGAAATGTAATAGAGATGGCTTCTCCAATTATTTTGTGTGGATTAGCGATAGCAATTCCATTTCAAGCAGAGCAATTTAACATTGGAGCTGAAGGTGCTCTTTTTATCTCTGCTGCTGTTGCAACTGGTTTTGGAGTTTCTACAAATTTTCCTAAAGTAATTCATATACCTCTTATGTTACTTGTTGCAGGAGGCGTTGGTGCTTTTTGGGGCTTTATACCAGGATTTTTAAAAGCAAAATGGAAAGCAAGTGAACTTGTAATAACTCTTATGATGAACTATGTTGCTCTTTATTTAAGTTTATATATCATAAATTTCCATTTTAGAGATAAAAAGGCAGGATTTCTTGTATCATATCAATTACCGCAAACAGCTTGGTTTGATCAATTCGTGAAAAATACAAGAATTCATTATGGTGTAATTTTAACTATTTTCTTAGTTATTCTTGTTTATATTTTATTATATAAAACAAAACTAGGTTATGAAATTAGAATGACTGGATTTAATATAAATTTTGCGAAATATGGAGGTATAAACACTTTTAAAATAATATTGTTAACTCAGGTTATAGGTGGATTTATTGCTGGAATTGCAGGTATAAGTGAGGTTATGGGTATTCATAGAAGATTCAATTGGCAGGCTACACCAGGTTATGGATGGGATGGAGTAGTTGTTGCAATTATTGGAAGAAATCACCCAATTTTAATCGCATTTGCATCAATTTTTATAGCTTATCTTAGAGTGAGTGGTCAAGTTTTAAATATCCTCACTGATATTCCTGCTGAAATTATAACAATACTTGAATCGATAATAATACTTTTAATAACTGCGGAGGCATTCTTAACTCAATGGAAATATAGAATAACAGTTAGAGAAGCAGAAAAGAGGGAGGTGAAAATTGAATCCGCTTCTTAAAAGTATATTAAGCCCATCTTTTGGCTTTGCAATTTTAAGAGTCATGACCCCAATTCTTTTTGCATCAATTGGAGTTGCAATAACCGCTTTGTCTGGTGCGATAAATATATCCTTAGAGGGAACTATGTTAATAACCGCATTTTTCGGAGTAATTGTAAGTGCATTTACAAATAATCTTATTCTTGCATTTATAGCGGGTGTTCTATCTGGAATAGGACTTGCCTCAATTCTTGCATATTTTCATCTTAAACTCAAAGCAGATATAATTCTTGCAGCTATAGCATTAAATATGTTTGCATCAGGATTTACAATTTTTCTTCTTTATATATTTGCAAAAGATAAAGGAACATCAAGTTCATTGAAGAGTTTAGTATTTCCATCAATAAAAATTCCTATTTTAAAAGATATACCAATTATTGGCGATATTTTTAGTGGTCACAATATATTAACATATCTAGCACTTTTATCAGTTATAATTTTTTACATAATAATTTTTAAAACACCACTTGGCTTAAGAATTAGGGCAGTAGGGCAAAATCCTGATGCAGCAAGTTCTGTTGGTATCAATGTAAATAAAATTAGGTTTATTGCACTCATTATATCTGGAATTTTTGGTGCTCTTGGTGGTTTATATTTATCAATGGGTTATGTTAGTTGGTTTGCAAGAGATATGACAGCTGGAAGAGGTTTTATTGCAATAGCTGCTTCAAATTTAGGTGCACATCTCCCTTTAGGTGTTTTTCTTGCATCCCTTCTTTTTGGAATATTAAATACAATCGCAATTTATCTTGCATCTATTCAAGTCCCTTCAGAATTTATTCAAATGATTCCGTATATAGCAACAGTAATAACTTTAACAATTTATTCAATACAAGCATCAAGAAAAAGAAAAGGATTATAAAATTATTTGGAGGTATTAAATGAAAAAAATTATACTTGATTGTGATCCTGGACATGATGATATGATTGCAATAATGCTTGCCTATGTAAGAGAAGAGATTGAAATTCTTGGAATAACAACTGTCGCAGGTAATCAAACTGGAGAAAAAACTTTTGAAAATGCATTAAGAGTTTTAACTCTTATAAATGCAAATGAGATTAAAGTTTCAAGAGGTTTTGATAAACCAATATTAAGAGAGTTAATAACTGCACCAAAAATTCATGGAGTATCTGGTCTTGATGGAGCAAATCTTCCTTCTCCAGAGGTCGAGCCATTAAAAATTCATGCTGTTGATTTTATAATTGAAACGCTGCTTAAGTCAGAAGAAAAAATATATATTGTTCCAACTGGTCCATTGACTAATATTGCAATCTCATTAATAAAAGAGCCAAAGATAAAGGAAAAAATAGAGAAAATTGTTCTAATGGGAGGAGCAATTTATGATTCAAACATCACACCAAGTGCTGAATTTAACATATATGTTGATCCAGAAGCTGCAAAAATTGTTTTCAACTCTCAAGTACCAATTGTTATGGTTGGTCTTGATGTAACAAATAAGGCACAAATTACATTTGATGATATTGAAAAGATTGAAAAAATGAATGGAAAAATTTCAAAAGTTGTTGCGCCATTATTAAGATTTTTTGCAAATGCTAATAAAGAATTTTTTGGATTTGATGGAGCACCAATTCATGATGCATTAACAATTGCATATCTTGTTGATGAATCAATACTGACATTAAGAGATTATTTTGTTGATATAGAAATAGAAGGAGAATTAACAAGGGGAAGAACTGTAGTTGACACATATGGAGTTTTAAATAAGAGACCAAATGCATCTGTAGCAGTTAATGTTGATGTAATTAAATTTAAAAAAATGATTTTTGATATGTTGAATAAATTGGATAATATTTAAAAGGAGGGTAAATTGATAATTAAAAATACAACAATATTAAATTTTTCTGATTTAAAAATTTTAGATAATGTAGATATTCTAATTGAAGGAAATAAAATTAAAAAAATTGGAAATAATTTAGAGGGTGATAGTGAAACATTTGATGGTTCTAATTTTTATACAATGCCAGGCCTTATCAACACTCATTCTCATGTTGCAATGACTCTAATTAGAGGCTCTGCAGAAGATGTTAATTCTTCTGATTGGTTTAATAAATACATTTGGATTTATGAAAAAAATTTAAAACCAGAATTTGTCTATTTTGGCACGCTTCTTGGTGCAGCAGAAATGCTTTTATCTGGAGTAACTACAGTTTTTGATCACTACTTTTACATGGATCAAGCATATAAAGGATATTTAGAATCTGGAATGAGAGCAGATTTATCTTGGGCTCTTTTTGGTGTTGGAGAAAATAGTGAAATTGAATTTAAAAGAGCAATGGATTTTATTGAAAAATATAATGGATTAAATGAAAGAATTACAATTTCTTTAGGACCTCATTCTCCATATGTATGTCCAGAAGAATTTCTTAAAAAATTTACAACTTTAAGTGAAAATCTAAATTTAAAAATTCATATTCATGCATCAGAAGAGGAGTGGCAAGTTGAAAAAAGTTTAAAAGAGAAAGGCAAAACCCCAATTAGATATTTATATGATTTAGGACTTATTAAAGAAAATACAATAATTGCGCATGCTTGGAGAGCAAGAGATGATGATTTAAAAATAGTTAAAGAAGCAAAATCTTTTATTGCTCATGCTCCAAAAACCTTTCTAAAATTTGGTTCAAAAAGTGATATATTGGTAAGAATTTTAAAAGAAGGTGCAAGGGTTGGTTTTGCAACAGATGGAGTTGTATCAAATAACA
>Ga0272449_1000187_pt1 | contig 79871 bp, 65 predicted proteins | sample YNPCB0241_FD_198679 | JGI IMG/M metagenome (GOLD analysis project Ga0272449, IMG submission 198679) | Hot spring sediment microbial communities from Yellowstone National Park, WY, United States - YNP-CB-024-1 | ecosystem: Environmental > Aquatic > Thermal springs > Hot (42-90C) > Sediment...
ACCTACCCCGGTGAGGTAAACCGCTGGTTTGACCGTGGCGTCAGCGAGGGAGTTAAGATTGAGGTCGAAGACGGTAAAGTGTACATTGACATTTATGTCATCCTCAACCGCGACGTCAATGTGCGCGAAGTGGCTCGCAATATCCAGGCTCAGGTGGCCCGGGCGATCACCGAAATGGTAGGTATGGATGTAGGACGGGTTAATGTGCACGTTGAAGATATCCAATATTAGACGAATTCGATCAATCCCATGAAGCAGCGAACCAAAGCCCGCAGCGTCGCGCTTCAAGTACTTTACGAATGCGATCTCACCCGGCATGCCCCCGGGCAAGCGCTTGAACAGCGCCTAGCCGAAGAACACCTCGAACCGGACTTAGCTGAGTTCAGTCGCCAAATCGTATTTGGTGTTTACCCTATCGTAGACAAACTAGATCGCTATATCGCCCAACACGCGCCGGAATGGCCTCTTGACCAGGTTTCGGTGATTGATCGTAACATTCTACGCATTGCGCTCTGGGAATTCGCAGTGGCGGGATGCACACCGGTAAAGGTTGCCATCAACGAGGCAATTGAATTGGCAAAAACCTTTGGCTCCGACAGTTCACCGCGTTTCGTGAACGGCGTTCTGGGCAGCCTGGCTAATCGCTTAGAAGAAATCCGTCAGCAATTTCACCGCGAAAAAGCCCAAGAGGAAAGCCTTTCGCCGCGCACTACTTGAGCCACAAATTAGGGGGACTATGCCCTCAGACCCACGCTCCAGGAGGAATCATCCTCACATGAAACCATCTCTTTTCTCTAATGCACCCCGCACTTATTCGCTATCATTATTCTTGATCCTATTTACCCTTACGGCTTGTCAGAACCTTTCTCTCCCTCGCTCTGCACCCACACCCACTACGTCCACATCAAGCCTCCCCCTTGTGCCCCTCACGTTTCAAGTTAGTGTGCCCGCTACCGTCTCTCCAGGTGACGTTATCCTTGAGATTGTAGACGAGGTTACCGGTATCGCCTTGAATTCGGAACGCTATACCATGCAACCGGCGGAAGACAATCGTTATACACTCCAGTTGGCGTTTCCAATTGGAACTGTTGTACGTTACCGTTATCTTCATCAAGAGACAGTTCCCCAGGTCGAACGCAATCCATATGGCCAAACCGTCCGATATCGTATGGCCGTGGCGCGCTCACCAGCCGTGATTGAAGACCATGTATTTGCATGGCAAGGCGGAAATGCGCTCACAGAAGGGGGCACCCTTCTCGGCCTGGTGTACGATTCCGCAACACGCACCCCAATATCGGACGCCTTGGTCACGATTGCAGGAATTCAAACATTCACTGCCGCAGATGGAACGTTCACCCTTGAAAATATCCCGCCCGGAAAACACAACCTAGTTGTCTTACCCACCGAAGGTGCCTACCAAGTATTCCAGCAAGAAGCCGTGATTGCAACCAGCGCCGTTACACCGGCTCAGATTGGACTACAACCCGCCCGCATGGTCAATATCACTTTTGTGGTTCAACCCCCACCGGAGCATATCCGTGGTTTGCCAATGCGAATAATAGGAAATACCCCTGGTCTTGGCAATACATTTGCCGACCTTGAAGGTGGATTAAGCATTTTGGCTTCACGAGCGCCACTACTCACATTAATGGAGAACGGAAACTACACTTATACCCTCAGTCTTCCCGCGGGCACAGACCTGCGCTACAAATACACCCTTGGAGATGGATTCTGGAACGCTGAGCACACCACTGATGGGGGATTTAAAACACGACAACTGATTGTGCCGGACCAAGATACCACCATCACCGACAAAATCGAAACCTGGCGCGTTAATCCATCTGAAACCTCACCGCTTACTTTCTATGTCAAGACACCAGCCGAAACGCCCGCCGATGAACGTGTTTCAATCCAATTTCGACTGTACGCATGGACACCGGCGATTCCCATGTGGCCGCTCGGCAATCAACAATGGCTCTATGTCCTTTACGGCCCACAACGTGCGTTAGGGGAAGTCAATTATCGTGTCTGTCGTAATGAACAATGCGGTCTTGCCGATGACCTGACCACTGCAGGCAATACGGCCACAGGCCTTCCCATCACATCATCTAATGGGACTACAATAACCTATGAGGTCCAGCAATGGAACAACATGGTAGCCCGGTCACCGATTTCAGTATCCACACAGGATGCCGCACCTAGGTCATCATTTATAGCCGCCGCCGAATTCGCCCCACATATCGCCCCTACCGCTATATCCCATTTTCCCGCTGCCTTCCAAACCCTACGGAATATCGGTGCTAATTGGGTCATTTTGAGCCCAACTTGGTCATTAGTTTCAACCCACCCCCTACGTTTGAACTACGACCCCGCCCACGATATGAGGGGCTCCGATCTGAATGCCCTCGTTGCCAATGCAAGGCAACAAGGACTTGCAGTGGCTATTTATCCACGCCTTAATCCATTCGCGGTCACCCAAGCCTTACAAGATAATTCTGAACTTGTTAACGCATGGCTATCCCAATATCACCATTTTATGCTCGATATGGCAATAAGATCAGCCCAATCCCAGGTGCACGCTCTCATTCTGGGTGGGCCTGAGATTGAACCATTCCTTGATGGTCAGGATGAATTTTGGAATGAATTGGTGCTCACACTGCGCCAGAAATTCCCTGGTCAATTGGTCTGGGCTGTCCCCGAAAACCGAATGGCGTCGTTGCCCGACTGGGTTACTCAGATGGATGCACTGTATATCCTCGTATCCTCTCCCTTCGAGGATAGGGAACTTGATGAAGAATCCATCGCCGGAGCGTTCGGTAATTACCTTGACACCCAACTTATGCCTGTATACCAGCAAACTGGGAAGCCCATCTGGATTGGCTTGGATTACCCTTCTGCGCAGGATATTCAAAATGGTTGCGTGCTCACAGCCGAAGGGTGTTTGACCTTTGAGCGCTTGATTTGGAACGGGTCACTTCCGTCATTGGCTGTTGATCTCGAACGACAAGTAAGGTTTTATCAGGGCGCAGCCATGGCGATCAATTCTCGTCCATGGATTAGTGGTTTAGTAACCCGAGGATATCAACCAGCGGTTACTTTGATAGATGCATCACCATCGATTCGTGGTAAACCAGCTGCCGATGTGGTTAAAGCATGGTACCAGGCTTGGATTAATAAGACTTCACCTTAGGCTTGAATGGCACAACAAATTAATCTTCTTCAATAAGGAGCCTTTCTTACATGAAAAATTCAACCCCAACCGTAATCCGCCGCAACTTAGAACGTCATGGGGTTTACAATCCGGGTGAAATTCGCTGGAACTACCCCACCGCGCGGCTGGTTGAAGAAATCATACGGAATAAAGAGGGTTGGTTATCCCATCACGGGGCTGTGGTTGTGCATACCGGCAAGCATACCGGACGAGCGCCCAAAGACAAATTTATCGTCGCATACTCTAATCAAGATGAGATTTGGTGGGGAGCGATCAATACGCCAATGCCCCCTTATGCTTTTGAGCGCTTACATAAAAAGTTTGCCACATTTTTCCAACTTCGCCCCCTGTACGTTCAGGATCTCTGGTTAGGCAACCACCCCGCCCACCGGGTATCCGTGCGCATTATCACCGAGACAGCCTGGCACAGCCTTTTTGCCCGCAACCTCTTTATCCACAAGGATCTTTCAAGCACCCCTCACCCCGATCCGGATTTCACTCTAATCCATGCGCCTTCCTTCCGCGCCAATCCCGTTGAAGATGGAACCCGATCTGAAACAGTCATAGCCATTGATTTTCAACAGCGCCTTATCCTCATTGGGGGCACCGCATATGCAGGCGAAATCAAAAAGGCCATGTTCACCATAATGAATTACCTACTGCCCCAACGAAATGTGCTCCCCATGCATTGCTCGGCTAACGTTGGCCCTCAAGGAGATGTAGCGCTATTTTTTGGGTTGAGCGGCACCGGAAAAACCACCCTTTCCTCGGATCCCGACCGCTTCTTAATCGGAGATGATGAACACGGCTGGGGAGACGACGGCATCTTTAATTTTGAGGGTGGCTGTTATGCCAAAACGATTCACCTCAACGCCCAATTGGAGCCTCTAATCTGGTCTGCTGTTCACCGTTTCGGTACTGTTCTGGAAAATGTCATCTTGAATTACGATTCGCGCCTGGTAGATTTTGAGGCAGACACAATCACCGAAAACACTCGCGCGGCTTACCCGCTTGAGTTTATTCCTCATGCCTTAACCGAAGGACGTGGCGGGCATCCACAGCACATCTTTTTCCTGAGCGCAGATGCTTTCGGGGTTCTTCCACCACTGGCGCGCTTAACACCAGATCAAGCCCTCTATTATTTTCTCACCGGTTACACTGCCAAACTGGCCGGCACAGAAACCGGCTTGGGACGCGAACCCCAAGCCACGTTTTCCGCGTGCTTTGGGGCACCTTTCTTGCCCCTTCATCCCATGATCTACGCTCGGATGTTGCGAGACAAAATCCAGCGCCACAACACGCGCGTTTGGTTGATCAACACTGGCTGGACAGGGGGGCCTTACGGAGTGGGTTCGCGCATTCCTCTCCCTTACACTCGAGCCATGGTGCGCGCCGTATTATCCAACGCAATGGAAGAGAAAGCCTACTACCTCGATCCAATCTTTGGCCTTTGGGTGCCCGAATCCTGTCCTGGGGTGCCCAGCGAACTACTTCATCCGCGCCAGACTTGGGCCGATCCCCACGCCTACGATCGCCAAGCCCTTCTTTTAGCCGAACAATTCCATGCCAATTTCGAGAAAATAACCGGTGATTCACCTATTGCCATCCCGCACAGGTGATTTCTCATACCCCTATATTGGAAACCTTTTTCAAGTCTCTTACGCCAAGTACATTAACACTGCCGCCGCCACCAACAGGTAAGGGGTATACGGTAACGCAGCAAAGGGCTGATAACGCCGCCGCAGTACCAGCCACAATAAATAGAGCCCGCCTACCAATCCACCAAGCAGGATAGCAAAGAGCAATCCAATGCCTATCCGCGGCCAACCCAACATCAAACCCAACACACCGCTCAAGGTCACGTCACCGAAGCCAAGGGCAACCTCATCGCCAGCCTCAAGCCCTCGTCGCCGCGCCGTCCAGCGCATAAATACTTCGCCTAAATAATATAAAACCAGCATGATCCCAAACCCCAACCCACCACCCAGCAAAGCGGATTGCCAGCCATTCAGCCATATACCAATTCCCGCCCCAAGCACAGCCCCCACAGCGCTGATCTGATAAAGGACCACTCGGTACTCCCAATCAATAACAAACACAACTCCAAAGTAGAGCAGAACGCCCCATGCCATAACAAGCGGAAGCCGATCCGGTGGCGGCCATAACCATAAAGCCAGGGTGAGTAGTGAGAACACAATCTGCACAACAAGGGCACGTCGGGCACGTCTCGTTCCACAATAGGAACAATGGTGCAATAAAAGGTATTCCTTCCAGGAATAGGGTCGCTGGCAGTGATGGCAACGAGCAAGGCTCAAGCGTCGTGTCCGGGGAAGGACGTCTGCCAAATAATTGACCACAGCCCCAAAGCCATATCCCAGCAACAGAACCGCGATCGCTTCAATCACAAAGAATAAATCGCTCATGCCCGAGCCTCTGGGGATTGAATCGCAGTCGGCTGATAAGCCTGACGTGCCATTTCTTGCTCAGCACGGGCTCTAAGTTCCGCGCGCAATGTCTGAATATCCTTGGGAAGAAAATAAATAGCGAACAAAAAGAAAAAGAAACACAGTAACCACGCCCCAATACAGATGATTAGAATGGCTTCACGCAATGAGCCATTAACAGCAATTAAACCCGCAATTGCCGGTGCCGCCGCCGATCCTCCCTGCTCAATTAAGTTCTGCACCGAGTTGGCCGTACTACGCACTTCTGGCAAAGTAACATCATAAACGGTTGAAAGCACGTTGGGAGATGCAAAAGGAATAAAGATTGCAGTTAGACAAAGCAAACCCATAAACAGTGTCTTTTGTTCCAGGGGGACGTTAATCGTAATCCAAAGCAACAAAGCCCCGGTAATGACCCCAAATGCACTGACGATCAGACGACCGCGCGGTGTTCGTTTGAACAAAAAATCCCCTAATGCCCCTCCAATGGGATAACCAGCGGCCAAGAAGAGCACCGCCGCCACCATGGTAATAAGCACCTCATTCGACGAAAACCCCCGCTCTTTCTCTAAATAACGGAAAAACCAGAAGGTAATAACTTGCCAGGGGAAAACCCCAAAGAAACCTTGTGTGAAAAGAAATAGAAGACTGCGTTTTTTGAACAGGCCAAGGGCAGTTTTCCAATCGAACCGGTAGACACTGATCTGCTCCAGCCCTTCAAACTCGGGCTCGGCGCCGCCGCGCGGCATCTCTTTGACCCCGAAAAAGATTACAACGGCCAACAGTATTCCCAACGAACCGGTAAGATAAAAAACCCCCTGCCAATGCCAGTGTGAAACCAACGTTAACGCCAACACGGTGCCGGTGATATAACCTAATGGGGCGGTGATTTGTAAAAATCCGTAAACCTTGCCTCGAATCTTGGGGGGAAAATAGTCAGAAACCAAACTGTAAAGCCCTGGATAACTAGCATCATCAATTCCGGTAGAAGCACGTGTGATGACAAACATGGGGAAAGTGCGTGCCACTGCACTCAACCAGGTAGTTGCTCCCCAGATAAACGAAGCCAGCGCCAACAGTTTTGAACGGGCATAGCGATCGTATAAATACCCCCATAGAGGGTAAAAAATGCCTCCCACCAGCAGAGCGCCTGAAAACACAACCCCCATTTGGGCTTCATTAATTCCGAAATACTCCATAATCGGGGTAGTCAATGGACCAATGAGAAGCTTATCGGCCTGGTGCAAAAGCATGAAGGCAAAGAAAACGGCTAACACAAACCAACGATAGCGATTCTGAGATCTCATTCCCTGGCTCCTGAGTGTCAAATTTATTCCGTGATCTCAAAGATGGGATGTAAAGAGTATAATCTGAAAGCAAATACCAAGCAACTTTGCCACTAGAACGAGTTTATCGGAGTTCAAAGTGCCGATCTCGAAGTTACATGCCCTCTTAGAAACTTGGTTAAGTCACCCCAGATATTCTGAGGGCATACGCTTTCGAGTCACCCTGCCAGCGCAGCCCGGCCACGCCCACCCCTTACCCCCAACAATACCGAACACTCTGCGCCAGGCCTTGGAAAAACTGGGGATTCACAATCTTTACCTCCACCAAATATCTGCCTGGCAAAGCGCCCTTAGCGGTGAACACATGATGATCACCGCAGGCGTTGGTAGCGGAAAGTCCCTTTGTTACCATCTTCCGGTACTACATTCCTGGTTAGAAACACCGGATACCACAGCGTTATATCTATTCCCCACCAAAGCCCTGGCTTATGACCAATATCAATTCCTTCAAACCTTTCTGGATGCCCTCCCCTTTTCGATCACCGAAAAGCAGTCCCTCAAAAAACAAATCGCTACTTACGATGGAGACTCCACGCCCTCTCAACGGAAACGGAGCCGCGAAACGGCTCGTTTGCTTCTAACGAATCCGGAGATGCTCCACTACGGCATTCTTCCCTACCACCCATATTGGCGGGAGTTTCTGGCACACTTAAAATATGTGATCCTTGACGAAGCACATATTTATCGCGGTGCCTTTGGTTCACATCTCGCCAATCTCATTCGCCGACTCAAACGCATCGCCGCATTGTACGGCGCAAGCCCAAGATTTTTACTGACCTCGGGCACTATTGGCAATCCATTAGAATTAGCCCAAACCCTGATCGAAGCACCCATTACCCTTATTCATCGTGATACCGCGCCAAAATCTGAGCGCCTTTTGCTTTTTTACACCCCACCTCTAGAAGATAAAGTCGCAGGCACTCGCCGAGATGCTACCGCTGAGGCTCTCTCTCTAGCGCAGGAATTGTTTGATCACAATGTGCAAACCCTGGTTTTTCTCGATTCACGGCAAGGGGTAGAAACCGCCCTCCGCACATTCCGCGAAAGTCTCCCTACCTTAGAGGGTGTTGAGGCTTACCGCAGTGGTTATCTACCTCAGGATCGCCGTTGGATCGAACAGGGTCTCCGCGAACAGACCAACCGCCTGGTCTTTACTACCAATGCCCTGGAACTTGGTATCAATATTGGCGGTGTTGATGCCGTTATTATGATCGGCTATCCGGGTTCGGTGGCCGCATTTAACCAGCGCATTGGTCGTGCTGGACGCAAAGGTCAACCCGCCTTAGGTCTCCTGGTTGCATCTGATAATCCTCTCGACCAGTATATTATTTCTCACCCCGACCATGTACTCGAACGTCCTCCCGAGAAGGTAATCCTCAACCCTGATAACCCCGTCATTCTCTACCAACACCTTAAGTGTGCCAGTTACGAAAAGCCTTTCGAGGAAGGCGAATCGTTTGGTGCCCTCTCATGGGAGGCCATTGAACCTTATCTTGACGTACTTGCTCTTCAGGGCTGCCTCCGTTCATCACTCAACCGATTTATATGGTTAGATAAAACCCAACCTCACCGTGAAATATCTTTGCGCGGCAGTGCCCATCCAACGATAAAACTTCATCTCCAGGCTGCCTCCACCCCCTCGCTGCTCGGTGAAATAGACTACGAGAGTGCCTACTGGATGGTGCATCCGGGTGCCATCTACCTTCACCGGGGTGATGTCTATAGGGTTGAGGCTTTAGATTTGGAATCTAGTCAGGCATCTCTTATACCCACCCATTCTGATTACTATACTGAACCATTGCTTGAAACACAGGTCACAGCGTATAAAGCGTGGAAATCGCAAGATTTTTCCTGGGGTACAAGCGCCTGCGGTGAATTGCACCTAACCACCTGGCTCAAAGGGTTTAAAAAGCGTTCTTGGGACGACCATACGGTCTTGGAACAGGTCTCTCTTGACTTTCCCCCGCTAAACCTCGAGACCACAGGATACTGGCTTAGTCTAAACGCGCGCACGGTCAAGCGCTTAGCAGATCAAGGGCTCTGGTCCAATTCACCCAATAATTACGGTCCCAACTGGGAGCAGCAGCGCCAACTCGCCCGCGCGCGCGATCATTATACCTGCCAGCAGTGCGGTGCACGCGAGAACGGAAGCGCATTCCACGTTCATCATCGCATTCCCTTTCGTCGCTTTTCCTCTTCTGAAGAGGCGAATCGTCTTGAAAATCTGATTACCCTGTGCCCTCGTTGCCATCGCCGTTTGGAAAGGGCGGTTTGGATTCGGAGCGGACTTTCTGCTTTGCGGCATCTCTTGCACCATTTAGCCTCTCTGTTTGTCTTTTGTGATTATCATGATCTTGGCTCATTTATCGAACCGCGTTCTAAATTAAGTCACAATCAACCCACTTTGGTGTTTTATGATTCGTTTCAGGGTGGGCTGGGTTACGCCTTGGAACTTTTCGATCGCTATGTGGATTGGTTCGACAGCGCTTACGAGGTCATCACTCACTGCGCATGTCAGAACGGCTGTCCATCCTGCATCGGCCCAGCCCCTGAACAAGGAAGCGGGGGAAAAGAGGAAGCCAAAGCCATCCTCCGCGCCATTTTAGAAGTTCAGCCAGCCTCCTATGGATGAAGAACTCTTAAAACGATTCGAAGCCCTGGGAATTCATCGCGGTTTCCCTCTAAAGGGGAACGCCGAAAACCACACCTGTCGCATCACGCAAAGCATTGAAACCGCTTTTCCAACAGGTAAGTTCCCGGAAGAATACCTCCACTCGGTATTTACATTGGATCATGTTTATCGCAGTGGTTACCTCCACGGGAAAACATCGCTCGAAACAAATCCGGAGGCACCAATCTACGCCGGTTTTGTCAACAGCGAATCCTCCATCTCTCACACACAACTGCTGTTTTTAGATGTTGAGACCTCAAGTCTCAGCCCCGGATCGGGTACTCTCGTTTTCCTGGTTGGGTTGGGCTACTGGACTTCTGCTGGCTACCACACCCATCAAGTGTTTCTCAACGAACCGGGAGACGAACTTTCGTTTTTAGCCTATCTCGATGATTGGCTTAGTCGGTATCCGGTTTTGGTCACCTTCAACGGCCAAGCCTTTGACCTTCCGATTCTAAATCAGCGCTTCTTGGTTAATGGCATCCGCTCAGAGATATTGAAAAGACCGCACATTGACGTCCTGACATTGGCCAGACGGCTTTGGCGCAAGCGTTACCCTTCACGACGGCTGGCGTTCCTTGAGCAGGAAGTCCTAGGATTCACACGAAGTGAGGTGGAGATTCCCTCCTGGATGGTCCCCGAGATTTATGTGCAATATCTGAGGCAAGGGGAAATCCAATATTTGCCAGGGGTCTTTTACCACAACGAAATGGATATTCTCTCCCTAGCCGGCTTGTTTTTGTATATTGAGAACCTGCTTAACAACCCTCGCACTTGGAACGGTCTATCTGCGGGTGAGATATATGGTTTGCTCATCGAAATGGAGCGCCAGAACGGGAATATAGAGAATCTCATCGCTTTCCTAAATGCAATGCTCGAAAATTTCGAGGGTCAACAAAGCGATACGCCCGAATCTGCCCATCTGTGGCTAACAGCCGGACGAATTTTCAAGCGTAATGAGATGTATTCCCAAGCCCTAGCCTGCTGGGAAAAAGCCGCCCAAATGGATTCTATTGACGCCTGTCTAGAACTATCTCGGTACTGCGAGCGCAATCGGCATGACCTTGTAAATGCCTTGGCTTGGGTAGATCGCGCAATTAAAATCCTAGATGCTCAACCCGGTCCGTTCCACAAAGGACACTTTACAATGCTTTCACAACGTCGTCTTAGGCTGTTGACTCTAATGGGCAAGAGAAGGCAGTCCAATGCCACGTGAAGACGCTGAACGCTGGAATGCGCGTTATCGCGAATGCGGTAACATTCCAATAGATGTCCCGCGGGATTTGCTGGTAAACTTTTCCCATTTACTCCCCTCATCGGGTTGGGCTTTAGACATAGCCACTGGTCGAGGGGCTAATGCGATCTTCCTGGCTCAATGTGGCTTAAAGGTTGTGGCCATTGATATCTCCTGGGTGGCGCTTTACCACGCCCACCATCGTTGTCCCTTGCTTTATCTAATATTAGCCGATCTAACCGAGTATTCGTTACCCTGTTGGCAGTTCGACGTTATCCTCAATTTTTATTACCTTAACCGTTCACTTTTTCCCCTGTTTTCTTCTCGCCTTAAATCGGGAGGATTGCTGTTTATCGAAACTCTGACCGAGAAAATGGAAGAGATTTTTCCCAATCGCATAGACCCTATGTATCTACTTCGAGAAGGTGAACTCTATCATATCTTTCGCGAGTGGGAAATTCTTTACTATAATGAAGGTATCACCCAAGGGCGTTCAGGGTTGAAAGCAATTGCAAGCCTGGTCGCCCGAAAGCCATAACGCGGAGAGACGGATGACAGAATCGGCCCTTTTACGGCTACGCAAAGCCATTATTGAGCAAAAGACGGTTCACCTGAATGAGCCTACGCATTGCCCATTGTGCCATCAGGCTTATGAGCAGTTTCAAGATTATGCCGCTTTTATCGCCACGCAGAGCGTGGAGGCACTTCAAGGCCATCCCAAGGGCGAAGCCTACCCTCATGCTGAGCGGCTTGAGATAGCCATCAAGCAACTTGAAGCTTCCCCCGCTCTCGAAGATGTCCGTTTCGCCCGCCTTCTAAATAAAGCCAAGCAACAATTAGATACAATCGGTTCATTGATTTACGAAGTCGCACAAGAAAGCGAGTCGTGATGTCCCCTAACCCGCCCGCCTATGAAGAAGTCTATCGTGCTAATGGACGCCTTCATGCCGATATTATTCGTGGTTTTCTGGAAGCCGCCGGTTTTACAGTCTTGTTGTATCAGGAAAGTGCCGGGGCAGTTTACGGGCTAACCGTTGGACCGCTTGGCGAAGTTCGGATTCTGGTTCCATCCGAGCAAGCTGCCGAAGCGCGGGCACTTCTCGCGGCAATGGACCGCGGCGAAACCGAAACACCAGAAGATGACGAGATTAATCCTGATGAAACGTCGCCTGAGCCCAACTCACCTCGCTAAATAAATGGGCTCAAGCAACCGATCCACATTCAGATCATATAGGCGCGCGATGGTCTGCGTTATCGCACCTGGGTAGCCATTTCCAATATCTCGCTCATCCACCTGCACTATGGGCAAAACGCCGCGGCTGCTACTGGTGATAAATGCCTCTTCAATCGCCCCAAGGTCATGGATCGTGATCGGGCAAAAAAGGATCGGAAATCCCGCCCGTTGAGCAGCATCGATGACCAAAGAACGGGTCACCCCTGGAAGCACGCCTTTGCCCGCCGTAAGAATCCGTCCTTTTTTCACTGCAAAGAAGTTGCTCGACAAGCCTTCTAAAATCTCACCTTGTGGGTTAACCATTAAGATTTCATTGACTCTGGGATGCTGGCCTATCCCCTGCTCCCGTAGCCCGGCCGTTTGAAAAATAAACTGGCTGGATTTCGCTTCAGGTTGCTCGCGGGTTAGAGATCGGGTGATTGCCCAGGCACCCTCCCTGTAAAACCATTCTGCCGGAACCGCTAGGGGTTCAGTAAAGATGTAGCAACTTGATACATCTCCGGCCGCGGGCACCAACAAGCGTACGCGATAATTCTCACAGCCACCAAATTTGGAAATCGCCGTGTAAATCCCCAACCGGAGTGCCTCCCGAGGCAAACAGAGGGAATACCCCTGCATATCCAGTGTTCTCTCTAAGCGCTGAAAGTGGGCTTCTAGTGATAGGGCATAAAGACTTCGATACGTGCGAAACGTGGTATAAGCCCCAAGCGGAAACTCTAGGGTTATGGCATCTAGAGTTCCTTTCCGCTGTCCCAAGTCTTGCAATTGCAGTGTCTTAAGATCCAAAACCCAGCATGAAACCATCCCCATTGCCAACTAACCTCAGAGATTAAATTGGTCTTATTATAGCCCTAATTCTTCCCTGGAGGCTGGGAAGGCTTCATCTGTTCATAGTCTTCTGGGGTATCCAAATCCTGAACTACGCTGGGCGTATCCACGACCAAGTAGTCAATCTTCTCGGCGTGAAAAGAGAGAAAATCCCGCAGTGTCCGTTCTGCCGGTAAGGCCAAAAGTTCAGCCCATAGACGCCGGTCAACCAACCAGGGATGTCCGCGACGCATCTGGTAACTCGGCACCACCAGCATTGATTTTCGTTCGGCGTACCGTTTGACCAATTGAGTAATGATATCTTGCGAAATTTGAGGTTGATCACCCAAAACGATCAACGCCGCCTCAAGATGCTGGGGAAGGTGTTTGAGCCCCACTTTCAGGGACGAAATCATCTCCCCTTCCGCAAACTCAGGATTGTGTACCCATTGAATGGGAAAGGGCAGCGCCCGCAATAAATTTTCCACTTGCTCGCGATATCCACCCGTAACGACCTCGATGTTCTTTATCCCTGCCTCCCACAGCGTCACGATGACGTGCTCCAGCACCTTACGCTCACCCCATGGCAACAAGAGTTTCGGCGCTCCCATTCGCCGCGAGAGCCCGGCGGCCAAGACCACTGCTCCGATCTTATCTCGCGTCTCCATTTATTTTCTCACTTCATCTTCTGAATCTGTTCCCAATCCTCAGGCTGGTCAATATCCAAGAGAATACGTTCATCCACCCATTTTAAGGGCAAAACCGAGAACTGGTCAAAAATCGCCCGCCCCCCCACATCACCGCGCAGACGGGTTAATGCCGGGAAAGTCACCCGGTCAAATAATACCGGATTAGCACGTTTCTCTTTCACATAAGGCGCGACCACCGGCGCCAAAGTGTGCGCATGCTCCTCAATCAAAGCGCGTATCAAATCTGAGGACAGATAGGGCTGATCGCTGAGCAAAAAAACAGCGCCACCGGTATTCGCCGGCAATGCTTCCAAGCCACTAATCACCGAAGTTGAAATCCCTTCTTGCCATTTGGAATTGACCACCAATTGAACCGGTAAGTCTGCCAGAATCTGCTGAACAGGTTCAACTAGTGCACCTACCACCACAACCACCGAAGAAAGATGGGCCTCCAAAGCGGTTTCCACGACCCAGCGGATCAGAGGCTTTCCTTCCCAAGATAACAACTGTTTAGGGATTCCGAGTCGTTGGGAGGCGCCCGCTGCTAGGACGACCCCTGCGATGGGCTCATACACGGCTACGACAGCATTCTCACCGCCACGGACAACATTGCCCAAAATGACGGCATCATAGACCTGATGAAGACGAGGTAGATTTGTCAAGAGCGCGGTTTGATCTTCTGGCTTACATTCGTCCCACTGGTTAAACAAAACGATTCGGCGCGCGTGACGTGGAATATTTTTCAATCCCCCCTGGGGGTGTAAGAGATATGTTACCAACGCGGAAGGCGGTATCAGATGATCCAGAGGCACCCCCGTCAATTGGCTAAAGATTTCGGGACGGAAGACGGCGGATTCGTTCAAGGGCTTGCCTAACCCCGAGAGACCACATACCACTACAACCGTATCCACCCATTCGGGAATCGGGGGTTCATGTTCCGCAGGGGCTTTGAGCGGGCGCATCCGTGAACCATCGGCTTCAATGATAACCGGGAGATTTAGTCTCTCGGCGTGAGAGTAGATCCGGTTCAGCGCATCATGAGTTAAGCCAATGAGTCGTCCACTTTCTCGTTCGATACCAGTAATTAAAGTAACTTCCTCTTTCAGCGAAGAGAACACAGCATCTACCTCTTTGGGGGACTCAACGATGACATGGTAGTCGGCTAATGCGGCCTGAGAACGCCCCAGATGGGCACTGTTTGTGAGAATGACGGGCCCCTCTAAAGAACGAGCAAGTGCAAACAGCGTGGTCGTCTTACCCCCGGCACCAACTAACGCCACTTTGGAACGTTCAGTGATTCTCAAGGCACGTTTTAAGTTCATGTCCAATTATCATCACTATAAAGCATAGATCGAAGCGCCGGCACTGAAAGGATGGCCGTCAAGGCAGCCCCACCGATTGCCAAGGACTTATCCGAAACCAAAAAACAGTACTTGGGGTTCTGCCGTGGATCCACATCCCCGATTTTCATCCCCTGGGTTACATATAGCCCATCTGCCACCAGACCCCGAACCACACCATCAAAGGGAGCAAGCACTTCATGCCCGTTGACAACAGCGATAGGTTGACCTTGCCTAACCAGGTCGCCAATTTCAACATGGGCTGTCAAAACCCCTTCCACTGGTGCACGCAATACACGCTGGGCATCATACCCCCCTACACTCTCGGGAATTCCCGTATCCGGTGCAGTACTACCTTCCCAATAAAGGCGCCCCAGCGTATGCCCTCGCATAGACTCGATAACTACATGGCAATCTTGACCGGCTATAAAACCAGGCCCAATTCCGATCACCAACGGCGCGGCAGGATGGGGCAAGTCCGAACCCTTCTTGGTCAAACGGGCATCTACCAGCACATGGGGTTTGAACCAAGTGCGAGCTTTTGCCTCTGGGTCTACCATTACCGGAACTTCACCGCGCAGAAAGCATTCTCGGGCTTCCTCCGCAGTAGCAACCCGTCGCGCAAAGATGTCCTCAACCTGGGCGAGTCTGGTATAAATCGCCTCGGCAAACGCTACTTTGCGTCGCACCACCAAAGGCTTTTCTAATTCGGTTACCAAAACCCAAAAGCCAGCCTGGTGCAACCGCATGACTACGCCGCTTCCCAAATCACCGCCACCACGCACTAAAACCCGTAACGGCATTACGCATTACCTCTTTGATTTGACAGAGGGGACGGGAGTTTCCGTCCCCCATGTGTTCACTTCATTTCCAAGCCCTGACGGACGCGTTCGGGGGTATAGGGAAAGGCATCATACCACCTTCCAGTGGCCTGGCGCAGTGCCGCAGAAATCGCTGGCGCTAAGGGTAAGTAGGGCATCTCCGCCATACCCCGCGCGCCCCAGGGGCCAATTGGATCAGGCACTTCAACGATAAGTGATTCGACTTTCTCCGGGACATCCAGCACGGTAGGGATCAGATATGTAGAAAGGGTCTTAGTCAATACTTGCCCCTCTTGGGTGATAAAGTTTTCCAATAGAGCGTAGCCTGCGGCTTGCACCACTGCCCCTTCTATTTGCCCCTGCACTTGCTGAGGGTTGACCGCTTTCCCTACATCATCGGCGCACCAAACGTTGATTAAGCGCGTTTGCCCTGTTTCGAGGTCTACTTCTACCTCAACGGCTTCCGCTACGTATCCGTAGGCAAAATTTGGCTCGGACTTACCCGTTTCTGGATCAAAGGGGGTGGTCTTAGGTGGCCGATATTGATAGACGGCTCGCGCCGGGCGCTCTTCGTTACGCCATTTTTCCAAAGCGAGTTCAGCCGCCCCACGAATGGCGTTACCTGCCATAAAGGTCATCCGTGACGCCGAGGCACTCCCAGAATTATAGGTATAGGCGGTATCCGAAGCCACCAGTAATATTTTCTCAATGGGCAACCCTAATGCTTCGGCGGCCATTTGGATGAAAATCGTGTGTGCCCCCTGCCCCACCTCGGCACCAGCATGGTAAAGAGTGGCCTTTTCAATCTCCGCTCCGCCTTCCAGTTCGATAATCGCCCAACAATTTTCCGGCGCTCCGAAGGAAAAACCCACATTTTTGAAGCCGCATGCAAACCCAATTGCACGGCGTAAGTTAGGCGAGCCCTCAATATTCCAAACGTATCCTGCTGGTCGCTGCCACCCACGCTCAGTTTTCTCCCAACCTGCAGCACGTGCACAGGTTTCAACCACGTGTTTAATGCTCACCCCTTTGGGAAGCGGAGTTCCAACCGAAAGTAAATCGCCCTCATTCAAAAGGTTGCGCATTCGAATCTCAACCGGATCCATCCCCAAGGCTTCTGCCAATTTATTCATCTGGGATTCAGCCGCAAAAATGGCTTGAGGACCTCCAAAGCCACGGAAAGCCCCGGTGGGTATATTATTGGTGTAAACCGCGTAGGAATCCACCTTTACATTCGGAATGTTATAAGCACCCGTGCAGAGAAGGGTGGCATTGCCTAAAACTTTGGTCGAAGTATAGGCATAAGCACCACCATCTGCGATGAGTTCGACTTCCGCGGCAATGACTTTCCCTTCACGGGTGGCGCCCCATTTAGCCCGAATGTAATAGGGATGGCGTTTGTGATGACCGATGATGGACTCTTCACGCGACCAAACAATCTTCACCGGGCGGTTAATGCCTCGTTGGTGCAGTCGCCAAGCAGCCAACGCTAACACAATTTGCACCGACATATCCTCGCGTCCACCAAACGCTCCGCCAATGGCCGGGTAAATGACCCGCACCTGATCTTCAGGCAAGTTAAGCGCATGGGCAATTTGCTCGCGATCCTCATGCGTCCACTGCCCAGCCACAACCACCGTTACCCGCCCTTCTTCGTCAATGTAAGCCACCCCTGCCTCGGGCTGCAGGTAGGCATGCTCTTGAAACGGGGTCTCGTAATAACCTTCGACAATCACATCGGCTTGGGCAAAGGCTTTTTCGACATCCCCCTTGCGAATGCGATAGCGACAGAAAACATTAGAGCCCTTATCGGGGTGTAGTAAAGGGGCGCCTTCTTTCATTGCTTCACGAGGATCGGTGACCACCGGTAAATCCTCATAGTCCACCCGAATCGCATGCAGTGCCTTATCAGCAATAGCTTCGCTTTCTGCTACCACTAGCGCCACCTGATCGCCGATAAATCGCACACGGTCCGCAAACGGCTTACTCGACCCCGGCCCACACAACACAGGCTGATCCGGCATAATCAAACCGTATTCATTAACAGGGACATCTGCCGCCGTAAACACTGCGATGACCCCCTCTATGCGCAACGCCTCGGAAACATCAATGGACTTAATTCGTGCATGTGGGCGGTTGGCAAATAGGATCTTCATGTAAGTCTGATTGGGGAAATTGAAATCGCCCGGGTAGAGTGCCTCACCCTTAACTTTTGCGACGGCATCTACCCGAGTGACGGATTGGCCAATATACGTGGTCATGGGGTTCCTCCAAGAGATTGCTCAGCGCTGTTTCTTCCTACGTTTAGGATAAGCTACCGGCGGCACATCCAGAGGGCCGTAGCGCGAAGGGCCAAAGAGGCGATAGAGCACATACGTGAATAATTGGAAAATGGTAAAAATCACCAACATCAACGCCACCGTTAAAATGATTTTTGCATATAACAATGGGTCTTTTCCTGGAGCCAATAAGTCTGCCGGTATGGCTACCCAATTGCGGCGCGAATTTTCTTCCAATAATGCTAATGCTCCAAAGTAACCCAACAACGGCGTAAGAATCATCAGCCCAAATCCCACCCCTTGCCAAATAGGGTGTAACTTTGTACTGGCTTCACGCTCACTTAAGGACGGTTGGCGCTTATAGTCGGTATACTTGCCCATCACATCATCTCCGTTTGTTGCTCCGCTGCGCGCTCTATAGCCTGAATAATCTTGTAATATCCGGTGCACCGGCATAAATTACCGGTGATCGCATACTGAATATCCTCAATCGAGGGACGCGGCTTCTCTTCGAGAAGTTTAACCGCCGACATAATAAATCCAGGCGTACAATAGCCGCACTGAACTGCACCTTCCTCCACAAACGCCTGTTGCACCGGATGTAGGCGGTCGCCTTCTGCGATTCCTTCAATGGTGCGAATTTCAGCCTGATGCGCCCGCACCGCCGGCACCATGCAACTCATCACAGCGACCCCGTCTAAGAAAACGGTACATGCACCACATTCTCCTTCTGCGCAGCCCTCTTTGGTGCCAATTAGACCTGCTTCCTCACGCAAGAGGCGCAAGAGAGTTTTATTTTGGCCGGTACTGAATTCGTAGGGCTTGCCGTTGATAACCGTTTGAATGGGAGTGTTCGGAGTATGAACTATCGTTTTTACCAGACCCTTTGAGTTAGGACTGCTCTTACCCCACAGCAGAACCGGTGCTTCGGGCAAGCTACCTCGTTCGCGCCCTTGAGCAATCGCGGTTAATCCGCGCCGGACCAGAACACCCACCATATAACGCCGATATTCAGCAGAGCCGCGGATATCTGAGATAGGACGCGCGGCGTGCATGGCTAACTCGGCCACGCGCTGAATGGTTTCAGAGTCAAGCGACCGGCCCTCCAGATACGCTTCAGCATCAGCAGCATGGATGATCGTTGGTGCCACGGCACCCAATGTAATAGCAGCCTTATTCACCCGCTGATTTTCAAAAGTCAACACGATAGCCGCATTAACCACCGAAATGGCTTGCGCACGGCGTAGGGCATATTTCAAAAAAACTCCGCGCTGATGGGGTTTTAGGGCCGGAAAGACAATATCCACCAAGATTTCATCTGGCTCAAGTACCGTCCGCCGAACTCCAGTGTAAAAATCTTTCAACGCTACCACCCGTTCGCCGCGCAATGAGCGCAAACGCACCTTGGCGTCCAGGGCCATAAGGGGGGTAATAGTGTCGTTTGCGGGCGAGGCCGTGATCAGGTTTCCGGCAATTGTGCCGCGATTGCGAATTTGAGGCGAGCCCACTTCCCAAGTCGCCTGGGCTAATGGCAGTGCGTATTCGCGGATTAACTTTGAAGCCACGCAGTGGTTATGTGTTACAAGAGGACCTATGTGTAAATTACCATCTTCATCCAAGACGATTTGATCCAGGTTAGGAATACGCGTGACATCCACCAAGGTCTCAATGCCCTTACGAACACCGCGTTCAATCTCCAAAATAAGATCGGTTGCACCGGCCACCACACGGGCTTTCTCACGTTTCTCAGCCAAAACTTTTAATGCATCATCTAATGATGCCGCGCTGACATAGTTCTGCCACATAGGGATTCCTCCTTATTGGTTTTCTTTCATGCGCCGGCCATTGCCGCCATTACGCAACATGATGATTTCAGCCATAATGCTCACAGCGATCTCTTCAGGGGTCTCGGCGTTTATCTCCAACCCAATCGGTGAAACCACTCGGTTTAGTGCCTCTTCTGAGACACCGCGCTCCAAGAGTGCCTTACGAGTTACTGCCCAGCGGCGCTTTGAACCAATGACGCCAATATATGCCGCAGGGGTCTCCAGAAGCGCAGGCAAGCCTTCCACATCCACCGCGCTGCCGCGAGTTGTAAGGATGAGATACGTTTGTGGGTGAATGCGCAGGTGCTGTGGCAATTCCGCCATAGGAACCGGATAGAACTCGTCCGCCTCGGGGTTGAATTCGGGGTTGCAGAATTCTGGGCGATCATCGCAAACCGCAACACGAAAGCCGAGCCATTTCGCCAAATGGACTACCGCTTTGCCTACATGGCCTCCCCCGATAACAACGATCATCGGTTTGGGGAGAATAGGTTCCACATAAACCTCCAATTGTCCGCCACAGACTCCAGGATCACCCCGCTGCGGATCCACCATATCATACCGCAACAAGCGCACCCGTCCATCCTGGATAGCCGCTAGCGCTTCCTTTATGACCCGACTTTCCAGTTCGCCACCGCCGACGGTACCCACAAAGCGACCATCAGCATACACTAACATTTTACTTCCGGCATGGCGAGGCGTGGAGCCCCGTGCATAAACAATTGTGCACAGCGCCCCCGCCTCTCCCTTTTCGGCCAGGTTAATCACTTCCCGATAAATCTCTACGCTCATAGCCAAACTAACCCTACTTTCGCCTTAATGCACGCCAGACCTTCTCCGGAGTCAACGGATTATCCAGAATATCGGCGCCGCACGCATCGAGCACTGCGTTCGCCACGGCGGGCGCCACGCCATCCATAGGTATCTCAGCTACAGCCTTCACGCCAAACGGGTGAGAGGGTTCAAACGTCTCGACAAAGATGGTCTCTAACTTCGGCATCTCATTGGCGCGGAAAATATGGTAATTCAGCCAGTCTTTTTCGCGCGGGCGCCCTTGCTCGTCGTATTTGAGTTCTTCGCAAACCGCATACCCCAGCGCCTGGGTCATTCCCCCTTCAATTTGCCCAGACGCTGTGATCGGATTGACGATGACGCCAGAATCCACCGCCATCACCAACCGATCCACCGTCACTGCGCCGGTTTCGATATCTACGGTAACCTCGGCAAATTGAGCCGCAAAAGGTGGTGGCGCAACCGGAGAAACATAAGAGCCAATGCCCATGATCTGCTCTTGATCTGCGTGATGGAGACTGTTAAGTGCAATCTCCTCCATGGTTACAAAACGACCATCTGGGGCAACGGCCTTTCGGTCTGCCAAGCGAATCTCCTCGGGCTTCACCTCACCGTGGCCATTACCCCGATTATTCAACATTTTCGCCGCCCGAATTCGAATCCGTTCGGCTGCCTGTTGAGCCGCTTTTACCACCGCCGCACCAGAAATATAGGTCGTGCTCGAGGCATAAGCGCCCTTGTCAAAGGGGGTAAAATCGGTGTCAGAGGAATAGACAATAATGTCCTCAACCGGTACACCCAGCACCTCTGCAGCCATTTGCGCCAATACAGTGTCCGAACCGGTTCCCAGGTCAGTCGCCCCAACCATCAAATTGAATGAACCATCATCATTCATCTTAATCGAGGCGCCGCCCATATCTAGATATGGTATAGCCGTCCCCTGCATGACCATTGCCACGCCGATGCCGCGGCGTAAGTGAGGCTTTCCGGGCACCTGATGCCATTCTGGATTTCCGTACTTTTGATCCCAGCCAATAACGGCTTTACCCTGGGCGACGCATTCCTCCAAGCCAACCGTATGGATGATTTCCGGACGAGGCTCACGTCCTTCGCTCCACGCCGTGCTAAATGGATGCAACTCACCCGCACGGATGGCATTTTTCAGACGAAATGCAATGGGATCTAAACCCAAATCGCGGGCAATGCGCTCCATATGGCGCTCAACAGCCCAAAAGCCCTGGGGGACGCCATAACCCCGGTATGCCCCGGATGGCGGTTTGTTGGTATACACCACATCGGCGTAGAAGCGGATATTGGGCGCCTTACGATATTCGCCATCACCAACGTATAGCGCCATTGCCTTGTGCCCCGTGTTCCCGGTAACCGTCAATCCATGGCAGCCATAAGCACCGGTATCGCTCAGGACATACATCGCATTGGCCGTGATCGTACCATCCAGTTTAACCCCGGTTTTCATCCGTATGCGCATCGGATGACGCGAACGCGCCGCAGTGAATTCTTCTTCGCGGGTATAAACATACATCACCGGGCGGCCGGTCGCAATGGTCAGATGAGCCGCGACATCCTCAATGAGCACTTCTTGTTTACCGCCAAATCCGCCGCCAATGCGTGGCTTAATCACTCGAATGCGCTTGATCGGCAGACCCAGCACTGGCGCCAAAATACGACGTACGTGGAACGGTACCTGGGTGCTGGTGCGAATCACCAAACGATCATCCTCATCCCAATAGGTGACTACAACATGAGGCTCGATGTGAGACTGTTGAACCTTGGGAACCTCGTACTCAGCCTCATAAATGCGATCGGCTTCTTGGAAACCTTTTTCGACATCGCCGATGTCAATCCGAATCTGGGCAGCAAGGTTACGTTTAGGATCCGACTCGGCGAAGTTTACATAATCAGGCTCATCATGGATGATCGGTGCCCCCTCTTTCAGCGCATCCTCCGGATCTAATATCGCCGGCAATGGTTCATATTCTACTTCAATCAACTTCAAGGCTTGTTCGGCAATTTCCTCGGTTTCGGCCGCCACAAACGCCACGCGGTCTCCCACAAACCGCACTTTCTCGTCCAACGAGAAAGTATCTAATGGGCCGGGGATAGGATCGGATTGGCCGGCAGTGGAATATGGAACACGCGGAATATCCTTATAGGTAAGTACTGCCGCAACACCGGGCAGCGCACGCGCTTTCGAAACATCAATGCGTTTTATTCGAGCATGCGCCACCGGACTATGCAATACCTTGGCAATCAACATGCCCCGCATCTCGATGTCGGCAGCAAAGGCCGGTTTCCCCTGAACCAGTTTAACCGCATCCACCTTGATCTCGGGTTTACCGACTCTCTGCATTGCCTGTCTCTCCGGACGCATGACCGTCCAGATGCGCGGCATCACTTGGGTGCGCACCAGGGGTGAGGACTCCGATCCGGGTTTCGCTGTTGGAGCATCCTCACCCGAACCCGGCCAATCGGTTGGAAAGGCTAAGGTTTCAACCTCACCCTCAATCGGGGGCACCTCTTCGCCACGCATCATTGCTGCAGCGCGTAAGATTGCCTGCACCGGTTTCAGATACCCGGTGCAACGACACAATACTCCCGATATAGCCTCACGAACTTCGCCTTCAGTCGGGTTTGGATTACGATCCAACAGAGATTTGGCGGCGAGAGCGATTGCAGGGGTACAGTAACCACATTGTATCGCGCCGCTCTCTACCAACGCCTGTTGAATCGGGTGCAGGCCTTCCGTTTTGCGCCAACCCAAGTCAGGGTGTTTCCCCATCCCTTCTATCGTTTCAATGCGATGTCCATCGGCTTGAGCCGCCAACATGACACACGTGTTAGTTGGTATGCCATCCAACAACACAGCACAGGCGCCGCACTCCCCATGCTGACAACCACCATCTTTTACACCATAATAACCATGGCGACGCAAAGCAGCCAATAATGTTTCATTAGGGGCCACATGCCATTCTTGTTCTACGCCGTTGACCCAGAGTTTAATCTGCATGGCTCCCTCCTTAAGTCCTCATAATGCGCTCAAGCAACGCTTTAGTAACACTTGAGCAACCTCTTGACGATAGGTAGCACTTGCCCATTCGTCCCCTGCGTCTTGTAGCATCGCATGAAGTGCCACCGGGGCACCACCGGCATCCGGTCCATCCACCACCAAGCCGGGTGCTTTGCCAAAACCTCCCACAACGACCCGAGTACGTCCAGAGGGCCATTTGGCTACGGCGACCAGAAGAATTGGGCGATCTTCCGGGGTACGGGCAACATATTCGTATTTCAGTTGAGCATTTTTGGCTACACGAATTTCAGTAATTAATACTCCATCCAAAGGACGAGCCCCTCGTAAAGCCAAATAATCACCCAGGGATGTCTGCTTTTCTCCCGGCGCCCAGATCAACGTCGCATCCAGCGCCAGTAAAACGGTCAGCAAATGGGAACGACCATCACCACTTACAATGCTTCCGGCCACAGTAGCGCGTTGACGCAGATTGTAAGTTGTCTCTTTGCGAGCGGCCAGGGACAACTCAGGCTGAAGACCCTCATCTTCTACTAACTGCTGCAAAGTAACCGCAGCGCCAATCTTTATGATATTGCCTTGAGAGACAATTTGATTCAAACCCAGATCCTGCAGATCAACCACAGCGCAGTCCGGTTCTTTCATCCGGCTCACCGTGATCCCACCCCCTAGCGGAATGGTAAGAGGATATGGGCGCTGTAACAAAGCCACCGCCTCATCTAGTGACTTAGGACGATGATACTCGATGATCATGACCAACCCTCCTTATTGAGGGCCACCCGGGAAGACCCAGGTGGCCTTTCTGCAAGAGCCGAGATTAGATCTGGGCAAAGGTGTCGATGAGAAGTTTATAATCACCACCCACCGGATACAAAATCGGGCAGGTTGCCCCAGTCTTGAGGTATTCTTTAACCTTGGCTTTGGCTTCTTCGGGTGTACCCGAAGCCGTGATGCGATAAATCAAGTCCTCTGGGACCAGATGCTTGGCTTTTTGAATTTGTTCGTGAGTAGCCGGCCAACCCAAGATGCTTTGAATTTCCGCTACCACATCCGGCGAAACACCAGACGCTTTCGCGATGTGTGGTTGTTGGGCTAAATACTGGCACAGCAATTCGCGCGTCGTATCAATTGCACGATCATGATCCGGGTCCACCGAGCACACAATAAGTTGCGGACGGTCTAAATCATCCACCCGGCGCCCGGCTTTCTTAGCGCCTTTATCCAGCAATTCCATCGCCCGATAGTTATACTCCGGGGGCACGCAGTAATTGAGCACCACCCCATCGGCAATCTCCCCGGCCAATTCCATCATTTGATCTCCAGTGGCGCCGATCATGATCGGCACATTGCGCGGTTCACGCCGCCCGTGGACAACATCCAGTTCAATCCCTTCCACATGGATGAATTCACCATGAAACGTAACTCGTTCCATATTGAGCAGGCGGCGCAACACAATTACCGTCTCGCGCATGGCCACCAATGGCTTCTTACGCTCAATGCCCACATTGCGTGCCAAAGGATCCCACCAGGCACCAATACCACAGATAATCCGATTAGGCGCTAAATCATCCAAGGTCAGAAACGTTGCCGCCAACAGACCGATGTTGCGGGTCCAGTTATTGATTACCCCTGAACCAATCTTAATCCGTTCGGTGACCGCAGCATAAGCCGCCATGGGCACAATGGCATCCCGCACCAAACGGCTTTCGGCTTGCCATACTGCCTCGAAACCCCGTTGCTCAGCATAACGAACAAATTCCAGCCCTTCGCGCAGATCATGGGCATCTTGTAAGTAGAGTGCTACACGTTCCATGCTTTCCTCCTGGGGTTATGATAGAGTGAGTGGGTTTAACTGGTGTTGGCGCCAGTACTCCAAATCTTCGGGCCAGTCCAGGTCGAACGCAATTGAAGGTAACTCCAAGGTTCGCACCTCTAACCCTTTTTGGTGTGCCTGGCGACAATGGGCTTCGAATGAATTATTACCGAACTGATACTCTAACACTCCTGGCGGTCGAACCAGCAACGCATTGGTGCCTCGCAAGTGACGATCCGGCACAATCACAATACCCCGCTCAAAGCGCGCCGCTTTGAGGATTGCCCCAACATCATCGGAGCTTGCCAACGGTAAATCTACCGGCAAGATCAACACCTCGCTGGCGGCATAAATTTGAGCCATGGCCGTGGCGCGCCGAAGAGCCAGATTCAGGTTGATGCGCCCATCTTCCTGTAAAGTGCGAGCGCGATACTGACGTGCTGTTGAGAGGATCGAAGAATCGCGGCTGACGACCAGAATTTCTTCGATTTCTTCCACGTCCTGCAACACTTGTAGTAGATGCACGTACAGCATCTGATTCAAAAGCACTCGTTCATGCTGGGATAACACAGCCGCCAACCGTGATTTCCCTTGATAGATCGGTTTAACCGGAACAATCGCCCAAGTACTCATAACTTAAGAGTCTCCGCTATCTTTTGACCAAAAGCAATAACCTCTTTTGCCAGGCGAACACGATCCTGAACATTGTGCATCACAATATCGGTCATCTCCGGTATTATACCGAGTTGTCGAATCTCTTCAGCCCATTCAGCATCCGAAACATCAATAACCAAACCTTGCAATATGCCAGAATAATAACGCGCCACTGCCAGCGGGCTTGGCTGCCATCCCATTTCCCGGAACATCTTTGCCGCCGGTCCCTTTAAGGCTTGGCCACCTATGATAGGTGAAACCGCTACAACCGGTTTTCTACCCAGCACCCGTCGAATCCCCGGCACCTCAAGAATTGGCCCAATGCTCACCCATGGATTAGAAGGACAAATGATGACCAAATCGGCTTCATTCAAAGCGTCAAGTACACCCGGTGCGGGACGCGCGGTTGAGACTCCTTCAAAGCGAAAGGCTTTTACTTCAGGTTCGCATCTCTGGGCCACAAAGTAGTTTTGAAAACCAAGTTCTTCATCCTGTTGGGTAATCACAATCGTGGCGACAGGATCATCGGACATAGGAAGCACTTTGACCGTTATTCCCCACGCGCGGCAAAAAGCAGACACAATTTGGGAAAGAGTTTCTCCCTCCTGCAATCGGCGCGTTCGTTCAAGATGGGTGGCTAAATCACGATCTCCCAGGCGGAACCAGGTTGGCCCACCTAACCGCGCTAACTCTTCCATGACCGTCCAGGTTTCCCCTTGGCGCCCCCAACCCGTCTCTGGATTTGCCATTCCGGCCAGGGTGTAGCAAACCGTATCCAAATCCGGGGCAATGTACAGCCCCATGTGCCGAAAGTCATCCCCCGTATTGACGATAACGGTCAGGTGGTCTGGTGGAATACAGCCCGCCAGACCATCCACCAGTTTCGCACCACCTACGCCTCCTGCTAGGGCTACCACCCGCATGACTCACTCCTACCGGAACAAGTCCTGCTCTTCGGGACGACGCAATTCCGAGAACGAAGACTCTCGCAGTGGATATGGGAATCCCCTCACGTGAACAACCGGACGCTTCTCATCCGCCTGCCCCATAATCAGTGAAGCCGCTGCAGCCAATTCATCCGCCGCGGCAACTTGCGTAACCCGTAATTGGTAACCGAACAAATCGGGGCGACCTCGTAAATCAACTATCGCCGGTACGCCTGCTACACCGATACAGACCCCAACGGTTCCCAGCCGCCACGCGCGGCCATGGGAATCGATGATCAAAACCCCTAGTTTAACCCCACTGCGTGCCTGTAAGACTTGTTGGATACGCCGCGCTGAGGCATCCGGATCCTCGGGTAAGAGAAGCACCCAGTCCTCTGGGTTACCGTAAAGCCCTTCTACATTGGAATGGTCAATGCCCGCGTTGGCACAGACAAACCCCAACCGGTGTTCAACAATAAGCGTCCCCGGACGGTAACGCAATACGGTTCGGCTCTCCCGCAGTACAAGTTCTACGAATCGAGCATCCTTACCGGTAAACCGCGCCAACTCTTCTGCCTGTGCCGATGGTGTAACTTCACTTAAATTGACCAGACGTCCCTCGGCCTTTGAAACAATTTTTTGAGCCAATACCAGGATATCGCCATCCTGCAACATAATCCCATTGGCTAAAAGTGCTTGCCACAAGATCTCACCCAAATCATCGCCTGGGTGGACTAACGGGATGCCTTGGAGCGCGGTCAGGGTCATGGAAACACTCATAAAGTCATAGCCTCTCACTCAGGACGTGGCACGCCGGTGATTCGGATACCTGCTGATTGAATGCCGTACTGTTTATTAAGACCAATAAGGATGGAGGTCAACCCTTCGACCACTACCGCATTCTCAGTCGGGCCCGCATCCCATCCTACCAAACCCGCCTCTTTGACCAAGTCAAGCACGACCTTGCGGGCTTCCTTGTTTCCACCACACACCAGCACATCACACTCCACGGGTTCATCGTGTAATAGGTGCTCATAGGAAATGTTTTGAAAAGCAGCCACTACTTGAACATTCTCACCCAGGATACGCTGTGCCTCCATGGTGGCGCTTCCATCCGGTGGCATCTGTACTTTGGTCACCTTGGGGGGTACTAAGGGTACTGTGACATCAATCACGATTTTGCCCTGGACATAGGGCTTGATAAACTCACACATATCACGATGAGCCGCATAGGGCACGGTCAACACCACAATTTCGGCTCGTTGCGCCGCTTGCTCATTGCTCATTCCGATCACCGGACAACCCGCCGAACCCAATAACTGATTGATCTCACCGGCCGCGGCTTGTGCCTTTGTCTCCTGACGGGATCCGATGATCACCTGATGTCCAAAACGAGCCCAACGATAGGCCAATCCTTTGCCTTCTTTTCCCGTACCGCCAATGATAGCGATGGTTCGTTGAGAGGTGTTTTGTAATCCTTCCGTCATGTCTTTAAGGCTCCTAAGGTGAGATTAGAATAAAGCATGATAACGTTCCCAAATGCGGGGAGCAAGTTGGCGCGCCTCGTAGGCAATTTTTTCAGCATCCAACGTGAGCAGTTCGCGATCCCGCATTAGCACTTTCCCCGCCACAATGGTTGTCGTAACCATGCTCTCGTGGAATCCAAACACAATATGCCAGGGTAAATTGCCAGGCGTCAGAGGTGTAAACGGATGATAATCCACAAAAATGAGGTCGGCCTGAGCGCCTGGTGCAATCACACCAATTGGACCACAGTTAAATTGCTGTGTAGCCAATGTGGCATTGTTATAAATTGCCATCTGAACCACATCTGTAGCGGGCATGCGGCGCGGATCCAAGTGCCATAATTTATGCGCCAGATAAGCTGCCTTCCACTCCTCCCACATCGCATTGGAAAACCCATCATTGCCCAAACCCACTTTTACTCCAGCCCGCAACATCCCTTCCGTTAGCGCCATACCAACCGCATTATTCATATTGGAGCGCGGCTGATGCGTAACCCAGGTGCCGGTCTCGGCTAACAGATTGATTTCACGCACATCCACGTGAACGGCGTGTACAACAATGGATTTTGGGCCCAAGATGCCATGACGGTAGAGCCGATCCACCACCCGTTCCCCGTATTTATGAAGACTATCATATTCATCTACCGGATGCTCGGCAACATGAATATGAAACCCCACATCCTCACCCACTCGCTCACGGCAGGCATGTAAAGTGGCCTCACTCAGTGTAAGAGATGCATGCAGACCAAACATTGCCGCCAACCGACCGTTAAGCGGACGTTCGCGTTTGACATACTCAATAAAGCGAAGATTCTCCTCTATGCCGGCTTGGGCGCGTTCAGGCCCATCACGGTCAGTAACCTCATAGCATAACGACGCCCGGACACCGCTTTCTTCTACCGCGCGCGCAATTTGGTCAAGGGAGCCCGCGATCGCATTTGGTGACGCATGATGGTCAATTAAGGTGGTTGTTCCGTGGCGCACGGCATCAACCAAACAAACTAAAGCGGAATAATAAACTGCCTCTTGAGAAAGTGATTTATCTAATGACCACCAAAGCTTTTCCAAGATTTCAGGAAAATCCGCGGGTGCCGGCCCTGGAATGGCTAGCCCCCGTGCAAAGGCGCCGTAAAAGTGGGTATGAGCACAGATATTGCCGGGCATTACATACTGCCCTTTCGCATCTAAACGTTCTTCGTGAGGATATTTTGCAATCAGATCCTGCGAGGGCCCTATCTCACGAATGCGATCCCCCTCAATGTAAAGCGCATGATTCTCTAAAATACGGTTGGGGGTTTCCCAAGTGATCAATGTGCCATTTGTGATTAACATAACCACCTCGGGATCTTGAATTAAGAAATACGCCCGTGTCTAGTCATGTTCACGGGCGAGGACGAAAAAATCCAACGGGGATTGCGGATTGGAAAGGGGGAAGGAACAAATAAATCGCCGTAGAACCATCGGATCGGTGGACCTTAGCCGGCGGCACTTTTCGACGGGCTGGTGGGATTGCCCGACGCCAGTCAAGCAGCGCTTGAACTGACCACCGATTCCTGCATATATTTTAGCACAAATATAGGGCAGATGAAGTGTTTTTTGTCTTACAATTCAATTATAATCGGCGTATCTTGTTTGATTGAGGAGTTGTTTTATGACGACGAACAAAGACCAAGCCTTACGTTATGTTGATGCTAATCGTCAAGCCTTTCTCAACACGCTGAAAGAATTCGCCAGCATCCCTTCGATCTCAACGGATCCTGAACACCAAGAGGACATACGCCGCGCCGCGAATTGGTTAGTGTACGAACTGAAGCGGCTTGGTTTCGCAAACGCCAACATAGTTGAAACTGCTGGTCATCCAGTCGTACTGGCTTATACGCATCCGCACTTACCCGAAGTCCCCACAGTTTTGATTTACGGCCACTACGACGTCCAGCCCCCGGATCCCTACGAGGAGTGGAAGAATTCGCCTTTTGAACCCTGGCAAGAGGGCGATTATCTCTATGGCCGTGGTGTCTCGGACATGAAGGGACAGGTCATGGCCGCCCTAAAAGCCGTAGAAGCCATTATCGCGACGGGTTCTCTTCCCTTAAACATTATTTGGTTGATCGAGGGAGAAGAGGAAATCGGTTCACCCAACCTAAGTCAGTTTCTAGAGCAATACCGCCACCTGCTCAAAGCGGATGTGGCGTTAAATTTAGATACAGGCATGATTGCACCCGACCAACCCACGATTACCTACGGGTTACGCGGTGTGGCCGCCTTTGAACTACGCGTTTATGGCCCTAATCGCGATCTGCATTCTGGCCTCTTTGGTGGAGTCATTCACAACCCGGCTCAAGCTCTCTGCGAATTAATTGCCGGTATGCATGATTCCTCAGGCAAAGTGCTCGTGCCCGGTTTTTACGACCATGTTCGTCCTTTGGATGATGAGGAACGCCAGGAACTGGCGCGTCTACCGCTTAAAGAGGTTGAACTTGCGCACAGTCTTGGTGTCCCTCGGCTTTATGGTGAACCCGAATTTTCGCCGGTGGAACGGATTGGTGCACGCCCAACGCTCGAAATTAATGGTCTCTACTCGGGTTATACCGGGCAAGGATCAAAAACCATCATCCCCGCCTGGGCAATGGCTAAAATTTCTACCCGCCTAGTACCCGATCAAGACCCCGAAGACATCCATCAAAAACTGCGCGCTTATTTGGAAGCCAACTGCCCTCCAACCGTGCGTTGGGAACTGATCGCCTTAGCCGGCTCCCCTGCTTCCATTACCGACCGTCATCACCCCGGCGTACGTGCCCTTGCCCAAGCCCTGAAGAGTGTATGGGGCAAAGAGCCTCTCTACCGCCGCGAGGGTGGAAGCGTGCCTGTGGTTGGCATGATGCAGCGCATTCTTGGGTTAGAATCGGCGCTTTCGGGTTTCGGCTTACCCGATGATCACATTCATTCGCCCAACGAACGCTTGCATCTGCCCACCTGGTACCGTGGTATTCAGGCGGTCATAGAATTTCTTCTGTCCTATCCTGAGTTCACTCGCGCCTAAGGGCTTAAAAACATGGCCGAAAACCTTAAACTTCCTTCTTATGGAGGACAAGCTCTAATCGAGGGGGTGCTCATGCGGGGTCGTTATGCCGTAGCAGCGGCTATACGCACTCCTCAGGGTCACATCGAAGTCATCAGTGAGCCCCTAAAAGGCATTTACCTTTCGCGTCTAGCGGCAATTCCCTTTCTGAGAGGACTGGTTATCCTTTGGGATGCGCTTGGCTTAGGCATGCGTTATCTTTCGCTCTCGGCCAATTTGCAAGCCGAGAAAGAAGACGAAAAAATCGAAGGACCAACCTGGGCAGTAACTTTGCTGGTAAGCCTGGCGCTTGCGGTGGGATTATTTTTCCTCTTTCCGGCTCTATTGGGCAAAGGAATTCAGTCCTGGCTTGGGCTTTCCGGATGGGTTACCAACCTTTTAGAAGGTTTGCTTCGTCTGCTTGTGGTCATCGGCTACATTTGGGGCATTGGGCGTATTCCCGATATACAACGCGTCTTTGGTTATCATGGTGCTGAGCACAAGACCATTAACGCCTTTGAAGCCAGCGCCGAGTTAACCCCAATAAGCGTTAGCCGCTTTCCTCTTGAACACCCCCGATGCGGAACATCATTTATCCTTACGGTTGTTGTGCTCTCGGTTTTTGTCTTTTCGTTATTGGGAGACCTCCCATGGATTGGGGTAATTGTAAGCCGGATCCTGCTCATTCCGGTATTAGCCATGCTTGCCTACGAATATATCCGATGGGCAGCCAATCATCGCAATCATCCTATTGTAGCCTGGTTAATCCGACCCAACCTCTGGTTACAGCAATTAACTACCCGACCTCCCAGCCTGGATATGCTTGAAGTCAGTATCGCGGCTTTCAATGCCATGCTAGAATTGGAAAATCAACTTGCCTTGGAACACCGTGCTAAGTCCCAAGTACCTGCACCACTAAGCGACGTTGCCGTGGACGCACATCAAAGTCAATAAATATGATCTGTTGCCAGGTGCCCAAACACAAGCGGCGCTCCACAAATGGGATGGTTAAGGATGGCCCCAACATCGCCGCCCGTAAGTGGCTATGTCCATTGTTATCCCCCCAACGATTATTGTGGGTATAATCCTTAGCAGAGGGTATCCACTCTTCAAAGAGGTGTCGTAAATCGCTGACACATCCCGGCTCGTATTCAATTGTCGTGAGTGCACTAGTGCTGGAGGGGGTGAAGATAACAACCACACCGTTCTCAAACCCACTTTCTTCCACGGCTCGTGCAACCAGCGCCGTGACGTCTTGAACATCCGTGTTTCCCCGGGTTGCCAACGATAGATAAGTGGTCTTAACCATCCACTCTGCTCCACAGGTTTTTGACTGATATTATTAGCAACCTTGACGCAAGCGTCGCGCATATTATACTGGAATTGAATGATTGTACTAATATTTCTCTAATGACCACCTTATGAAACCATGGCAACTCGTTCTCATCGGTGTATTTAGCGGACTCTTATCCGCAGCTCTCGTTTTACTAATCAGTGCACCTCCGCGTTCAGAAACCATTATCCTCACCACCAAAACACCCTTGCCTTGGGTCGTTCATGTTTCAGGCGCGGTAGTAACCCCTGGGGTTTATGAGGTTCCCCCCATGAGTCGGGTAAGGGATGTTATAGAACGCGCTGGTGGTCTGCTTCCTCAGGCAAATACAGAAGCCATTAACCTGGCCGCGCCTCTAACAGATGGCGTCAAAATCCGCATCCCGTTTCTTTATGAAGAGACGACCCCCCTGCCGATAAATAACTCACCAGTACCTGAAGTATATAATGAGGCTTCAGGAACCGACTCTCACCGTTTGGACATCAATCAAGCCAGCATCGAGCAACTTGAGGCTCTACCCGGTATTGGTAGAACCCGCGCTGAGGCTATTGTCAAATATCGTCAGAAGCAGGGTAAATTTGATACAATAGAACAAATTCAAAATGTTCCCGGGATAGGCCCTGGGATCTTTGAGCAAGTTCGCGAATTAATTACGGTGACCCCATAAACGCCACTTTTTACGGAGAACAACCATGGCGGAATTAAAAACCAAACTTGAAATGGCGTTGCGCGAAGCCATGCGCAGTAATGATGATGTGCGCAAGCGAACTTTACGCATGATCCTTTCAGCCATCCGCTTGGCTGAGGTTGAAAAGGGCAATCCACTTGACGATAACACCATCCTGGCGCTTTTACACAAAGAAATAAAATCACGCCGCGAAACCATTGAAGACGCTCAAAAAGGGCAGCGTCCTGATTTAGTTACCGCCGCAGAAGCCGAAATCAACGTTATCCAGGAATTCTTACCTCAAGCTCTTTCAGAGGCAGAACTGACCAAACTGGCTACCGCCGCAATTGAAGAAGCAGGCGCCAAAAGCTTAGCAGACATGGGAAAAGTCATGAAACTGCTCATTCCGCGTCTGCAGGGTCGCGCTAGCGGGGAAGCAGCCAGCCGAGTGGTGCGTCAACTTCTCCAAAACCAGGGAACATGAAAGGCGTTGCTTCAGCCTCAAAACTCTTTGAACGCCTGAATCGGCTTCTCATTAAGCGCGTTCTGTTAGTAATTTGCAGCCTTCTTTCTCTCGGCGCGCTCCTTTTTCCCATCGCCATACGCCCCCCTTACCTCAGCCTCAAGGTTGGCGATGTGGCTACTCAGGATATTCTGGCCCCCAAGACACTGACCTTTGTCAGTGATGTCTTAACACGTCAAGCCCAGGAAGAGGCACGCAATGCCGTTGCTCCTGTTTATCTTCCCCCTGATCCTTCAATTGCCCGTCGTCAGATTGAGAAATTGCAACTGGCACTGAACTACATCACAACTGTACGTTACGATCCCTATGCGACACCCGAACAAAAAATCGAAGACCTGCGCGCCTTGAACGATATTCCCCTTTCCGAAGAGACCGCGCGTTTGCTCATCGATCTAAACGACAATCAGTGGCAAACCGTTCAGCAGGAAGCCCTTCTAACCCTTGAACAGGTAATGCGGGGTACCATTCGCGAAGATCGGGTTGAAGAAGCCCGTCAAAGCGTCCCCGGCGTAATTAGTTTTACCCTTCCCGAAGAACAAGCTCGCATTGTAGCCGATTTGGTCACCCCATTGGTTCAACCCAACAGCCTTTACAGCGAAACTTTAACCCAAAAAGCCCGTGAAGAAGCCGCCAAAAAAGTCGAACCTGTGACGCGTTCGTACTTAGCCGGTGAGGTTATTGTTCGGCGGGGTCAGCTGATTACTCCGGTGGTCTTGGAAGCCCTGGAAAAATTCGGCTTGGTCGAAACCGAGAATCGCGTACGCGAAGTTGCGGCGGCAACTTCGCTTGTTCTATCGCTTTCCGTTTTCGTTGGGCTATACTTCACCCGTCGCCATACCCACGCCCTGGAAAGTCTCAAGGCTTTACTGCTTCTAGCAGCAACCTTTCTGATTTTCTTATATGCGGCTCGCATCATTATCCCTAATCGTGTGGTCGTTCCTTACTTATTTCCCCTACCTGCTTTTGCGCTCACGGTGGCCAGTCTTTATAACCTAGAGATTGGGCTGATCTTCTCCCTGGTATTAAGTCTTCTCTCCGCTTATAACCTCCCCAATGCCCTTGGATTGTTCATGTTTTATCTTATGACCAGTATCGTAGGAATTCTAGCCCTGGGGAAAGCGCGGCGTGTGGCAAACTTTTTCGCTGCAGGCATTGCGATCGGACTAGTGGGAAGCGCTATGGTCATTGCCTTCCGGCTGCCTGATCCCTTTGCCGATTGGATTGGTATTGCCACGCTCACTGGTTCCTCCTTTATCAACGGAATTGCCTCGGCGAGCCTTACGCTTTTACTTCAATTTCTCTTCTCCCAAGCCCTAGGTGTCGTTACACCACTTCAACTCCTGGATTTATTGCGTCCTGATCACCCGTTACTTCAGTTCGTCCTTCGCAACGCGCCCGGATCTTATCAACATAGCCTGCAAGTCGCCAATCTTGCCGAACAAGCCGCGGAGGCTATCGGGGCTGACACACTGCTCACCCGCGTCGGTGCAATTTACCACGATATAGGCAAGGCGGTCAATCCGGCATTTTTTATCGAGAATCAAGCCATTGGAACACCCAACCCTCACAACGATCTAGATCCATATACCAGCGCAGAGATCATCATCCGCCACGTCGAGGATGGTGTACAACTCGCCCGAAAACATCGTCTACCCCCACGTATAATTGATTTTATCCGCGAGCATCATGGTACGTTGATCGCCCGCTACCAGTATGCTCGCGCGCTTGAGGCCGCCGGCAATGATCCTTCTAAGGTCAATCCGGACCGCTTCCGTTACCCCGGACCACCCCCACAATCACGGGAAACGGCGTTGCTCATGTTGGCCGACATGACCGAGGCACGCACTCGGGCCGAAATGCCCAGCGAGGAAGAGGAATTTCGTACCTTGGTTCGTAAAGCCATTGAGTATTGTCAACGCGAAGGACAACTTGACCATACGAACCTAACCCTGCGCGATTTTTATTTGATCACGGAATCCTTCACTAAAACGCTGCGTAACGCCTATCATCCGAGGATCAAATATCCTGAGGTACAACCCACATCGCCTTCCCTCAATGAGCAGACCACCCAACCTGTCGAAACTACTACTCGCTAAACGCTATGATTAACCTGATCATTTCTCCCTCCTTTGAGTCTCAAATTCCCCAAGAGGTGCTCCTCCGGTCAGCCGAAGCGGTCTTAATGCACGAACAGAAGGATATGGATCTCTCTATCGTTATTAGTGACAACCGGGAATTGCAGCGTCTCAACCGTGAATTTCTCGGAAATGATACCCCAACCGACGTACTCTCATTTCCCATGGGAGAAGTAGATCCCGACACCCAACGACTTTATGCCGGGGATATTATTATCTCCTGGGAAAAGGTGGTCGAGCAGGCTCAAAAATCCGGGCATCCTATAGAGTGTGAACTGGCATTGCTGGTCGTCCATGGAGTATTGCACTTGTTCGGTTACGACCATGCAACGGCAGAAGAAAAACAAGTGATGTGGGAAATACAGGGCAATATTTTAAAAGCCCTTGGCTGTGACGCGCAAATTCTTCCTGAATAGCGAGGCGGATTAATGATCCAATTTCTACGTTCACGCCTCCCGGCTTTTCGACACGCTTTTAGTGGTCTGGGATATGTGTTGCGCACCCAAAAAAATGCTTGGATTCACGCCTCAGCAACTGTTCTGGTCATTGTCCTGGCATTCTGGTTAGGTCTCGACCCACTCCGCTGGGCAATCCTGATCTTTGCCATCGGTTTAGTTTGGCTCAGCGAAGCCTTCAACACCGCACTGGAGGCTTTTATAGATCTGGTCAACCCCGATACGCATCCCCTCGCCGGTATCGCTAAAGATACGGCGGCAGCCGCAGTGCTCATTGCGGCTATCACCGCCGCAATAATCGGCATCCTTGTCCTTGGCCTTCCTCTTCTTCAACGCCTTATCTCATTCCGATAAACGACTATCCCGCTTTAGCAGAAAGGGTTTTTGTCATGCGTCCATTTCGATTTGGCACGGTCGGTTCTCCCCTCTCCACGCCCAAGAAACCCGGCGGTTCGGTCGGAGCGGTGCATCAGATTGCCGAACTAGGACTTTCTGCCCTTGAATTAGGGTGGGTACAAGCCGTACGCGTCACACCTGAAACCTGTGCTCAAATTGCCTCGGCGGCCCAAGCGTTAGATATCGCCCTTAGCGTCCACGCCCCTTATTTCATCAACCTGAACGCCTCAGAAGAAGAATGGCCAAAATCACGCCAACGCTTGATGGATGCGGCCTATTACGGTTACCTGGCCGGAGCTACGGATATCGTGTTTCATCCCGGCTCATACTTTGGCGAATCCTCGGCTCAAGTGATGAAAAAGGTCATCACCCGCCTTCAAGGGTGTGTAGAAGAACTAGAAGCCAGGCGGGTCCGGGTTACTTTACGCCCGGAAACGATGGGCAAATCAGCCATGATTGGCTCGTTGGAAGATGTCTTAGTCATGAGCCAAGAGGTGCCTCAGGTACAACCTTGCCTGGACTTTGCCCATCTTCACGCTCGGGCTGGGGATGGCTCTATGAATAGTTATGAGGAATGGATAAGGGTATTAAATGACTACGCGAAAGCCCTAGGGGAAGAGGCTCTGCAACGGTTACACATCCATCTTTCCGGAATTGAATATTCAACGAAAGGGGAACGAAATCACCTTCCTATTCAGGAATCGGACTTCAATGTTCGTGCTCTATTCACAGCGTTACGCGATCGGGGATGCGCAGGACGCATTCTCTGCGAAAGCCCCAACCTTGAAACCGATGCCCTCTGGATGCAGCAAACGTGGGATGATTTAGTGAATGAGAAATGAAAAGGTGGGTTCTCTAAAACCCACCTTTATCGCATTCACCAGATTATCAAGGGATAAGCCCTTGCCCTTTAAAGGTAATCCCGCAAATTATGCTCAACGGCATAGGCAGCGGCTTCGGCACGGTTGCTAACCCCCAATTTAGAGAGGATACTGCTAACATAATTTCGTACCGTCCCTTCACCTAGGTACAGGGCTTTCGCAATCTCGCGGTTTGTCTTCCCCTCGGATACCAATAACAAGACATGCTTTTCCTGTTGGCTGAGGTTGGCGAACGCTGAGGCCTCCTCTTCACGTACAGCGCGGCGTACTTCCTGGAACACGCGCTGAGTAACCGCCGGATCAAGCAGGGCCTCACCTCGGCCAACCGCTTCAATGGCCCGAATCAGATCCTCGCGACCGATTTGCTTCAGAACATACCCAGATGCCCCCGCTCGAATTGCCGAGAAGAGCATTTCATCCTCGGCGTAAGAGGTTAGCATGATCACCTTGGTTTCAGGGTATTTCTGGGTAATTTCTTCGCAGGCCTCGATACCCGAAGCTCCCGGTAAACGGATATCCATTAAGACCACATCAGGGCGGTGCTGGGCAACCTGTTCCAAAGCCTCCTTAGCCGTACCCGCTTCCCCAACTACCTCAAACTGCGGGTGGTGCTCCAACAGCGCCCTTAACCCCAATCGTACAACCTCGTGATCATCTACCAACAAAATTCTTTGCTTTGCCATAACCGCATGTCCTCCTCATCCCATTACACCACGCCATTGAGTATATTCAAAAGGCTCAATTATGACAAGACGAGGAGATTATTTGCATAAAAAATTATCCCGCTTTGTAGGGACGGATGCCATGATAAACCTGAGGGCCGGAAAGAGTACGCAGGATGACATCCGCCGGACGTCCCACCAGCGGTGACATCTCTTCAGGGGTCATGGGGCGGTTTCCGTTTGCCAAAAGCAACTTGAAAATCTTGTTGATTAAAGAGGTTTCACGCAAAAGAAAGTCGGGTTGCTTGGCGCAGTGGTTCATTAGGGTATGCTGCAAGCCATCCACCCGATGCACCTCGGCAGTTTGGGGATCCACATGGTCAATCCACACCTCGGCCTTTCCCTCAAAGGCTTTCTGGTGTTCCGGGCATAGGAAATCGAACAGATAAACCCGCCAGTTCGAATCATGATGTTGCCACCACTCAAAATCAATATGGAAAGGCGTCTTGATCGTGGGGCGAATCATGCTGAAGGTTTGAGGATTACTCATGGCTGGCCTCCTCTTCGCTCAAGCGGAAATAGAGGTCACCCAAGTGCGAAATGTTGGGCAAACTCGCCAAAATAGCCAAGAGTGCGCTCGGAGGGCAACGTTTGACCAGATTAACTGCAGCATACAGTTCTTGTGCGTGCACATGGCCTTGAGGATTGAGTTTCGCCAATTCCTTTGTCATCGAACGGACAATACGCTCCAGTGGCACCCGTTGGCGGTGAGTTTGTTCCCATACCTGATCTAGACGCTCCGGATCGGGGATAATAATGATCATCCGTTCGTCGTATTCTACCCCAACTGTATGCTTTAGCATCGTAAACACTATACCACCATCCGAACCGATGAGTACGGTTCGCAACCACTCTTTGGTGGGGCGTTTTTTACGCACGCGGATAAACACCTCGCCCAGCTTTTCCCCCTGGCGAACCGTAATCAGACTACCAGGTATTACCCCTTGTCGGGCATACCATTCTTGCAGGCCATAGATATACCGATAAGGTCGTACCACCCAGCCGGGATAAGTGCTGCCATCTTCCTCATCTATAAAGTTAAAACGCACCCGTGGTGATTCGTAGGCCGTAGGGAAGAGGTTAACCATCGCGCCGGTTAAGGGCAGAGTACCCGCCCGCCAATGGGGAAAGATTAGGCTGAGGGTGACTTCATTAATGTCCTCAGACAGCGCCGGCTGATTTTCCAGTTCATCGAAAACCAAACGGTTGAGTTCCTGCAGGATAGACGGCGGTGGCTCTCCCGGCAGGTCGGCAGGTACATATTTCAAGAACATTGGTGGCGTTTGCACCGCCTCCGGTTCCAAACGCTTCAAAAACCACAAAATTTGGCCTGCTGGGCCCACCTCATCGAAACGCCCATCTTCCTGCAAGGCTAGGTTTAAGGAAAACTCGGTCAATTTTGGATTCACATCCGAAGGCAACTCGATTTGCTCGAGAATTGCCTGTGTGGGCAAAGGCCCCCCACCCGCCATCTCTAATACGGCCTCTGCCAAGTTCAGATACCCCACCGAGACATCTACCAATAACGCCCGCGGGAACCAGGCGCCAGCAATGCGCACCAAGTCCGGATTGGTTTCAAATTCTGCGGTCAATTTTGCGGCAATATCACGTCCATAGTGTTTAACCACATATTTGGGATTCAATAACGGATCCTGATCGTTGATCGTGATCGGCGCATTGAGGGCATGCTCGGCCAGACCGGCGGCAAATTCTTTGCGCGTCTGAGAATCGAATTCAACCTCAATAACCTCAAACGGGGGAAAATCGGGGTTAAAGCCCGGTCGCACCCCCACCACGACCCCTTGCGTCATCCCTAAAGCCGGGAAACGCAACGTTTGTCCGGGGCGATAATGGTTTTTGGGCTGATAGATCTCGCCTCCGGCCGCTTGCTCTTGCTTCAACCGTTCGATTTCGCGCCGAATCCGTTCCCGGATTAATACTTCTGTCAATTCGGCGGCGGTTTGGGGCGTTTCGGTCTCGAGAAGGTAATTATATAAGAACTGCAGATCCTCTTCGGTGATGGTGAGGTTTTTCCAATAATTGGGATCCAAAGATAAACCTAATGAGGCCATGTCTCCATCCGTTTGTTTCGGGTTCGTTAATTGGATTGCAACAAAAAGCACAAAAATTATACATCAAAAGGAAAGAATAGACCCAATAGGGTTCGAGGTAGGTCATAGCAGAGAGCACAAGCGTTTGCCCACCATCCATTCCCCTTCGAAACAAATTTTTATGAGAGTGATGTAAACCCGAGAAGAGATAACGTGTTTAGACACAGAATACCACCATTTACTTGGAATTCCCTAATTGAGCGCTTTCTCGCAATAGCGGTTGGTCACCAACCTAACGTCCAATTACCTCCCGTTTGTAGCCTAAACGTAGCCCAACGGTGATCACCAGAGCCGGGAAAACGCCGATTAACATTGCCAGAGGAATGGGCATCGGCGAGAGAAAAAGCAACTGGTATCCCAATGGCACCACCGTATCCACCACCCAAAAAAGAAGGAAAACCTGCCACAAGGCCATCCTATGTGCTACCCATGGTTTGGATAGCAAAAGGATGAGAACCACATTGAAAACGAATGCCATTACAAACATGATCTGGGTCGTCCAATCCGAAGCTGCGGTTTCAAAATCAATGGTGACTTTGGCGATAACAGCGCTCAAAATACTACCAACCGCATACCCCATATACGCAAAACACGCGATCATCACCGCCTTGAGCACCTCGGCCCCCAGAGCACCTTGACGACGCGAAGGCTTAGGCTGGTAGCGCCGCCGCTCCCACCCAACCAGAATCAGCGAGAACGTCAAGGTCTGTAGCAACATTTCCGGTAGCCCAATCAGGTGGTACCAGAGCGGTAGTTTGGAGTAAATAACCCCTTCCAGTGATGAGGGCGCCGCGGCCGGGGTGCCCAGAATGCCAAAAACAACCAAGATTCCCCACAAGATAAGCCAGCCCCGTTTATGCCCCATAATCGTCTCGCGAAGCGGCCATAGTGCCATCGCAAACAGAAACCCTCGAATTGGCTGTAGCAGTGGTCCCAAGAATGCCGCCGAAGAACCTATCGGGCGCATGAAATCCCGGATCACCTCTTGTTGAAAAATCCGGCCGTAATCGAACAGGTTTGACATGATCAGCCCGAACACAAAATAGGTGATCGTGTGAACCAAAATGATTTTCCCCGCAAAGATGAGAAATTCTTTGAGAGAATTCGCCCCCGTTGAAGATTTCATTTACCCCTCCCTTATGATAGAAACCAGAAAAACCGAACTGTTTTGCGAGGACTGCGGTTCACGCCGCTATCAGAGGACCGATGGGGTTTGGAAGCAGGAATTGGAAAACAAAGCATATTGAAATCGCCGCCCCCGAAGTTCCCCTGACCGCCCGCGACCACAGATAAGCAACGCCCTTACCCCCAATCGGTGTTGTTGCCACACTGATTTTTAGTATACTTTAACCCCACCTGGCCGTACAGACATTATTCAGACAATTTTCCGAGCCCTCACCTATGGGTATTCCCGCTCCAGCCAATCCAACGGCTCTACCTGCACGCCGTTGACCCATACTTCCCAATGTAAATGTGGCCCGGTCACCCGCCCGGTGCCTCCAATCTCGCCGATCAATTGCCCGGCTTCCACACGATCACCCACATTAACCAAGATCTTGCTCTGGTGCCAGAATCCGCTATATACACCCCAACCGTGATCAATGATGGTCGCGTTGCCCCGTACTGTGAGCGGCCCAGTAAATACCACCACGCCTGCGGCAGGGGCATAAATGTTCAGGTTGGCACACACCCCGTAATCCACCCCGGTGTGGAAATACGTGTAACCGCTATTGTTATAAGAACGGCGGTTCCCAAACCAGGATTTGACGCAACTGGGTTCATCCACCGGTTTACGAAAAACACCTTGCCAATACTTCACCGGGGTATGATTGGCCACTACCGAGCGCACCAAGTTGTCTTCCGGTTCGGTATTTGCCTTATCCAGCGTTTGCGGATCTACAAACAGAGGGGGATCTTGGGGATAGTTACCGGGCTGGAGAAGAACCGGTTGACTAAACGCGAAGGTCGTTCCATCGGCCGTAGTAAGGGTCAACGACAAATCCAGCAATCCCGGCTGGGCCATAGCATGGATCCCCTGCAATGCCACATACGTATTGGCATCTTGGGCATCGAATTGGAGCGGCCACTCCCCCAGCATCCCGCTGGCACGAACCGGCTGATTCACGCGCACTTTGATCACCACCGTTTTTCCTTGAGTTACCGGGAGAGGATAGAGATCAATCCCTTTTACAAAAGACGGCACCCCTGGAAATGCCGCTACATTTGGCACCGGCTGTTCATTCCCTACCGCGATCAACGGATCCAGGGGGAGAAGTTGGGCACTTGATCCAACGCCATTCGCCAGCAGATAGTCCCATATAGATACACCGGACGCCGTTGCCAGTTCAAGGGGCGTTTGCTGTGCGGATAACGTAACCAGAGGTGTCGTTTGACTTTGTGAGGGATTCTCTTGCACCGGAAGAATCAACGTCGCTCCAACAAACAATTGCGAGGGAGTCACCAGACGATTAAGGCGCACAATCTGCTCTTCAGGGATATCGTATTGGCGGCTCAAAGATGATAATGACGCCCCCAAAGGAACGGATACAGTAGTCAATGTCCCCCGTACGCCCTCAAAGCCGGGGATCTTAAGCGATGTTCCCACACTTATAAAGTCCGGGTTTTCAATTTGATTTACCCGGATAAGATCCTGGGGTGAAATTCCGAAGCGGCGTGCTATGGAATTAATCGTGTCGTTCGGTTGAACAACATACACCGGCAAATCCTCGTTTTGTGCCCATGCTTTATTACTAATCCCCCAGGGATAAAGCAGGCCTACCAAGGCAAGCATAAGGCTAAAGAAGCGTAATCTCAACGTCATCGTTCACCCTGAAATGAGAGAGGTGGCTGGGATGGGTTTCTAATATATACGAAGCCGGTTGTTGTGGCACATAAATTAATGCCCAAGGATGGGCATGACGAACATCCACCACACGGCGGGCGCGGTTGATCCAAATAACGGCAATATCAAATCGCATAAACAGCATATGAATCGCGACCTCTAGCCGCCCCTCTCGAGGCTCAGCCAACAGGATCCCCTCGAAAGGTGCCAGCCGGGGCTGAAACATCAGCCCCCGTAATCGCTCCCAATAACTTGAACAGAGGCGTACATGAAGGGGTTCTTCGAGAGGACGAGTAAGATTTTGAATGAGAGCCAGGCGCATGCGTGTTAAAAACAATCTTCTGGCGCAATTTATACCGATAATTGGTTGGAAACATTATTCAGCACATTTTCGATGCTGTTCACCAATTCCTGCGGGTGAAAGGGCTTCGCAATATAATCATCCACTTTAGCAATGTGCAACCCCAGAACTCGATCAATGGGTTGGGCTTTGGCCGTGATTACAATCACTGGGATATGACGCGTCTGTTCATGGTTCTTTAATTGCTGGAACACCTCCCAGCCGTCAACATCCGGCATCATCAGATCCAGTAAAATTAAATCCGGCGTTTGGGCAAGGGCAACTTCCAAACCGTTGCGTCCCCCTTGTGCGCCGATGACCTCATAGCCACGACGACTCAGAATCAACGTGACCAGTTCAATCATTTCCTGGTCGTCTTCAATGTACACAATCCGCTTGACTTTTTGGTCATCCGTCATACGCTGATCTCCCTCGCTTATATTTATAAGTTTACCACACCCCACAATGAGAGGAACCGATTTTATAACCATCAATACCGATGATTAACCCCGTAGTGCCTCCGGCTAAAACGCGCTATAATCATCTTGCTTGTTTTGCGCCTAAATGACCCTGAATAATAGAATTTATGACACCTGATCAAGGAGGAACCTGGCATCCATGGCCGCACGTTATGATATTGCCATTATTGGCGGTGGTATTGTAGGCATGGCTACCGCCATGGCGCTTGCCCACCACAGCCGCGCCTCACTCATTGTCCTTGAAGCCGAGGACCGCTTAGCCGCGCACCAAACCGGCAACAACAGCGGCGTGATTCACTCCGGCATCTATTACAAACCCGGCTCGCTGAAAGCCCGCAACTGCATTCAGGGCCGCGAAGCGCTCTACCGTTTTTGCGAACAGTACGATATTCCCCATGAACGTTGCGGCAAGATCATTGTTGCCACTCTGCCGGATGAACTCCCGCGCTTGGAAGCACTTTACCAACGCGGATTAGAGAACGGTCTAACCGAAATTCGTAAACTCGGTCCCGACGAAATCAAGGAATACGAACCTTACACTACTGGGCTGGCAGCGATTTACGTTCCTTACACTGGCATTGTAGATTACGTTCGAGTAACCCAGAAGTATGCCGAACTCGCCCAATCCCAAGGGGCAAGCATTCAAACCCGGGCGCGATTGATCGGTTTTCAGCAAAAAGGAAATTCCCTAATCCTTGAAACTACCGCGGGTATTTATGAAGCCCGTTATCTCATTAACTGTGCGGGTCTCCACTCCGACCGTGTTGCCCGCATGTGCGGTCTAAAGCCTGATTTACAGATCATCCCCTTCCGTGGTGAATATTATGACATCATTCCAGAACGTCAATATTTGGTCAAGAATTTGATTTACCCAGTCCCTGATCCCCGCTTCCCCTTTCTGGGGGTTCACTTTACCCGCCGCGTCACCGGCGGAGTGGAAGCTGGGCCGAATGCCGTGCTGGCCTTCAAGCGCGAAGGCTATCGCTTGACGGACGTCTCACTTCGAGATGTTGCTGACTATTTGTTCTTCCCCGGTTTTTGGCGCATGGGATTGAAGTATTGGAAAACCGGCTTCGGGGAATTCTATCGCTCACTTTCCAAACGCGCCTTTGTCCGCGCGCTCCAACGCTTGCTACCCGAATTACAGGAAACAGATGTAGAACGCGGCGGTGCCGGCGTGCGTGCCCAGGCATTAAGTCGCAACGGTGCGCTTCTAGATGATTTTGCTATCTTAGAAGCGCCCAATATGATACACGTCCTTAATGCCCCGTCGCCCGCAGCGACCGCCTCGATCAGCATTGGGCAAACCATTGCTGAAAGCGCGCTACGAATATTTGATATTCCCACCCGTAAGGCTTCTTAGACAAAAGCCTACTGCGACGAGAAACTCGAAAAATATTGGCGGAGAAGGGTATCCAAATCGCTTGTCGTGTGCCTTCTAAAAAGGTCGAGTAAATCGGAGGGTGAAGCAATTTTGCCGTTATACTGCTGAGCATAGTCACTTAGGGCGGCAAAAAATGCTTCCTCTCCAATTGCCCGGCGCAAATCCTCAAAGAATTGCGCGCCCCGCAGGTAAACTGCATTGCGATAGGCTTGATAGCCGGCATAATCATAAATGCTGCCATCTATCCAACCGGCTGGCTGGTAATAGTTGATCCGATAAAACCACCACCATGTGACCAGATCGGGATAATAATTCTCGTAGAATAGGCGTTCGCTGTACGTACATAAGGCTTCATCCAGCCACGGATGCAAGGCTTGATCATTGGCGACTTGGCTATACCACCATTGATGAGCCGTCTCATGCGCAGCGATCATGGTCAAGTACCCCTGCGGCGTCCCATCATATAGGTTATAAAATCCTTTGCTGAGGAAATAAAGCCCGTCGTATTCCATTCCATCCAGAAAGTCTGCCTCCACCAGGCTCAACTGCGCACGAGAATAAGGGGAAAACAGTTTCGAATAAAGTTCTAGGGCTTGAGCCGTGGCTTGGAGTGCAGCCTCACCTGCTGACGCGTTTTCTTTGAAGTAGTAACTGGCTACACGAATATTATTGACCGTGGTCTCATTAATTTGATAATCGGGGCTCAGCGAGAGCACGAAATTACGCGCACGCTGAAGGCTAAAATGAAAACGCCCTTCGGAATCCATCTCGCCCATTGCGCTGGCTGCCACCAACCATTCACCAGATGAATCTAAAATTTCAAGCACCACTTCATAATCCGACACAGGATAAACCTGATGCTCACCAAAGTAGCCGGGAGGATGAACCAACCACTCATTATCCTTAAAGGGTGGAATGAAGGGATACCAGTCCACCAAATTAATTTGCCGTAAGGTGTAACCATAAATTTGGGGTTTTGCGGTATCGGAGGGAGGCGGAATTTCCGGCAAATTAAGCCGGTAATTGAGGGTCAATTCGGTCATTTCGCCCTCAGCCACGGGAAACATTCCTTTGATCTTCCAGACGTTAACCATCTCTGGCTCAAGCGTTAACGTCTGTTCTCCCTGCATAGCGGAAAGCCATTCAAACCCATTCGGATACCTGGCGGCTTCGATAACCAACGGTAACTCTTCCCGAGCCCCGCCGGTATCATTGACCCAACGAATGACTTCCTCTACCTCAGCCTGGTGTTGTGCGGGAAATAAACGAATACGGAGAACGTACTTTGTCAATGTCTTATCCCCAAAACTCGGTCGCCCCGGCGTTGGTGTCACTTCTTCTGTTGGCAGTTCAAATGTCATCGTCATTTGAACGGTGGGAGACGGTGCGAGTAAGGTTGCGATCTCTGTATCTCGGGTGGTCGAGGGAGCAAGCGCATCGCTCCCCGATTGACAAGCCACAACACCAAGGCCAATAACCAAGGCGATGAAGTTTCGTCGTATGACACGCCCAAAGTTCATAACGACCTCTTGCCTCTCAATATAGTGAACGGAAACCTTGACGATACGGTCTTTGGTGCTTAAAATCACAGCCTGCAAGCCAGTTGACTGATCTCAATCTTACTCCAAAATAGAGCGAAGGTAACCTCAAAAACGAGGTGAGAGGCGCTCGAAGGAAGGAAAAATGGAAAAGATCGTTTTAAAAGCCACTCGTCGCAACGTGACCGGCAAGAAAGTTGGAGCCTTACGCCGCGCCGGTCAATTACCCGCCGTCATGTATGGGCATCATTTTGACCCCACTCCTATCACCCTTGACCTTCATGATGCCACCAAAGCGCTCAGCGGGCTCAAACCTTCTGCCCTGGTTACCATTGAACTGGATGGTACCCAACACGCAGCCCTAATCCGTGAGAAGCAACGCGATTTCATCAAAGGCACTCTCCTCCACGTGGATTTTCAGGTCGTATCTCTAACCGAGAAGATCCGTGCTGACGTCGCGCTCGAATTTGTGGGCGAAGCACCCGCTGTACGCGATTTCAACGGAGTGCTGATCACCAACCTAGAAGAAGTGGAAGTCTCCTGCTTACCTCAAGACCTGCCCGAGAAAATTGTGGTAGATGTTTCTGGACTGGCACGTATTGGCGATGCCATCTACGTCCGCGATTTGGCTTTTCCGCCAAACGTGGAGTGTCTGGAAGACCCTGACGAAGTTGTCGCTGTGATCACAGGCGGTGCGGAAGAAGAGGTGGCCGAGGCTGAAGAGGCTGGCTTGGCCGAGCCTGAGGTCATCGAACGCGGCAAGAAGGAAGAGGAAGTCGAGGAAGAATAAACCTTTCAATTATGTCAGAACACGAACCCAAAACTGGATGCTAAACCAGCATCCAGTTTTGCTTATCTCCCAAACCTTCATCGTCTCGTATAACCCCTAACGCTTGGAGCAACAAATAAACAATCCGGGCCGTAATTCCCCATACCTGTTCGCCCTGATAGGGGGCAAAATAAAGTACCTCATGTAATGTCCCCTCCAAAGTGGGCTTCATTTTACGATCCAGATGATGGGGTTGCGCTAACCACGTGAGCGGGATCGTGAAGACCTTCTCAACCTCGTCTTCCGAAAGACGAAATGCAATAGGCCAGATCACTTTACCCACAATGGGATAAATCAAATAATGGGTCACCGAAACCAGGGTTGGCAATCGCCCCAACAAGGTAACCTGCGTAGGCTCGACCCCGATCTCCTCCCAGGTCTCACGGAGGGCAGCACTCTCAATTGACGGATCATCCACCTCAATAGCCCCTCCCGGAAAAGCCACCTGTCCCTTATGATTTTGAACCCGCGAGGTGCGCTTAGTGAAAAGCAGATGCCATCCGCCATCCGCCCTGACAAGCGGGACTAAGACTGCCGCCGGCCGCAAATCTGACCACGGAAAAGTAGGCGAGACAGAGTCCCTCGCCCAGTGAACATGAAATTCGGCGAGACGTTCCCGAATGGTCGCTTCCGAAAGGTTGCTGAGGATATGAAAGAGGGCTTCCGGGTTATTCGTCTTCTTCCTCGCCATTGTCTTCAAGAGGAATCATATCCAGAACCTCACCATCCCTCATCCCGGGGGATTCTGGTGTAAAAGCACTTCCCGACTGCACGGCTCGTGCAAAGATGAGGAAACCGGTATGTGCTACCATGCGATCCACCGGGCGCAACCGCTCTGGTTCGGGTTTATAGTGGCGCAGCAAAACTTCACACACCTCGATAAGATCAAATGCCTGTGCTCTTAACGCAGACACCAGTCGCGACACCTGATTGGTAGTGGGGAGAATGCTGCCGAAAAACCCTCCCGGCTTAAGCGCCTGGCGGGCTTGTTCCACGTAATCTTGCGGATTGGGAACATCGAGGAAAAGCGCATCCACGTCATGCTCATCAAAGCCCTGAGCAATATCTTTGAGTTTTAGGGTAACCCGATTTTCCAATCCCAAGCGCTGCAAATTTTTTAACGCCAAGCGTTGAACATCCTCGCGTACATCGTAACTGGTCACTCTGCCACCAGAACCTACCGCAAATGCAAAGGCGCAGGTCAGAGAGCCTGAGCCCGTGCCCGCTTCAACAATATGTTGGCCTTCCCCAATACTCATGTTGACCAGGATTAACCCAATATCCTTAGGATAGAGGATTTGAGTGGTTCGCGGCAGTTCACGGATAAGGTCCGCCAGAGAGGGTTGTAACACTAAAAAAGACTCCCCCATATGACTGGTAACCCGCACCCCCCAGGGTTTACCGATAATTTCATCGTGTTTAATAATCCCTCGATGACTATGAAATTCTCCCCCTGGCTCCAGACGCAGAATAAACGTTTTTCGCCGCTGACTTATCAAATACACCAGATCATCCGCCTGGATTTGGGAAGAGCGAAGATTCCAGGTCACGATTGCCGTCCTCCTTGATAAGGATCAACTCGGGCCAGCCAATAAGCGATGAGCAGGAACAAGACACTGCCTCCAACAGCGCCAGTTAAATTTAACGGTCCGATCCGGCCGGCATTCCATGATACCGCACCGGCTACCCAGTGACCAATCCAAAAACCTAGGTTAGCGGCGATTAGATAGACAACCAAATGCACCCAATTTCCCCCTCGCCACAGGTGAAATAGCGCACCCAGTAACGTAGCCACGCATGTCCCCAGGATCACACTTTGAAGAGTCATGGCGAATACCTCACGGTGTTGAAGCAGAAATGATCATTCCACCCCCCAAGACGATATCGTCTTGATAGAAAACCGCCCGTTGTCCTGGCGTAATATCTCGCACCGGTTGATCAAATTCCACCCGCACCTGCTGTGGAGTCTCAACAACGACGGTGGCCTCGAGTGGAGAAGCCGTATAACGAATTTTGACCTCTGCGCGGAATTGTTCTGCGGGTGGCTCACCCAGAATCCAATTCACCGGCGCAGCATGCAAAACGCGCTTTCCCAGATCTTCCTGAGGGCCGACGATCAAGAGATTTTGTTGTAAATCCTTATCTATTACGTACAAAGGCTGGGAAGATGCAATTCCCAATCCCTTGCGCTGGCCAATGGTGTAAAACGCTAATCCTTTGTGCTCCCCCAAAACCTCACCTCTCCGATTAACAATAAGCCCAGGACGGAATGCTTCCGGAGCATGACGCATTAAAAAATCGCGATAATCCTCACCGGCCAAAAAACACAGATCCTGGCTTTCTGAACGTTCTGCGACAGGCAGCCCATATTTTCTCGCCAAGTCACGAACTTGAGGCTTGGTGAACTCACCAATAGGCAGTAAGGTATGGCGCAGTTCTTCTTGTCCTAATACGCTTAGAACGTAAGATTGGTCTTTGGAAGTATCCAAACCGCGCAAAAGTAAAAAGCGTCCCCGTTCATCTTGGCCTATCCGCGCATAATGGCCAGTTGCCAACCATTCTGCACCCAAGGATAAGGCTTGTTGTAAAAGCACCCCCCACCGGATGCGCCGATTGCAAACCAGGCAAGGGTTAGGTGTCATCCCGGCCACATAGCCCTGGATGAACGCTCCCACGACCCACTCACGGAACTTCTCCCTAACATCAATCACGTAAAACGGGATACCCAGTTTTGCGGCGACTCGCCGCGCCATCATCATCGCATCCGGCGTGCAACAGCGGTTTAAATCTTCTTTTCCGGGTTCACTCCATAGACGTAGCATCATCCCGACAACATCATAGCCCTGTTCAACCAATAAAGCCGCAGCGACTGAGGAATCTACCCCGCCGCTCATTGCCACGACAACCTTACGCATCCGAGGCGTCTCCATAAATCGGTTAATGAACCTTACTGATTACGCGACACTTTTCTACCATCTGAGGCAAAACCTCTAAAAATCGTTCGATATGATCCTGAGAGGTTCCTCTTCCCAGGGTCACCCGCAAGCCCCCCATGGCCCACTGTGGTGTCAAGCCAATTGCTTGCAAAACCTCAGAGGGTTCAGGGTTCCCGGTTTTACACGCCGAACCCGATGAACACGCAAAGCCTGCATGGTCCAGGTGCATTAAGAGACTATTGGCATCTACATGCTCAAAAGCAAATGAGGCGTGGTTGGACAAGCGTTGAGTAGGATGCCCGGTAAGACGAGCCCGCGGAATGGTCGTCAACACACCTTCGATCAGCCGATCCCGCAACGTTCTCAGGCGTTCTGATTCGCGTTCCAAATCCTCTCCCACTAGGCTCAGCGCTTCTGCCATCCCTACGATTAGAGGGATATTTTCCGTACCAGCGCGCAAGCCGTTTTCCTGAGCCCCACCGGTTTGCGTTGGGAGGATAGAGGTTCCCCCGCGCAAATAAAGTGCACCAACCCCCTTGGGCCCATAGAACTTATGCGCCCCCAGCGAAAGAGCGGTAACCCCTAAAGACTCCATATCCAACCTCAAATGAGCCATCGCTTGCACAGCATCGGTGTGGAAGGGCACATTCTTCTCACGACAAATTTTTGCAATTTCAGCAATGGGATTTATGGTCCCAATCTCATTATTGGCATAAATCACCGAAACCAGTGCCGTATCCCCGTTGATTAGAGCGCGCAAATCATCCGGATCAACTTGCCCATGAGAATCCACCGGGATATATTCAACGTTAAAGCCAAATACATCTCGCAACTGATGTGCCGTAGCGGAAACTGCATGATGTTCAACCGGCGTGATTAAAATACGCGTGGCTCCGCGCCGTTGACGTTCTGCCAGCGCAAGTCCTCGCACGGCCAGGTTATCGCTTTCCGTGCCGCCTGAGGTGAAAATAATCTCGCGAGGTTTAGCCCCGAGTGCTTGTGCTATTCGTTCACGCGCCTCTTCAAGTGCAGCCTCGGCTTGCTGGCCTTCAAAATGAACAGAAGAAGGATTGCCGAAGTTACGGCTAAAGAAAGGCAACATCGCCTGAATAACGCGCTCATCCACAGGCGTCGTTGCCGCATAATCCAAGTAGATTCGTTCCTGCCAGGCCATAACAAGACTCCCAAGTAACACTAAGGATACATCGTTCTAACGATTTTCGATTATAGCACGAGAACACACCCTCAACTTTCGGGTTCGAGAAAGACCATTTGACAAACTTTCATTATTCACGATAAACTCTCAATAAAGGATATAAGGGATACGGTCATGCGCATTACGTTACTCCATTATGCTGCGCCACCTGTGATTGGTGGTGTAGAAGCCGTGATGGCTCGTCAAGCCAGTTACTTCCTCAAAGCTGGTCATCAGGTTGTGATTCTAGCCGGGCGGGGTGAAACCTGGGATTCGCGCATTTCGGTGCATATTATCCCATTAATTGATTCTCGCCATCCACAAATCCTTTCCATCAAACAGAAATTGGATCAGGGGATCATTCCGGAAAATTTAGAAGCATTAGTAACCGAAATTGAAAAGACGTTGAAACCCCAACTGGAGCAAACCGACGTCCTCATCGCCCACAATGTGGCTACTCAACACAAAAATCTACCGCTTACCATCGCTCTCCACCGCCTGATTCAACGCGGCATGCCCAAACGGGCTATATTATGGCATCACGATTTGGCGTGGACCGCCGCACGCTATCAAGGTGAATTGCATCCGGGCTGGCCATGGGATCTTTTGCGCCAAGCCTGGCCAGGAACTATTCAGGTCGTTGTCTCTGAAGCCCGCCGCCTCGAGTGGAGTCAACTAAGTGGATTGCCCCTTGAGGCGATCCATGTCATCCCAGCCGGCATCGAGCAGGCTGAATTCTTAGGGCTTTCCAATGAATCTAAAACCATCTTCGAGCGTCTAGGGTTGGCTTCCGCCATGCCCATCCTACTTTGTCCGGTGCGAATCACCCGTCGCAAGAACCTGGAACAGGCCCTTCATATCATGAGCGCATTGCATGAGCATCTTCCGTCATCCAGACTCATCGTTACCGGACCGCCGGGCGCTCACAACCCCGAAAATTTGGCGTATTATCAAAGCCTGCTTGCCTTGCGCACCGCGTTAGGGCTCGAATCGGCTGTACACTTTTTGGCTGAGGATTACCCCGATGGGGTGAGTGATGTCGTCATTGCCGATCTCTATCGTTTAGCCGACGCACTTTTACTGACCAGCCGCGAAGAAGGGTTTGGCATTCCCTTGCTAGAAGCGGGGATAAGCCGATTGCCTATTTTCTGCACCGAGATCCCACCGCTTCGTGCCATCGCCCAAGATGACGCTTTCTATTTCCAGCCCGAAACCTCAGCCGAGGTTATCGCTCAAGCCATTCAGGAACGCCTTGAGCGTGATCCGCTTTACCGGGTACGATGTCGCGTGCGCCTTAATTTCTCGTGGGAGGTCGTCTACCAACGTCAAATTGCCCCACTTTTGGAGGGCTTATGCTAACCCCAAAACGTTTCATTCCCTTTCGGCGCATTGCCATTCCCGTAATAGGCCATACTCTGCCCCCAAATGCCCTGAACTTGGCCCGCGAACTGGGAGGGGAGATCACACTATACCCGCTCTCTTCTTCTCCCCACGGTGAGAGAGTGCATTCACCCCGTCAAAAGCGAAAAGAGTTGAGTAAATGGCAGGAATCCATTGGTCCCAATGTCCGTATTCAGGTCTTACCCGAATCGGCAGGGTGGCCATCCCTGCGCCAATACTTGGAGTCAGATCTTCCCGACTTGTTGCTTCTCGAAATTCCCTATCATTTCCAGGGCGCGTTCACCCTTCACGAGGTTCTATCCTCCACACCTTGTAATTTAGCCCTAATTCGCGGCCCCTGGCCGGAGCATTACGGTAATGTGTTGCTCCCCCTGCGCGGCGGCCCCCATGCCGAATTGAGCCTTCGCTTGGCACTAGGGCTTCACGATTTTCGCCTTACCGCTTTACACCTGGTCGGACCAGAGCGCAGTCAAATCGAAGGGCCATTCCGCGGATTAGCCCGTATCTTGCCCAGTTTCCGCGACCTAACCTACAAAACAGCGGCATCTGATCAGCCTGCCCAGACCATTCTAGAAGAATCGCGCCAAGCCGACCTTCTGATAATTGGTGCTGCCGTCCGCCCGACTCCCGAAACCAGCGGATTGGGATCAACCGCCGAAAGTCTCCTCAATCAGGCGACTTGTTCGGTCGTGGTGGTGAAAAGTGCACAACCGGTACCAGAACTATGGAGTGGACCAGAAAGTGAGCGCATTGGCTACAAAGCCATCTCGGTGCTCGTAGACAAATGGTTTGCCGAAAACACCTTCCACGCGGATGAATTTGCCAACCTGCACGAACTGGTCGCTCTCAAAGAAAAACAAAACGTGACCATCAGCCTTGCGCTTCCGGCTCTCAACGAGGAAGAAACCGTTGGGCAAGTCATTTCTTGCGTCAAATCCGCGCTCATGGAACAAGTGCCATTGTTGGATGAAATTGTGCTTATGGATTCCAACTCCACCGATAGAACGCGGGAAATTGCCGCTGAACTGGGCATCCCGGTATATATTCATCAAGAAGTGTTGCCCAAATACGGTGCCCGCCGCGGCAAAGGTGAAGCGTTATGGAAAAGCCTCTATGTCACCAAGGGCGACATTATTGTTTGGATTGATACGGATATTGTCAATATCCATCCTCGGTTTGTTTATGGCATCTTAGGACCACTGCTTCACTTCCCCCAAATCCAGTTCGTTAAAGGGTTCTACCGCCGTCCCATTCGAGAGGGCGAAAAGATCCAAGCCACAGGGGGTGGCCGGGTTACAGAACTAACTGCCCGCCCTTTGATCAACATGTTCTACCCTGAACTTTCTGGTGTTATCCAACCACTTTCGGGTGAATATGGGGGCCGACGCCGCGCACTAGAACGATTGCCTTTCTTTTCCGGGTACGGCGTTGAAACCGGTCTGCTGATTGATGTCTTTGAGCATTTTGGGCTCTCTAGCATCGCTCAGGTAGACCTTCAGGAACGCATCCATCATAACCAACCCCTCGAAGCCTTAAGTCGCATGTCTTTCCTGATTCTGCAAGCCTTTATCCGAAAATTGGAGCAGCGTTATCACTTCCCTATTCTGGAAGAAGTAAATAAATCCATGAAATTTATCCGTTATGAGGAAGGTCGCTATTCGCTTTTGGTCCAAGAAGTGATTGAGCAAGAACGCCCACCTATGATTGAAATCCCCGAGTATTTGGAGAAACATCCACATGCCGGCTCCTGAATATTCCTGCCATCCTTCTCAATGTGAAATTTGGGCTATCCGCCATGGCCAAACGGATTGGAACCTAGAAGGACGCTATCAGGGCCAAACCGACATCCCCCTTAATGCAACTGGGGTAAAACAAGCCCAGCACCTTGCTACCGTTTTAGACGGAAAGACCTTCTCCGCCATCTTTACCAGCGATCTCACCCGTTCCTACCAAACGGCCCAAATCATCGGTGAGCGCGTCCGATGCCCGATCATAGCAGATGCACGCCTGCGCGAGATCCATCAAGGGGAATGGGAAGGAATGCACTTTTCAGAAGCCGTTGCTCGGTTTCCCCGCCACTTTGCTCAACGTGAGGAAGAACCCCTAAACGCCCGTCCGCCCGGAGGCGAGAGTGTTTTGGAAGTTGCTAAGCGCATGGCAGCCGTTGCCAACGAGATTGCTCAACGCTTTCCCGGTCAACGTGTGCTGCTGGTCTCACATGGTTTAGCCATTGCCACATTAATTGTGCAGGCATTCAATTACCCCTTCGAACGTGTTTTCTCATTGATCCCCGAGAACGCCTCGATCAGCATCCTATGCTGGCCACCTCAAACCAATGGACATTAATCCCACTTCTCTCTTCGAGCATCTTGAATTTCTGTACGGAAGCGAGGTGGCCGCGAAAACGCTTCCCGAACTGACCGCTCGATTGCGGCGCTTTCGTGCTCCGAACATCTCAACCCGCGCTCTAGATCACCGGGATACCGTCCTCATTACGTACGGGGATCAATTCCGATCCGCCACCGAAAAACCTCTTAAGTCTCTATCCACTTTCTGCCATCGCTTCCTCAACAAGACCATAACCGGACTGCACATCTTGCCTTTTTTCCCTTACTCATCCGATGACGGCTTCTCGGTCATTGATTTCTATCAGGTCAATCCTGAACTTGGAACGTGGGAAGATATCCAAAACCTGGCGGCAGAATATATTTTGATGGTAGATTTGGTGCTCAATCACACCTCGGTGCAAAACGCATGGTTCCAAGGTTTTCTACACAGCGATCCCGCTTTCCAAGATTTCTACATCACTGCACCACCGGAGACTGACCTCTCAGCGGTTGTACGGCCTCGTGCCCTACCTTTGCTAACTCCTTTTGAAACCCCTCAAGGAACACTTTGGGTCTGGACAACCTTTAGCGCCGATCAGGTGGACCTGAACTATAAAAATCCCCGTGTCCTTCTCCAAATCATAGATGTGTTGTTGACCTATTTGGAGCAAGGGGCACGTATCATCCGTTTAGATGCCGTCGCTTACGTCTGGAAGGAAATCGGCACGTCTTGCATCCATCTCCCTCAAACCCACCGGTTGGTGCAACTGTTTCGCACAATCGTGGATCAAATCGCTCCCTGGGCATTATTAATCACCGAAACCAATGTTCCCCACACCGAAAATGTGTCGTATTTCGGGGATGGATATAACGAAGCCCACCTGGTTTACAATTTTGCATTGCCTCCCCTTATGCTGCACACAATATATTCGGGGAACGCAACCGCTCTCAGTCAATGGGCAGCCTCGGCGTTTCAGCTTCCTTCGTCTCAGGTCACTTACTTCAATTTTCTTGCGTCTCACGACGGCATTGGCATTAACCCTGCACGGGGCATTCTGAGCTCGGAAGAGATAGAGCGGATAATTGCGACAGTAAAAGATCGCGGCGGCCTAGTTTCTTATAAAAGCAATCCGGATGGAAGTTTGAGCCCATATGAACTTAACATTACCTTTTATGACGCCCTTGCCGATCCCACGTCAGAAGAAATCTCCTTCCAGCGTTTCTTGCTAGCCCATGCCATCCTGATAGCGCTACGCGGCGTGCCGGGAATTTACATTCACAGCCTACTTGGCTCATCGAACTGGCTCGAAGGTGTGCATGCATTAGGCTACAATCGCGCCATTAATCGTCAAAAATTTCTATTTTCTGAAATCGAGGCAGACCTGCACCGCCCCGATTCACGGCGAGCCCGAGTGCTGAACGGACTACTAAACCTTATACGAGCCCGACAGATAAGCCCGGCCTTCGATCCTTATAGCGAGCAAGCTATCCTCAACCTTTCACCCACCGTTTTTTGTTTACTACGGCGATCCCCTGATGGCCGCTCGGCGGTAATCTGTCTACATAATGTCACCAACGCCCCTCAACATTTACAAATCCCTCTAACTTTCCTCTCCACAACCCTCTCAAGAGGTGTAGAATTACTAACCCGGCAAGAGATACCAATTACCGATCCTCTCACAATCCATTTGCCCCCCTATGGGGCAAAGTGGCTGGAAATAACCTTATAACCCAGAAATCATTATGGAGTCATTTCAGACCACACCTCCACCCAATTCGTTCTGCGCACTTCTAAAAAATCGCATTGATCTTACAAACATTCCCTTTACCGAACGCGGATCACGTTTGATGGTTCTTCGGAGTAACCACTCGCTGGCTGTACGCCTTGCCGAGCGGTGGCTTAAGATTGATCCGCGCCTTTCAGGTTATCGCTTTCGGCCCCCATTGATCGAAAATCTCGCCTTTTGTGATGAGAATGAACAACCGCTTCCATTTACTGAGGTTATCACCTACCCACACCTTATCGAAATCCACACCCCCAAGGGTGAATTCATCCTGACGTTTGTAGATCCGGAGTCTCTATTAATCACCTTGCCCCCATCAAAGTTTGGGCTTCACTTTACCGTTCACGTTAATCACGGTCAAACCGATCGCCGCGGCGGTGTTCTCCATATGTTAGGGGACATCCGGCGCAACATTGCCTATACTACCGATCGTCCCTTTCTCAAAAACCAAATCACACTACAGCAACCTTACGAAATCGAGGTAACTCTCCTCTTCGATGCCGGTGCTCCTAGCGCAATGTTGCTCAACATCACCCCCCGCCTGGGCTTCAACCGTTACGTTCCAGACCCCCAGCATACCTTGACCGAATCTCTCCAGCGCTGGGAAGAGTGGTTCCGCGCTGTGCCACCCGTGGAAGGCATTTACAAAGCGCAGTATTACTACGCCTGGTGGATTATGCGTGCCGGGTTGATTTCCACCCGGTTTTACACTACCCGTGAGGCTATGGTGCCTTCCAAACCCTTCTATGTGGGTATCTGGCAATGGGATGCTTTTTTCCATGCCCTGGCTTATCGGTATGTGAATCCCCATCTGGCTCAAGACCAATTTCGCGTCCTAATTGACCATCAACGCGAAGACGGTATGCTACCGGACGCAGTACACGATGAGGGCACCATTACCCATCTCGATTTTCCGGTAAATGCGGATGTAACAAAACCTCCCATCCTGGGATGGGCAGCCTGGAAACTCTATGAGAGCACCCATGATCAACAATTCCTCAAAGAAATTTATGACGCCATTGTGCATTGGAACATATGGTGGTTTGACCGCAACGATGCCGATAGAGATGGGCTATGCGAATACCATCATCCCTACTCATCAGGATTGGATGACAGTCCATTGTGGGATGAGGGCGTGCCGGTCACCTCTCCGGATTTAAACACCTATCTCTATCTACAACTCGAAGCCCTGGCCAGAATGGCTAACGTCCTCAACTTAAACCAAGACGCCCAACACTGGCAAACTCAGGCCCAAACGCTGCTTCATCGCATGATCGAGAGGCTCTGGGACCCTCAAGCCGGTCTTTTCTGGCCTTTTCGCAATGGAAAACCGGTTCGGATTTTGACCCCGTTTAGCCTTTTTCCGCTCTTAACCGGCCATTTGCCCTCGCCGATTAAGACAGCGTTAGTCCAGCACCTGACCGATCCCACAGAATTCTGGCCAGCCTTCCCGGTGCCGACTGTTGCGTTAAGCGATCCCCACTATAACCCCACCCAAATGTGGCGTGGACCGACCTGGATCAACGTTAATTATCTGCTCATCGAGGGGCTAATGCGCAGTGGATACGTTGAACTTGCTCTTTCACTCCGCCAACGCACCTTAGACCTGGTCAACCGTAACCCTGATATTGTCGAGTACTATCACCCCGAAACTGGCGATGCCTGTGATAAGGCCGCCCATGTTTTTGGATGGTCGGCCGCCTTGTTTATTGACTTACTTCTGCAAAAAGAAGTCGGAGCCCCATCCATCTCAGGTGACACCGCGATCAACGAGACACCGAGACCTTCATAATCTTGCCCTCTTTTACGGAAACCCGTGCGAAGTGATGATGTGTCTTCCCGCCTGCTGTGAGGCTGTTTTGAAATACTAGCACCACAGCCCCCGAGGTCTCTTTATATGCCGATTTACTTCCAGAAAGCCCAGAATGGCTCTCGCTTTCACTCTCTAGAGGCCGAGAAAAATTAACCCGCCATTCCGCTTGCCCCAACCCTGGTAAGTAGGGCTCGAGAATCTTTTTGGCTTCTGCCACCAAATCGGCATTTACTGTTTCAGGAAGGGCTTTACCATCCGGTTGGTCAGACATCACTGCAACCTTGGGGCGTTGGGGATAATGAATTAATCGCTTGGGCGTTTTAAGTAAATCTGAACCATAGATCAGGGGATCTCCATAAAGGGTAAAAGAGATCAGAGTCTTTTGATCTTCGCCATCCAAAAATCCCTGGCGGCGAGTCATTTCTCGCACGAGAGCAATTTTTGCCATGGTCAATGCCTCGCCGGCAGAATAACCTGCCCGCAACCCATTCCAAAAGTAGTAACCCAGCAAATCTGCGCCAACCAATGGGCTCTGCACCGCCCCATAGGAGATGCTTGTGGATCCAATCAGTGCTAAGGTGCCGATTTCCAAAAAGCGCAAGGCAATTGAATCCTGTTCATTCTTTCCTAATACGTATCCCCCATAACAAGCCTCGGTGAAAACAATCCGCGGCGCTTTACCGTTTTTAACTAAGTCGGCGGGGGTCAGAGCAATCGGATAATCTGGTCCGGGAGCAGGATCCTGGGGATCTTTCTGACCATACCATTCCGCACCATCCATTAATCCATGCAAATTATAGTAACCTAAGACCGAACGGGTGAGTGTCTTTTGATCTACGCGCTCGCGTTGATAGGGTGGAGATACCCAAAAGATCTTTCGACGCCCAACCGGTCGAAACGCTGCCAAGGCAGCCCGCCGCCAAACAGCGGCAGAATAACCCAAACCATGCTTTTTAGAGAACCCCCAAAAGGACAGCCAACGCTCCCACCAGGATGAAGCCCGACGTCGCTCACGATGATATCGCTGCATGCTTCGTAGAGCCTGCAAAATCAACCCCGGATCCGTTCCACATCCGCCCGGCAATCGCCCTACCGCCCATTCGGGAATAAAGTAGTTACTATCCCGCGTAGCATAAGGATTATCCGAAAGCACTTCTACATCCACATCATCGGTAGGGTTAGGCAACCGATGAAACGGCACAACTTCATCGCCGCCGACGATGAGAAGTGCTCCAATCCGGCCCCCGCGTTTGCCTAATGCATCATCTAAATCCGCAAGGGCTAACTTGAATGACCAAGCATCTCCCTGAGTGATTGGCTTTATGCCTAGCGGTTTTACCGACTCCGGGTCATCAGGAAGAAAAACCATTGCCCCCCACCCAAACTCATGGGTGATCGCTTCAGCCAGACTGCGCATATGAGAAATAATGGCTTCGGTGGCTTGATCACCATAATAACGCTTTAACCCCGAACGTGATGAAAAGACTACGTAAATGGGAAACCGACCATCGGCTTTAGCATAGCCGGGACGATTAATTCGTTTTGCCAGAGCCTCAAGTTCAGTCTCCACTTCTTGTAACCAAGGATTTTTTGCAACCGAAGCGCGGGCTTTGGTGTCTGTTAAGCCCCCAGCTCGGTTTACGTCATCAGATGCCCCATTGGATTCTCTTGACGGTAAAGGTGGGGAAACCTCGGAGAAAGGAACAGGATCCCTTCGAGGCATGACGTTATCTTCACCTTGATCTTCCTGTTCCCGCGGCGCGTTCAATTGGTTCCATCCTAGCCTCGCCGCAACATCCGCTGGCACAGGCAGATCAAACTTTAGCGCTAACCGATCAGGCCAAAGCTGTCGGAATGGATGTTCATCGCCCAACCACCTTTGAACAACCTGGCCTGCCACATCCATAGTCACACATCGGTGCAATAGATTCGCCCCTTCTGCTTCATCGCCCAAGGCCAGTTTTCCCACCCCTAGAGCCAGAGTAAAACCTAGACATTCCGGCCAACGCTGACGATAAAGATGACCAAAGCGCACTATACTCACCCAGTCCTGCAAATAATGCAAAACGCGAATATGGGTCAAACAAACTAATACCTGGTCCTGGGCTAGCGTCAAAGCTCGATAAATTTGATTTTCCGCTTCGCCATACTGCCGCTCGGTCATGGCAAAACGAGCCCGACGTAACCGCTCCGCCCACTCCGGCATCACTTCTATGGGTTCTGTATTAGAGTTTAGGATAAAAAGAGCAGTTCGCACGGCTTGTAAATCGAAAGGGGTTGCCTTTTTGTCAACCACCAATTCGTTAAGGACTTGATATCCCTCATCAAACTCCGGATCCACCTGCAACACCCGTTCCAGGATCACCCGTCCTTGCCCACTCAACCCATCTAAGATAAAACTCTTTGCCAACCAATAATTCATGAGAAGGTCACCCGGATAAATGTTCAGCCATGCCATCGCCGCCTGACGTGCAAAGCGCAACGACCGTACCTCAACCGCCATCTTGATCACGTTCAACCATTGTTCACGTTCCCAAATGCGGGAGGATGAAGGTAGTTCTGGTTCAAAATGGGTCATGTTGGTTATGCCTCCTGGACGTGATGAACCAAATTCAACGCCACCAGAGCACCCAATTGACGTTTTATGATGGCATTATCGGGGGCCAATTGGGCCGCTCTGCGAAGCATGGCTTCGGCTGCAGCGTAATCCTTGTAATCTCGCAGTGCCAGACCATATTCGTGATAAACACGGTAATCCTGGGGGGCAAGCCGCAGGGCTTGTTGAAAAACCTCAAATGCCTTGTGGGCTTCGCGACGTTGCAAATAAACTCTGGCCATATTCAAATAGGTATCCAGATGAGCAGGGTTAAGCCGTATCGCTTCACCCAAATGATAAAGTGCCTTGTCAAGTTGTCCTTTTTGGGCACAAATCTGGCCCATCAAAGTATGCAAATTGGACTGTTCTGGGTCATTCTGTAACCCTCTAAGCGCGTAATGTTCTGCCTGATCTGTATCACCTATCTCCCAATAGGCCTGAGCCGCCATTTCCAGCATCATCAGGTGGTTCGGTTCTTGATCTAAAACCCGCTGGATAATGGGTAAGGCTTGAGGTGCCCCCTCTAATTCACTAACAAGACGGGCCTTTTCGGCCAGTAAGATGGAACTTTCCCCCTTTTTCCGGATGGTCTGCTCTAAATAATCCAAGGCTTCAGATTTGCCAACTCTCCGCTCCAAATATGCCGCCCGCAATAAAACCGCCTCAGGGTCACTCTCTTCCAACTCCACCAAAGCCTGGCTCAACGCATCCGCGGGTGCCCAATTTTCTGCAGCCAGTGCTGCCTTTATCCCAAGTCTCAATAATAGGCGATGGTCAGGGTACTTTTCGAGATATTTCTGTGCCAGTTCATTGGCTCGCTTTGCCTCCCCCAGAGCAAGCATGACTTGTAAATAGGGGATGATGACGTTGAGGTCTTCAGAGGACACCTGGAGCGCCTTTTCTAAATGTCCTAGTGCCACAGCCTCTTGATGGACTTCAATGTACATTTGCGCCAGAGTTATGCGCGCTTTGACATCAAAAGGACGTTCCTTAACGAGGCGTTCCAAATACACGATAGCCCGTCGCGGATCTTCAATTTTCCATGCCAGGTGAGCGGCTTCCTCCAACCAGCGCCATTCTTCGGGCCAAAGGTTTAGGGCATGATCCAAGGCTTCCAGCGCAACTTCGGGGTTGCTAGCAGTACGAGCACTTCGCGCCAGCGCCACCATCAAGGGTGGAAAATCGGTTAATACTTCCAGTGCCTTCAGGGCCCATGATATCCCTTTTTCAGGCGCCCACGTCCCCAAGAAAGTAGCCGCGTAAAATCCTACCCAGGGGTCATTCGCGAACCGTTCAACCACCTTCTCTGCCCCGGGCATATTCTTCATCTCTACCAGCGCGGTCAACAAGACGATAGCCCGCTCGGTATTAAGCGGGAATCCAACCAATTCGCGGATACTGGAGTAAGACGGGGCAAAAACGCATTGCCCCAATATCTGCAATTCCTTTATTGCTTCAACCCGGGTAAGAGTCCCCAAATTATTGAGCGCTTGTTCAAAATGCTGGAGAGAACCTAGGGTTTCGTCAGGTCGGTAATGAGAGATTTCAAGAATATCTGCCCAGCGAGTTGCCATCTTAGCCGCCAGGCATCCCTTAGCGAACCGCCAATGCGCCAGTGGAATTCGAGAATATTGTTCAGCATTAGCCTTTAGCGCGTTTATCCCTTTATCCCAATCCAATACCGCCAATGCCGCTTCACCCCACCAACCCCATTCCAATCCCATTACGGCCATATCCAAGGGGTTCGTTAAGGCATTTTGGAAAACCGGTTCCAATTGGCAAAAAACGGTATGGGCTTCGCGCCATTGTCCTAAGGCGGCTAAATGGCGTACCTTGAGCGCTACTGCCCGAGGATGGTTAGGATTCCAGGTCAGGCTTTTCTCAAGCCAATATTGGGCCTCATCCAGATCGCCGTTATCGAGCCGCACCTCGCCACACAGAACGGCCAAAAGGGCCAGCCATTCTTGACGTTCTTCCTGATCTTGCGGCAGGCTGTTGAGAACAGCCTCAGCCAGGGCCTCTGCCTCTGTAAAGTGTAGGGTCGCTTGCGCCAGCAACACTGCCCAAGCCCGATAGGCGACTTTTTGTGGCTCAAGATTTACCGCTTGTACCGAATGGTGATAAGCACCCTCCACGTCACCTAATCCGAAGGCGAGTTGGGCATAAGAGAAATGGGTAGCCGCCCAAGAATTCTCAACCCCACAGCGATGAAGCAATTCCTTTGTCCAGTTGTCTTGGATAAAAGCGTCAAGACTTTCAACATGTGGCTCATCCCGAAAAACCTTCTCGAAGACCGCCAGGGCTTCCGAGAGGCGAGAATCTTGAATTAACCAATGGGCATGAACCAATTGAACCGGTATCCATTCAGGGTTATGCGCCAAACATTGGGCAAGAACCGAATAAGCCGTTTCTCGCTCCCCGGCTAAATGATACAGTAATGCAACCTGCAGTTTTGGCTCAATATCTACCACCTCACCATGGCCTAAACGGCTCAAGGTGTGCGCCGCTAGTGAATAATCCCCATAAGCATACAAACGACGGCTAAGAGGCGGAACAACCTCAGCATCCAGATTGGGTTGTGAGGCAAGGTTGACCAAAATCCGGATGGATTGTTCTGCTTGACCAGATTGCTCCAAAGCATCAGCCAGGCGCAGCCAGTGAAGCGTGGATTGAGGTGCAAGGATTGTGGCCTGCTCAAGACCTCTTACTAATCCTTCAATCCACTGTTCCCGTTCTGCATAGGAAATTACCCACTCAATCGTATCCCAGTGATCTGAGAAGCGGTTAAGAAGGTCGCGGGCAGTCTCCCGGGCGGCAGCGGTAAGCCCCAAATGAGAGAGCGCCTCAGTTCGCAACGTATACAATCGAGGCCATTCTGGGCTAAGGTTAATGGCTTCTTCTAGCGCTGCCAACGCAACTTCGGGTTGTCCTTGCATGAGTGCACACCGAGCAAGGCCACCTTGCAGAATGGCTCGTTTATGGGGCTCGAAAAGGGTTGAGGAATTTTCCAGAGTCTTAAATATCTCATAGGCCACTTCCGGCATATTCAGAGCCAGATATACGCACCCCATCAGCAATTGGGCTTCGCGATGTTCAGGCTGTTGGGCCAGAAAATGCTGAAGCCAGTGACGCGCTTGCTCTAGCTCCTCGGACGTGGCTCGGCGCTCAAGACTGAGAAGATCCTCATCCTGATTCCAATATGTTTTTAGGTAGAACCAGATCCACTCCGGCTTTACATCGCGGTGATTCAAAAGCGGAACCATTACCCCCCTAACTTGACGAGGATCCGCCCCCAAATAATATTGAAGGCACGCGTTAATGAAGGTAAGTCGGGGATCATTCGGCCAATGGGACAGCGCGCGGTTCAAAATGCTCTGACCTTCCTCATAAAATCCCAATGTCATCAGCGTTTCAACCAACACTACGTTAATTTCATAGATATTGGGCGCCGTGGCATAGGCACGACGTAGGTAAGTTAAGGCTTCAGAAATCCCGCCTCGTTCTATAAGTGCCTTCCCCAGTGCGAAGTGGATCTCCGGTGATGAGGGCAGAATAATTGCAGCGCTCCTCAAGGTTTCAATGGCTTTGGAGTTTTCGCCTTGAGATTGATAAAATTCCGCTAATTTCACCCACGGGTAAGGTTCATGTGGACTGAGAAGGGTCGCCTGTGTAAGCACGCGAACGGCCTCCTCTTGCTCCCCATTTAGCATCAAGACAACCCCAAGATAAGCGTGAGCCATGCCGTTTTCAGGAAATTTGTCTAGAACCTGTTGACAAATGGTCATGGCTTCCTGGTAGGATCCCGCCATAATGGCGCAATGGATCATTGACAATTGATCATCGCAATCGGACGCTGAGTCAGAATTCGACACAATAAACCGCCACTCCTCCAACGCTTGCGCCCAAGCCCCAAGGTGTTCATAAGCCTTGGCCAGTTTTCGCCGCAGAGGCAATGACGTAGGAAATTGAAGAGCCCCTTGCAGACCATAGACCACCGCCTGATGATAAAACCCTGCCTGGTCGCATAAATCACACATTTGAAGCAGGACTTCTTCCGTGGGCACTGCAAATTCCAGAAATCGCTGTCCCACCATAATTCCAATCTCAGCCAATCCCAATGTTTGCAGTGCACGTAGCAGAGGGCTGGGATTTATTTTCCCTAACCAGAGCATGATTTTTTGAAGGTGAGTCGCATCCTGATCTTCCAACCATGCACGCAGTCGCTCCTCTAGAATTGCACGCCGTTCGGGGACCAGTGCCTTGTTCTCACTAGCCAACTGCAGAATTTCAAACCAAACAGGTGAATTCTCCTCACTCTTTTCAAGCCAAGACAATCGAGTCGGGTCAAGAAATGCCAGCGCATCTTCCAATCCCCATACTGAAAGGCGACCCTGTATTTCCCCTGCTCGTTCAGGCTCATGGGCTTGCGAAGAAGAAACACCAACGGCTGCCACTGCCATTTGTTGCACGGCTGCACCTGTCTTCCAGTAGTCAAGCAGGGCTTGCAGTTTTTCATAATGCTCAAAACTACGCGTTGGCATTCCAACCAGATGAAACAACAGTGCCATCGCATGCAACCAGAAGGCGCGATCTTTCAAATCGTTCCATCCGGGAAAAGCGGAATTTTCCCCCTCGCACAAAGATTCCAGCGTTTCTTTTGCATGCACAAGAACATGACTGGCAGTGGTTTTGGCCAATTCTTCGCGTCCTTTTTGGAGGATAAACCACGGCCATTGCACTTGCCGAGTCAAAGGCTGACCGCTGACCAAGGGCAGTAAATAATCCCACTGTTCTTGGTCGGTAAGAGGCTGACTTAGGAGTACGTGTAAGGTTAAGCGATAACACAAAGGCTCAGGGAGGATGGCTAAAAATTCAAGCAGTGGGCGGGCATCTTCCAAATACGCCCACAGGCAAACCAAAGGCGTGTTCCATCGTTCAGGGTCTAACTCAAATTGCGCATTTGAAAATACTTGTTCCCAAGGGGACTCTTGATAACGACGCCATAACTCCAGGGCGATCAAGGACGCTTCTCGCAAGGTTTCTGGCCTATATCCTCGCTCGACCCGCCCCAAAAGCGCCACGCCCTCACGCTTAAGCGATACCTCTCGAGATAACTGATCGAGGGTTGAATCGTCTGCCACGTTATAGATGGGCCGAAGCATTGCAAGCGCCAAACTTCCCGGCGTCCATAACGAACGAGTATTTCGTTGATGCTCAGCAATGACCCCAATCAAACTGGCCTCTTGCAGGCTTTTCCACACTACCGGATCCTGCCTTAGGGCACGCAGCACCAGCCCTTGTTCCGACTCCTTAAGAGAGACTCGTATCAGCTCCAAAAGTGGCTTCATGGCAACCCTGCCTATTGGAAAAAATGCAAGACTCAAACGGCTATACGATGCGCGTGACCAGAAGATAGGAAGCCAGCATTAACAACATACCTATCAACATCAGAAAGACGCCAATCCCTGCTGTGGTATGTACCAATTGATTGAGTGATTCAATCAATGTGGCAGCATTCCCTACTAGGCCGGCAATTTCTTCGCTGAGCCCCTTTTGCATCATTTTGGCCGTCTGTGTTGCCAAGCGCTGAATATCATTTCCCAGTACCCGCGAGGCCAACGTGATTAATCCAACCAAAAAACATACGACGCCCAACACAAGCAGCAGCCCTGCTAATGTAAAGAAGAAATCGTTTTTAGTCATCTCAAAAAACATCATTCCCATCCTCCTGTCCCTACCAGACCTGATGATGGGAATGATGCAAGAAATGTGCCAGGCAGTAACTATAATCTAACGCTGGATTACATCCGCAGGCAAATCACCTAAATCTATAACCCGTCCATTACAAAACAACATGGCCCGTTCAATAGCATGATTCAGTTCCCGAATATTACCGGGCCAGTCATAGCGCATCAATGCATCCATGGCAGGTGGGGTTACATCCTGCACATTCAGACCAAGTCTGGCGTTATGATGTCGGATAAAGAAGCCCACTAACTCAGGGATATCCTCTTTGCGTTCCCTCAAGGGTGGAAGATGCAAGTCCACCACTTTTAGGCGATAGTACAGGTCTTGTCGAAATTGTTGTAACCGGATCATCTCTTGAAGATTACGATTGGAAGCAGCGATGATTTGCACATCCACCTTGATCATTGTCGTGCCCCCAACCCGGCGAATGGCCTGTTCTTCTAATGCCCGTAAAAGCTTTGCTTGCATATCCAGCGACATCGAAGAAATCTCATCCAGGAACAATACCCCCCCATCGGCTACCTCAATAAGACCATGTTTGCGCTTCTCCGCACCGGTAAAAGCTCCGGCTTCATGGCCGAAAAGTTCGGATTCGATCATCGTCGGTTGAATGGCAGCACAATTGATAGCAATATACGGCTTTGAGGCGCGCGGGCCATTCTGGTGAATATAACGCGCCAGAACGTCTTTGCCTGTTCCGGTCTCACCCGTGATGAGCACCGAAACCTGTGCTTGCGCTGCTTTCCTTGCCTGAAGAATGACCCTCTGCATGGCTGGGCTTTTACCGATAATAAAATTAACCTCTCGTGTTTGTGCTTCTCGCCAATGTGCGAGTTCGCGTCGCATATAAACGACCTCACTGGCGCGCTTGACCGAGTTGGCCAGTTGCGATAGTTGAAACGGCTTGGTTACAAAATCGCTCGCCCCATTTCGCATTGCCTCCACCGCCATTTCGATATCTCCATAAGCCGTGATCACAATCATCGGCGGACGAAAAGGCAATCGGCTGCTTTCAATGAGCAGATCGGGGCCATAGCCATCAGGCAACTGAACATCCACAATAAAAATGTCTCCCTCACCCCGCTCCAGGCAAGCCCGGGCTTCTGCCAAGGTGCTAAAGCCAAGGGTTTCGTAGCCTAATGAGTTCAAATGCTCTAAAATGTTTAACCGTGCGTTATCCTCATCTTCGACGACGACAACCGTGATTGCCATAATGTTTAACCCTCTTCTTCTGGAATGGCTGGCAAGTAGACATGGAAGACTGTCCCCCCAGGGAAAGAACTAACTTTTATCGTACCATGATGGGCCGTTACAATGCGCTTGGTAATGGGTAATCCCAAACCAGTACCGTGAGGCTTGGTCGTGACAAAGGGCTGAAAAATGCGGTCGCGAATTTCCTCCGGTATTCCAGGCCCATTATCAGTAACAGTGATCTCTACTTGAGGACGCAGGGTCTCCGAGTAATTACGCTTTACGCGCACCGATAATACTCCCCCCTCTTGACTCATCGCATCCATGGCATTGCTGATCAAATTCATAAATACTTGCTCCAAAGCCCGCCAGTCGCCTAAAACCTTGGGCACATTATCGTCTATTTGAACAATGGGGGTAATCTTTAGCCGCGCCATTCGCGGACGCCACCGCTCCACCAAACGGCTCACTATCTCTCCAATATTTACAGGCTCTTGCTTAGGCTCATAAGGCTTGGATAGACTCTTCAAGGCCTCCATTTGATGGGCCAGGCGATTGCAATCGGCTTCCATCCGGTTGATGAGATCTCGATGTGGACTATCCTCGCCCAGGCGCGCCGCAAGCAATTGTAACCCGGTGGATATTCCATTGAGCGGATTGAGTACCTCATGCGCAAACACCCCCATAAATTCGCCCAAGAACGCCCGCTGTTCTAACTGACGTGTTTGCGCGCGGATTTGCTCGTTCTCGCTGATGTCATTAATCAAAACTACCACTGCCTGGACTTCGCCGTCTCGCTCGACCGGTAATACCTTTAAGTCCGCAGGAAACGATTGCCCATTCCGCCGATGCAAAGTGATACCAGGAAGCGATGGGAAACCTTTACCATGACTGGCGCTAATTAGCGCCGGCATAACGCGATCTGGGCTGATCAAGATGTTTTCCACAGCGTGCCCGATGACCTCATTTCGGGCATATCCAAACATCATCTCAGCCGTGGTGTTAAGATCTTCAACCAGTAGCGCCGTGTCGAGGACAAGAATGCCCTCATGACTGTTTTCAACAATCGTTGATCGAATTAACTCTTGGCGTTGATACACTGTTTTTTCTAGGTTCAAGGACTCGCCGAGCAGAAAATGCTGAATTAGTACATCAATGTAACCAGCAAACAGCGTTGTTATTTCCAGCAAAAATGGAGGCGGGGATTTCTCCCAATCTGCCACTACAAGTAATCCCACCGTCGCCTGCTCAAAACCAATCGGGGCACTGACCACATAACTCAAATTTCGCATGCGGGCAACGCGGTGAATCTCCGTCGTTATTCGCTTTCCCGGCATCCATACCGTGCTTGTCGCTAAACGGATTAAATCGGTTGTGGGCAAGGTTTCTGGAAATAACGATTCGGTGCCTATAGATGCCATGCGCTGAAGGGCCGGGAAGCGACTTTCAGCACGGTAAACCCCCACATACCCCACACCAAAAAGGCGAGCCAGCGAATTTACTGCCTCCCAAACGGCTTGTTCAAGGGTAGGTAAGCGAAAGAGACGGGGCAATCCCCCCAATGTCTCCAGAGCCTGAAACCACCATCGCTGCATTGAGAGTGATGGATCCTCACTGGGTGAGACTCGCACGACGGCCCAAGGCTCCGGAAGACCTAGGGGAACCCACCGACCTATTACGTTGAGAACATGACCGCTCTTGGACTGAAGCGTGAGGTTAAAGTCAATGGCATCGGCGTAATCCGTAATGTTTTCCCCTCCAAAGATGTCCTCGGGAGATCGCTTAAGAAGTTCGCTGAGATAATAACCGCTCAATTCACAGAACTGCGGCGTTGCGTATAAAATGCGATTCTGTCGCGTATCAAAAAGCACAATCGGCTCATCAGATAGATCTAAAAGTAGAACAAGGCTACGGAAGAGGTTGCTCTTCGTGTTTCGTCCAATAGGATAAAACGTCATCAGTGCCTCAACCGCAAATCTTATGGAGTAGAAGAACGGAGAGAAGGACGGCGCAAATGCGCCGGTAATATTCCTTCCATCATGCGATATTTTGCCACAGTCCGTCGCGCCACCTTAAACCCTTGCTGTCTCAACCGCTCAGCCAATTCGGCGTCGCTCAAAGGCGATGTTTCGCTGGCAATGATCTCCCGCAAAACGCTCCTGACGTTGCTGTTCCGGTCAAAGAAGGACGCCAATGGCACAATACGCTTATTGGGTAACTGCACATTTTTTTGTGCCACCGCTCTGGAGATGGTTGACTCGTGAAGACCGAGTTCACGTGCAATTTGATTGCGTGTGATCGGTCGTAAGTAGCGCTCGCCTCGCAAAATATAGTCGCGTTGCAACTCAACAACCCGGCGCATCAATCGCAATAACGTGTGGTTTCGCTGTTGTAGGCATTTGATGAAAAGCGAAGCCCGCTCCAAATCGCCACGTAACTCCTCGCGCGTTTCACCCTCTGCTTGGAGCAGTCCCTGCCGATAAACGGGATTAACCCGCAGAGTTCCCCTTAGTGGCAAGATGATCTCAACCACTAGTGGCCCTTGCGGGTCATCATTAAGATGCGAAATAATCACATCCGGTACCAACACGCGCTGCGATGCCTCGGCCGGGGCACGAACATCCCCCCAATGTCCTCGTGCAGGGTAAGGATTTAGATTCTCGCTAATAAAGCGAGCCGCTTCTCTTACCACACGAATGGGAAGATCAAGTTTGCGCGCTAATTCCGCATAATGACGTTTTCCCAACTCATCCAATCCATCCCGAATTACTCGGTCTACCGCCTCTGGAATCGCTTGATTTTCACACAAAACCTCTAACTGAACCAACATGGCTTCCTGAGGATTAAACGAGCCAACCCCTACCGGGTCAACCCGCTGAATTGCCTTCCGCACCCGTTCAACCCGCGAGATAGGCACATGAAAATAGTTTGCTACCTCTTCTAAATCCACGTTTAGTAAACCATCATCGTCTAAATGCATGACAAGGTGAGCCGCAATAAGTTGGTCTTCGTGCGCAAGATCAAAGATAACCTGGCGGAGCACATAATTGGGCAAGTTAAGCGGTTCGGAAAAGAATCGTTCTTCGGGTAAATCACCATTCTCTTCCTCTGAGCGCTCTCCGGAATAAGAAGGCAAGAAATCATCTCGCGAAGAGATAAACACCACAATCTCATCCTGGCGGTTTTCGCGTGGTTTGCTACAAATTGGACAAACGCTTTCATTCGATCGAAGTAAACGCTGGCACATTGGACAGCGTCGCTCTTCAACCAGTTCTAGGGCAGGGTTGGCCAATTCGGCCTGAATTTTCTGCCATAACTCTTCTACGGACTGATGTAACAGCGACATCGTCTGCGTCAAGTGCGCTGTGATGATCGTGCGTGGAGACGTTTGCTGAATCTGATACATTGCTCGTCCCTAACTTCTCTCACAAGTATATGTGCAAGTAATTCAAGTTGCAAGTTTTGTGCCTGATTAAAAATACAAAAACCCCCGCCTGTGAAGACAAGCGGGGGCAACAAACTTACCCTGAAAGGATCAGTAGATATCATTGACAGTGTTATAGACGTTAAATTTTCCTGTCGGTGTGATTAGATCGGGTATGCGAGCCTTTTCCTGAAGTGTGCGGTCATCATAAATGACAATCTCACCAGTTTGACCCGGCTTATCTGCCGCTCCCCATACACTCACCCAAATCTCGCTGCCCTGACGGTTGTACTCAAAGTGGGTCGCCCGACCATAATCTGCCACTTCCCAACACTTATAGGGCTTGGAGGGCTCGGCTTTAGCCACAACACAAATGGTGCGTGCCAATTGAGGATCAGAGTTGAGAGTCATATCAACCCAGATCCAAGGACTGGTAGGATGTGTCTTTATAAATAAGCTCCCTGCCCCGGGTAAGGTTATTTCACGCACCGCTTTCCAGGCATAGTCCGGATGCCCTAATGGGTCGGTGCCAATAGAGGTAATGGCTGCATCGCCCAAATGTCCCGTGCTCCATACCGGACCAAATTGTGGGTCAACCCAATTGGCACCCCGCCCGGGATGAGGCACCGCTGGGGTATCCACTAGGGCTACCAATTTACCCTCAAGCGTATCCACCACGGCCACTTTGTTGGACTGATTTGCCGCAACCAGAAAATAGCGTTTGGTCGCATCCCATCCCCCGTCATGTAGATAGCGCGCGGCCTCAATCATCTTGATAGTGGGATTACGTGGATCGCTGTAATTCACCAGCCATATTTGCCCAATTTCTTTGACATTTACGATCCATTCAGGTTTGAAATGGGATGCCACAATGCTGGCGACACGCGGTTCGGGATGAAATTCTTCTGTATCCACAGTGTATCCCCGAGTACTCACGATCTTGAAGGGCTCGAGAGTTTGTCCGTCCAAGATCACAAAATGTGGCGGCCAATAACATCCTACAATAGCGTAGCGATCGGTAAAGTCCCCCCATTCACCTTTATACTTACTAACTTCGACGGAACGGGCATCATAACATGTTTGGACCTCGGCAACCTTTTGGGGAATCTCAGACCACAGGTCTAGCATGGATAGACGTCCATCGCGCCCTATGACATAGACATAACGACCGGTTGCCGACATACGCGAAATATGCACCGCATAACCAGTGTCAATTTTCACCACAACCTCATAGGTATCGCCATCAATAATAGCCACCTGCCCCGCATCGCGTAGCGTGACTACAAAATAATTTTGCCAATCACGCCTGGTCTGGGGCTGCGACGGTCGCTGTGCAGGAGGAACCAATACCTTCCAAGTTTGTTTCATTTGGTCAAGTGCCATCTCCGGCGGAGATGGGGGCTCCATTTGTAAAAATTTGGCCATAATTTCGGTTTGTTCGGGAGTAAAGAAACCTTGTCTCCCCCAGTCTGGCATGCCTCGCGGAGTGCCGTTAAAGATGATGGTAGCCAATGCTAATGTGCCCTTGGTTTGGGTAATATCCGGGGTAAGTGCGGGTCCTGTAGCCCCTTTGCGCAGTGTTCCGTGGCAGCCTGCGCAACGCTCAAAATAAACCTGTTTTGCCCACGCAAACTCATCTTCGGTCAGTAATGGAGACGAGGCGATAGAATCTGGTACCTCCTCAATCGGTGTGGAAGGCTCTACCTTCTCTGGGACGTGATAGAGATATTGCACAATGGCCTCAATCTCAGCCGGACTCAAGAGCGCGCTCAAATTCGTCGGCATTAATCCCTTCTGACAGGGAGTACCATTACAATCGGAAGGTAAATAAGCCTCCGGATCTACAATGGATTCTCGCAAATAGTCAACAACATTGTTGGCCTTACCATGGTACTCTCCTGACTTAAGTCGCTCCTCGACCACCTCGGCAATTTGGGACAAATCCGGGCCAAGGGTGCCCTGGGCGCCCGGAACACCGGGGATAATATGACAAGCACCACAACCACCTTTCTTAAACCCCTCAAATGCGAGGTTCACAGTGGCTTCTTCGGCGGTCGGCGCTGACATCTCAGCCGATGGGGTAGGAAGGGTCAGCGTTGAGGTCTTACCACCACAAGCCGCTAGCCCTGCCGTAACCAGTATCACTGCCGTCCACAAAAACCATTTCCGTTTCATGGTTACTCCTAGGAAGTATAAAATTGGGAAAACAGAAATGAAATAAGAGGAAACGCACCCCAATATTCAGAATAGAAGAATTAAGTCCCTTTAATATTGCGCCAGAGCAAAAAGCCCGTAAAACTCACTTAACTCTTCTTTTCACCAAAGTTGCCTTGACACAATGCTTTATCCTGGATACTATCAACTCGCGACTGACCTGTATCTTAACTGCATGAGAGTAGACCATGAACGTAATTCATGTTATCGGTGGTGGTTTGGCCGGAAGCGAGGCCGCCTGGCAAGCCGCAGAATTAGGCGCTGAGGTCATTCTTTATGAAATGCGCCCTCAAACCATGACGGGAGCCCACCGAACGGATAAACTGGCAGAGTTAATTTGCTCCAATTCGCTCGGCTCACGCCTCCTGGATCGTGCGTCCGGTTTGCTCAAAGAAGAACTGCGCCTTTTGCGCTCTTTGCTCCTAGAATGTGCCGAGGCCACTGCCGTTCCTGCCGGCGCTGCATTGGCGGTTGATCGGGATGCTTTTGCGGAACAGGTCACCCGCGCACTAAGCCAGCACCCTCGCATTCGGATTGTACGTCAAGAAGTTACCCATATTCCCGAGGGTGTGGTGATCATTGCTTCTGGACCATTAACATCGCCGGCACTGAGTGCCGAAATTCAACGTCTTACGGGTGAGGACTATTTATTTTTCTATGACGCCATTTCTCCGATTGTGACTGCCGAGTCCATCAACATGGACATCGCTTTCAAGGCCTCGCGTTATGGGCGTGGTTCTCAAGATGAGGGTGATTACATCAATTGCCCAATGACTAAGGCCGAATATAAAGCCTTTGTAGATGCACTGATTCACGCCGAACGCATTCCTCTGCGTGATTTTGAGAAGGCCATTGAGCATGGAGTAAAAGCGGGAGCAGACAAATATTTTGAGGGATGTCTGCCCATCGAAGTTTTAGCCACACGGGGCGAAAAAGCCCTGGCTTTTGGACCACTTCGCCCGGTTGGATTAATTGATCCACGCACCGGAAAACAGCCCTACGCCGTTGTACAACTTCGACAGGACAACCTGTTGGGAACCCTCTACAGTCTGGTGGGGTTTCAAACCAACCTCACCTATCCCGAACAAAAGCGCGTTTTCCGCATGATCCCCGGGCTTGAGAGGGCGGAGTTTGTGCGCTACGGTCAAATGCATCGTAATACCTATATCGCATCGCCACGGCTTCTGCTACCCACGTTACAATTGCGTCACCACAAGACCATCTTATTCGCTGGACAGATTACCGGGGTGGAGGGATATATGGGAAACATTGCCACTGGCCTGCTGGCCGGTTGGAACGCCGTGCGCATTTTGAGAGGGGAAGAACCGGTAACTCTGCCCCCAACGACGATGCTAGGTGCCTTATGCCGTTATATCACCGAAGCGCGTCTAGAGAACTTCCAACCCATGAAGGCTAATTTTGGACTTTTGCCCGAACTATCCGATCCGCCCCGTGGGAAACAGGAAAAACATCAACGCCTGGCCATGCGGGCGTTAGAGGATTTGAACGCTTGGCTACGCCGACATCCGGAACGTCAACAGGTAAAACTCCCTTCGCTATGATAAAGGTCAACTATGCCAACCCAATCCCCTCGCTTTCGTCTGTTCTTAACCGTCCTATTGGTCGCAGTGATCCTGGTTATCGGGCGATTAATCCTTAACATCACCCAACCGCCACAGGTTTTTAATGCCCAACGTGCTTATCGCGATGTGCAAGACCAGGTCGCGTTAGGGGCGCGCACGCCGGGTAGCCCCGCCCACGCTGCCTTACAAGACTATATTGTCAAAACTCTCCAAACCAGTGGCTGGACAGTCAAAACCCAATCAGGAAATTACGCAGGAAAAACTCTCGTAAACCTGATTGGCAAACGAGGTAGCCAGCGCCCTTGGATCATCTTAGCCGCGCATTACGACTCCCGCCTTTTGGCAGATAAAGACCCCAATCCTGAATTGCGCAATCAGCCCGTGCCGGGCGCCAATGACGGAGCATCAGGGGTGGCCGTTCTCCTCGAACTGGCACGCACACTACCTAAAGAAACGGATAAGGAAATCTGGTTGGTTTTTTTCGATGCCGAAGATCAGGGGGAAATTCCCGGCTGGGAATGGATCATGGGCTCACGATATTTCGTCTCGCAATTAGATCGCCATCCGGATGCAGTGGTAGTCATAGACATGGTTGGAGATGCCCACCTTCGCATTCCCAAAGAACGCAATTCCGACCCCCAACTCATCCAGGAAATCTGGTCGGTCGCTCACGAATTAGGGTATCAGGAATATTTCGTAGATGCAGATGGTCTATCCATTCTAGACGATCATATCCCATTTCTTGAACAATCCATTCCTGCGGTAGATCTGATTGATTTTGAGTACCCCTACTGGCATACCACGCAGGATTTACCGGACAAAGTCTCACCCTTTAGTCTAGAAATTGTTGGGCGTACCTTATATCATTGGATTACCTACTCTGAAACAAAAACCCCTAGCAATTGATCAGCAGTTGGCAAAAGCGCCTTGCTCGCTTAAACTTATAGACATGGAGAAACTAAAAGATTTGTGGGCATCTGTTCAAACTGAATGGATCGAGCGCACCGTCCGATTGGCGGGACAAAATACCCCAACTCGAGAAAACTTGCATCTCCAAATCCAAGATTTCGCTCAGGCACTTCAAAACGTTCTCGGTGAGGGGGCATACCACAACTTAGATCCCATCTTAGAGCGCTGGGCATCATCTCTGACCCAAACCGACCTTGAAAGCAGTACCAGCGATCTCATGCGGTTTATGGGCATCCTGATGACCTCGGCCTTTGAAACGATCAAACAACACCTAAAGCCTCCCGAGGCACTAACCCTCATCGAAGGATTGCTCCCTTGTTTCAATTATGCCAATGAGCAACTTGCCCAACATGAGATTGAAGCCAAGACATCCTACATTTCCAATCGTCTGAACCAAGTTCAACAACGGCTTGAGCGGTTGGATAAAAGCAAATCCGATTTCATTGCAATCGCGGCTCATGAACTGAAAACACCGCTTACCCTGGTTGAAGGTTACACCGCGATGTTACGGGAAGGACTACGTCAGCGGGCAGCGTTATCTCATGACGTGGTGATCCTGATCGAGGGGATCGAGAATGGCGCAAGACGCTTGCGCAACATTATCGAGGACATGATTGACGTTTCGTTGATTGACAACGCCCTGCTCTCCCTCAATCTTCAACCCACATGGTTAAATCGCTTGTTCGAGATCCTTGACCGGGAGCTGCGTCCCGCTATAGAAGAAAGGCATCAAACATTTCAGATCCATCACTTCCCCGGATGCGATGAGATGATTTTTGGCGATCCCGAACGACTACTTCAAGCCTTCCGCAATATCCTGGTCAATGCCATCAAATTTACCCCTGATGGCGGGATCATTGAGATCAATGGACGTGAACTACCCGGTTTTGTAGAAGTGACCATTCGCGACACTGGTATTGGCATTGACCCTAATGACCAAAACCTGATCTTCGAGAAATTTGCCCGCATCGGTAACGTTGCCCTGCATTCCAGCGGTAAAACCAAGTTCAAGGGAGGTGGCCCAGGTTTGGGTCTTCCCATTGCTAAGGGCATTATTGAAGCCCATGGTGGAACAATTTGGGTAGAATCAAAGGGTTATGATGAAGTGCGTTGTCCGGGTTCTACTTTTCACGTCCTGCTCCCCAAACACCCGCCTTCGCTTGAAGGACGCGCTGCCGACTTCTTAGCGGCGATAGCCCCATCCCAATCCTTATCTGAGTAGATGAATTATGAGCGCTTCGTTTATTCAACCTGCACATCGCATTGCCTCGTTCAAACCTTATTTCTTCGCCAGCCTTAATCAGAAGATTGCCGAACTTAAGGCTCGCGGCGTGGATATTATCCGGATTGATATGGGATCTCCGGATCTGCCACCGGCCAACTTCATCATCGAAACGCTGGTTGAACATGCCCGCCGCCCGGATACCCACGGCTATACACCTAACGGTGGCTTTCCAGCATTTCGCGAAGCAGTCGCCACTTATTACCGTCGTCGGTTTGGAGTTGAATTAGATCCGATGAAAGAGACCTTGGCGCTTATTGGTTCCAAAGAGGGGCTCTTTAACTTGGCTCAGGTTATCCTTAACCCCGGCGATTTGGTGTTGGTTCCGGATCCAGCCTACCCGGTTTACGAAGCCGCCAGCGTCATCGCCGGCGCGGAGGTAATCAAACTACCGCTCAAACGCGAGAATAACTTTTTACCCATTCTGGATGGGATTTCTCCCGAGGTACTCGAAAGGGCAAAGATTTTATGGCTAAACTACCCCAATAATCCTACCGGTGCCATTGCCCCTTATGCGTATCTCGAACATGTCATCCAGTTAGCCCATCGCTACCACTTTATTGTTGCCTTTGACGCACCCTACACAGACATTTGCTTCGGAGGGTATAAAGCCCCCAGCATTTTACAAATCCCAGGCGCCAAAGAGGTGGCCATTGAGTTTAACTCCCTCTCTAAAACCTATAACATGGCCGGCTGGCGGGTTGGCATGGCGGTGGGCAATCCTCAGATAATTCAATATTTGCATACCTACAAGAGTCAAATGGACTCTTCTCACTTCCAGCCGATCCTACTGGCTGCGGTTGCCGCACTCACCGGAGACCAGAGTTGGATTGAAGAACGCAATCGTATCTACGAACAGCGCCGTGATTTGGTTGTTCATGCCTTGAAAAAAGCCGGCTTTCATGTTGAACCCCCGGCAGCCGCCATTTATGTGTGGGCCCATCTACCAGCGGGTTATGAAGACAGCACCGCATTCTGCACGCAACTGTTGGAAGAAACCGGGGTTAGCATTACCCCTGGAATCGTTTATGGAACTTATGGCGAAGGCTACATTCG
>Ga0272449_1000190_pt1 | contig 79522 bp, 66 predicted proteins | sample YNPCB0241_FD_198679 | JGI IMG/M metagenome (GOLD analysis project Ga0272449, IMG submission 198679) | Hot spring sediment microbial communities from Yellowstone National Park, WY, United States - YNP-CB-024-1 | ecosystem: Environmental > Aquatic > Thermal springs > Hot (42-90C) > Sediment...
TATAAGTATCTATTGCCGGATAGTGCGTTTGAGTATAAGGAAGAGTTAAAGAAAGAAAAAGAGTTTGAAGAGTTGATTCAGAGGAAAGCAGAAACAATAACAACGAATACAAATATGACAGAGGTTGACTCCCAGACAAATCAAACTGAGACAAAACAGGAGAAGAAGAGTAAGAAAAAGTGATGAATTTTCAAAAAACTAAACTTGTGGCAAGTGTATAAAGAATAGCTGAAAGTATTAAAACTATGTTAAAGCCGCATAATATAGAAAGTAAGGCAGCAAGAATTGAGCTTATTACCGATGCAAATCCATTTATACCCCACATAAGTGGAATAAAGGATGGGTGTTGCTTCTTTATCCTGTCAATCATAATTGGAAAAGGAAAACCCATTAAGAATGCTTGTGGTGCAATGAGAAGTAAGGTTATAAGAACTTTTGATAACATACTGGCAGAGAGAAGAATTTTGTTTAGATAATTTACTGTAAATAATGAGATAAGTAGAATCAGGGGAAGCAAAGAAAGAAGTATTTTTTGATATTTTTCTTTTATTTTTGAGGAGATTAAGCTACCGATTGATGAAAATAAGAGCATAGAGAATAGTACTATGCTGAATGAGTAAATAGGACGGCCGAGAAAAAGAATTAATTTTTGAATTAATGGAATTTCTACAAAAAAGTATGCATTCCCGATAAGGAAGAAGTATAGAAAACTTTTTAAAAGTTTAATGCAGCCAGTAGCTTTTTCTTTGCTGACAAGAAAGAGAGAAGGTAGAAGTATTAAAATAAAACCTGAAAGCAAAGTAAATGTAACTAGAATAATTAAAATCCCACTTCCCCATTCATTAAAGGGTAGAAATTGGAGTGATCTGGATAGGATATCTTTTAAAGTTTTTATTTTAAATATGTTGTGGTAATAGGGTCTATTGTCAGTAGTGGGTTTTATATCGAATGGAAAATCTTTTATATAGGGTATTCTTTTTTCTGAAAGAATGTTTGTGATTGTATTGAAGTTTAAATATTCACTTTCTTCGAAATATTGGTTTAACATCTCTTTTTTTAGAGTATAATGGTATAAAATATCAAATCCTAATTTCCTCGTTAGAGAAATGATGTTTTCTTTTGGAAGATTTGTTTTTGATAAGCAAAGGGTTACAGTATTATGTGAGCGAATGAAAAGTATTTTTTCCCAATACTCAGGTATACCATATCTTTCACACATCTCTATAATAGAAGAAAAAATTTTTATTGCATCTATACCTGGATAGATTGCCCATCTTGTTAAAGAGATTATTCCATCGGAGCTCAATAAATTATACATTTCATAAAGACTTTCAACTGTATAAAGATAGTTTTCATTCAAGGAAAGTATAGGAGATGTGGCATAAGAATCGTAAAGAGAAACATCTATGAGGTCAAATTTGTCAATTGAGGTTTTAAAAAATTTTCTCGCTTCTGTGTTTATGATTTTTATAGAATTATTATTTGAAAATTCTCTTTCTATGAGGCTTGCAATATATTTGTTTTCCTCTATTACGGTTATATTCGAAATACCAAAAATAATGCCACGGAGGATAGATTCTGAACCTGAAGGATTTATTAAAAGTATTTTTCTTTCAGACTGGTTTTCAATAAAATAGAAGGGAAATGAACAGCTTTGCCATTTTAAGTATTCAAGTTCTTTTTTATCTTTTGATGAGAGAAGTGTCCCGCAATGGTTTCCATCGATGTATAACAGTTTTTGCTGTGGAATGTCGCCTGTAAAGATAAATGAAAGTCCATTTACTTTTCTAAGTCCTTTTGCAGTTACAAGCTCTATTTTGCCGTAAGGGGTATCTTTTGTTAATAAAATTTTTGCTTCTGGTAAATTCAGGGCATAACTTATGGCTTTATAAGGGGAGTATGAAATTAAGTTCAGCTTTTCTGTAAGCCAGTAACAAATAAGGCTTAGAAATACTGTAATTAATAAGAATGAAAAAACCCTCTTTTTCTCCCAGATAAGAAGACAGAGAAAAAAGATAGATATGAAGGTAAAATAAATTACTGTTAAAGCCCAAAAGGGTGATAGGAAATGTAATAAAATTAATGGTAAAATTGCTCCAGAAGCTGAACCAGCCATATTAAAAAAATAAATGTTAGAGCTTTTTAATTTGAAAAGAAAGCCTGTTGCAAGGATAAGACTTCCTGTTGTAAATGGTATTACAAGAATGAGAAAATGAAAAAGAAATAGAAATATTTGCTTTACATCCCAGATGATTTCAAGGGTATTAAGTGGCACAGCCAGATAGAGGAAAAAACTTAAAGGGATTGAAAGAGTAAAAAGAAAGGTTTCTGCGATGAAAAATTCTAGCAGGTTTTTTTCAATTTTATTTCTGATATAGCCAAGTATTACACCTGAAATTCCATATCCAAGAAGTGCAAGACTTATAATCAATGGGGCATAACTCTGACCTTCTTTTATTGAAAATATTCTTACAAGAAGGATTTCCATTGAAATAATTGTAAAAGATGTAAAGAATATGACAGAGTATACAGTAAAGTGTGATCTGTCATTCATCTTTTTTCTCTTGTCATTCCTACAAAGATAACTTTTTCAACAATACTTGTTTTTACTGTTTTTTTGTCAATTTTTTTTACTAGCAATAGTTCCTGAACTCTGAATGGTGGTCCTACGGGTATAACAATTACTCCCCCTACTTTAAGTTGTTTTATAAGCGGCGGGGGAACAAACTCTGTGGCGCAGGTTACCACAATTGCGTCGTATGGTGCATTTTCTTTCCAGCCGTAGTAACCGTCATCCCATTTTGTATAAATGTTTGTATAGTTTAATTCCTTGAATTTTGTTTGTGCTGTTTTTAGCAAATTTGAAATTATTTCGACAGTATAAACTTCCTTTACAAGTCTTGAAAGTATTGCAGCCTGATAGCCTGATCCAGTGCCTATTTCAAGGACCTTCATATTTGGTTCTGGTTTGATAAGCTCTGTCATTAACGCAACTATATAGGGCTGGGAGATTGTCTGCCCATAACCTATTGGTAGAGGGCGATCTTCATAGGCAAGGTTTTTTATGTTGTCCGGAACAAAATAATGCCTTGGTACCTCTATGAATGCATTGAGCACATTTGTGTTTTTGATCCCCCTTCCTTCTATCTGAAACTTTACCATCTGCTGGCGAAGAATTTTATACTCATCAGCAAAAACAAAGGTTTTAAAGATTAATAATATTGCAAGAATTTTTTTCACTTTCATGATAACTCCTTTTTCTGTATAAAAATATATTAATTTAGCAAAAAAATTTTGTCAAGGGGCTCTTATAAGGTTTTTGGTTTATTAGAAAATTTCCGGAGTTTCTAGGATTGCTTAACTGTTGGTTTTGTGAAATTTTGATAAAAACTTCCACGGTAGTATATTATAACTTATTGCCATTAAAGAAGTTGAAATGTGGCTGTGTTTGCCAAAAGTCTAATTTTTCCTTTCTATGACAAAAGACAAGGTTTTTATCCTATTTTTTCACAGGGTTGAATTAATTTTTCTCAAGTGGGGCAAGTGATAAGGTTTTATTTACTCCTCCTCCTAGTCAGCATAGCGTTTTCCTCAAATAAGGAACCTGTACTAGCTAGGATGGATAACCTGCCGATAAGAGAAAATAAAGTTAAAAATATTTTTTAATTTTTTAACAATTTTTTTTACAAAAAGTGTATTTATATATGAGATAAATTTGCTCCAAAAAACCTTTTCAAACTTGTGATATTTTATTTAGTTCGCTTTGTAAATCATTTTATAAGTAGCGGAATACGTTGTTATGCTATAAAATGATTAATTATAAACTTGCAAAGAAATTCTTTAATCTTTGCAATTCTGCCTCTGCATCATTTACAAGCTCATTAATTATTTCCTTAACAGGCTGAATTTTATTTACAAGGCCAACACTCTGTCCCGCCATTACAGAACCAAAATCTATATCACCTTCTACAGCCGCTCTTCGTAGCCCACCAATCCAGAACCTTTCAACTTCAAACTGGGCTTCTTCGTGAGTTATTTCTCCTGTTTCCATTTTCTTAAGTAATTCAAGCTGAAGTTTTCCAAATTGTTCCATTGCCTTATTTTTCAAAGCTCTTACGGGAACTACATGCAACCTCTGGTCATACTGTGGTGTAGCAATAGCATGTCTTGCTTTTGCCTTAATAAAAGCCTCTTTAAACTTTGGATGAACATTACATTCTTCACTTACAACAAACCTTGTTCCAAGTTGAACTCCGGATGCCCCCATAAGCAAAAGATGTGCTATCATCTTACCAGTTCCAATTCCACCTGCTACAAAAACCGGAACTTCTTTGGTTTTAAAAAGAATCTGTTGTAAAAGTATCATTGTAGAAACATACCCTATATGTCCACCCGATTCACTACCTTCAAGTATTAAGGCATCACAGCCAAACCTTATCAACTGTTCTGAAACTTGATCTGTTGAAGCAAAAGCAATACATTTTTTGCCTGCTTTTTTCATCCCCCTGACGTCATTAATCTTGGGAAAATTACCAGCAAATATTACAAAAGGGACCTTTTTCGACTGGACAATTTCGTAGTGTTTTCTAAAGTTAGGGGCTATTGTAATAAGGTTTACAGCAAAAGGTGTTTTAAGATTCTCGATAAACTTATCCACTTCTTTCTCAAAAAGGTCTGGATCCATATTTCCACCAGCAAGAGTAGGGAAGGCTCCATTTTCACTTATTGCTCTGGCTAAGTTCAAATCTGAAACCCAGGTCATAGCCCCGCAAATGATGGGATATTTTACTCCAAGAAACTCGCTACCCCTTGCTCCTATTTTTTCTAAAAGACTCATCTACAAACACTCCTTAATGTTAGTTATTTTGAGACTTATTAACTATACCCTGAAAAATGAGAATAATTATTTTAAACAAAAAACTTTTCTATGTCAATTTATTGGCTCGCAGAGTATTTTAGAAAATGCTATCTTTTTTTTAACCAAACTTCATACATTTTTTTAAGTGCAACATTAATTCTTTTTTTAAAGAATCATATAGTTTTGGATGTATTTTTTTCTATATTTATTTATGAAAAATGCAGTATTATCGAGTGTTTAAAAGTAATACCAAACAAATCAAGAGATTTACTTATTGCTGTAATAATGAATAGAATAATTGAACAAAGAAATAAGTTAGGTTCTGTTTATATTGTAAATAAGATAGTAGATGTTTTAACTGTAAGCGGTAGCGGTGGTGCTGACTGCAAGTCAGCATTGCCGTAACAAAAAATTTTCTCTATTTCCTTGACGAAATTTGTTTTTAATGGTATATTAAAAGTGGACGGACAAGTCCGTCCGTTTTTATGAAGTCCGGAGGTCATTTATGTTGAAAAAATCACAGATTTTAATTCTGTTATTTGTGATTTTAATCACGGGTATTTATTCATGCGGGCAGAAAAAGGGGAGGGGGTTTGGCAAGGAAGAGGCTGTTAGCGTTCTTGTTGAGACAGTGAAAAAGAGAGAGGCAAAACAATTTCTTGATCTTACAGGGCAGCTTGTGGGCAGGGAGGAGGTAAAAGTTTTTTCTGATCTCCCTGGCAGAGTTGCTTCTATAAGAGTCATTGAAGGTCAATATGTTACAAAAGACAGTGTAATAGCTTACATAGATAGATCTCAGGTTGGGATGGAGTATGCATTGGCTCCTGTGAAATCCCCGATAAGTGGTTATATACTTTCGATATATGTTGTGCCGGGGCAACTTGTTGCAGCTGGAAGTGTTCCCATTGCAAGTGTGGGAAATATCCAGAACATGGATGTAGTTATTTCAGTACCCGAAAAATACATAAGCGATATAAAAATCGGGCAAAAACTATTTGTAAAAGTCAGTGCTTATCCTGATGAGATATTTGAAGGGGAAATATACCGCAAAGATCTTGCCATAGATCCTGTTAGTAGAACACTTACTGTACGTGGAAAAATTTATCAGTCAAAGGGCAAGCTATTTTCAGGTATGTATGTTGATGTTTCAATACTTTTAAGGGAGGAAAGTTCAATAATAGTTGTTCCAATGAGTGCACTTGTAAGAACAGAAGACAATGAATATGCAGTTTATGTAAATGAAAATAACAGGGCAATTCTAAGAAAGGTTAAGGTTGCATTCACTTATAAGGATAATGCTGCCATATCAGATGGACTTAAAAGTGGGGAGGAAATTGTGAGTTTTGGAAGGGAATTTCTAAAGGATGGAAGTCCTATCAATCCACTTAGAGAATAACGGAGGTTTTTATGTCTTTGCCAAAGGTTTCTGTAGAAAGACCTGTTACAATGGTAATGGGTCTTATTGCAATAATGATACTGGGTATAGTGGCTTTAAGCAGATTACCTATAGATCAATTACCAAATATTGAGTTTCCAGTCTTATCTGTAATTACTTCCTACGAAGGGGCATCCCCGCAGGAGGTTGAAAAGCAGGTAACGAGGATTATAGAAGCAGCTGTATCTGGTGTAAACGATATAGATCACATAGAATCAACTTCAGCAGAGGGTCAGTCTGTTGTTACAGTTTATTTCAACTGGGGTACAGACCTTGACGCAAGGGCAAGTGATATTAGAGAAAAACTTGATTTTGTAAAAAAAGCTTTGCCACAGGATGCTGGAACACCAAGTGTGTTCAAATTTTCTTCTGCTATGCTTCCTATAATGATGGTTTCAATTACAGGTATAGATAATCAGGAGGCTTTGTATACGATTGCAGATTCTCAGGTAAAAGCAAGGCTTGAACAGGTTTCAGGAGTTGCAAATGTTACTGTAGCAGGTGGTGTAAAAAAGGAAGTAAGGGTTGATGTTGATAGAAACAGGCTTCAGGCTTATGGAATAGGTATAGATGCTATTACTACTTTGCTTATGGTGGAAAATCAGAATCAGGCTGGTGGATATACATACGAAGGCGTGTATAAATATATTTTGAGGACAGAAGGAGAATTCAAATCTCTTGAGGATATAAAGAATGTAATTATTGGAGTCAAAAATGGAGTTCCAGTAAGGCTGAAAGAGGTTGCGAATGTTTACTATGCTCCCAGTGAATCACAGGGTATTGTGAGGGTCAATGGCAAGCCTGCAGTAAACCTCTTTATCTATAAAGAGGCAGGAAGAAATACTGTTCAGGTTGCAAGAAATGTCAATAAAAAGCTCAAAGAGATTCAAGAAAGTTTACCGCCCGGTGTAAAACTCTCTATAATATTTGATAATTCAAAGACAATAAATAACTCAATCAAAAATGTAAGAGATTCAGCCCTTCAGGGTGGTATACTTGCAGTTCTTATACTTTTATTTTTTCTCTGGAATATAAGAACTGTGCTAATCATTGCGATTTCAATTCCAACCTCAATTATTACAACATTTGTGGCAATGTACTTCTTCAATGTGACGCTTAACATTGTCTCTTTAGGAGGACTTGCTCTTGGTGTGGGAATGATGGTGGATAGTTCCATTGTGGTTCTTGAAAACATATTTTTCTACAGACAGAGAGGAATGGGGAAATACAGTGCAGCTGTAAAAGGTACTGAGGAAGTGATGCTACCGGTACTTGCTTCAACATTTACTACTGTTGCTGTGTTTTTACCCATAGTTTTTGTGCAGGGTTTTACTGCACAGATTTTCAGAGACCTTGCTTTAACAGTAACGATTTCACTTTTATCATCCCTTGTGATATCGATTACAGTTATTCCAATGCTTGCAAGTAAATTAGTTCATATAGAAGAAAACAGGCTTTTAAAGCCGTTAGAGGACGGATTTTTGAAATACTGGAACAGGTTTGTTTCATTTTACCAGAAATGGTTTGGTAAGGCTTTAAGACATAAAAAGAAAGCTCTAACACTTATATTTGGTAGTTTTCTTGTTGTAGGAATTATTGCAACAATTATAATTGGTAAGGAAGGAATGCCACAGAGTGATGAAGGGCAGTTTATTATAAGTGTAAACTTTCCTACAGGTACAAGAATTGAGTACACAGATAGACTTACAAAAGAGATAGAGAATAGAATTATAAAAGCTCTGGGTAGTGACCTTGATTCTGTTGTTACAAGGATAAACTCTCCAGGACTTTTCAGAAGCAGCGGAAATGAATATACGGCATCCATAAGGGTAGGGCTTGTAGAAAAGAGTAAAAGAAAAATTCCTACATTTAAGGCCATTGAGAAAGTAAGAACAATTCTGAAAGACTTCCCGGCAAAGGTAAATGTAAATATGTGGGGTTTTGGTGGTGGAGGTATGACAACTTCAGCGTTGACAATAGAAGTTCAGGGGGATGATCTTGAACAGAGTGATAAAATTGTTAAGAAAATAATTGAGGTTGTATCAAGAATAAAAGGTGTAAGAAATCCTCAATCCAACAGGTCTGATGCATTGCCTGAGATTGTTTTAAGGATCAATAGAGAAATTGCTGCAAAATTAGGTTTAAATGCCTATAACCTCAGTCAGGTAATAAAAACGGCATTTGGTGGCAAGACAGCCACTCAGATGAGAGTTGAGGGAGATCAATTTGATATAGTAGTTCAGCTAAAAGAAGAAAACAGGATGAGTATTGAGGATGTGTTAAATATGCAAATTCCATCTCCTGTCGGTAAGTTGATTCCACTTTCTTCTATAGTTAACGAAGTTAAGGGGACAGGCCCTATAGCAATTTATCGAAAAAACAATAGAAGGATGGTAACCATTTCACTTGACAGTTATGGAAGAACCCCGGATGTCCTTACAAGGGAAATTAAGGCAGCAATAAAAAAAGAGGTGTTTATACCTAAAGGTTTTACAATAGAATATGGTGGGTCTTACAAAGATATGCAGGAATCTTTCCAGCAGCTTTCACTGGCTTTACTTCTTGCTGTGATACTTATTTATGCCATTATGGCATCCCAGTTTGAATCTTACATTGCTCCTTTCGTTATAATGTTTACGGTGCCATTTGGATATGTGGGTTCTGTGCTGTTTTTACTTCTTTTTGGAAAGACACTTAGCACAGTGTCATTTATAGGTGTGGTGATACTTGCTGGAATAGTTGTGAATAATGGTATTATACTTATAAGCTTTATGAATGACATGCTAAAGGAGGGCAAGGAACCCGATGAGGTTGCCATGGAAGCAGGAGTAAGAAGAATTCGTCCGATAGCAATGACAGTTCTAACTACAATACTTGGGCTTATTCCAATGGCAATTGGTTTTGGTGAGGGAGCAGAACTTTATTCACCTCTGGCTCTTTCAATACTCGGTGGACTATTGATTTCAACACTTATAACACTCGTAGCCATACCGGTTATATACTCAGCTCTAAGAAAGAGAATACCTATCAAAATTCATACAGATTGAAATCTTTTTATCTGAAAGGGAGTAAAATTACTCCCTTTCAGATAGAAATAATGACCTTTTAAAAAATTTTTTTTATTTTTTTTCACTAATTTTATTTTCTTAAGGTAATAATAATAAGAAAATATAAGCTATATAGCAAAAAAAATGGTTCTCTAAAGTATAATTTTTGGTAAAGAACGAAAAATAAAAAGTCAAATTAAACATTTTAGGAATACCTCAATGTATGGGTTATAGGCTTTTATTTCTACGCCGAGGCATTATGCTGGTATAGAATTTAAGTGAGAGTGAACTCTTTTAAAGTTATACAGGAAGGCATAGATGCCTTGTGAGGGATTTTTAGGTATTCCTCTTGGGATTTGTCTTTCAAGAGGAATCAGTTTGAATGGATATATTTCATATAAAAGATACTTTACAGAACCAATTTTTTTAGGAGGTAAAAATGAAATATTTGCAAATTTTGGCAGTTGTGTTAGCGTTAACGAGTTGTAATCTTTTAACAAGTGATGGTTCTTCAACTTCTAGTTCTTCAGTTTCTTCAGATTCGTCAATTTCTTTGCCAAGCACAAATGGTGGAACTTTTAATCCCGGACCAGGGTATACCCTTGTATGGAGTGATGAATTTAATGGTGATAGTATTGATACTTCTGTATGGAGCTATGAAACTGAAGCCACAGGTTGGTCACACTACTGGAACAATGAGTTGCAGGATTATACTGACAATGGTAGAGGTGGTCCTAATGCATTTATTACGAATGGTATGCTTGTAATTAAAGCTATAAAAGTTAATAACAATAACACTTTTGATTCTTATACTTCAGCAAGAATGGTTACAAAGGGTAAAAAGTCGTGGCAGTACGGGGTTATAGCAGCAAGGATAGCATTGCCTTATGGTAAAGGTATCTGGCCTGCTTTCTGGATGCTTGGTAATAATTACGTTTGGCCAGCTTCTGGAGAAATTGATATAATGGAACAAATTGGACAAGAATCAAACAAAATTTACGGAACTTTACACTGGGATGATGGAGGCCATAAGTACTATGGTACCTCAACAAATATTCAAAATCCGTTGGAGTTTCATATTTATCATGCTGAGTGGACAACAACATATATAAAAATTGGAGTGGATGGTAATTTCTATTTTAATATGGATATAACAGGTCCCGCAGTAACTGAATTTCACCAACCTTTTTACATATTGCTTAATCTGGCTGTTGGCGGAAACTGGCCAGGTAAACCTGACTCTACAACAAAGTTTCCACAGTATATGTTTGTTGACTGGGTGAGGGTATACCAGTGATTATTATGGCACTGGCTTTGCCAGTGCCATAATACAAAAAGTCTGCTGTGGGGAAGTAAATACTCCAGTTCTACTTTTTTCAACCTTTTGCAATTCTAAAAAAGTAATGATATAATTTAAAACAAGCATTTGTGAGGAAAACTTAATGAGTCTATTTGAATCAAAGTTACCCCCGCTATCCAGAAGAATGCTTCCAACGAAACTTGAGGATTTTGTTGGTCAGAAGCATCTTGTGGGAGAAGGTATGCCTATTGCCACAATGCTTAAAAATGGAATAATTCATTCGATGATTTTTTATGGACCGCCTGCTACTGGAAAAACCAGCCTTGCAGAAATTATTGCAAGAACATTGAATTTTAACTTCATAAGGGCAAATGCCTTAACCCTTGATAATGAAGAGATTAGAGAGATATTAAAAAAGGCAAAAAATGAGGCCGCACTCGGTAACAAAACTATAGTTTTTATAGATGAAATACATAGACTTTATAAACCCAAACAGGATGCTTTTCTTTCGAGCCTTGAAAACGGTGAAATTACTATTATTGGTGCTACAACTGAAAATCCATACTTTGTTTTAAATCCGGCTTTAAGATCAAGAGTATTTATTTATGAATTCTACCCACTCTCTAAAGAAGATAGAGAAGTTATACTTAAAAATGCACTCTCAAAAGATAGTTTTTTAAGTAAAATGAAGATAGAAATTACAGAGCAAGCTTACAGGTTTCTTACTGAAAACATAAATGATGTAAGAGAGATGTTAAATACTCTGGAGCTTGCCATACTTTCGAAATCCACTTATTCTGAAATAAAGATTGACATTGATGATCTTGCAAGAATTTTTCAGAAAGTTGAGACAAATTACTCCAGTGAGGAAGCGCATTATGATGTTATTTCAGCATTTATAAAATCTGTAAGGGGAAGTGATCCTGATGCAGCTCTGTATTACCTTGCACTTATGCTTGAAAGCGGTGAAGACCCTCTTTTTATAGCAAGAAGGCTTATAATTCTTGCTGCTGAGGATGTTGGACTTGCATATCCTGAAGCATTGAACGTTGCCACATCGTGTTATGAAGCCATCGAACGGATTGGAATGCCTGAAGGCAGGATTGTGCTTGGAATGACGACTATTTTTCTATCAGCATTACCGAAGTCAAATTCTGCCTATCTTGCCATTGATAGGGCTATTGAGGATGTAAAATCTGGTAATATTATGAATGTTCCATTTCATTTGCGGAGTTCAAGTTTTAAAGGTGCTGAAGAGCTTGGTCGAGGAGTTGGATATAAATATCCGCATGATTTTCCAGCGCATTATGTTCATCAAAAATATACTGAAAAAGATGTCAAATACTACTTTCCAAGTGAACTTGGATTTGAAAAAAAATTGAAAGACTGGCTTGATAAAATCAAATCAAAGGATGTATAATGCCAGAAGTAATTTTTTTGGGGACTGGAACATCTGATGGTGTTCCCACAATTGGATGTGATTGTGTGACCTGCCGTTCAAAAGACAGGCGAGATAAAAGACTTAGAAGTAGCATTTACTACATTTCCGAAGAGTGTAAGCTTCTTATAGATATTTCTCCGGATTTTAGAATTCAGGCATTAACATATAACATCAGGTGGATAGATGCAATTTTAATAACACATTCGCACAATGACCATATAGGTGGGCTCGATGATGTAAGAAGTATAAATTTTATAATGAAAAAATCTATCCCTGTCTATGGAAATACTGAGGCGATTGAGGAAATAAAAAATAGATACAGTTATATTTTTAGAAAAACACAGGAAGGTGGTGGAAAACCGAAAGTAACTCTTCATACAGTAGAGGATGTGGTAAAAATAAATGGAGTTAGTATAACTTCAATTCCTGTTATGCATGGACAAATTCCTATTCTTGGATACAGAATAGGAAATTTTGCATACATTACTGATGCAAGCTATATTCCTCCACAGAGTTTTGATAAGCTTGAAAATCTTGATGTCCTGGTTATAAATGCCCTGAGATTTGAAAAACACCCCACTCATTTTAACCTCGAAGAAGCATTAAATGTTGTTGGGTTAATCAAACCAAAGAAGGCATATCTTACCCATCTGACCCATAGATTCTTGCATAAAAGGGATAGTAAACTTTTACCGAAGGGGGTAGAATTTGCTTATGATGGATTGAAGTTGAAACTTGACTGAATATAAAAAAACCCGCTGGTTTATGTCAGAGGGTCATCCAGCGGGTCTCATTAAAGGATTTATTTATTATACAATGGCCTTTCATGATATTTGGTATGCAATAGTTTGTGAGCTTTTTCTGAAAGTGGAGAACCCAGGAATTCATCATAAAGAGCCTTAATATATGGGTTCTGATGTGAGCATCTTATTTCAGAACTTCTATCGTCTTCATAGATACCCATTGCCCTCTTTTTGCGAATTTCGTCTGTTGCACCGTAAGGCTGTCCGCCACCACCAACACATCCACCACGACATGCCATAACTTCAATAAAGTGATAAGGGACTTCTTTTCCAGTCTGTTGAGCAGCCTTCACTTCCAGTAGAATTTGCTCGACATTTGCAAGTCCGTGTGCCACAGCTATTCTTACTTCTGTGCCATTAATGTTTATCTTTCCCGTTTTAATGCCATCGAGCCCTCTTGTCTCTACAAAATCAATATCTCTTAGTTCCTTCTTTGTTATAAAATAATATGCAGTACGTAAAGCAGCTTCCATAACACCACCGGTAGCTCCAAAGATTGTACCGGCACCTGTGTACTCTCCAAGTATCAAATCCGCTTCTGAGTCAGGTAAATTTAAGAAATCTATTCCTGCAGACTTTATCATTCTTGTAAATTCTCTTGTGGTTAAGACTACATCAATATCCTGATAACCGCTTGCAAACATTTCTTCTGTTCTTGTTATTTCATACTTTTTGGCTGTGCATGGCATAATTGAAACCATAAAAATTTTTGCAGGGTCTATTTTGTTCTTTTGGGCATAATAAGTTTTAGAAAGAACCCCAACCATCTGGTGAGGGGATTTAGCAGTAGAGAAGTGTGGAATCATTTCAGGGTAGAATTTCTCCAGATAATCCACCCACCCAGGACAACAGGTAGTAATAAGTGGTAAGGGTCCCTTTTTGTGCAGAAATCTTTCTACAAACTCTGATGCTTCTTCCATTATTGTTAGGTCTGCCCCAAAGTTTGTATCGAAGACTGCGTCAAAACCAAGCCTTCTTAAAGCAGTATAAATTTTTCCTGTGGTAAGTGTCCCCGGTTCAAGACCAAATGCTTCACCTACAGCTACTCTTGTTGCTGGAGCTATCTGAACGACTTTATGCTTTTCAGGATCTCTAAGCCCCTTCCAGACCATTGGAGTATCATCTTTTTCGTAAAGAGCTCCCACAGGGCAGTGGGCTGTACACTGTCCACACTTTACACAAGGGCTATCGTTTAGAAAGGTATCAGCCGATGGGGCTATTCTCATGTTGAAACCTCTCCCGATAAACTCAATAGCCCAAACATTCTGCATAATCTGGCATACTTCAACACATCGGCCACATTTTACACATTTTTCAGGATTGAGTTCGAGTGATTGAGTGGATTTATCAGCTGGATGATTAACAAGAATTTGAGGGAATGCGACATCGCGAATTCCAAAATCACCTGCAAGCTTTTGTAATTCACAATTACCATTTCTTGGACATTGCAAGCAATCATTTGGATGACTGGATAAAATCAACTCAAGAACAGTTTTTCTCACCTCTACGATTTCAGGATCATGGGTAATTATATCCATTCCCTCTTCTACAAAGGTAGCACAGGCTCTAATCATTTTTGGAGAGCCCTTAACTTTTACAATACACATTCCACAGGCTGCACTTGGAGGAAGATCAGGGTGATTACAGAGTGTGGGTATCTTTACCTGAACTAACTTTGCAGCCTCAAGAATTGTTGTGTTTTCTTTTACCTTAAAAGGTATCCCATTTATTTTTATATTCACCATATTCATATTTTACCTCTCCTATTTTCTGATTACTGCACCAAATTTACATACTTCATAACAGGTACCACACTTTATACACTTGCTCTGATCAATTTTGTGCGGTTTTTGTTTTTCACCACTTATGCAGTTTACAGGACATTTGATTGCACAAAGCCCACAGCCAACACATTTTGCTGGATCAATTGTAAATGTGACAAGATCTCTACATTTTCCAGCTTTACATTTTTTATCTTTTATGTGCTCAATATACTCTTCTTCAAAGTATTTCAATGTTGAAAGAACAGGGTTTGGAGTGTTTTGTCCCAGACCACAGAGCGAAGCTTTCTGCATTGCAAAACATATCCTTTTCATATTATCGATATCTTCTATATCTCCTTTTCCCTGACTTATTTTGTTTAACATTTCTAAAAGCTGTTTTCCACCAATTCTACAAGGTGCGCATTTTCCGCAAGATTCATCCACCGCAAACTGAATATAAAACTTTGATATGTCCACCATACAGTCATCTTCATCCATAACTATCAGTCCGCCAGATCCCATTATTGCACCAAGCTGTTGAAGGTTTTCATAACCTATGGGAGTATCGAGATATTCCTCCGGTATCACCCCTCCGGATGGACCCCCTGTCTGAACTGCCTTAAATTTTTTACCACCTTTTATTCCGCCACCAATGTCGAATACAAGTTCCCTTAGTGTTGTGCCCATCGGTACTTCTACAAGCCCGGAGTTATTTACCTTCCCTGTTAATGCAAAAACTTTTGTTCCCTTTGATGTATCTGTCCCAATACTTGCAAACCACTTTCCCCCTCTGGTTAGAATGACTGGAACATTTGCCCATGTTTCCACATTGTTTATGACTGTGGGTTTACCCCAGAGACCTTTTGTTGATGGAAAAGGTGGTCTTGGTTTTGGCATACCCCTATTTCCTTCAATTGAGGCAATAAGAGCTGTTTCTTCACCACAAACATAAGCACCAGCGCCATACCTTAATTCAATGTCGAAGTCAAATCCACTCCCCAGAATATTTTTACCAAGCAGTCCCAGTTCTCTTCCCTGATTTATAGCAATTTCAAGTCTTTTTATTGCGAGTGGATATTCAGCACGAATGTAAATATATCCGTAAGAAGCTCCAACAGTGTATCCACATATTGCCATTGCTTCAATGATTGAGTGAGGATCTCCTTCTATTGTACTTCTGTCCATGTAAGCACCTGGATCTCCTTCGTCAGCATTGCAAACCACATATTTTATATCAGAAGCTGTCTCTTTGGTGATCTGCCATTTTTTCCACGTAGGATAACCTGCACCACCTCTACCTCTAAGCCCTGAAATTTTAAGCTCTTCAATAATATCATCTGGTTTCAATTCGAAAAGTGCCTTCTCAAGTGCTTTATATCCGTCACGTGCAATGTAATCATAAATATTTTCAGGATCAATAACCCCGCAGTTTCTTAAGACTATCCTTAATTGCTTTCGATAATTGTCATACTTAAAGCCAATATTTTTTCTGCTTTGGGAGTTGTCATAGAGAAGATTTTTTAGAACCTGGTTTTTCAAAAGATGAGTTTGTACTATATCCTTTGCGTCTTCAGGTTTGACATGGCAGTAGATTGTTTCATCTGGAAGAATCTTTACAATAGGACCTTCACTGCAGAATCCAAAACAACCACATTTTACTACCTGAACCTCTTCTTTTAGTCCCTGGGCTATCAATTCTTTGTTTATAAATTCATATATTTCATTGGATTTTTTTTGTTTGCATTTATCAGCGTTGCAGATTAAAACATATCTTTTATAAGGCATAGATTAAACTCCTTCTTTTATTATATCTATCGCAGGCTTGTCCTGGATAGCCTCGTTTAAAAGAATTTTTTGAGCCACATGTTTTTCAAGAATTTTTCTTGCTGTATCGGGAGTTACCCTCCCATAAATTACCGTTGGCATTCCTGGAACCTGCACTTCTACAGTTGGTTCTACTGAACATTTGCCTATGCAACCTGTTGGTTTTACTTCTACATTTACCAGCCCCATTTTTTCAATGTGTTCTTGAAAAGCCTTCATTGTTTCTTCAGCACCTGCTGCAATACCACATGTGGCCATTCCCACAAGAATTCTTGTTATTTTCCCTTCCTTCTGCATTTTTTCTTCTTTGCTTTTTAATTCTTCTCTTAACCTTACAAGATCCTCTCTTGTTTTAAGCTTTGACATGAAAACCCCCTTATCCCTTCGCTCTAAATTTTGCAATAATCTCAGGGATGTCTTTCTTTGTTAAATTTCCAAAGACTTCGCCGTTTATTACCATAACCGGTGCAAGTCCACAACATCCCACACAACGAACAGCCTCTAAAGAAAATAAACCATCTTCTGTTGTCCCCTGTACACCTATTCCGAGAGCATCTTCAAGCTCACCAAGTATGTCTTCACCACCTTTTAAATAGCAGGCAGTTCCCATACATACAGATATCTGATATTTTCCAGGTTTTTTGATTTTGAAAAAGTGGTAAAATGTAACCACTCCATAAATTTTTGCAAGAGGAACATTAAGAATTCTTGAAAGTTCAAGAGCTACATCACGAGGAATATAACCATATTCTTCCTGAACTTTGTGCAGTATCATAATAAGATTTCCCTCTTTATTTTTCCACTCTTTGATGTGATTTTGAAGAGCTTCGGAAAGCTGAACAGGAGTTTCTTTTTTTTCAAACATTTAATCCTCCAGATAAAGAATAAAAAAGATGTGGGACAGTAATTTTTAACCCTATATTGTAGCATACAAGAAAAATTTTAGCAAAAAAAAGTATATAACATTTTTTCTTTTTTTTTGTGTATTTTAGGGGAGACCCTTCCTAAATACTTTAGCAAGTTGAAAAGTTAACTTTCTATTTGCTTTTGCTTTTTGCAAAAAACTATCTCTTTTGATTTTATAAAGTAGGAATTTGATTTTTTAACCTTTTTGTTTTAATATCTTTAAGATTTTAAGATTAACATAGGAGGAATGGAATGAATAAAGCTTTAAAATATTTTCCGTTTGTATTCTTTTTGTTTATATGTGTGATATTTTTCTTTAAGGTTTTTGCAGGATACAGCATTCAGGGAGTGGATACTGGGCTGTGGAGTCCTTTGGACTGGAAGCAAAATGCACTCCATACTCCTTACGCATGGAATAGCTTGTTCTGGCTTGGTATGAGTCAGGGCACATACAATTTCAGTGTTTACTGGGTTATCTCTCAACTTTTTCCCCTATGGCTTGTCTTGCCAGCCACCTATTTTTTTTCTATACTTTTAGGGCTTGTCTTTTTTTACTTTCTTACAAAAAAGCTTGGTATCTCTTTATGGGGTAGAATTTTTGGCAGTGTATGCTATGCTTTTATGCCTTCTATTGTTACACTAATTTACTCAGGGCATATTCAGGTGATAGAGCTTTTGCCTTATATACCTTTGATTTTCTGGTGTATAGAAGAGATTTTTGATACAGAGGGAACTTTTTTTGGAAGAAAATTAATTTTCTTTGGTGCAATTTTTATGGCATGGGGGTTAATGGTAAGTCTTGATGTGCAGAGAGGACTTTACGTAACTTTCGCAGCTCTAATTTATATATTTTATCTCACACTTAAGAAAATTAAAGAGAAGAATTTTCTTTCCATTATTAAATCAACCATTCTGTGGAAGAATATTTTACTTCTGTTTATTACTGGAATTTTGTCCCTGAGTGTGTTTTCTCTTAGCTTTTATACATGGATTGAACCACTTAGAGGAAGAATTGCGTTACAGAGTAAAGCTACTCAAAAAAGTGAGGCTGAAAAGTTTGATTTTGCATCAAGCTGGTCATTTCATCCTTTTGAACTTGTGGATAGTGTTGCATTTGGTTTTCATGGAATGATATCCGGTGATGAGAAAGCACCCTACTGGGGTGAAAAACCATTTGCCGGAAACAGTGAGGCAATTGGGTTCTTTACTGTATTGTTTGGTTTAATAGGTATCGTTCTTACTTATAAGAAAAATTATAAGAGTAAATTTTTCTTCTGGAGTTTTTTGGTTTTGTTACTTTTATCCTTTGGAAGATACTGGCCTGGCAAACCTTTTTTCTGGCTTTTTTATAAATTACCACTTATGGCTAACTTCAGGGCCCCTGCAAAGTTTCTGTGTGTGGGAATTTTCTTTTTTGCAATCCTTGCCTCTTTTGGTTTTGATCATCTTTTTAACATTATAGAGGAAAGGTTAAAGGAGAAGAAAAGGTTTTTAGATAATCTTTTGAAAATACTACTTTCATTTTTAATTATTTTTGTATTTTTGTTGTTTTTAGTAATGATTGCATCAAGTGACATTGCATCAAGTATTGCGCAAAAACTTAACAATAATTATACATTATCTAATGCGGCCGTAAAAAACATAATCATCGGACTGTTGAGAGGTTTTTTGTTTAATTTGCTTTCAGTAGTTTTGATATTTATAGCATTGAGGCTTGATGCTAATAAGAAAGGAATCTCTTTGATTTCAAAAATTTCCTTTATAGTTCTTGCCATTATAGATTTGTTTAGTATTGACTGGTTTTACCTTTCAAAAAGTTATGTGAAAATTAATGATTTTTACAGAGGGGATGAAATTGTTGATTTTTTAAAGCAAGAGAGGGCAAAGGATGTTTTTAGAGTTGCTACCTCAGCATTTTTGCCAACAAAAGATGGAACGCGCTGGTTGCCCACCACAAGGCTTAAAGGATATTACCTTACTTACTTTTTTCCATTTTATTCGATTGAAACACTTGATATTCCAGCAATTTCTACTGTGTTTGAAGAATATGAAAACTTTTTTTCTTCAGTTCTACTAAGTCAATTCAAGGGGGATGTTAAAACTTACACTGATCTTCTGGCTTTAAACTCGAGGCTTTTTGAGCTTGGGAATGTAAAGTATTTGCTTTTTGACCTTCCGCCAGAGTATTTGAGTAATGAAAGCTTCATTTATACAAATACCCTGAAGGCAATAGATGGAAAGCCTGTTTATATTTATTACAATAAAAATTATCTACCCAGGGTTAGCTTCTATACAGGCTTTGTGGTTGTTACAAATGAGAGAGAAGCATTGAATTATCTTTCTTTTGCGGATTTTAATTTCAGAAAAAATATAGTGCTACAGGCGGAAAATTTTGGTGATAAGAAGAGTGATAAAGAAAGACAAAAATTACCGGTAGAGGAATATAAAAACTGGAAATATAAACTTGATATAAATATTCCAGAAAGTGGGTTTGTAGTTTTTTCTTCAAAATTTGACAGGAACTGGAGGGCAACTGTCGATGGAAAACCTATGCCTACTTATCCAGTTAACTATTTACTTACAGGGGTTTTTGTGCCGGCTGGAAGGCATACTCTTGAATTTTTTTACAGGCCACCTATGATTTTTTATTACATCACAATTTTAACTTTAATGTCTGGAGTATTGATTATATTTTTCGGTTTAATTAAAATGTATTTTGTGAAGATAAAAGTTAAAAGTTAAGGGCCCAAAATGGAAGAAAAGAAAAGTTATTCTATTCTTCCTGACTGGATTCACACAAAAAATGAAGAAAGGTTAAATCTTGAAGGAGAATTGAGTTTGATAAATCCAAATGCACTTTCACTATTTTATGGAATTATTGATTATGCTGAAAAATATCATACTTCATATCTTCCATTTGATGGACTTGTAAAACACCTGTGTGATTATGGTTTAAAAATCGGGAATCCTGCTTTAAAAACCCAGTCTTCTATCATTGAAATTTTTAAATCAATTTATCTTCTTCTTGTGAAAAAAAAATACTGCCAGCCAGAACTTGTAGAGAAAAAAGTTGTAGCAATAATCTTGAGAGATCCAAAATCACCAACTGTTGATGATATAAAAAAGATCTTAGAAAATTTAAAAAATGAGTATGAAAAGTGTTCAACTGAAGAAAAAAGGCCTTTTCCTTCAGAAAGCCATTTTCCTAATTTTCATTTTTATCCTGATGTGGTTTATGTACTTTCTTTGAAAGAATTTGCTGAAAAGGTTTTTTCTGATATAAAAATTGAACAACCATTGTGTAAAATACTTTTACCTGAGAATCAGGATATATTTTTACCTTCAGAATTTTTTAACCGATTGTTTGATTTTGCCCTTTTGAAACTCCAGTTGTTTCTTTCCTACTCAGAAAGTTCAAATCTTTTGTTTAAAAAGCTAAAAGAGAAGTTTTCAAGTTTGAAGATTTTAAATAGCATGAAAGATTTATTTCCATTGGCAAGAGCAGAGCATGAAATTCTTGCTGCAATTACAACGGAGATACTTGGATTTACAAGTATTGAAAAAGATCTTGCGATATGGCAATCCTGTCAGATTGTTCAAGCCATTGCCTTTAAGAAGGGTGTGGAAACACAGCGAAGAACTATTGAAAAGGGAACCTTTGATATTTTTTTAAAGATTGCTGAAAAGACACCTTCATTTTTTAATAGATCAAGCCTTTTGAAACTGAGGGATAGCTATAGTAACTTTAGAGTCTTTTCGCTGGAGAATTATATTAAAATAGTGGATCAATTTTTAAGTGAATATTCATCAAAAGATGCCTCTTTGCCGTTGATTTTTGCTGAACTTCACAATGAGAGGGTTTATATTCATAGAAACAACTTTTACAAACATCTGATAGATTTTTTAGATAAAGTTTTTATAGATCTACATAAAAAATTTTCTGATGAGTATACAAAAAATGCCAAGGCATTTTTGAAAGAAGCTTTTATACAAAGTGAAGAGGCTTTTAATGAGTATGTAAATGAAATTGTAAACAAGGAAAATTCTTTTGTTGTTTATTATCTTAAGGATGCATTATCTTTGTATAAGATACTGCTTTTTTGTGAAAGTAATAATTCTGATGCAAAAGGTATAGTTAAGAGGTTTTTTACTGTAAAGGAAAATGGAGAGGTGATTTTAAGGCCATTTTCCAAAATTATTGGGCTGGATTATCAAAAGATTATTAAGGAGGCAAAAGTTTTTTTGCCATTTTTTGAACAGTTCAACTTTTTTAGCTGGATTTTTTCACTTTTCAGAAAGTTTGCTGAAAGATTTGATAAAGCCTTAGATTCTCAATTGAAAGCAAAAAAAGAATTGCCTGCACTAAGTGAAATAATCCATCCAATTATATCTTCTGTCAAAGAAAAAAAGACTATTCCAGAGACTGCTTCTGAAAAAGAGGGCAAGCAACAGAAAACTAAAAAAGAAAAAGCCTTATCCTATTTGAAATCCCTTGAAGAGTTCAAGGATGAAATGATCGGTAACAGTTCGGTTGAAGAGATGCTTTCGCTTTATGAAAGTAGATGGAATCATATACTCAATAAAAAGACAAGAGAGGATAACTTGAAATATGTAAAAGATAAAATTGCAAATAGGATAAAGTTCATAAAAAAGCCGACTGTGGAAAATATTTTGCAGGAGGTTGAAAATATTATCATTACTGATAAGAACTTACAGCAGCTTACGGATCAAAATGCCTTAAAAAAATATATTACTCTTGTTTTTATAGAATACTTTCTAAAGAAACAGAAATAACAGGATTTTTTATGAAGAAATACTTTGTTTTTCTTGGATTTTTAATGATTTTAAATCATTTATGGGGTTTGAAATTTAACGCTGGTTTTGATTTTGAACTGGGTGTTTTTACATCGGAAGATAAGAATCAGAATGTATTAAGATTTTTCCCTAAAATCCAGCTTGAGGATTTTAACTTAAAAGCAGGATTGGATTTCTTTTATACTACCAATGGTTCTTTCAATTATTATGATTTTAAAGACTGGCGCGCTTTTATTTCAAAACTACAACTTTGCTACACAAATGCGAGCAGTCCTTTTAATTTTCTTGTAGAAAGAGTGAATGATTTTACTTTCGGAAGCGGATTTATTTTAAGGAACTTTACGACTTCAAGGTATTATCCTGAATTTTACTTTAACTCGGCTCAGATTAACATAAATTTTAAATTTTTAAGTTTGAATTTTTTTACTGATAATATACTTGATTTTGATATCAATGGTGCGAGAATGTTATTAAAACCATTATTTTTCTTTGCTGGAGATAGTATTTTTGGCAATTCTTATATTGCATTTACAGGGGTATGTGATATTGATCCCTTAAATCCTGTTTCTTTTACGAATGAAACTTCTGCATACAACTTTACTGACAGCAAGACAAATCTTAATGTTTTTGTTTATGGTATTGAAATGGGAATTCCTGCTTATAAGAACAACTTTTTCTTACTCTCATTTAATATGGATTATGCTTCGATTTATAATAATGGCAGTGGAGTGAGTTTTGGGACAGTTTTAAGGGGCTTTGATTTTGTTGAATTAAAGTTGAATTATGGTTTTAGTGAAAAGAAGTTTATGCCATTTTATTTTGATAACCTTTATGATCTTGAAAGGTATGAAAAATATCAAAAACTTAATGAAATAAATGAAGAATACCAGTTTTATGATGTTGGTCTCTTTTTATTTATCTTTTCTGAAAATTTAAAATTTTCTTTTGAGTTGATAAAGAAAAGAACTGCGGATAGTTTTACGGATATCTATATTTCACTGTTTTTTGGCAGGGACTACTTTAAGGTTTTTGATTTTACACTTAGATATTTTAGACCAGAGGTAAGTAAAGCAGAAGAAGTTTTTTTGCCATTGAGCAGTAAATCTACTTTTTTAACTGACTTTAATTTTTATATGTCCGAAATGGTGGTTTTCGGTTTAGATTACAGGTATACTTTTACTTTTGAGAAAGAAGAATTAACACAGTGGCAAACAGTATATCTTTTCATTAAAGCTATTTTTTAATAAGGAGAGTGCTACGAGAGCAAGGCAGATTTTAATTGTGCTAATTCTGTGTTTTCTATCTTTTTCTCTACAGGCATTAGAGAATAAGAGAGTATTCAAAGTACTGTCTTTTGTGGGTGTTTGTGAGTACAGGCTATCCGGTGATGAGTGGAAGGTTTTAAATGCCGGCGAGGCAGTGTATGAGGATTCTGAAGTAAGGGTAAATGGTAAGGATGATTATTTGGAGTTAGAACTTGAAGATAGTTTGCGTATTAAGTTGATAGGGCCAACAACCTTGCATATAAAGGAGATCCTAAGATATGATTTTTCTGGCAATAAAAGTACTCTTTTGAGTTTAAACTCCGGTAAAATTTTTGCCAGGGTTAAAAACATTTCTAAAAGGATTTTTAAAATTGAGACTGAAACAGCCGTTGTTACTGTAAAAGGAACGAGATTTTTTATTTCTTTCTTTCCTGAGGAAGGGGGAGAACTAATTGTTACAGAAGGCGTTGTAGAGGTGGATGCTCCCTTAAATTTATTTAAACCTTTTAAAGTCCGTGAAGGTCAAATGTTTAAAATTCCAGCAAGTGCTACAGAAAGTATTTTACCTGTTATGCAGGCTTCAAGGGAGTTGATAGTTCAGTATGATAAGGAATACAGAGAAATATCAAATATTTCCCCGCAAAAACCGGAAAAATCACAGCCGGAGTCAAAGTCAAATTTGCCTTCGCTGCCTTCACTTACTGCAGTTTTTCCTTTTCTTCTGGAGCTTGGCGAAAATGCTGGAAAAATATTGAATTTTTCTTTGGGTACACAAAAAATTGGTAAAAATATTTATGGTATGTTTGTTTTTACACCCGCTTTGAATTTGGGTAACATTTCCCTTGCACTTTATTTACCATTTTATTTTCTTAAAGACGATAATGTATTCTCAAATACTAACCACTTATTGTATAACACAAATGATTGGAATTTTTCTTCTTTAGATGATGTTATTGCAGATATTGTTAGTAAAATTTATTCTTTGGAATTTAGAAGTATGGTTCTTTCTTTTAAAATAGGAACTATTACAGACTATACCCTTGGTAATGGCCTATTTATAAATGGATATGCCAATGATATTTTTTATCCCTTCCAGAGAATTGTTGGTGGAGTTGTAAAGGTTGATACTCCTCCAGCTGGACTGGAGGGGTTTGTAAATAATATTGCAAGTTTTGAAGTCATTGGGGCAAGAGCCTACATAAGGCCATTGTTTTTTCTTCCAGTTATAGGGAAATGGAGTGTGGGTATTTCTTCATTTCTGGATAGAAAACCATCTAATAGTTCAAATAGTGTGTTTGGTTATTCTTTGGATTTTGATTTTCCCTTTCTGGATTTTGGATTTTTAGGCCTTGGATTTTTTGGTGGTATTGGTGGAATGGGATATTCCACTAATTTTTTGACTGGATTAGGTTTGAATTGTGGTGTTAAAGGGAATGTTTTTATGGTTTTTTATAAACTTGAGTATAAAAATAGCTTTGGAGGTTTTTTACCCGATTATGTTAATAAAACCTATGAAGTTGATAGGGCAAAAAAGTTTGAGGTAGTTTCTTCTTTTTCTCAAACTTCTTTTTTAAATGATATTTACAATTTAAATAACATTTACCATGGAGTTGAAAGCGAAGTTGGATTTAATTTTACTGACATCGCCAGATTTGGTATTTCCTATACACATTTCTTTAAATTTGGAGAAAACCAGAAGAATACTTTGTTTAACTCCCTGCACATCGAAGCTACTCTTTATAAATCATTTATTAAAAAGGTGTACTTTACAGTTTCTTACGATAGAAATAATTTTTCTTTGGATGATTTGTTTTTTAATTTTACTGGTGGTGGGAGCTTGATTACTTTTGAGGTTTTCTATCAGTTGGTTGATAGGCTATATCTTGGAGTGAATTACAGGAAATTTTTTGAAGGTACCAGTGGTTCTGAAGTAAATGAAAAAGATTTATACGGTTTGAGGATGGAAGTTTCATTTTAAAAAGTCGACAGTCCTGGTATTCCCTGAGTTTTGTGGATTTTTTTCTTCTGTTGATTTAAAATATTTTACTGATTTTTTTTAGAATATGCTGGAGACTTGATGTGATAGAGAAGTTTTATAGTGCAAAAGTCCTTGTCATTGGTGATGTAATGCTTGATAAGTATTTGTATGGTCAGGTAGAAAGAATTTCACCTGAGGCGCCTGTTCCTGTAGTTCTTGTGTCAAAAGAATCTTATACACCCGGTGGTGCCGGAAATGTTGCAAACAACATAGTTTCCCTTAAGGCAAACTGCAGGCTTATCGGTCTTGTTGGAAATGATGAAAATGCAGGTGTGCTTAAAAAGTTATTGAGTTCTAATGGGATAGAATATAATTTGTTAGAATGGGATATGCCAACTATTACCAAAACAAGGGTAGTTTCAGGAAATCAACAGTTGATAAGGCTTGATTTTGAAAAATCTTCTGAAATATCTGAAAATCTAAAGGAAAAATTAAAAGAACAAATAGCAAAATGGATTGAGACCAGCAGTATAGTTGTAATATCTGATTATGGTAAAAATATTTGCAGTTATGAGATTTGCCAGTTTACTATAAAACAGGCTAGTAAATTGAAGAAATCTGTTATAGTTGATCCGAAGAAGACAGACTGGCAGAGATACAGGGGGGCTACTGTTATAACTCCCAATCTCAAGGAACTCGGAGATTTTTACGGGAGAAGACTTGAGAATGATAATAAGGTCATTGAAAGCGTTGCAAAAAAAATCTATCCACAGCTGGGTATAAGCTATCTAGTTGTTACAAGATCTGAAAAGGGGATGACTGTTTATGATGGAAAGGAGTTTTATCACTTTCCTACTGAAGCAAAAGAGGTTTATGATGTTTCAGGTGCCGGTGACACTGTTGTGGCTACTCTATCTGTGGCTCTTGCTTCGGGGTTTGATATAAAGGAGGCAGCACTTCTTGCCAATAAGGCAGCGGGTATCGTAGTAGGAAAAGCTGGAACTTCTCCTGTTTACTACCATGAGCTTTTAAAGGAAATAGAAAACGAGTCATTTACCAAGCTAGTAAGTCTTGATGAGTTACTGGTAATTTTAGATGATTTAAGAAAGAAAAACAAGAAAATTGTTTTTACAAATGGGTGTTTTGATATAATTCACAGGGGTCATGTTACATATCTTAGAGAGGCTAAAAAATTAGGGGATGTTTTGATTATTGGTCTTAATAGTGATGAATCTGTAAAAAGACTTAAAGGAAATGCCAGACCAATTAATTCTGTTGAGGATAGGGCAAATGTACTTTCAGCGCTTGAAGTTGTTGATTATGTGGTTGTTTTTGAAGAGGATACTCCTTATGAGTTGCTTTCAAAAGTTAGACCGGATATTCTTGTGAAAGGTGGAGACTATAAAGAGGAAGAAGTTGTCGGTAGAGAATTTGCACATCAAACTGTGATTTTGCCATTTGTAGCTGGTTATTCAACAACAAATATAATACAGAAAATTGGAGGATTAAGTTGATAATAGTTACAGGGGGAGCGGGTTTTATAGGCAGTAACCTTGTTTATAGTTTAAATAAAAGAGGAATAACAGATATTTTGATTGTTGATAGTCTTAAAAATTCTTCTAAACAGAGAAATTTAAATGCTCTTAAATTTTCTGATTTTATTGATAAAGAGGACTTTCTGTCACATCTTTCTTCTTTTAAAAAAATAAGTGTAATATTTCATCAGGGTGCTTGTTCCAATACAATGGAGACTGATGGAACTTATGTAATGAAAAACAACTATGAGTATAGCAAGGCACTGTTACATTTTGCAATTGAAAATAAGGCAAGGTTTATTTATGCTTCTTCAGCTTCTGTATATGGTAATGGGTTAAATGGTTTTAAGGAAGCAGAAGAATGTGAATATCCTTTAAATATTTATGCATTTTCAAAGTATGTCTTTGATATGTATGTAAGGAAGAATTACAGTAAGATAAATGTCCAGGTGGTTGGTTTGCGTTATTTTAATGTTTATGGACCACAGGAAAATCATAAAGGAGCTATGGCATCTGTAGTAAATCATTTTTACAAAGAAATTTTGACAGAAGGTAAGATGAAAGTTTTTGAAGGGAGTGAGAATTTTTTGAGGGATTTTGTATTTGTGGAGGATGTTGTTGATGTAAATCTTTTCTTCTTTGATAATCCTTCAAAGAAAGGTATTTTTAATTGTGGAACTGGAAAAGCAAGAAGTTTTTTAGATATTGCCTGGCTTATGAAAAAAGAATTTCCACAAGCAGAGATAGAATTTATTCCTTTCCCACCAGCGCTCGTGGGTAAGTATCAGACTTACACTCAGGCTGATCTTACAAGACTCAGGGAGATTGGTTATACAAAGCCTTTTACAACACTGGAGGCCGGTGTAGAAAAATATTGCAGGGTATTAAAAGAAAAAGATGGTTATCTGACAAAAGGGTAATTTATATGAGGGAAAGAAATAATAAGTTACTGAGATTTTTTGATTATTTTTTTGGAATACCACTGATATTTCTTCTGGGTTTAATAAAAAAAATTTCTGATAAGGTTAATAAAAAAGTAATAAATTTAAAAAGTATAAAGAGGATTAAAAGACCAAAGATTGGTATTTTAAAAGAAGCAGCAATAGGAGACCTCGTTTTACTTACAGGAATATTGAAAGATATAGAGAGTAATTTCCCAGAAGCGAAGGTTTTTCTTATCTGTTCTGAAAGTAACCATGAAATTACAGCTCTTTTTGATACTAAAGTTGATTTGAAAGTTTTGGTATTTCCTTTTAGCAAGTTTTTCAAGTTAATGAAAATGGTTTTTGCCTTACCAGCTTTTGACATCTGGATGGATTTTGGCCAATGGCCAAGAATAAATGCTTTAATAACTTTTTTTGTAAGGGCAAAATTAAAAGTTGGCTTTAGAACAAAGGGACAATTCAGACACTATGTATACGATCTTGTTGTGGATCATTCTTCCTTTAAACATGAACTTGATAACTTCAGAGAATTTTTGATTAAGCTGGACTTAAATACAGGGAATATGCCTTATTTGAAAGTTATTGAAAAAGAAATTAATCTTCCGGAGAAATTTGTAATATTACATATTTTCCCTGGCGGTTCAAGGGCAAATTTAAAAAGCTGGCATAGAAATAACTGGGCTATGCTTGGAAAATATTTACTTGAAAATGGTTTTAAAATAATTTTAACAGGTTTAAAGAAAGATTTTCCTTCTGCTGAAGTTTTGAAATGGCAGCTTGAACATTTTGGTTATAATGGATCTTTTGTTATGAATAAAGCAGGAGAGTGGAATCTTGAAGAAACTGTATTTGCTATTTCTAAGGCAAATTGTGTTGTAAGTGTTGATACTTCGATTGTACATATTGCTTCTGCTTTGGGGGCAAATCTTGTAGCTTTGTATGGTCCAACGACACCAGAAAGGTGGGGACCTTTGAATAAGAATAGTGTTGCAGTCAAAGCATCTGTGGATTGTGGTCCGTGTTTGAGCCTTGGTTTTGAATCAAAATGTTTGCATAACAGATGTATGGAATTAATAAAAGTTGAAGATGTCATAGAGAAAGTTAAGGTTTTTTTAACCTTTAGTCTATTAATGCTCTTTGCAATTTTGACTTCTGCCGTATTGCCAGTTTAGTTTGATGAGGAGTCTTATGTCATACAGGGAATATATAAGGAATTTTTCCATTATAGCCCATATAGACCATGGTAAGTCTACACTTGCTGATAGAATTCTTGAACTTACAGGTGCAATTGATAAAAGCAAGATGAGCGAGCAGGTGCTTGATTCTATGGAGGTTGAAAAGGAGCATGGTATTACTGTAAAAGCCCATACTGTCTCCGTTTTTTACAGAGCTCTTGATGGCAATGAATATACTCTTAATCTTATTGATACACCAGGCCATGTTGATTTTACCTATGAGGTTTCACGCAGTCTTGGTGCCTGTGAAGGTGCTGTATTGCTTGTGGATGCTACACAGGGTATTCAGGCACAAACTCTTTCAAACTTTTATTTAGCACTTGAACAGAATCTTGAAATTATTCCCGTAATAAATAAAATTGACCTTCCAAGTGCTCATATTGATATGGTAAAAGAACAGCTTGAAAAAGAGTTAGGATTTAGCGGTGATGATATAATTTTGATAAGTGCCAAAAGTGGAATAAATTGTAGGGATGTTTTAGAGGCAATTGTTAAAAGGATTCCAGCTCCTGCTGGAAATGAGGACGGAAGTCTTGTAGCCCTGGTTTTCGATTCTTATTATGATAGTTACAGGGGCGTAGTGGTAAAAGTAAGAGTTTTTGATGGGAGTGTAAAAGCTGGTGATAGAATAAGGTTTATGGCTACTGGTAAGGAATATGTTGTTGAGGAGACAGGGCTACTTCAGTTAAAGTTATTAAAGAAGGAAGAATTAAAAGCAGGAGAAGTTGGTTATATTATTGCTGGAATTAAAAGCGTATCAGAATTCAGTGTTGGAGATACAATTACCAACGCAGAAAGACCCGCTGCAAAACCTTTGCCAGGATACAAACCAGTGAAACAGTATGTTTTTGCTGGAATTTTTCCTGTAAACTCAGATGATTTCGCAGATCTTCAGGAAGCTCTTTACAAACTTAAATTAAATGATGCAGCTCTTTCTTTTGAAAAGTGGAATTCTGCAGCGCTTGGTATGGGTTTTAAGTGTGGTTTTTTAGGGCTTTTGCATTTACAGATCATTCAGGAAAGACTGGAAAAGGAATTTGATCTCAATATTATTACTACTGTTCCATCTGTAGAATATAAAATAAAAAAGACTAATGGGGAAGTGATTTTTATAGAGAATGCCACTGAATTTCCTGATCCTGTTTATATTGAAGAAATTGAGGAGCCTTTTGTAGAGGCAAGAATTATTTTGCCTGATGAATATCTTGGAACGATTTTGCAACTTATACAGGAGAGAAGAGGAGTTCAGAAAAACATTATTTACCTGCATACAACAAGGGTTGAAATTGTTTGTGAGTTGCCTTTAGCTGAAATAATCTATGATTTTTATGATAAGCTTAAAAGTTTGACAAGGGGATATGCTTCTTTTGATTATGAGTTTAAGGAATTTCGCAAGAGCGATATTGTAAAGCTTGATATTCTGGTTAACGGAGAAGTTGTTGATGCACTTTCGCAGATGGTTCATAGAGATAAAGCTTACCAGAGGGGTAGAAGTGTTTGTGTAAGGTTGAGAGAACTCATACCACCACATTTATTCCAGATACCAATTCAGGCGGCTATTGGAGGAAAGGTAATTGCCAGGGAAACAATTAAGGCTTTGAGAAAAGATGTGCTTGCGAAATGTTATGGAGGAGATATTACAAGAAAAAGAAAGCTTCTTGAAAAACAGAAAGAAGGGAAAAAGAGAATGAAGGCTGTAGGAAGTGTTGAAATTCCTCAGGAAGCTTTTATTGAAGTTTTGAAGTCAGAAGAGGGTGGAGAATGAACAGAATTATACTTGCAAGCCAGTCTGCTGGCAGAAGAATGTTGTTTGAAAGGTATTTTGATAAATTTGAAATACATCCTGCTTATGTAGATGAAGAAAAAGTCACGGGTAAGCCATCCCGAATAGTTGTTAAACTTTCAATATTGAAGGCTAAAAAGGTTTCAGAAATCTTTCCTGAGGATTTTGTGTGTGGTTTCGATACTGTTGTTGTCTGTAATGGAAAGGTTGTTGGTAAGCCAAAGGACAGAGAAGAAGCAAAAGAATATTTGAAGTTTTTATCAGGTAAAATACAATCTGTATACAGTGGATTCTGTATTGTAAATAAGAAAATAAATCTTTTTAAGTATGGTTATTCAAAGGCACTTTTGAAATTTGCAAAAGTTTCGGATGAGTGGATTGAAGAATATGTTAAAAATAATCCAGTAACGCTTTTTGCAGGAGGATATGCCATTCAGAATAATGATAGACTTATAAAAATTCTATGGGGTGATAAGGACACAATTATAGGTGCCCCTATGAAAAAAGTTTTGAAGATTTTGAATATTAAAATTAAAAATCTCTGGACAAATTTTTAATTTTTTTTAAAATGAAACTTTGAAAATAAATAATTTTTTTATCTGTTAAACTTTTAAAAGGGTTTATTCCGATTATAATTCTGGTGGAATTATCCATTATCTATATTCGGAGTGTTTTTATAAAGCTTTAGTTTTTGTTGGAGAAAAAAATAATCTCTTTATAAAGGAGTGGTAATATGAAGAAAGGAGTTGTGGTGATTTTTGTAGCTTTGATGGTATTTAGCTCTGTTTCTTTTTCAGCTGTTAAAAGAACTCTTATTGATTTTCCTGTATTTGAGAAGAACATTGCTATTGTAGCTGAAAAGGATCAGAAGATAAGGGAAGAAGTTATCAAAAAGGATCCCAGTTATGATTTGACTCAGTACGGTGTACCTGAAGTAAAATTTACTGGGGATGACTGGAAAATTGAGAACTGGAAAGTAATTCTTGCTTCTTCGGCTAATACAACCAGGAACAATGTACTCTCTTATACAAAGAAGGTGACAAGTAAAAGGTTTGGAGAGGTTCTTGGTGCAAGAATTCACTTTATTGAAGGACGTTTTCTTTCCTGGGCGATGATATGTCCTCCATTTAACTTTTTCCCTTACTACGATGATGGAAGTGATGTTAACAGGGATGTGAGCGGGGAAGAAAATAGTCTTGTTATGGGTATTTTGATGAATGTTGGACAGATAAAGTCTGTATCAAGCTGGGTATATGGTTTGAACTATCAAATGCAGGTTGCGGTAAGATTGAGAGATAGGGATGAAAATGTACAGGATTACTTTATGGGTTCTGTTTATTATGATGGATGGAGAAAGCTTGTATGGACAAATCCAGAGTATACCGAAAGTATTCAGGATAGGGTATTGAGAAGGGTTGCATTATATCCAAAAAGTTATCCTTTTATTGCATTTGATTCGTTTATTGTTTTTAAACCAGAACAGGAACTTGGTGGAGATTTTGTGATTTATTTTAAAGATGTGGAAGTAGAATTTGATAGAGCAATAATAAGAGAAGAATTAGATATAGATGATGAAGCAAACTGGCAGATCCTTTCAAAGGAAAGAATACAGAGAAGATTAAGGGATTTGAGGACGATAGGTGAACAGCTTTATTTAATGAGACAGGAGCAAACAAGACAAAAAGCAGCAACCACAGAACAGAAAAAATGAGAGCAAAAGTAAAAAAATTATCTGAAACAGAGCATTAGATATAATGGAAATAAGGTTACCTGAAAACCACAGGTTTTCAGGTAACCTTAAAATTAAAGGATTTAGGGAGTTGCGGGATAACTGATTAAACTTTTAACTATGAATAATTTTCATTGTGATTGTAGCTTAATAATTTGGCTTGTGTGATAAAAGAAGGATTTTTCTTCGCAATGTGAAGAACGCTATTTCACTGGATTTTTACACAGCTTTAAGGGTTTTTAATTTTAATGTTTTTTACGTGATAGTTATTTTTAACTATTTCTGGAGTTTGTTTTGAAGTTTAATTTTATTAACAGTGTTTTTTTTGTCTTTTTAGGAATGTTTTTTCTTTTCCTCTCCAATGTTGGTTTTAACATTTTTTCTGCACGTTTCTTAGGACCCGTATTTTATGGTGAGTTTAATTCTTTTTTTTATCTACTCCTTGCTTTTTCCCAGCCAAATAATGCTTTACAACTTTTTGTGGCAAAGGAAGTATCAAAAGGGGGAAGAGATAAAATAAAAGATATTTTGTTTTCAATCTTTGTTATGGGGATTTTTCTGTTTTTAATACTTTCTTTAGTGATGTATTTTTTGCTTGGATTTTATAATATTAAAGGAATATTTTATCTTGTTTTTGGCTCATTAATTGTGGGTTTATGGTTTGTTCTCAGTGGAGTCAGAGGAATTTTTCAGGGCAGGCTTGATTTTTTAACTTATGGTTTAAATATTGGTTTTGAAGGAATATTTAGAATGTTTTTTGCACTTGTTTTTTTCTTACTGGGGTTGAAGATTTCAGGTGCTGTTTTATCATCAGTTTTTGGAGCTTTTCTTGCCCTGTTATTTTTGTTTTTTAATAATAAGGTTGAGATTGAATTTGATGGTTTAAATTTTAATTTTTCTTTTTTAAAGAATTTTTTGTATGCGTTTTTCTTTTTTTTACCTTTTGGTCTGATTTTCCAGCTGGATCTTTCCTTCTCACAGTATTTTATTGGTGGAGAAGAAAATGGTTATATAACTGCATGTAGTCTTTATGGTAAAAATCTTGTTTTGCTCTCTATGGTTTTAGCAAATGTTGTTTTTTCTTATGTTTTGAAAAAAAGCGAGGGGTATTTCATTATCGGGAGTTTAATTACTTCTGTTCTTTTTATGGTTGCTTTTGTTTTCAGTCTGTTATTTGGCAGGTGGCTTATTGTTTTTGTGCAGGGAAAGGATTTTGTTAATGCAGGAAAATTTTTACCTCTATATATTCTTGTTTCTTTTCCACTGGGAATATTGCAACAGATAATGAATTATATCTATGCAAAGGAAATAAAATTTTTCCCTTTTTTTATGTGGGGTTTGTTCTTTGTTTTTTTTACTTCTCTTTTATTCTTGTTTAAAAGTTTTGTCTTTTCTGTAAATCAATTTCTTTTTGTTTTTCTAATTGCCTTTCTTTTAATTGATATTCTTCTTGCTTCCTTTATTTTTTTGTATAATAAAAAATTACTATTGACCAAAAGCTTAAAATAAGTTAAAATATTTGTATAAAATTTTTAATTTTTTTGATTTCTGCATGTGGGGTATTAATGAATCGTGTTGGAAGTTTAAAAAGAGAAACAAGGGAAACAAACATAGAGGTAAAGATTAATCTTGATGGAAGTGGAAAGTTTGACATAAATACGGGTATTGGTTTTTTCAATCATATGCTTGAAAGCATGGCAAAACATTCCCTTTTTGATCTTGTTGTTGATGCAAGTGGAGATATAAATGTGGATTTTCACCACCTGGTTGAAGATACAGGGATTGTCTTTGGAAAGGCTCTGAAAGAGGCTTTAGGTGATAAAAGAGGTATTAACAGGTTTGGTTTTGCGACAATTCCTCTTGATGAAGCTCTTGTTGAAGTGGCAATAGATATAAGTGGAAGGCCATATTATACTTCGAATTTTAAAGATTTTGATGGGGCGGCGGGTAGCTTTGATATTGAGCTGGCAGATGTATTTTTTAGTGGTTTTTGCTCCTGCGGTTATACATTGCATGTAATTGTAAGAAGTGGAAGTAGTGTACATCATATAATGGAAGCTGCATTCAAAGCATTTGGTAGAAGTCTGCGAATGGCTGTTGATATTGATGAAAAAAGAAAGGGAGATATTCCCTCTACAAAAGATTATATTGAAAAATAACCGGCATGGTTTTATTAAAATTTTTTTTGGTTTTGTATTAATTGTTGTAAAAGCTCAAGTTTTATGAGTTTTCGTCCTGATTGTAGTTGAGAAGAATACTTTTTTGAGTAAAGGTGTTTTAATTTTTAGACTGTTTTTTAAGTAAGAGTTTAATTACAAAGAGAAGTTTTTTATTTCTTTGAGTTATTAGATATGCTGGTTATAATTGATTATGGAATGGGTAATCTTGCAAGTGTTTTTAATGCTTTTAAAAAAATAGGTGTTTTACCTGTTGTTAGTTCTGATGTTTCAGTTGTAAAGAAGGCAGAATATCTTGTTTTGCCTGGAGTTGGTGCTTTTGAAGATGCCATAAAAAATTTAAGAGAACTTGGACTTGATAAGTGTATATTAGAGCACATAGAAAGTGGTAAACCTTTTTTAGGTATATGCTTGGGGCTGCATTTGCTTTTTGAAAAAAGTTATGAAAATGGGCAGTTCAGAGGGTTAGGTGTGTTAAAAGGAGAGGTTGTAAGATTTAATGTAAATTTACCTGTTCCACATATGGGATGGAATTCAGTAAAGATTGTAAAACACGATGAGATGATTAATGGGATTAAGGATGGAAGTTATTTTTATTTTGACCATTCATATTATGTAAGACCATCAGACGATGAGGTTGTAATTTTACAGAGTGAATATGGAGTTGATTTTGTTGTTGCAATTAAGAAGGAAAATGTTATGGGTTTTCAGTTTCATCCTGAAAAGAGTCATAATAATGGTTTAAAACTTCTTGAAAATTTTAAAAATTTTAAGAGGTATATATGTTAATAATACCGGCAATAGATATAAAAGATAAAAAGTGTGTAAGACTTGTAAGGGGAAATCCGGAATTCCAGACTGTTTATTCAAATGAGCCTGTTTTTCAGGCAAAGTTCTGGGAAAGAGAAGGTGCAAAAAGGCTTCATGTGGTTGATCTTGATGGTGCTTTTGAAGGAAAGACCAAAAATCTCGATATAATTCAACGAATTATAGAAGAGGTTAAAATTGAAGTTCAGGTAGGAGGGGGTATAAGAGATAACAGGATTATAAGAGCCTTAAGAAACAGGGGAGTAACCAAAATAGTAATTGGAACTGCTGCTGTGGAAAACAAGAAATTTATAAAAAATCTCTGCAAAAATCATCCCGGTGATATTATTGTATCCATTGATGCGGCGGATGGTTTTGTTGTAAGGAATGGTTGGAGAGAAATTACAAATAAAAGGGCTGTTGATGTTGTCAAGGAACTTGAGGAATACGGTGTAGAGGAGATAATTTATACTGATATAATGAGGGATGGGACACTTGAGGGACCTAATTTTGATGCTATTGAAACAATGCTTACAGTTACTGATATTCCTATCATAGTTTCTGGTGGAGTTTCTTCTCTTAATGATTTGAAGAAGTTAAAAGAATATGAACCTATGGGACTCAAGGGTGTTATAATAGGTAAGGCTCTTTATGAAGGAAAATTTACTCTACCACAAGCTTTGATGTATGAATAATAGAAGAAAATCAAAGAAGATTTTTGTCGGGAGTGTAGCAGTTGGTGGAGATGCACCAATATCCATCCAGTCAATGACATCAACTCCTACAAAGGATATAGCAAGTACGGTTAAGGAAATTATAAGACTTCAGGATGCAGGGTGCGATATTGTCAGGGTGGGAGTTTTAGATCTTGAATCTGCCCGTGCTATTTCGGATATTAAAAAAGAAGTGAAAATTCCGATTGTGGCTGATATACATTTTGATTACAGACTTGCAATTGAGGCAGTTAAGGCTGGAGCTGATGGATTGAGGCTTAATCCAGGCAACATAAGAAATAAGGAAAATATAAGAAAAGTGGTTTTTGCCTGTAAGGAAAAAGGGATTCCAATAAGAGTTGGAGTTAATGCTGGTTCTATAGACAGAAAGAAATACCCTTATGTTACACCAGGTGCTTTAGTAGATTCGGCATGGGAACATATAAGGATACTTGAGGAAATGGATTTTACAGATATTAAAGTCTCATTAAAGGCTTCAGATGTAAATGTGATGATTGAAGCATACCGGATGTTTGCATCTCAGTGTGAATATCCACTACATCTTGGAGTTACTGAGGCAGGGACATATAAGGAATCAATGGTAAAAAGTTCCATTGGAATAGGTAGTTTGCTTTATGATGGTATAGGTGATACAATAAGGGTTTCAGTAACAGGTGATGTTGTAGAAGAGGTTGAGATTGCAAAGCTGATTCTAAGAAGCCTTGGTTTAAGAAAAGAGGGAATTGAAATAATCTCCTGTCCGACATGTGCGAGAAAAGAATTTGATGTGGAAAGTGTGGTGAAGGAACTGGAAGAGAAAACAAAAGGTTTCAAGAAGTATTTAAAAGTAGCTGTTATGGGGTGTGTTGTAAATGGACCGGGTGAGGCTAAAGAAGCCGATCTTGGAATTGTGGCGGGTAAGAATGAGGCTATTTTGTTTGAGAAAGGGAGGGTTATCAGGAAGGTTGATAAAGCTAAAATTATTGATTTACTGATAGATAAGATAAAGGAGAGAATGTAAATTTTATCTGATGTTAAAAAATTTTAAAAATAAGAGTGATAAAATCTTGAACTATTTTTATTTTGTTTTAAAATAAATATGTGTTAATTTTTTGTTAGAAATTTTTAAGATTTTTTTAGATTTTTGTTTAAAATTTTCTTTTTATTTTGAAAAAGCTGCAAGTTAAGGAGTAGCATTCTAAAAAATTTTCATTTCATTACTTTTGAAAGGGGTTTTCTTACTGAAAATAAGAAAATTAGGAGGATAAAATGGCTGTAGTAGAGTTCAGGAATGTGTCGAAGGTTTACGAAGGAGGTGTGGTGGCGGTTCAGGACTTTAACCTGACGGTAAATGACCAGGAATTTTGTGTACTTGTAGGACCATCAGGATGTGGTAAAACAACGACACTGAGAATGGTTGCAGGACTTGAGGATATTACCACAGGTGAGATTTTGATCGATGGAGTTGTGGTTAACAACAAACAACCCAAGGACAGGGACATAGCTATGGTGTTTCAGAACTATGCTCTCTATCCCCATATGACTGTTTACGATAATATGGCTTTTGGTTTGAAACTGAGAAACTACCCCAGAGAGGAAATAAGGAAGAGGGTGAATGAAGCAGCACAGATTCTGGGTTTGACAGAATACCTGAATAGAAAGCCAAAAGCGCTTTCTGGTGGTCAGAGACAGAGGGTTGCTATAGGAAGAGTTATCACGAGAAAACCGAAAGTATTTTTGTTTGATGAACCACTTTCGAACCTTGATGCAAAGCTCAGAGTACAGATGAGAGCAGAGCTTATTAAAATACATGCAAGGCTAAAGGTTACATCCATTTATGTTACTCATGACCAGACAGAAGCTATGACAATGGGTGATAAGATTGTGGTAATGAATAATAAATTCATACAGCAGGTTGGTAGCCCGATGGAGGTTTATAAAAGTCCTGCCAATAAATTTGTGGCTGGTTTTATCGGTAGCCCACCAATGAACTTTTTTAATGTAAAGATTGTTGAAAGTAATGGTGTGCTCTGGATTGACTTTAAGGATTTCCAGATGAGAGTGCCGGAGCAGTTTGTTGAAAAGGTCAGACCATATGCTGGTAGAGAGGTAACATTTGGTATCAGACCTGAAGATATCTATGATCCTTCTGTATACCTTGGTAAGATTGAGGATAATAAGGCAACAGCAAATGTGGAAATTGTAGAACACCTTGGAGCTGAAACTTTTATATACTTTGCAACACAGAATCATTCATTCATTGCCAAGTATGATCCACATATTGAGCTTCATATAGGTGATACTAATATTCCATTTGTGTTTGATATGAAGAATTCTCATATGTTCGATAATGAAACTGAACTGGCAATATATTAGAAGGTGGTTTTTATAATAAAGCCGTTCTGCCGTTCGGGTTGGGACGGCTTTTTTAGTTTTTATATTTAATTTTTAATCTAAGAAATTATGGAGGTTATAATGAAAATCAAATATTTTTTATTTCTATTATTTTTTATTTTTAGTGCTGTGATTTTTGGAGATGAAAAATTGCAACCTTTTGGTTCAAAAGAGGCAATAAGAGGTGGAGTAATTACAATTCATACTTCTGAATTTCCAAAGTCTTTTAATTATTATATTAACAATGCACTGGATGCTTCTATTGTTTTTAGCCTTGTATATGAAAGCCTTCTTGAAATGCATCCTGTTACGCTGGAGTTTATGCCTCTTCTTGCAAAAAGGTGGGAGATTTCAAAGGATAAAAGGGTCTTTACCTTTGAGATTGATGAAAGAGCAAAATGGGCTGATGGTAAGCCTGTTACTGCGTATGATGTACTTTTCACCTATGATACAATTATGAATCCATCAAATCTAACTTCAGTTCAAAGAATTTTTCTTTCCAGATTTGAAAGGCCAGTAGTTATTAATGAAAGAAAGATTCAATTTAAGGCAAAATCTATCCATTACAATAATTTTATAACACTTGCCGGCTTAAATATTCTTCCGAAGCACTTTTTTAAGGAGAAAAATTTTAACAGGGATTTCAACCTGAAATTGCCACCAGGTAGCGGCCCTTACAGGATGACGGATGTCAAGGAAGGCAGATATTATGTTCTGGAGAGAAGAAAGGATTACTGGGGGGATGTGCTTTTACACCATACTGGAATGTATAATTTTGATAAGATTAAGTTTAAAGTTATCAGGGATGACAATGTGGCTTTCGAAGCTTTTAAGAAGGGTGATTTTGATGTTTTTACAGGTATTTCGGCTAAAAGGTGGGTTACAGAAACAAACACTGAACATTTTAGAAATAACTGGATAATCAGGAAGAAAATTTATAATTATAAACCTGAAGGATTTTCCGGTATTGTTTTGAATACAAGGAGAACTCTTTTTAAGGATAAAAGGGTCAGAAAGGCTCTTTTTATGCTCCTTGACAGGGAGGAACTGATAAAAAAGATTATGTATAATGAATATTCTCCACTTTCTTCTTACTGGCCTTCGCTTTATAAGGGTGGCAAAGCTAATGAGCCGGTCAAGTATGATCCTGAGGGGGCAAAGAAACTTTTGCTTGAGGCTGGTTATGACAGGCTTGATTCTGAAGGATATCTGGTAAATAAGAAGGGGGAAAGGCTTGAGTTTAAAATTTACTACTCGTCTGAAGCCCTTGAAAGGCAACTTACATATTATGTGGAAAGCTGTAAAAAAGCAGGGGTAAAGGTTAATCTTGAACTACTTTCCTGGGCAACTTTACTGAAGAAACTCGAAAATTATGATTTTGATGCCCTCACAATTGGATGGTCGGCAACTCTTTTTGATGACCCTGAACAACTCTGGCATTCAAAGCATGTCAATGAGCCAGGTGGAAACAATCTTCCCGGTTATTCAAATGCGGAAGTTGACAGACTTATTGATTCTCTACCACCTGTCTTTGATTTGAATGAGAGAATAAAAATTATTAAGAAAATAGATAAGATTATTTATGATGATGTTCCTTATATTTTATTCTGGGGAGCAAATTATCAAAGGATTTTCTATAAGCCCATTTTTGGGATGCCGAAGACTTATCTTTCAAAATATGGTAATATCTATGAGTTTCTGGTTTACTGGTGGATAGATCCGGAAAAACTTGAAAAATATAAAAAGGCAATCAGGGAGAAAAAGCCACTTCCACCCGAGGAGGTTGAAGTTTATTATGATGTTCTGGAAAAGAAATAATTTTTGGAGGTGAAAATGCTGTTTAAAAAATCAATAACTACATCAAAAAGAAATGAATTTATTGACATAACTGGTGAAATACAAAAGTGTGTGGCAGAATCAAAAGTTCAAAATGGCATTTGTGTAGTTTTTGTCCCTCATACTACAGCGGCAGTAACAATAAATGAAAATGCTGATCCAGATGTTAAAAGGGATATAATTTCCTATCTTGAGAAACTCATTCCCCAGGGTTATAATTTCCATCATTCAGAAGGTAACTCTGATTCTCATATAAAATCAAGTATTATTTCACCATCGATTACACTGATAATCTCTAATGGAAGCCTTTTATTTGGAACATGGCAGGGTGTTTATTTCTGTGAATTTGATGGTCCAAGGCATAGAACTTATTATGTGAAATGCATTTCCGATTAAACTTATGAGTATAATGTTTTTAATTTCAGGGGTATTACTTTCTCTGTTGGTTTACAGAAGGCTAAAAAACATTTTTATTTCCTTCTATTTTCTTTTTGTTTTTCTTTTCTTCTATTTTGTTTTTTTTCATCCGGAAATTAACCTTTCTTTTAATGTTAAAAGAAGAATTCCACTGATACTCCTTGTAGATGTAAGCAGGAGTATGAAAAGATACAATCTTAATTTGCTTCCCTGGATAAAATCGAGTGATGAAGTTTTTTATTTTTCTGATAGAGTGGCAAAGAGTACCAATTTTTTGAACAGGGAATTCAGTGCTATTTTTGATAGTGTAAACTGGATCAAGAAATTCAGGAATAATTCACAGATAATTCTTATTTCAGATTTACAGGATAATAGTTCTGTTACAGAACTTGTTAATGCTCAGGATGTGGTTGTGGTATTTCTGGATAGTTTTGTAGAAAGTAAAAGAACGAATTTTTTCATTTACGATCTTTTGATTAATGACTTTGTTGTATCTGGCGAATTAGAAAAAATTATACTTACAGTATATTCAGATGAAAAGAGGAAGGAAAGGTTTAAGGTTTATGTTGATGGCAAAGAAATTTTTTATAAGGATTTGAACCTTGTTGAGGGATTACAGAAGGTGGAAATTGATATTACTTTTGGTTTTGATGGATTTAAGAGGGTGGAGTTTGTTTTTGGAAGCCAGAGGATAAAGAGGATTTTATATGGGGCATCGCAGAAGTATAAAGTCTTTTTGGGTGCTGGATTCCCATGTGAAGACCTTGCATTTTTAAGAAGGCTTTTTGATAAACTGAAATGGATAAAACTTGATTTTAAGGTAAAGCTTGACCATAATGAGAGGCTTAAAATTCCTGATAATGATTACGACGCTTATGTTTTTGTTAATCTTTTACCTGAGGATGTGTTAAATGCTGAAAAGTATTTTATTTTATCAAACTCTCTTTATTATTTTACTTTTATTGATAAAAGGGTTTTAAATTTATTTTCGAACTTGACGAATTACTATTCTATGGAATACAGGAAGATAGAAAATGACCTTTCTGTTTTAAAAATTGTTTCAGGAAATACATATATCGTTTACGGTAAAGAAATCTGGAACTGGAAATTAAAGGAAGCTTTGCTTGAACTTAAAGAAAACAAATTTGAAAATTTCTGGCTGTCAATTTTAGCCGGAGTTTTGAAAGAAAGGGGTAGTACTTTTCCACTTGAGAGGTTGAATTTTGTAAAAGGGGAAAGTACTTTTGTAGATACTTCTGAGGTTGGCGAATTTTTTTATAGAAATATTCCTTATACAGTTGGTGAGAATTTGAAAGAAAGTTTTCAATTACCAGTTTCGCTTGTAAAAACAAACGGGTTAATGCTTTTTTCAATGAACAGAATAAGTAATGTAAATGAGTTTGTAAACTTTGTAAAAAGAAAGGAAAGAGTTGTAGAGAATGTGAGTTTTAAGGTAAACTTGAGTTCGAATATAAATTATTTTTTTCTTATGTTTATTTTAATTTCTTTATACTGGATATTGCTGGAGAAAAAAAAGTTTGCTTCTTAGAGATGTATTGATTTTCTTCTACTTATCATATCCAGCCAGACGGCAAGCAGAAGTATTAGACCTTTGATAATGTATTGAAAGGTTATATCAAGATTGAGAAGGCTCATCCCATTGTCGACACTTGCCATAACCAGTGCACCAATTACTGCTCCAGGTATTGTTCCTTCTCCACCCAAAAAACTTGCACCACCTATTGCTGCAGAAGCAATGGCATCAAGTTCAAAATTTACACCTGCAGAAGTTGTTGCAGCGTTTAGTCTTGATGTATAAACTATTCCAGCAACAGCGGTTATTATTCCCATAACAACGAAAAGATATAAAACCTTGCTTTTTACATTTATTCCAGCAAGTCTTGCTGCTTCAATGTCACTTCCTATTGCGTATAGATGTCTTCCGAAAGTTGTATTTTTTGTTATAAAATCGAAAATGCATGTAAGAATAATGACAAGTATCACACAATATGGAGCACCCATATAAAATATCATTATAGAGGCAATAATTAATATTCCTGTAGAAATTAAAATATTTTTTATAATGTTTATTCTGAGGGGAAGAACATCAAAGCCATACCTGATTTTTTCCTTTCTTTTTGAAAAGTCAAAAATCCAGAAGAGTAAAATTAAGCTCAGGACAAGATAAAGAGTAGTATCATGAAATGGCAAACTTTTGTTAATTCTTGGAAGATAACCCTGCCCTATTTTTCTGAAAATGTTTGCTGTTTGTGATGAAGCCATTTCAAGTCCAAGTGTTTGTCCACCTGTTATGCCAATTATTGCTCCTCTAAAAATGATCATACTTGAGAGAGTAACTATTATGGACGATATTTTCTTATATCCTATCCAGTATCCCTGCCATAATCCAATTAATCCACCTATAAAAACTGTAGCAAAAAGCACAGAACTTATTCCCAGTCCAAATCTTATCATAAGCACTGAGGCAACAGCACCACAAAAACCAAGGACAGAACCGCAGGAAAGATCTAAATGACCTGAAACTACAACAAGTGTCATGCCAATGGAAAGTATGGCAACAGTTGTACTCTGTATAAAAAGATTTGAAAGATTCCTTGGAGTCAAAAAGACAAAATTTGTAAGCACACTGAAAACCAGCCAGATTAATAGCAGAGCGATTATCATAGCATACTGTCTGGTATTTATTTTTAGAAACTTATAAACCATCCCAACATAACTTTTATTATTTTTTTTCATATTTTTTTTCCTAAAAATAAATTACTTATAAATCTCTTCTTTCCTTAAATATCCACTTTTTAGCAAAACTTCATCCAGGTTGTTTCTGTCAACAGCAACTGGTGTAAGTAAGATTGAAGGTACTTCTTTGTAATTATTATACACAGTTGAATTTATTTCACTTATTTTTTCACCTTTTACCATCTTTAATGCAACCTCCAGGGCTTTTTTACCAAGAAGTCTTGTGTCTTTGAAAACAGTCATGGTCTGTTCACCTTTTATGATTCTTATGGCTGCTGCAACTTCAGCATCCTGACCTGTAATTGGAACTTTACCAGCAAGTCCCTGTGAAGCAAGTGCCTGAATACATCCTCCTGCAGTGCCGTCATTTGGTGCAAGAACTGCATCAATCTTATTGTTGTTTGCTGTTAATGCCTGTTCCATCAATCTCTGAGCCTCTGATGGCAGCCAGTCTTTTATCCACTGTTCCATTACAATTTTTATTTCTCCTTTGTCAGCAAGCGGTTTTATATATTTCATTGCTCCCTGTTTAAAGAGTTTTGAGTTGTTATCTGTAGGTGCTCCTGCAAGAATTACATAGTTTCCTTTAGGAACAAGCCTGGTAATGTAATATCCCTGCAATTCCCCCACCTTAATATTATCGAAGGAAATATAGATATCAACATCACAATCCAGGACTAGTCTGTCATAAGAGATTACTTTGATTCCTGCTTCATGGGCCTTTTTGACTATTACTGATGCACTGTTTGCATCGTGAGGAGCAAGAATTAGAACTTTTATCCCCTGGGCAATTAAATTTTCACATTGGGCAATCTGTTTGTGGGCATCATTGTCAGAAATGTGAACGCGTAGATCAATACCAAGTCTTTTTGCCTCATGTTCCATTACTATTTTATCTTTGACCCATCTTTCTTCTCTCTGTGTTGGCAAAGATAAACCCACAATTATTTTTCCTTTATCAGGAACACTGCAGTTCTGTGTAAATAAAAAAAGGATTGCAAAACTTAAGAATGTCTCCAGTAAGAAATTTCTATATTTCATTGTTTTTATTTGTTTTTTTCTCCTTTATTAAATTAGCAAGTTCAAGCCTATTATTTACATTTGTTTTCTGATAGATGCTGTAAATATGTGTTTTTACAGTGTTTAAAGATATAAAAAGTTTATCGGATATCTCACGATTATTAAAGCCTTTTAGAAGCAAAGAAATGATTTCTTTTTCTCTTTCAGTAATGCCAAAACTTCTCCAGAAATTATCGTCAGATTCTATAGTTACAAAATCTCTACCGGTCATCTTTCTTACAATGATGTCTTCATCTGCATTTTGCATATCTTCACTAATGACAATTTTTCCACCTCTTAGAACACTTACTCTATCGGCTATGTCGAAAACTTCGTTTGTTCTATGAGAAATAAATAAAACTGTAAGCCCCTTTTTAAGTTTTAACTGCCTTATTATCTGAAGGAAACTTTCTCCTTCATTCTCAGATAGTTCTGAAGTAACATCATCAAAAACGACAAGTAAGGGATTTTTTGCAAGTGCTCTTGCTACCTTTACAATCTGTTTTTCCCAGTTGGTAAGTTCGCTTACAATATTTCCCGGGAAAATATTAAATCCCAGTTCTTTAAATAAACTCCGTGCCCTTTCGAAAGCCTTTCTCCAGTTAATTACTCCCATGAACTCAAATTCACTTGCAAGAAATATATTTTCGCATACACTGAATTGGGGAATCAACTTGAAATTCTGATAAACTACACCTATCCCAGCTGCTTCACTGTCCTTCTGGGAAGAAAATTTTACAGGATTGCCATTAAAAAAGATTTCTCCTGAATATGATTGATAAGGATAAACACCACCAATAATTTTTACAAATGTAGACTTACCAGAATCTTTTTCACCTAAAAGGCAGTGAATTTCTCCTTTTTTTATTGCAAGGTTAAAGTTATCAAGGATTTTTCTATTCTGAAATGAAAAAGAAATATTTTTAGCTTCCAGTAAATATGGAGCTTTCATAAAAAACTCTATTCAACCATTTTCCTCTGGATTCTTGCTGCCTGTTCGGGATCCATAAGGGAAAGAAGATAGGGAACTATAGATTGTCTTCCGGCTTTTTTTGCTCTTTCCTCCATTTTTCTGAACAAATCTATCAGAAGAAGATCATCCTGCTTTTCAAGCATTTTAACTGCAGCTTTTGGTTCAGTGTTTTCAATCTGAATGGCAAGTTCTTCTATTTTCTTCTCATAACTTTCTTTTTCTGCCTTTGCTCTTTCAAACTCTGAAATCATGTTTTTTACATTCTCTTTTTCTATGGCCACATTCTGTTTTTCAATCTGCAAATTACGCATCTCTTCTTCAATTTTCTTTTTTTCCTCCTGTAAACCTCTTATTTTTTCTTCTAACAATTGCCATTTTTTTTCAAGCTCTAACTTTTCCAGTAAATATGGGTCCTCCACTCTCGGAGTATATTCCTCTTTAAGTAATGGGATCTGGGTAAATATCTGCTTGTAATCAAATACTTCAAGGTAATCCAGAATATAAAGAGAAATAAATATAACTCCGATGTTAATCAAAAGCAAAAATAATATCCTTTTATTTCTACTCATTTTCCCCTGTAATTATTTAAAATTCTTGTATGAATTATACATCTTGATTATATTTTCCACATAATTTTTGGTTTCCTCATAATCAGGAATACCTTCATATTTTTCCACAGCTGTCGGACCTGCATTGTAAGCTGCAAGAGCAAGATTAAGGTCATTATTATATCTTTCAAGTAACATTTTTAGATATCTTGCCCCACCAAAAATATTTTCCCTTACATCAAAGGGATTTCTAATTCCTAAAAGCTCTATAGTTTTTGGCATAAGTTGCATTAATCCGAGGGCACCCTTGGGTGAAACAGCATATTTGTTGAATCCTGATTCCTGTTGAATAACAGCCTTTATAAGTAAAGGATCAAGCTCAAATTTTTCAGCAGCCTGTTTGATTACATCATCTATGTTTTCATTACCTGTGTATTCAGATTTTATGGTATTGTATAAAGACTCAAGCATATTTTTGTTTTCTGATTTGTCACCCAGAATTAGATTTAACCTTTTCTTCGATGCTTCTTCAGATAAGAGCCCCGGTAATGTGCCATTTTCCAAAAGTACTTCTTTTAAGATTTCACTGAATTTTTTACCAGAAATTTCAGATGAATTTCTTTCTTCTTTATTTTCAATTGCATTAATTTTTGAAATGCTTCTATAACCACCTAAAGCCTGAATTTCTGATATTCTTTCATTTATTTCTTTGATTCTGGAAAGAACCCCGGATATCCCTTCAATCATAATTCCCCTCACCCTTTCTTTTCTCTATTTTACTTTTCGGAAGTTGAATGCATTTCTTTATTTTTGAGGTAAACATCCTTTGCAACATCATCAAGGATTTTCTGTTCTTCCTTTGCACTTTCCTCAAGGTATTGCTGATACTGTTTTTCTTTTAAAACTTCTACAACTCTTTTCTGTTTTTTAAGTTCCAAATATATTTGTAATTCTTTATCCATTTTGTTTTTTTTGTCTTCTATAATGGGTTTTAAACTCTCAATAGCTACAAAAGCTTTGTTTGATAAAAATCCAAGAAGTCTTAAATTTTCAGAACTAATTTTGTTTCTGTCAGAAAAAATTGATTTTTTGAAATCTTTCAGATTGTTTTTGATTTTTCCTATCTTTGAAAGTTCAAATTGATATTCACCACTGGCTTTTGCAAGTTTGATCTTCTGTAAGTCTTCTTTCTTTTGCCTTATCTCAAGAAGTTTTTGCAACTTAAAATCAAATCTTTTCATATCTACCTTTCAAAATATCGTCAGAATTTTAAATACAATAAACTTTTATATTCCGTTGTAATTTTTTCATTTATTATATCCTAACAAAAATTATAAATAAAATCAATTTTATGCTATAATTTTATAAGAGGTAAATTATGGGTTTTAGTTGTGGAATAGTTGGTTTACCAAATGTAGGGAAATCGACGCTTTTTAATGCACTTACAAAACTTCATGTGCCGAGTTCAAATTATCCTTTTTGCACAATAGATCCAAATGTAGGGATAGTTAATGTTCCTGATGAAAGATTATACGAGCTTGCAAAGATATCAAACTCGAAAACCATTAAACCTACAACTGTGGAATTTGTCGATATAGCCGGGCTTGTAAAGGGTGCAAGTAAGGGTGAAGGACTTGGAAATCAATTTCTTGCGAATATCAGAAATGTTGATGCAATTGTAGAGGTAGTAAGGCTTTTTGAGGATAAAAATGTAATACACATTGGAGAAGTAGATCCTGTGAGAGATGTTGAAATAATTAACTATGAACTTATTCTTAAAGATATTGAAACTCTGGATAATATAATTTCAAAAAAACTAAAAAGTGCAAGGGTTAAATCTCAAGAACTTGACACTGAAATTGAGTTACTTAAAAAGGTTGAAAGTGAATTAAATGCAGGAATTTTGATGAAAAATATTGTGCTTACAGAGGAAGAAAAAAACTATCTGAAACAGTATCAATTCTTAACTCTGAAAGAAATGTTGATAGTGGCAAATGTTGGAGAAGATGATATTAAAAACTATCAGACAAACCCGAATTACATTTCTCTGGCAAAAAAAGCAAGTGAAATTAATTGTGATGTGCTTGTGCTTTCAGCAAAGATTGAACAGGAAATTTCAGAGTTAGAACCACAGGAAGCGAAAGAATACTTAAAAGAACTTGGTCTGGAAAAAAGTGGCCTTGAAAGGCTTATAATTGAAGGTTATAAGATTCTTGGGCTGATTACATTTTTTACCACAGGAGAAAAAGAAACAAGGGCCTGGACACTCAAAAAGGGTTCGAAGGTAATTGATGCTGCAGCAGAAATTCATACAGATATGGCAAAAGGATTTATAAGAGCAGAGGTTGTTAGTTGCGAAGAATTCATAAAAGAAAAAGGCTGGAACGCCTTGAGGGAAAAAGGCCTTGTAAGAATCGAAGGAAGAGATTACGAGGTCAAGGATGGAGATATACTTATCATAAGATTCAATGTATAAGAATTTTGTTAATCTGTTAGTTTAACTTGCTTAATTTTTAGTTCCAACACCTTTTGCATAATCAGTATATGCTTTATTGTTCTTACGATTTTCTGGTCTTTGTAAAGATTTCTGATAAATAACTTTTCAGCAGTTTACTTTTTCAATTTTTTGAAATCCAGTTTAATTTTAAGCTTTTTTCACTGATTGAACAAAAGATAATTTGATGGAAAAGTGTACTTTTTAATGAAAGAGGTATTGCATTTTTTGTGATATGGTTTTAAAATAATTTTGTTTTATAGAGGGTAGGGGGCTTTATAAAATTTACGGTTGAGGAGGAGAGGATGAAAATTTTGATTGTTGGAGGGTCAAGAGGAATAGGTTTGAATCTTGCAAAATTGGCCTTAGAAAAAGGTTATTCTGTTACTGTAATGTCAAGAAATGCCAGTAACTTAAAGCTGCAACATCCTAATCTTACAAAGATTGAAGGAGATGCTACAATGTTAGAGGATGTTGAGAAGTGTGTCGATGGAGTTGATGTAGTTGTAAGTACAATAGGAACAAGAAAAAACAAGAAAAATTTAACTCTTTTCTCAACTTCTACAAGGAATATTCTTGCTGCTATCAATGGAAGCAACAGACTTTTTATAGCTGTTACGGGTATTGGTTTGAAAGATACTTCGGGAAAAATAGGTTTCTTTTATGAGAAAATAAAATTACCACTCTTTCTATCGAATATTTACAGGGATAAAAATACTCAAGAGGAAATGATAAAGTACTGTAATACTGACTGGATAATTGTCAGGCCTGCTTTTCTTTTTGATGGCCCACTTACAGGCAATTACAAGGTGGTAACCGATATGAATAACTTAAAGTGTAAGCGGATTTCAAGAATGGATGTTGCACATTTTATTTTGAATCAGATTGAAAAACCAGTTTATCTAAAGAAGGCTGTTGTGTTGACTTATTAGTTAAAAATTATATTTGAATTTTAACTTTTGAGGAAAATATCCAGATTTTGATTTCTTTAATGAAAGTATGTTAGAAAACGCCTCACGAAATTTTTTATTAAAGTTTCATAAGAAAATGCAATCCTTATCTATAAGGCTTTAGATGTTTACGAAAAAATATTTTTTACTTCCTCAGTGCTTATAATGGCATGGTGCCCTTTAAGATGTTCTGCACTTTAGGGAAATAAATGCGATAGACAAATTAACAAAGGAGAATGTCAGAGATTTTTCCATTCTATTAATTAAACTGCTAAAATTGGAAAAAAAATAAAGTTAATGCTATAATTATAACTGAGGAAAAATTAACTTTTAAAAAAATATTAGGGGGATATATGGCTATATCTAAAAAAACTGTAAGAGATGTGGATTTAAAAGGAAAAAGAGTTATTATGCGTGTGGATTTTAATGTACCGATGAAGGATGGTGTTGTTCAGGATGATACACGTATAAGAGCTGCTTTACCTACAATAAATTATATACTCGAACAGGGAGTAAGAAGTCTTGTTTTAATGTCACATCTTGGGGATCCAAAAAAAGATATGGAAAAGGCAAAGGAAAAAGCCCTGAAGGAAGGAAAACCATTTGATGAAAAGAAATATATCGAAGGGAAGCATATGATGCTTCCTGTAGCTAAACATCTTGAAAAACTTCTTGGAAAACCAGTTCAATTTGCTCCTGATTGTCTTGGTCCTGAAACAAAAAAGATGGTGGATAACATGCCAGAAGGTGGAATTCTTATGCTTGAAAATACTCGTTTTCACAAAGAAGAAACTTCAAAGGACCCTGCTGAAAGGGAAAAGATGGCAAAAGAACTTGCTACCTATGGAGATATTTTTGTAAATGATGCTTTTGGTACTGCACATAGAGCCCATGCTTCTACTGAAACAATTGCTCATTTTCTTCCGGCGGTTGCTGGATTTTTAATGGAAAAAGAACTTGAATATCTTGAGGAAAAGGTAATAAAAAATCCTGCCAGGCCTTTCATAGCTATTATTGGTGGGGCCAAGGTTTCTTCAAAAATTGGGGTTCTTGAAAGCCTTTTGAATAAAGTTGACAAGATGATTGTTGGTGGTGGAATGGCTTACACCTTTTTAAAGGCAAAAGGGCTTCCTGTTGGGAATTCGCTTGTTGAGGATGATATGATTCCAAAGGCTCAGGAAATTCTTCAAAAATCTTATGAGAAGCGCGTTTATATATACTTACCCATAGACCATATTGTGACAAAGGAATTCTCCCCGGATGCTGAAAGTATGCATGTTGCAAGAGGAAATATTGATGAAGGCTGGATGGGAATGGATATAGGTCCTCTTACAATACAAAAGTTTCAGGGGGCTTTAAAAGGTGCAAAAACTGTTTTCTGGAATGGACCACTTGGGGTTTTTGAATTTCCGAAGTTTGCCACCGGGACAATAGAAATTGCAAAGACTCTTGCAGCACTTCCAGATTGTATTACTGTAATAGGTGGAGGTGATTCTGTTGCAGCTGTTAATAAAGCAGGTGTTGCCGATAAGATGAGCCATATTTCAACAGGTGGTGGTGCTTCTCTTGAACTGGTAGAAGGTAAAGTTTTACCAGGTGTGGCAGCTTTGATGGATAAATAATCGAGTATGTACAATAAACATATACAGGAGTGTTAAATGTCAAGAAGACCTTTTATGGCTGGAAACTGGAAGATGTATAAAACTATACAAGAAGGGCTTGATTTTGCAAGACAGTTTAAAGAAACGGTTTCGGATGTAAAGGATAGAGATATTCTTTTGTGTGTCCCTTTTACTCTTATAAGCCCGCTTTGTAATTCACTGGAAGGGACAAACATAATGGTAGGTGCTCAAAATATGTATTTTGAGAAAGAGGGGGCTTTTACAGGGGAGATTTCTCCTGTTCAGTTAATTGATGCTGGAGCAAAGTTTGTGATTATTGGGCACTCAGAGAGGAGACATATCTTTGGTGAAAAAGATGAGCTTATAAACAAAAAGGTTAAAGCAGCGTTGTCCTATGGGCTTACACCGATTCTCTGTGTGGGGGAATTACTCGAAGAAAGAGAAGCTGGCAAAACAATGGATGTGAATAAAAAGCAGATAGTTGAAGGGTTTAAAGGTTTAAGTGAGGAAGAAGCTTCAAAGGTTATAATTGCTTATGAGCCTGTATGGGCAATAGGCACAGGAAAGACTGCTACACCTGAGGATGCTGATGAAGTTCATTCATTTATAAGGAAAGTACTTGAGGAGCTTTACTCAAAGAATCTGGCTGAAAGTATTAGAATCCTTTATGGCGGTTCTGTAAAGCCTGAAAACGTTGATGGACTTATGGCAAAAGAAAATATTGATGGAGTGCTTGTTGGAGGCGCAAGCCTGAAAGTTGATTCCTTTACAAGGATTGTGAAGTTTATACAACAGTAAATATTGCTTTCACTTTGAGAAAATGGAGAATAACATAACGGAAATTTGATTTGAGCCATAAAGGAATCTGGTTAAAAAATCGATTTTTAAGTTTGCATTTTGATTTTGTTTCAACTATGAGCTTCTATGATAATGAGTTTTTTTCCACTATGTGGAAGTACTATTTTTTAGATTTTTTGCAAACTCCAGGAAAGCTAAATAACAGAAGTCTAACTTGGCCTAAGGTTATTGATTTGTGTTTTCATCGAGCATTAGAGGCGAGGTATATTCATAAATAATGATTGAATGGTTTTATAAAACAGCTGGCATAAGCAAAGCTGAGATTGATTGCCCGGGAATTCGATAATAACATCTTTTACTTCATGGTATTAAGATGTTTTTTAAAATGTTTTAGATGGAGGGTTAAGTATGTTTTCAAGAAGATACATGTGTTTTTTGGTGTTTTTTTTAGTTTTTACTTCCTGCATGGGAAAGGGAAATGTCTTGCCTGAAAAGGAGCTGGCAACTTTGCCCGCAGTAAAAATTATGGAGATTGCTGCTGAAGAGTATCAGGCTAATGAGTTTGATAGGGCAATATATTACTATGAGTATGTAAGGAAAAATCTTACGAATGATTACGAAAACCTTGCCTGGGCAACTTATGAAATAGGTTTTATAAAATATCAGCAGGGTAAGTACAAAGAAGCTTTAAGCTATTTCGATGAGGTTATTACAATAAACTCTCCTAACAATGCTCCTTTAATACTTGCTGCGCAGATGAAAGAAAGGATTCAGAAGAAAATTTCAAAGAAGTAGGATTTTTAACATTGGCGAAGCGAAGACTTTCTTTTTTTGTAGGGATAATTTATATACTCGAATTTATTGTTGTGGTGCCACTGACAGTTTTTTTAAGTCTTCTGCCACTTTCTTTACTGAGGATTATTGCAAAAAAGATAGCCTTTTTAATTTATTTGCTCGATAAAAAGAATAAAAAAATAGCCGAGTATAATTTTAGAATTGTTTTTAAAGATAAACCTTTGACTGAAACAGAAAAAAAAAAGTTATTGAAAAAGTTATATGAGAATCTTACTATTTACGCTGTGGAGTATTTGAAGTTATGGATTATAAACAAAAAGAATTATCATAAGTTTGTAGAGTTTGAAAATTATGAATATGTGGATGAGGCACTTTCTTTAGGAAAAGGATTGATAGTTGTAACAGCTCACATAGGAAACTGGGAGTATCTTGGAAGTGTCCCTGCGAAGTTAGGCAAAAATCTTGCTGTGATAATAAACCGGCAGTTTAATCCATACACAGACTGGTGGTTGAGGGTAATAAGGGAAAAATGTGGAAAAATCAAATGTTTTTACAATGAAGTAGGGGACCTGAGTAAAATAGTAAGACATTTGAGAAATGGTGGAATTATAGGGACGCTTGCGGACCAGACTTATTATTTTCAGCCAATTTTTGTTCCATTCTTTGGAATGCCATCAGCCACAGCAGATGGACCTGCAAAACTCCACATAAGATATAAAGCCCCGCTTATGATGGCATTTGCCATAAGACAGAAAAATGGCAAATACTTACTTAAATTTTCTAAGTATGTTTTTTTTGAAACTTCCAAAGATATTGATAAAGACTGTGAAAGAATAATGAGCTGGATTAACAGTGAATATGAAAAAATAATATTGGAATATCCAGAGCAGTGGTTTTCGTTTTTTCACCACAGATGGGAAAGGACAAAACCAGAACACTTTTCCGATATTGAAGACTCTCCTTATTAAAAAAAATTTATAAAAAAATTCACTTTCTCTTGATTTTTCCCGTAAATAATATATAATTATAAACCAAGTGTTTTTTGATTGTTGTTTATAGTTGATTTAAAGAGATAGTAAAATTTAAAAATCTTTGATAGTTGGTTTAGAAAGGTGAAGTTGGTGTCTATTGATGTAATGAAAAATTAGGTTTCTGGCAAAAACGGGTATATTTAACTTTTTTATTCTTGGAATGCGCTTTTATGAAAATTTTGTAAAATCAACGGGCGATTCAGTGAAAACTGAATTTTTATGGTTTTTATAGTAATGTTATTTTAGAATGTACTTGTGTGATAGAGAGTGGAGTTTTATTTTGCTTTGCGGGGTACCATAGGGTGAGATTTTTTCACTGACTTATGCTGTATTGAGAGGATGGTTAGAAAGTTCTGAAAATTGGTATTTTTTTAGAGAAGTTTGAAAACGGGGGAGCTTTAAGATGTCTCCGAAGTATTTCGATTTAAAAACACAGATAGAGGAAGTGATCCAAGAAATTATGAAGTATAAGTGGCTTGAGAGTGAAAAGGCAGGTAGAGATATTGGTATGAAAGAAGCCACTATTCGCTGGATTACTGAGCATTATGACAAGTGGTTTAATGCAACAAAAGAGAAATTTATGAAGGAAATTTAAGTTATTCCTTTCTTGATCAGAGCATTTCAAAGCTAAAAATTAATATTTTTATTTCTATTCTTTAGTTAAACTGAAGGAGTTTGTTAGTAAATGAAAAGGTTTTTCTTTTTTTTATTGACTTCTTTATTGGTTATTTTAATAATTTCAACCTTTCTATTTTTTTACATATTAAATAATATTGATGCTTACAAAATTCTAAATAAAGTTACAAAGGAATTTGAAAAAGCTTATGCCATAAGACTTGAATTCAAAGAGGTTGCTTTCGATATCAGGAAGGGTTTGAAACTAAAAGGTGTTGTGCTTAAAGATGTAAGTAACAAAAATGAAGTTCTTTTCAAATCTGAAGAGGTTTTCCTTTCCTATGACCTTCAATTTTTATTAAAAGAAAAAACTTTAAAAATTACATCCGTTGGCTTTTTGAGAGGTGAATCAGGATGGAATCAGATAAACAGGATATTCAAAAGATTTAACTTGAACCAGCCTAAGTTGGAGATTGTAAAGACCGAGGTGGATCAAATATATTTTGATAAGATGTTATTTGATTATGATGGTAGAAAATATAACATAAGGGGTAGTATTGCCTTTCCAGAAAATCTTCCTTTGTTTTTTGATATTAATGCTCTCTATAAGGATAGTGAGCTATTCTTTAGAGGCACAATGAATAAAGCTAATGTGAAAGTAAAGAATCTAAATGTAGAAGATTTTTTTGGTATTAATTTTCCAGTGGTTGTAGAAAAAGCGGATTTTAAAGTGGAAGGCACTGATGGAAAGTATAAACTTTCTTTTCAGAATTTTAATGGAATTTTTAAGGGGGTAAATTTTTTTGCAAGTAAGCCTTTCTTTGCCTCTTACGAGGCAAGGAATAATTCTATTGTGGTTGAAAAGATGACTTTGTCTTCTGTTGACAGTTTTCTTTCTGTTAAAAGCCTGTTATACAGGGTGAAAGATAATAAACTTGTCCTTGATGTGGAAAAAAGTGTTATCAGGCTTGATAATTTTCTAAGTAATATTACGGGTAAGATTGATGGTAAATTTTCTTTAGAGTTATCAGGCAAAGATGTAAAATTAAATGCAGATACAGTATTTAAGGAAGTTTCATATCTCTATTTCAAAAATTTAGATGGAGAAATTAAGATTGATAATAATGAATTAAAACTGATGGGGAAAGGGAGAGTTTTTGAAAGTCCAATGGATTTTGCTGTTAATTCTTCTGACCTTTTTAGCCAGATTTACAATCTAAAGGTAAATCTTTCGGAATTGTGGATTACAAATCTTTTTAAGTTTAATACTTCATCATCTTCTGGAAGGGACACATTTTTTAAAAAGATCCAGTACTCCTTTTTTGTTGAAAATGCTTACTACGATAAGTTTAAGTTCAGGAATGTTAACATTTCTGGTGAGGTTTTGTCTGATAAAATTAATATTTCGGATGCTTCTGGTGAGATTTTTGGTGGAAAATTCAACTTAAATGGAAAGATGGAAGATGAGATTTTGAGCCTTGTGTTTTCTTACCAGAAGGGAAGGCTTATTGAATTTTCAAAGTTATTTTTTACAGATGATAAGAAAATTTATGGTAATCTATATCTTGATGGAAATGTTTCTTTGAAAAATTTTGATCTTTCAACTCTTGAAGGACTTTTTAAGGGAAAAATAGAGTATGGCGAATTTCAAAATGTGTTAATGTTAGGCAAGTTAAGAGAATTTTTGTTTGATATACCATTAGACCACATATACTTTGACAGAATTCTTTTTGATATTTCAGTAAAGGATTCAAAAGTTGAAGTTAATAAACTTTCGCTTGATAGTAAAAATATTCTTTCGGAATTTGATGGCAATTATAACATAAAGGATAACTCCCTTTCCTTCGATATCTTTTTAAGTTTTGCAAAGTCATATTTAAATGAGCTGCCCAATGTTGCTAACATATTTTTACTGGGAAAAGAAAGAGGGGACAGAATAGAATTTAAACTCTTTATGAGAGGGAATGTGAATAAATTAGAATTCGGTTTTATTCAGTAGTCAAAATTTTTATAGTATTCATCATATTCTGGAACTAAGAATTTTAACTCAAAATCATAGAGTTTTTTTGTGGTAAAAATTTTTTCCTTAACTTCATCCCAATATTTGCAATACGATTCTTTGCTTTCAAAAATTTTTATTACATCGGGTTTTTCGTTCAGAATTTCCCTTATTTCCTCAAAGTTGCCCATCTTCGGGTGATAGGCTTCAATATATATTTTTTTTACTCTGCCAGAGATTGATTCTAAAAGCCTTTCAATATCTGTAATGTAAGGAAAGAAAGGACCAATGTATGCTATAACTTTTATGCCAGCACTATAAAGCTTTTGAATTGCTTTTATTCTTTCACTTTGCGGGGCACTTCTTTTTTCAAAGAAAGTCCTTACAGTTTCTGAATTTACAGTGAAATAGATTGTATTTTCTTTATGGTATGAAATAATGTCAATATATTTTGCCACAACAGGCTGGCGGGTGAGCATAACAAAAGGAATATTTTTTGCTTTTAGCATTTTTATTGCGCTTATTGTTAAAGAAAGTTCTTCTAAGGGTGGAAAAGGTTCTGTTGTGGAACCGATCAGGACTCTATTTATATCATTTTTTTCATTTAATTCCTTCTCAAGCAGAGAGATAAAATTTTTCTTGACAATGATGTATTCCCCCCATTCTTTATTGATTTTCTTTATACCTTTGTTTGATCTCACATAGCAGTACCTACAACCAATTGCACAGCCTTTGTATGGATTTAATACATAGTTGCCGAGTTCGATGTTTGTTTTGCATAAAGCTTTATCTACATTCTGATATAGAATTTCCATAATTTCTCCATAAATATGTGAAATTGCCTAACGTGCAATGTAGATAAACTTAAAATGAATGTTTATAGGGGAGTATTTCTTGAGTCCTTCGGGTAGTTTTCCAAAATTTCTTGAGTAAATTATAGCATTAAGGCATGATTTATCAAGAATACTATAGCCGTAACTTTTTACAACCTGAGGATTTATAACATCCCCATTTTCTGATATTTGAAATTTTACAATAACATCCCCGCTTTTTATAATTCCCTGGTAATACTGGAATACTGGAAAAAATGACCTCCAGTTTTCAGAAATTTTTTTCTGCATTTCAAGAAAATAAGAAGCATACTCATACTGAACTGTGCCCAGGGAAATCTTTCCTTCGTTATCCATTTCTATGGTCAGCGGATTATTTATATCAAAAAGGGTGGGAAGGGTATCTTTATGAAATTTTATTTCGTTTTTTTCTTCATTACTTTTTTCTTTGTTTTTTATTAAATCTCCTTCTCCCTCTGTGGTCTTGCTGTCCTGTGAATTTTCATTGTTGTTGAGCTGATTGAGGTTTAAATAGTTGTAAATATCAGGACCTTTTTTAGGTGAGGAATTTATATTCTGCTTATCAGAAAGAAGGGCTTTTGTAGGAGCCTGTTTTGAAAATGTGAATGTTTCAACAAAAATGTTTTCGACTTTTGTTATTTTTTCTTTTTTTACTTTAAAAATTTTTTCTAAAAAGCGAGTTTGCGTTGCAATTGTTATAGAAAGTAAAATGTAGCAGTGCAGTACGAATGAAAGATAGATGTAAAATGGAAGATTGCTTTTCATATATTTCCTATTTTGTTGCTATCACAACCATTGAGCTTGTCAGTCCAAGTCTGCTAATTATATGATAACATGAAATCCTTATCCATTTCAAGTAATCAGAAATCTTTTTGAAATCCCCTCTTGATTTTAGTAATTTGGGAAGTAAGCCAAACTCGACACCATCTATGACTTTAACCCTGCAAAAGCCTGTTTCAAAAAGCAAATTTTTTAGGTTTTTTTTGCTGAAATATGAAACATGACCTGGTAAATAGTAGTGATAATTTTTGCCATATATTTTTGCCTGAAGGCCAGTTATGTTTGCAGTTTGTATGAGCAAACAGCCACCATTTTTCATAGAGTTAAAAATATTCATTAATGCTTTTTTGGGATCAAAAATATGTTCTATAACCTCAACCATTGTAACAATGGAGAAAAAATTTGAAGGAAGCTTTATATCCTCTATGGATCCGATAAAAATATTGCTTTCTCCAAATCTCTGGGCTGCGAAGCTTGCTGCATAGTCTGAAATTTCAACACCATAAGGAGTGTAACAAGCTTCTTTTGCAACCTGCATAAACCCGCCAAATGCGCACCCAACATCTAAAAATCTTTTTTCTCCATTGCTATGGTCAAACTTTTTTAAAATGTTAAATCTCTTTTTCCATACACAACGGGCAAACTTTTCTTTCTCTCTTTCGTCATAGTAAGAATATTCCTGCTTGCCTGTGTAATAATTCTTGCTGTAAAAAGAATATACCTTCTCTTTATCAGTATTCTGAAATTGAAACTTACACCTGCCACATTCAAATATAATAAACGGTTCTTTGAACCTTTCAATTGTAAACTTTTTGTTTATATTTTCACTGTTACAAAGGGGGCAATTCATTTTTATCCCTTCAGTTTAAAGCTATAATATTATACTATTTTTAAAAATTTTTCACATATTATTTTTGGTATTTATTGTAGTCTCTGGCAAAATTGGGATATCTTTTTATTCCTTTTTAAAATTTTCAGGCTAACATCAGACGATTCTTATATTGATGGCTGATGTGTTTTTTGTTCAGATTCTTTTGTAGGGCAACAAAAAGAAAGTAGGTAGTGACACTGGCAAAGCTAGTGCCACAATACAAAAAGCCCGCTGTGGGAAAGTAAACAATCCAGTTCTCTTTCAGTTTTTTTTAAAATCGGGTTTTCCCTGATTATGAAAAAAGCTACAGAAAAATTGCCGTAGCTTTTACCCCACAAGCGGGGAGAGAATAGAAAACAGGCGACGATTCGAATCGTCGCCTGTATTAAAAAATATAGCCTTTTAAAAGGTAAACTTCCCAGCGGGAATGGCTTTTAGCGGTAGCAAGTGTGCTGACTGTAAGTCAGCACAACTTTCTTTCCATAGCATGCCTTGCAGGCTTTTGCAAAATCCGGCAACACTTTTGCCATTTTTTATATGCTTTCTATTTTTTTCAGAATATCATCGTGCATTTTCTTATCAATGGGATAAGAAATCAAAATTAATATTGCAATAAGATAAAACACTGTAGCAACAGGACCTAAAAGTAACCTTATGGTAAAGATAACTTTTTCAGACTGGTTTATATTTGCAACAAATCCTGAAAGCTGTAATACTACTCCCACTAAAAAACTGGCAAATGACTGACCTGTTTTAGAAAAAAATGTCCAGGCACCGTAGTAAATTCCCTCATTCCTTTTTCTTGTTTGCAAAAAACCATAGTCCACAGTATCAGGAATTATAGCCCATGGAAGTACATAACCAGTTGCAAAACCTAATCCTGCAAGTATAAGCATTATAAAGAAAAAAGTTACTCCAAAGTATTGTGCTAAAAAAAAGTTAACCATTAAAACAACGGAAATAAGCCCCATTCCCAAGGCATAAGCCCATTTTTTGCCAATTTTTTCAGATAGCTTCACCCACAATGGAATCGAAACAAAGGCTGGAACTAAAAGAAATATAAAAGCAAGGGTTGTAAGGCCTTCGTTCATAAAAACATACTTAAAATAGTAAATCATTATATTGCTTAGCACAGTAACACCAATAATATTAAAAGTATATGTAAAAAGTACAAGCAGGTAAGGTAAGTTTTTCATAATACCCACAGCATCTTTAAAAATAGTAACTTTTTCTTTTTTCTGATCTAGTGAAATTTTTTCTTTTACCGAAAAAACAGTAATCATTGCAGAAAACATCATTACCAGACCAAAAATTATTGCCATCACAAAAAATCCATTGCTTCTATCAATTTTAACCATTCCATCTACATTAAATTTTTTTGAAAAAGCATCAATAATTGGAAATGCAAGCCCCGCTGCAATAAATGTTCCAACTATAGCAAAAGACATTCTGTAACCATTAAGCGATGTTCTTTCATTGTAATCTGTAGTAATTTCAGGTGTAAGAGAGGAATAAGGTATGCTTGTAAAAGTGTAGGCAGTGAAAAGTAAACATAGAACTATTGTACACCACCAGAATAAAGTAGTTTGATCTTTTATCCCGGGGTTATAAAACATAACTATCATAAAGATAAAAAGAAAAATGGCACCAAAAAATATATATGGTCTTCTCCTGCCCCACTTTGTATATGTATTATCCGAGATATAACCAACAAGAGGATCTGTTATTGCATCCCATATTCTTCCAATCATTATTGAAATGCCGGCTAAAGCAGGAATTAAACCAAGGGTGTCAGTAAAGAAATTAAGTAACCAGAAACCCATAAGTGTAAAAAATAAGTTTCCCCCTAAGTCACATACACCAAAACCAAGCTTTGTTTTCAAAGACAGTTTCTCTTTCTGTTCCATACAAACCTCTTTCCCATTTTTTAGTATTTATTATATAATGAGAAAGACAAAAAATAAATAAAATAAAATGAATTGAGTTTCATCTTAATAGATGAAGAGCTTGATCTTCTGAAAAATAACCAAAAAACAGCTTTGGTTTTAACAGATTTTTTATTACATCACTTTAACGACTTTCTAAAGCTTGATTGGACAATATCCATAAAGTATTGTAAAATATTAGCAAAAAATTTAAGGGGTGATTATGCTTTATAGAATAAATCCAACTCAGACTTCAAGCTGGAAAAAGCTTGCTGCTCATTACGAAAAAATGAAAAAAGTCCACATGAGGACTCTTTTCAAGGAAGATCCAGAAAGGTTTGAAAAATTTCATATTCTTTTTGATGAAATACTTTTTGACTATTCAAAAAATATCATTACCGAGGAAACAATGAAACTACTTTTTGAGCTTGCAAATGAATGCCGTTTAAAAGATTCCATAGAACTTATGTTTACTGGTGATAAAATAAATGAAACCGAAAAACGGGCTGTGTTGCATATAGCTTTAAGAAACAGAACAAACACTCCAATATATGTAGATGGCGAAGATGTAATGCCAAAAGTTAACAGGGTACTCGAGCAGATGAAAAAGTTTTCTACTGATGTAATCTCCGGTGAGTGGAAAGGATTTACAGGTAAAAGAATAACAGATATTGTAAACATAGGTATAGGTGGTTCCGATCTTGGTCCATATATGGTTACGGAGGCTTTAAAACCCTATAAAAAGCCTGAAATTCAAGTGCATTTCGTATCAAATGTGGATGGAACTCATATAGCTGAAACATTGAAAAAACTCAATCCAGAAACAACTCTCTTTATAGTCTCTTCTAAAACTTTCACCACACAGGAGACAATGACAAATGCTCACACTGCAAGAAAATGGTTTTTAAGTTATGCGAATGATGAAAAACACATTAAAAAACACTTTGTTGCTGTCTCTACAAACGAAAAAGAAGTTGTAAAATTTGGAATTGATCCGCAAAATATGTTTGTTTTCTGGGACTGGGTGGGTGGTAGATATTCTCTCTGGTCTGCAATTGGGCTATCCATTGCCTGTACAGTAGGTTTTGAGAATTTTGAAAGTCTTCTTGAAGGGGCTTATGAAATGGATCAGCATTTCAAAAATACACCTTTTGAAAGAAATATCCCTGTAATTATGGGACTTTTAGGCATATGGTACAACAACTTCTTCGGAGCTGAAAGCTATGCAATCTTGCCTTACGACCAGTACTTACATAGATTCCCAGCCTATCTCCAGCAGGGTGATATGGAATCAAACGGAAAATGTGTTGACAGGAGTGGTAAAAGAGTGGATTATCAGACAGGACCAATAATATGGGGAGAAGTTGGCACAAACGGACAGCATGCATTCTTCCAGCTTATCCACCAGGGCACAAAACTTATTCCTGCCGATTTTATTGCTTTTGCAATAAGCCATAATCCAGTTGGCGATCACCACCAGAAGTTACTATCAAACTTTTTTGCACAGACAGAAGCTCTTATGAAAGGGAAAACAGAAGAAGAAGTTGTAAATGAACTTTCAGCAATGGGCAAAACACCAGAAGAGATTGAAAGATTAAAACCTTACAGAGTATTTGAAGGAAACAAACCAACAAATTCAATTTTGATTAAAAAATTGACACCAAAAAATCTTGGAAAGCTTATAGCGATGTACGAACACAAGATATTTGTGCAGGGAATAATCTGGAACATCTTTAGCTTTGATCAGTGGGGAGTTGAGCTGGGTAAGCAACTTGCCAGCAAAATCCTGCCAGAACTTGCGGATGATAATGAAGTAAAATCCCATGATTCATCTACAAATGGACTTATCAATACTTATAAAAAGTTTGCGAAACAGCAATAAAAAAGAATAAAGCTCACAGGTTGATATCTGTGAGCTTTATTTTATATTAATCTCAAAACTTTTTATCTTTATGCCAGTTCCATGCAGTTTTTATTATTTCTTCTATGGAATACTCAGCCTTCCAGCCAAGAATTTTCTTTGCCTTTTCACTTTTAGCCACAAGCAGGGCCGGATCACCAGGGCGTCTTTCTGTTTCAATAACCTTAAAATCCCTTCCAGTAACTTTCTTTACGATATCTATGATCTCTCTTACTGAAAAACCACTTTCACTACCAAGATTGAAAACATCAGATTTACCACCATCAAGAAGCATCTTAAGTCCAAGAATGTGAGCCCTTGCAAGATCATTCACATGGATGTAATCCCTTATGCATGTCCCATCCTTTGTATTGTAATCTGTGCCATAGATCTTTACAGATTCTCTTTTACCAAGCGCTGCATCAATAATCAAAGGAATAAGGTGGGTTTCAGGGTTATGTGCCTCACCAATCTCCCCATCGGGATCTGCACCGGCCGCATTAAAGTATCTAAAACATATAGATTTTAACTCATAAGCCCTATCATAGTCCTGTAATATCTGTTCAACCATCAATTTGGTCCATCCATAAGGGTTAATGGGATTCTTTGTTGCTGTTTCTTCTATTGGCACTTTATCTGGCATTCCATAAACTGCTGCTGAAGAAGAAAAAATAAATTTTTTCACATTATGTTTATTCATTATATTTAAAAGGTTTAGAGTGTTTGACACATTGTTTATATAATACTTCTGTGGATCAACAACAGATTCCCCCACCTCAATAAAGGCACAGAAATGCATTACAGCATCAATTTTAAATTTTGAAAAAACGAGGTCAAGTTGCCTTTCATCAGAAATATCACCAAAGATGAATTTCCCCCATTTTACAAAGCTTTCATATCCCTTTGAAAGGTTATCATAAACAATAACATCAAAACCCTCTTTTGCAAGCATTTTGCATACATGACTTCCAATATACCCGGCTCCACCTGCAACAAGGATCATAACATTTCCTCCTCCAGAAAATTATAATGTAGTGTTTTGTCTTTTCCGAAAAAAAACTTATCTTAACCTTAATTATATATAATTGTAATACAGCTGAAATTTAAAATCAAAGATTGTTTCTTAATATGTTAAAAATGTTCGTAAAATATTATTTTTAGATTTGGTAATTTCTTTACTAACAGTATTTTTTATAACTTAATAAGTATTTTCTTATTGCAATAAGTTAATATTCAGTTTATAATTATAAAAAAGAGTGAGTCACTATGAAATTAAGATACTTTTTGATTTTTTTCTGCTTTATCATCCTTCTTGTATTAATTATTTACATAATAAATCCTCAGATTGAGTCTTTTCTTATTGAAAGAAAAGCTTCTCTTGAAAATGAAATTGAAACTTTAAAAAGTGAATTTGTTTTTATTAGTTTTTTTGTAAATTCAAAAAGGGAAGAGCTTGTTGATTTTACCTTAACTATATACGGAATTGATGGAAGTATTGTTGGCAGGCAGAGACTTGTAATGGATGGAAATGATATATTTATAGAAAGCAAGGTTATTACAACTAAAAACAATAAAGCGATAGTTTTCCCTATAAAAGTTTTCAGTGATATCATTCCTTCTAAAGAAGGCAAAAGCCTTGTTCCGTTTTATGAAAAAGATGAATTTCCGGCAATTTATACAGGAGTTGAAACTAAAATTTCTAATTTCATCAAAGACTTATTCGAATTTTACGTACTTGAAAAAAATATAAGTCTAAAAAGATACGGTCTTGAACTTAAAAATATGGATGTAGTTGTTCATCAGTTGAGTGGAAATGTCGAAGAAAATAAAGAATATGAATGTTTGATACATCCAGATGGAAGTATAGAACTGAGAGAAAAAAATGAATAACATTGATTTAAGTAAGATTACTAAACCTGTAGAAAGCCTGATCGGGATTTTCAAATTTTTGTTTTTTACCCTCTGGGGATGGATAATAGTTATTTTTATTCTTTTCATTGTAATTATAGCAAATTCAAAGAATGAAAAAGGATACTTTTCCTTTTTAAAGTTCTCTTCTTCTTTGTTTGAAAAAGGTTTTTTCTTTTTCTCAAATCTCTTTCAATTTTTTGCAGGTTTAATTATTGTCTGGATACTTATTTCAATACAACCGCTTTTAAAAGATATACAGGAAATGGTCAGTCTTTACAAGGATATTAGAAATCTTGAGATGGCTCTTAAAAACCTAAAATCAGAAAGAAAACTTCTTGAAATAATTCCTGTTTCATTTGAAGATAACGAAATGGTATTTAAGATCAAATATTTTGCCTATTCACCTCTCAAAGGTGAAGACATTGAAACTGGAGCAAGAGAATGTAAAATTTATGGTAGAAAGGCATATTTTGATTTCATTGTTTTAAATTTTGATTATGCCTTGATAGAAAGCGGGAAAAGTATTAATATAGCAATCCCATATCTCGTTTTTTCTGATACAATTCCCTTTGAAAATGGGGTAAATATTCTTTATGAAATGGAAGGCATCCCTTTATCATTAAAGCTTGATGAAGGGGATCTTTTTTTGCTTAATGAAGTGGATTATAAGAGTGTGATTAAGAAAATTATGCTGGCGGTAAAAGATAAATCATTCGCAAGAAAAACTGGCATACGGACATATTACAGCGAAGCTATAGGAATATCCCCTGTTTTAAAAAAGAAATATACTATTTACTCAACAGGTACAGGTGGAATACTTCTGAAGTAAAACTCAGAATAAAGAAGGTTGTTCATCTTTTTCAGTATATTTGTAGCCTAAGTGTTCATATGCTAGTTTTGAAGCCATTCTTCCCCGTGGAGTTCTTAGAAGAAATCCCTGCTGGATTAAGAAAGGTTCGTAAACATCTTCAAGCGTTTCAACATCCTCACTTATTGTAGCCGAAATGGCCGAAAGACCAACCGGACCGCCATTATAAGTCTTTATAATTACTTCAAGAATTTTTCTATCCATTGCATCAAGACCTTTATTATCAACATCTAACCTTTTTAAAGCATAATCACAAAATTCTTTAGTGATTGTCTGAACATTATCAACAAGGGCAAAGTCTGAAACTCTTTTTAATAATCTATTTGCAATTCTCGGGGTTCCTCTTGATCTTGAGGCAATCTCGTAAACACCATCTTTTAGAATATTGATCTTCAATATTGTTGAACTTCTTCTGACTATCTGTTCCAGGCTTTCTACGTCATAAAAATCCAGTCTTTCCACAATTCCAAATCTTGATCTCAAAGGTCCGCTGAGAGAACCAATTCTTGTTGTAGCGCCTATAAGGGTGAAATGTGGTAAATTTATCCTTATTATTCTTGCACCAGCACCTTCACCTATTACTATGTCAACTTTAAAATCTTCCATAGCTGAATATAAAACTTCTTCTAAGTTCTTTTTAAGCCTGTGTATTTCATCAATAAAAAGAATGTCACACTCTTCCAGTGAAGTGAGAATAGCTATAAGATCCCCCTGTTTTTCTATAGCAGGGGCCGAGGTTATTTTTATACTTCTATTTAACTCATTTGCAATTATCCTGGCAAGTGTTGTTTTACCAAGCCCTGGCGGACCATAAAGGATTACATGGTCTAAGGCTTTTTTTCTAATCTTTGCAGCTTCAACAAAAACCTTTAAATTTTCTTTTAGCTTTGTTTGTCCTATAAATTCACTGAATAAAGCCGGTCTCAATGTCTCATCTATATCATCCGGCATTAAGACAGGGGATGTTATTTTTTCATCTATCATAAAACTTACCTTAACTCAATTTATATATAGGATAAAGTATAACTGCTAATAAATCAAGAAATTATTGTTCATTTAATAAAGGATTAAAAACTTGGAAAACTTTTGACATTCTCTGTAAAATACTTTAAACTAATTAACTTAGATTTTATCTTTTGGAGGATATAAATGAAAACTTATAATATTGCAGTTATTCCTGGAGATGGAACTGGGCCTGAAGTTATTGCAGAAGGCGTAAAGGTTCTTAAGGCAGCAGCGGGTAAGTTTAATTTTAAATTAGATTTTCATTATTTTGACTACGGTGGAGAAAGATACCTGAAGACTGGAAAAATTATCTCTGATGAGGAGGTTCAGGAATTAAAAAATTTTGATGCAATATATTTAGGAGCTATAGGTCATCCTGATGTAAAACCTGGAATTCTTGAGAAGGGGCTTTTGCTTAAGATAAGGTTTGATCTTGACCAGTATATAAATTTAAGACCTGTTAAGCTCTATCCCAATGTAGAATGTCCCATTAAGGGTAAGACACCTGAGGATATTGATTTTGTTGTTGTAAGGGAAAATACCGGCGGAATTTATACCGGTCATGGTGGAGTAACAAGGTTGGGAACACAGGATGAAATAGCCACTCAGCTTATGGTTTATGATAGAAGAACTGTAGATAGATGTTTAAAATTTTCCTTTGAACTCAAAAAGAAAAGAAATGCAAAAAGTGAGAAATCAAAATCTAAACCTATACATTTAGTTCATAAGAGAAATGTATTAACATACTGTGGGGACTTATGGTTTAGAGCTTTTGAGGAAATGGGAGAAAAGTATTATCCTGACATTCCAAGGGATTATATGCATGTAGATGCTACAACAATGTGGTTTGTAAAAAATCCTGAGTGGTTTGATGTAATAGTTACAGAAAATCTTTTTGGAGATATAATCACTGATCTTGGTGCAATGATACAGGGTGGAATGGGTATTGCTGCAGGTGGAAATATAAATCCTGAAGGCGTCTCTATGTTTGAACCAATAGGTGGTTCTGCTCCAAAGTACACTGGTAAGAAGATGATAAATCCACTTGCTGCCATTGAAGCAGGGAGAATGATGATTGAATTTCTTGGTGAAATAGATGCGGCAAATGCTATACAGAATGCCGTAGCTGCTACCTGTATGAAACTTAAAAGCTTATCGGCCGGGAAAATGGGGTATAATACAGAAGAAGTTGGAGATCTTGTAGCTGGTGCCATTTAAAAATTTTTTTAAAGAGAGAAAAAAAGATTTAAGCTTCTCTGGAGAATTAGTTTTAGATCCACTGGTAAAGTTTGATGTACCTGTTGAAGTTAGAAAGGAGAAGAAACTTTCTGTACTTTTGCCTTTTTTAAATGAAGAAAAACATATTGTGCATAATGTATATGCCACAATAAATATTTTAAATGAGCTTGACTTTTCCTACGAAATTATTCTTATCGATGATGGTTCAACTGATAATTCTTATGAAATTTTGAAAAAAGAATTTGGCCAGAATAACTCTGTTAAGATTGTCAAAAACTACAGTAACTTTGGGAAGGGGTGGGCTTTAAAGACTGGTTTCGAATTTTCAACAGGGGACTTTATTCTTTTTCTTGATTCTGACTTAGAATTATCCCCCTATCATATTCCCGGCTTTTTTAGAATAATGCTTGAAGAAAATGCCGACGCTGTCATAGGAAGTAAACTTCATAAGTTTTCAGTTCTAAATTATCCATTTTACAGAAGACTAATGAGTCTTTCATATTATTTAATCGTGAAAATACTTTTTGGCTTGCCTGTAATGGATACACAGACAGGCATTAAACTTTTTAAAAGGGAAGCACTAGAAATTTCTCTGCCAAAGGTGCTGGTGAAAAGGTTTGCCTTTGATATTGAGCTTTTATTGATTTTGTATAAAAATAAAAAAAAGATTTCGAGTGCACCTGTAAAACTCGATTATAGCCGGAAGTTCGGGTGGAATATAAGTCCAAAGGTTGTAATAAAAACTTTTATTGATACGTTTGCTGTTTTTTACAGAGATAAAATTTTAAGATTTTATGACAGACCTCTTGGAGAAAATAAAAAATTCTTTTATTCTATAATACTTTTTGCAAAAAATTACGACGAAACTGAAAAAACCAATTTTACAAAATTTCTTTCTTTGTTTTATCCACATTATGAAGTAATACTGGTAGGAAACAGGGATTTTAGTATTGAAGGTAAAAATTACAAATTCTTTAGTGTCGAGGATGAAAAAAGAGATGTAGAAAAATTTGTAAGGGTTTTAAATGCAGGTATAATAAAAGGAGAAGTTGTGGTAATATCTTATTTATCATGCTTTCCCGATGAAATGTTTTTGTATAATTCAGGAAGAATTCTTTCAATTCCCGACGTTGGAGCGATAGGTGGATATGTTGTTTTACCAAAAGAGCATACTTATTTTGAAGAGATTTCATACCATGTTATAAGTAGCTTTTTTTTAAGCTTCAATTTAGTCTACAGGTACAAACCTCTGAATTTTAAAAAGGTTAAAGAACTAAACTTAAATGGAACATTTATAAAAAAAGAATTGCTGGACGACTTAACATTTGAAAATAAAAGGCTTGAACATATTATATATGAGATGGTTGTAAAAAATGGCAAGAATTTATATTATTCTCCTGATCTGTTTTTATATCAAAAGTTTCCTCGAAATTTTAAGGAACTTTTCAATCATATAAAAAATAATTCTACTTTCAGAGGTAAAAGATGCAGAGAATTAATAAAACAGAATCCAGCGGCAATTTTTACTTTAGACTTTTTTATTCCCATTGGTGTTTTATTATTCCTTATAGCTTTGTTTTTGATCAATAGAAATATTTTAATCGGTTTAGTAGGTGGATTTTACATTTTTCTATTTTTATTTAAAATTATACTTTCTGGTTGGAAAGGTATAAAAATTGCCATTTTTATTGTTATCTCTCAGATTTTGTATGAGTTGTATTTTCTAAAAGGTTTCTTTAGCCATAAAAAGTAAACAGGATTTTTTATAAATATTAGGGGGGTTACCCGTGTTAATGGTAACCCCTCTTTTAAGATAAGTTTAATTACCTTCTACTAAGGCAAGAATATCATCACTTGAAAGCAAAAGATATTCAACATCATCAATTTTTATTTGGGTGCCTGCATACTTGTCGTAAATAACTTCATCTCCCACTTTCACTTCAATTGGAATTAATTCTCCTTTATCATTTTTCTTGCCAGGACCAACTGCTTCGACAACACCTCTTTGAGTTTTTTCCTGAGCAGTTTGGGGAATAAAAATTCCACCCTTTGTTTTTTCTTCCATTTCTTTAACTCTAATTAAAACTCTGTTACCCAGTGGTTTTACCTTCATGAGTTCCTCCATCTCCATAAATTATATTTTATTTTAAATTTACAAATTTTGTGCTTAAACGTCAAGTGTTTTGGGGTTTTCTAAAAGTTAAAGACTTTTCAGACAAATTCAAATGAGATGTTTTTCTGACAAACTGATGGCTTTAAAAAAAAGCAAGCAGCTTATCACTTTTAAAATTTCTTTTTATGATTTCAAGTTCATCTCCGCCGTATCTCGAGATCAAAGCATTGGCAATTACAATTGCAACCACGTTTTCTATGACCACTCCACAAGCGGCAACAGCAGTAACATCTGATCTTTCCTTAATAGCCACAGTGGGTTCTTTTGTTTTTATATTTACACTTTTAAGTGGGGACATTAAGGTGGGAATAGGCTTCATAACTGATCTGAAAATTATTGGCATTCCGTTGGACATTCCACCTTCAATTCCTCCTGCTCTATTTGTCTTTCTATAATATTTTTGTTTTTCAACATCGTAAAATATTTCGTCGTGGGCATTTTTCCCTGAAATATTTGCATATTTGAAACCAAGTCCAAATTCTATTCCTTTTATTGCCTGAATACTCAATACAGCCCTTGCTATTTCAGCATCAAGCTTATCATAATAAGTCTGATAAGAACCAAGAAATGGGGGGCAAGGGAAAATTATTGTTTCTATAATTCCCCCTATTGTATCCCCCTCTATTTTTGCTCTATCAATCATTTCCTTAATTTTCTGTTCAGTTTCTTTATCACAGGCAGAATTAACTTCAGATTGAGAAGCAAGAGTCTTTATTTCCTCCAGTGTTAGCTTTGATGTATCTATTTCTATACCTCCCCAGTTAACCACATGAGAAAAAATTTCAATGTCAAATTCTTTCAAAAACAATTTTGCTATAGCACCTGCTGCAACCCTTCCAGCTGTTTCCCTTGCACTCGATCTTTCTATAACTTTCCTTAAGTCATCTAAGTGATTAAACTTGTATCCTCCTATAAGGTCAGCATGTCCAGGTCTTGGACATAAAACAGGGGGAGTTTCTTTATCTTTCCAGTTTTCATAGTCTTTGTTCCATATTGCCAGTGTAACAGGAGCTCCAGTTGTTTTACCTTTGATCACACCGGATAGAATTTCAATCTTATCACTTTCGATTTTCATTCTTTCTCCTCTGCCGTATCCACTTTGGCGTCTTTTTAACTCATTGTTTATAAAGTTTTCATCTATTAAAAGATTTGAAGGTATACCGCTAATTGTGACAAAAATCCCTTTCCCGTGAGATTCTCCGGATGTAATGTAATCAATCATTTTAACTCCCTCTAAACTTTTATTAATTTTAACATGGGATTAAAAGAAGTGCAAAAAGTTTAAAGTTCGGGCTTTTGCAGCTGTTTTCTGATAATGTATGAAAATTCGCTAAAATAGAATTCGTAAAGAAAATCTAATGTTCTTAAGTCTTAAGGACTTCTCAGTGAAAGTGCTATCCATTTTCTAACCGTCCAATAATTGCCTGTTGATTTTATGAAATTTTCGTAAAAAATTCTTTAATGACATTTTTTAACATTTTACCCTTAAAGAAGTTAAAATGTCACACTTTTCGGTAGAAATCTAATTTCTGGCAAAATCAACAGGCAGAAAAGTCAGCGACTTTTTGGACGCGAAAGCAAGTCTTAATTTTTTGATTACAGAATTTAGTTTACACCTCTTAATATTTCTTCCTTTCTTTCAAGTAATGTTGAAGTATTATTTAAAATTATTTCGCACCTTGATCTTACTTCTGGTAAAGCAAATTCTAAAAAGTATTTTGCCACATCCTTTTTTCTTTCTGAATGACAGCCGTCTCTAAGCATCAGATAACCTATAGTAGTATATGTGACCATTTCCACAAGCCTTCTTGAATGATACTCCTGATAAACAGGATCATCTTTTTCTCTTACATAAGTTATTGCTTTTTCTGTCAGATCCTTCATTTCTTTTACAAACTTATGTAAAGAAGTATCACTTACACAGGATAACTCTCTATCATATTCATTGAGTTTTTCCATAGCCACACCTTTTACAATACCTCCAATAGCAGCAACTACCTGCAACTGGGTTGTTCCTTCATAGATACTTGTTATTCTTGCATCTCTATAGTGCCTTTCAACATTGAACTCCCTCATAAAACCAGTTCCACCATGAACCTGAATTGCATCGTAACAAACCTGATTTGCCATTTCAGTATTATAAGCTTTTACCATAGGGGTAAATAAATTTGCCAGTGCAGTGTACTTCTTTAATTCTTCTCTAAGCTCTTTTTCTTTTTCAGGATGCTTTTCTATTAAATGTTCAAGCCCGTTCTTAATATCCACAATAATTGCGGTTTCATAAAGCAGTGTTCTACCAGCTTCTATTTTAACCTTCATATTTGCAAGCATTTCGGTTACAGGAAGTATATCCTGTATGGCTTTTTTAAACTGAACTCTTTCTTTAGCATATTTTTCTGCCTCTCTGTAAGCAGCCTCAGCAATTCCAAGTGCCTGAGCAGCAATTGCAAGTCTTGCTCCATTCATAAGTGACATTACATATTTTATAAGACCATACTTTCTCTGTCCACAGAGTTCTGCTGGTGCATCATTAAACTGAAGTTCACATGTTGGAGAACCGTGTATTCCTAATTTGTTTTCGATCCTTCTTATTCTCATATGACTTTCCCTTTCATAAATAAACATGGAAAGCCCTCTACCATCAGTTGTACCCTCTTCACTCCTTGCAAGTACCAGGGAAATATGGCCACAACCGTTGGTTATAAATCTTTTTACACCTCTGAGCCTCCACTGACCATTCTCATCCTGATAAGCTTTTGTCATTACGGACTGAAGGTCACTTCCAGCATCAGGTTCAGTTAATGCCATAGAACCTGTGACCTCTCCAGAAGCAAATCTTGGAAGATATTTCATCTTTTGCTCTTCACTTCCAAATTTGTTTATTGTATCAGCAATATCCTGCAATCCAAATAAATTCATCAGCGCTGCATCAGCTCTTGAAACTATTTCTATGGCTATTGAGTAAATTGTAACAGGACAGTTTAAACCTCCGTATTTTCTTGGAAGAGTAAAACCCATAAGATCTGCTTTTTTAAGCATTTCCATCGCTTGCTGTGTTCCGCTTGCATATCTAACTTCACCATTCTCATAATGTGCACCTTCTTCATCAACCTCTTTGGCTTTTGGTGCAATCACATTAGCTGCAATATCTCCAACAACTTCAAGTATTTTATCATAGCCATCCTTTGCATCAAGAATATTTGAAGGTGCATAATCATATTTTCCTTTGTCGGCAAAGTTATCTTCAATAAGTTCTATAACTCTGTCAAGATTCATATGTTTGATATGAAACTGAATATCATCATTATCTCTATAAAAATTTTCCATACTTTAACTCCTCAATTATTTTTTAATAGCTTTATAAGCTTCAATCATCTTGGGTATAACATCATTTAAATCACCCACAATTCCATAGTGGGCAACATTAAAAATGGGTGCATTCGGATCATTATTTATTGCTATAATTCTTCCAGACTCACTCATACCCGCAAGATGTTGAATTTGTCCAGAAATACCAACAGCAATATATAATTTTGGTCTTACAGTTGTTCCTGTCTGTCCAACCTGATGATCCTTTGATATAAAACCAGCATCAACTGCAGCTCTTGATGCTCCTACCTGAGCACCTAAAATATGGGCAAGATCGTATATCAGCTTGAAATTTTCTTTTGAACCAACTCCCATTCCACCAGACACAATTATTGAAGCAGATTTAAGGTCAACTGTTTTTTCTCTCTGGACTTTTTTCAGTATTTGAGTAATGAAAAGATGATTTGGCAAATCATTTTTAAACTCTATAATTTCTCCCTTTCTGCTAAAATCAGGTTCCTTCATTTTCATCACACCTTCTCTTACAGTTGCCATTTGCGGTCTATGATCGGGAGATACAATTGTTGCAATAATATTTCCACCAAATGCCGGTCTGATCTGATAAAGAATGTCCTTATAAAGTTTATCTCCTTCTTTTGTGGAAGGTTTTACGTAGTCTCCAATTTGCAGATCTGTACAATCAGCTGTAAGTCCTGTTCTTAACTCACTTGCTACCCTTGGAGCAAGATCTCTTCCTGTGGTCGTAGCACCATATATAACTATCTGTGGTTCATATTGTTTTATTAAGTTTACAACCACATAAGCATATGGGAGTGTTGTGTAGTATTTAAACTTTTCTGAATCAGCAAGATAGACTTTATCAGCTCCGTAAGCATAAAGTTTATCACACAGATCTGTTACGTTATTACCTATAAGTATTGCACCAACTTTTACATTTAATTTTTTTGCAAGTTCAGTTGCCTTTCCAAGTAGTTCAAGACTAACATCGGCTATTTTGCCATTGTTTTGCTCTATGTATACCCATACTTCATTTGTCTTCATTCTTATCTCCTTAACCTATAATATGTTCTGCCATTAGCTCTTTCATAAGAGCAGTTATGGCTTCTTTTGTGTTTTCAATTTTTTTCATTTCTTTTGCTGTGAGAACAACACTTTCAATCTGTTTAACCTTCGTAGGTGAACCGGCAAACCCACAATTTTCGATGGAACAACCAATATCCTGATAACCCCAGACTTTGATCTTAGAATTAGAAGGGTTTATTTCATAAGCACGTATATAATCTTCGTCAAGGTTTTCAAGTTCTATAGGAGTAAGAGCCTTTCTGTAGGCAAGCAGCCTTTTTACAGAAGGTGGCCTGGGAATATTTGCCTCAGCTGTTATGGTTAAAAGTACAGGAAGCTTAGTCTTGATCTGTTCATATCCACCTTCTATGGATCTTTCCACAACAATGTAATCCCTATGAAGTTCAAGAATTTTGTCAACAAAGGTTACCTGATTTATTCCGAGTTTTTCTGCTGTTTGTGGGCCTACCTGAGCTGTATCACCATCGATTGCCTGTCTTCCACAAAAAATTATGTCGAATTTTCCAAGCTTTTTGATTGCCTGTGAAAGGACATAAGATGTAGCAAGGGTATCTGCACCTGCAAATACCCTGTCTGTTAGAAGAATAACATCATCTGCACCACGATATAGTGACTCCCTCAAAACCTGTGCTGCATTAGGTGGGCCCATCGTTATTACTGTAACCTTCCCACCATGAGTTTCTTTGATTTTTAAAGCTTCTTCAAGTGCATTTAAGTCTTCCGGATTAAATATAGCTGGAAGTGCCTGTCGGTTTATTGTTCCATCTTCTTTCATTGCTTTTCCTGTTACATTTTTTGTATCAGGCACCTGCTTTACCAGCACAATCATTTCAAAACTCACATTTACCTCCCGAGTTTTTTTCATTCTAAACAGCAAAGTGCAACTGTTATGCAAAAAACTGGATAAAATTTGGAAAATATTATAACTTTTCCACAGGAAAAGTCAAATTTTGGGTGATTAAAGATTTACGGTATGTGAAATAAAAGATAAACTTTTTAAATTAATTTTTTTTAGATAATCTAATTGGGCGATTTAGCAGTTAGCAAGGCTTTATGGCTCTTGCAGAAACCAGTGGCCACCTTATTATTACTAAAGACGTTTACAGGACTCTCTTTCAACAAGATGAACAGGTACAACCTTAACAGGAGTAAAGGTAGATTTTTCATTTGTTGCTTTATTATCGATAAGATTGAGTAAATACTCTACAGCAAGCTTTGCAACTATATCATGCGGTACATGTATGGTGGTTAATGCCGGGTGAAATTGACGGCTGTTTTCAATATCATCAAATCCCACCACACTTATATCATCCGGCACCTTTTTACCAAGTAAGTTTAATCCTTTAATTAAACCTAAAGCCATTTCATCATTTCCTGTAACTACAGCCGTTGGAGAGGGTTTTAAGGATAAAATAGTTTCAGCAAGCTTAAAACCGGTATCAAAAAGAAAATCTCCTTTTATGATATATTCTTCTGGTATTTTAATTTTGTGCTCTTTTAATGCAGCCATAAAACCATTATATCTATCAAATGCAAGCTTATTGTTAAATCTTCCTGTAATATAGGCAATATTTCGGTGCCCAAGATTAATAAGGTATTTTGCAGCCTGATAACCACCGTCAAAATTGTCAATTAAGATTGCAGGAATACCAGAATTTTCTAATGCATTTTCAACAGTAACTATGTGTACAAATGGGGAAATTTCTTTTAAGTACCTTTCTTCTTCAGGAAAATACGCAAAAATAAGACCATCTACCTTTCTTCTGTCAGCATAAGGGAAAATGGATTCTATTTTTGAAAAATATACAATATTATAACCATACATATGTGCAAAATTTTCAATCTGGGTAAACAATGCAGAATAATAGTAACCAGTGATCCCGCCACCTATCCAGTGAGGAAGAAAAAATCCAATATTATGGGTCTTTTTGTAAATAAATCCTTTTTTGCATACAAATGTTCCAATACTTGGCTCTTTATAAACTATTTCTTCATCAGCCAGCTTCTCAATTGCTTTCCTTATAGTCATATAAGATATTTTAAACTGTTTTGCAAGTTCTCTTTCACCTGGCAATTTTTCCTTAATTTCCCCCTTAAGGATTTTTTTCTTAAGAGCATTTTTAACATATTCATACTTCTTTAAAGAATTTTCTTCTAAAGACATTTTCATACCACTCTTTTTTTAGTTACAGCCTTAAATATTAATTTATTGTATTCTATTTGTCAATTTATAGAAAATGTAGTTGAATAAAAAAGTTTAAATTTTTAATTATTATGTTAAATAAACTTGAATGTTTTTACATATTAAAGTAAAATTAAACCATAAACATTAAATTCCTGATATTGTTCAGTCGAAAATATACTAAATTGGACGATGAATTAATTGAGGTATAAATGCCTGAAGATGTTGTTTTTGGTATAGCTAATTTTAAGAAGGGTGGATATATCATCATTGAAGATCAGCTTGATGCAAATGAATTTTTTATAGTAAGACAGGGTAAAGTTGCTGAAACAAGAAATGCATCTTTACTTGAAGGTGAAGGTGAAACAATTCTTGGAGTGGGGGATTTTTTTGGTGTAATTTCATGTATGGCAAAAAGACCAAGAATAGAAACAGTACAGGCAATAGAAGATACATCCACAATTGTTGTTAAAAGGGAACAGTTTGGTGCACTAATTCAGAAAAATGCCCCCATAGCAATGAAAATATTAAGATATTTTGGTAAACAGTTGCGATATTACGATTCTGTGCTTACAAAAATGACATTGAAATCCTCATTAGAAGAACATCCAAGCCACTTATTTGAACTTGGAGAGTATTTTTACTTAAATCAACAGTTTATTCAGGCTGCATATGCATACCTTCACTACATAAAATTCTGTCCTGATGGTGGTTATGTTCCACAGGCAAAGGCAAAACTTGCCAAAATAAATCCAACTCCTGAATCATTGTTACCAAAGAAAGAGGGTTTTTACTCCATTTACGAAGATGGACAGATAATATTTCTTGAGCATGAACCAGGAAACGAACTGTATATAATTCAGGAAGGCAAAGTAAAAATTACTAAATTTGTAAACAATGCAGAGGTGTTACTTGCTGTTCTTAAAAAAGGTGATATTTTTGGTGAAATGTCCCTGCTTGACAATAAACCAAGAAGTGCAAGTGCAATAGCTTTCGGATCTGTAAAACTTATGGCAATAAATAAAAGCAACTTTGAACCCACTGTACAGGCACATCCTGAAATTGCAACAAGAATCATTGAACTTTTAAGCGAAAGAATATGGCTGATTTACCGTCAGCTTGCTAATTTATTAATTAAAGATCCTGTTGGTAGAATATATGATGCCTTATACACACAGTTGCAGAAAGCAAGGGTTAATTTTGACAGTGGAGTAAGTTATCAGTTTGATTTTGGACCTGATGAACTTATGAAATTTTTAGGTTATTCAAAACAGGAATGGGCAATGCACTTTAAGAAATTTTTAGATGTTGAAAAAACAGTGAGTATAAATGATGGAAAAATACTCTGCAGAGATGTAAGTTGCATTGAAAAAGCCATCCAGATTATAAAAAGAAACTTAGAAATAGAAAAGAAAAAAATGATGAAAGAAAGTGCAGCTTTTTAAGTTAGAAAACTTTACTTAAACACATCATTTGTTTCTTTAAACCATAAGACATAATCAAGATATTCAAACGGAATTTTTATTGTACTGGCCCACTTTTTCATCAGTTTTTCTATGTATAGATAATTTGTTATACTCAGTGATGGAATTTTTTCTATTTGCTTAAAGTAGCTAAGGTTTTTTAAGATGTGTCTATCCAGAATTGCCACCTCTTTATAATAACCTGTATTCCTTAAGAAATGACTTGCTTCTTTCATTCCTATACCCTTGATATTATTGACAAGCCACATCCTTTTTTCATTTATATCTTTAAACTCCGACAGGATAGCTTTTAACACAGGTTTACCGTTCATAATAAGTTTTTTCTGAGCTTCTATAATATAAATGGCTTTATGATTTTTAAATCTAACAAGGTTGAGTTTATCCTTTAATTTTTCAAAACTTGAGTTAAATAAAAGATTTTCTTCTTTAAGAATTAAAATTGTTTTTTCTGCCATTCTTGCCTTGCTTTGAGGAGTAAGAAGACAGAAAATAAGTTCCTCAAAAATCTCTTCTTCAGTTCCGTAATTCTTGAGATAGTCAAACTTACTTAGTTGAATATCAACTCTTTGTTTAATCTGAAAGTAAATATCAAAAAGAATTTTTTCATCCATAACTTACTTAAAGAATTTACTTAATATTACTATGTACACAAGCGAGGGCAAGAGATTTGAAACTTTAATTTTCTTGAGTTGCAAAAGATTTAGTCCTATAGAAAGAACTAAAATTCCCCCTGTCGCAGTAATCTGGTTAATTAAATAACTTCCAAAGAAAGGTTCTATCCATTTTGCAAGAACGGTAAGCAAAGCCTGAAACAAAAAAAGTGGTATTGCAGAAAAAAGTACACCACTTCCAAGAGTTGCAGAAAGAGCTATAGAACAAAAACCGTCAAGTATAGACTTTGTAAAAAGCAGGGTATGATCGCCTCTTATTCCTTCATTAAAACATCCCATTATAGTCATAGTACCAACACAGAATATCAAAAAAGCCGAAACAAAACCTTCTGTAAAGTTTTGATTTTTTGAACCAACAAGCTTCTTTAAATTATCACCAAGACTATCAAAAAACTCCTGAATTTTTAATATCTCTCCTGTTATCCCCCCTAAAAGTATTGAGAAGATAACAACAACCATATTTTCCACTTTCAATATCATACCGATGGAAATAGCAATGGTGGATATACCGAGCCCATCAAAAATTATATTCTTGATATTTTCAGGAAAGGCTTTTTTAAACAAAAGCCCAATCGAACTACCAACAATAACAGTAATGGCATT
>Ga0272449_1000194_pt1 | contig 77753 bp, 82 predicted proteins | sample YNPCB0241_FD_198679 | JGI IMG/M metagenome (GOLD analysis project Ga0272449, IMG submission 198679) | Hot spring sediment microbial communities from Yellowstone National Park, WY, United States - YNP-CB-024-1 | ecosystem: Environmental > Aquatic > Thermal springs > Hot (42-90C) > Sediment...
AGTCGGAGCCCGGAGATGGGGACTGAGACAAGGCCCCAGGCCCTACGGGGCGCAGCAGGCGCGAAAACTCCGCAATGCGCGAAAGCGTGACGGGGGAACCCCAAGTGCCGTTGGTCTTTTGATCGACGGCTTTTGTGGAGTGTAAGAAGCTCCACGAATAAGGGCTGGGTAAGTCGGGTGCCAGCCGCCGCGGTAATACCCGCAGCCCAAGTGGTGGTCGCGATTATTGGGCCTAAAGCGCTCGTAGCCGGGTTGGCAAGTCCCTTGTGAAATCGGGCGGCCCAACCGTTCGGCTGGCAAGGGATACTGCCAGCCTTGAGGCCGGGAGACGTCAGGGGTACTCCGGGGGTAGCGGTGAAATGCTCTGATCCTCGGGGGACCACCAGTGGCGAAGGCGCCTGACGAGAACGGACCTGACGGTGAGGGGCGAAGGCTAGGGGAGCGAACGGGATTAGATACCCCGGTAGTCCTAGCTGTAAAGGATGCGGGCCAGGTGTCTGGTGTTCCTCGAGAGCACCAGGTGCCGGAGAGAAGTCGTTAAGCCCGCCGCCTGGGAAGTACGGTCGCAAGGCTGAAACTTAAAGAAATTGGCGGGGGAGCACCACAAGGGGTGGGACCTGCGGTTCAATCGGATTCAACGCCGAAAAACTCACCAGGGGCGACAGCTGGATGAAGGCCAGGCTGACGACCTTGCCGGACTAGCTGAGAGGTGGTGCATGGCCATCGTCAGCTCGTACCGTGAGGCGTCCTGTCAAGTCAGGCAACGAGCGAGATCCTCGCCCTTAGTTGCCACAGTGGAAAGCTGGGCACTATAAGGGGACCGCTGGCGCTAAGCCAGAGGAAGGAGAGGGCGACGGTAGGTCCGTATGCCCCGAATCCCCTGGGCCACACGCGGGTCACAATGCGTAGGACAATGGGTTGCGACCTCGTAAGAGGAAGCTAATCCCCTAAACCTACGCTCGGTTCGGATCGAGGGCTGCAACTCGCCCTCGTGAAGCTGGAATCCCTAGTAATCGCGCGCCAACACCGCGCGGTGAATACGTCCCTGCTCCTTGCACACACCGCCCGTCAAGCCACTCGAGTGGGGTTCGGATGAGGCTCGCTCAAGTTGGGCGAGTCGAATCCGAGTTCTGCAAGAGGGGCTAAGTCGTAACAAGGTAGCCGTAGGGGAACCTGCGGCTCGATCACCTCCTTTGAAGTTTTGAGTACCGAACCCTCGTGGGGCCTGTAGCTCAGAGGTAGAGCGTCGGCTTTGCAAGCCGAAGGTCGCGGGTTCGATTCCCGCCGGGTCCACATTTCACATGCGGCACGCGAAGAAGTCTTCTCGTGCTAAGGGCAGATTGCGGAAAACGCAAGATGATTGCCATGCATAGGTCGCAGCTGTGCTAGCTGGGTTTACTGAGAACTAAGTAAGCCACCTGGGGGATGGCTTGGCTCGAGCGCCGAAGAAGGCCGTGGCAAGCGGCGAAACGCCCAGGCGAGGTGCAAGCAACCGTTGAACCTGGGATCGCTGAATGGGACTTCCTGACGGAGGGAAACCTCCGTCGCTCGCGCGAGCGAGCGGGAACCCCGGGAACGGAAACATCTTATTACCGGGAGGAAAAGAAAGCAAACGCGATGCCGGGAGTAACGGCGAGTGAAACCGGTAAAGGGCAAACCGAACCTGGTGACGAAAGTCACTGGGGATGTGGAGTTGTAGGACTCCCTCCAATCCCTCGCGTGAGAAGCCGAAGCAGTTGGAAACCTGCGCCTTAGAGGGTGACAGCCCCGTAGGCGTAATCGCGCAGGGTACGAGGGGGAGGATCCTGAGTAGGGCGCCTCGGAATTGGTGCCTGAAGCCGGGGGGCATCAACCCCCAACCCTAAACACGTCTCGAGACCGATAGCGGACGCAGTACCGCGAGGGAAAGCTGAAAAGCACCCCGGAAGGGGGGTTAAAAGAGCCTGAAACTAGGTGGCGATAGTAGGGCACGGCTCGAAAGAGTTGATCCTCCCCGAAGGAAGCCGTCGCGAGGCGGTGGTACGAGGGGAGGGAATCAGGGTCGTGCCGTCCGTCTAGAATCACGGGCCAGGGAGTTTCGTGTCGTGGCGAGGCTAAGCGGTTCAACCGCGGAGCCAGAGCGAAAGCAAAAGGTCCGCAACCCGCAAGGGCGAGGGACTGGGTGCTAACAGCGCCCGGAGTCACGGCGCGAAGACCCGAAACCGGGCGATCTAGTCCGAGGCAGGCTGAAGTCCCTCTTTGAGGGATGGAGGGCCGAACCGGTCTTGATGTGCAATTCGGTCGGATGACCTTGGGCTAGTGGCGAAAGACCAATCAAGCCCGGTGACAGCTGGTTCCTTCCGAAGCTGGCCGCAGTCAGGCCTAGCGCGAGGTCGCCGGTGGCGTAGAGCACCGATTGGGGATGCATGGGGGGAAACCCCCGGCTCTCCTGTCGAACTCCAAAGCTGCCGGCACCGTAGACCGCTAGAGACGGGATGCGGGGGGTAAGCTCCCGCTCCGAGAGGGGAAAAACCCAGACCGGGGTTAAGGCCCCTAAATGTCGGCTAAGTGTCAACCTAGAAGGGCGTCCTCGTCCTCAGACAGTGGGAAGGTAGGCTCAGAAGCAGCCATCCTTTAAACAACGCGTAATAGCGGACCCATCGAGGGCGGGGGCCCCGAAGATTCACGGGGCTAAGCCGACTGCCGATACCTCGGGGCAGTCGAAGTTTAGTAGACTGATCTGGTAGGAAGGCGTCCGGCGTGGGGAGAAGTACGGCCGTGAGGTCGTATGGACCACGTTGGAATGAGGATCCTGGTGGTAGTAGCAGCAAAGTTGGGTGAGAATCCCAACCGCCGAAGGGGCTCGGGTTCCTCGACAATGATCGTCAGTCGAGGGTTAGTCGGTCCTAAGGTGGCCCTCAACCAGAAGCCATCGAAAGGGAATCCGGTTAATATTCCGGAACCACCTAGGTACCTGCGGCAACGCAAGCCTGGCTTCCGACGCTCTGAGATAGGCCGAGTGAGGCCGTCGCCTCATTTAACCGTTGAAACCCGGGGAGTTCCGTAATGGAGAGAACCGGGTGAAGGCGGGAATAGCCTGCCGTTAGGTGGGTTCGGCTGATTCTTGGAGCCCGTGAAAAGGGAGCCGGGAAATGGGACCCTAGGTGACCGTACCTAGATCCGACACAGGTGCCCCTAGGTGAGAAGCCTAAGGCGTGTCGAGATACACCAGGCTAGGGAATTCGGCAAGTTGGCCCAAAAGCTTCGGTATAATGGGTGCCTGCCCCGCGAGGGGCAGGTCGCAGTGACTAGGGGGCTACGACTGTTTAATAAAAACGTAGCTTACTGCGAAGGCGAAAGCCCTTGTACAGTAAGTGAATTCTGCCCAGTGGCGGTACGTGAAAGCTCGGTCCAACGGGCAGAAGCGCCGCTAAACGGCGGGGGTAACTATAACCCTCTTAAGGTAGCGTAATACCTTGCCGCTTAATTGGCGGCTTGCATGAAGGAATCAACGATAGCCCCACTGTCCCAGCCTGGAACTCGGTGAACCCACTGGCCGGCGCACATGCCGGGGACCCCCGAAGGGAAACGAAGACCCCATGGACCTTTACTGCAGCTTGTCGTTGAGGCGCGGTCGTGATTGCAGAGCGTAGGCGGGAGCCTTCGAAGCCCGGCCTTAGGGTCGGGTGGAGGCGCCAATGTAACACCGCCCTTTCATGACTACGTCTCTAACCCCGCAAGGGAGACAGCGGCAGGTGGGCAGTTTCGCTGGGGCGGCAGTCCCTCGAAAAGATATCAAGGGAGCCCAAAGGTCGGCTCAGGCGGGTCAGAACTCCGCCGTAGAGGGCAAGGCCAAAAGCCGGCCTGACTGTGAGCTCACTACCAAGGCTCGCAGAGGCGAAAGCCGGGCCTAGCGAACCTCGATGTCCCTCTTGGTGAGGGCTCGGGATGACAGAAAAGGTACCCTGGGGATAACAGAGTTGTCGCGGGCGAGAGCCCCTATCGACCCCGCGGTTTGCTACCTCGAAATTCGGGGTATGGCGGCAGCAATGCCGACCAAGGCACCGGCTAATATCGGAGAACCCTCCACAATAATTGAATAGGGTGAGAATCTAGTATTGTGGAGGCAACTCCGAGGGAAGTGGGCACATGGAAAGACCTTTGACCAGTCTTCAACGAGAGCTCATCATCGGATCACTTCTGGGCGACGGACATTTGCGTCTCCACCGAGGAAAAGTTGTCTTTGAATTCCTGCAGACGGCGAGGCGCAGGTTTTACGTGGAATGGAAGCATCGAATCCTGAAGGACATTGCCTGTCCCAAGATTTATCACAGCAAAAATGACCGCGAATACTACAAGATAGTGACAAGGACACACTTCGAGCTGATGGAGCTTTACCGCCTTTTCTACCACGAGGGTCGCAAGGTGGTGCCTGAGAACATCAAGGAGTTGCTGACACCGTTCGTGATTGCAGTTTGGTTCATGGATGATGGCAGCAAGAGCCGAGACGCAGTCTACTTCAACACTCAAGGATTTTCCCTGAAGGACCAGTTTCGATTGATAAAGGCTCTCAGAAAATTTCATTTGATTTTCAACCTGAACAGGGATGGAGACTACTACCGCCTGAGGCTACTGAAGAGACACAACCGACGATTCACGGAAATAGTAGGTCCTTATGTCTTAGAGGAGTTTAAAAATAAGTTGCCCACCCCGTAGAGACTGATGCCGATAGGGCAGATGAGTTGGGCCACGCCGTGTGGTCCAAAATACGCCGGCCCCCGCTTAAGGGCGGGGTGGAGAAATAGTCCGAAGAGAGATCTTTGCGATGTCGGTTCTTCCCATCCTGGCCGTGTAGCAGCGGCCAAGGGTAGGGTTGTTCGCCCATTAAAGGGGAACGTGAGCTGGGTTTAGACCGTCGTGAGACAGGTCGGATGCTATCTTTCGGGGGTGCTGGGTGCCTGAGGGTAAGGTATCCCTAGTACGAGAGGAACAGGATGCCGGCGCCTCTGGTTTACCGGTTGTCCGACAGGGCAGAGCCGGGCAGCTACGCGCCAATCGATAAGGCCTGAAAGCATCTAAGGCCGAAGCGATACCCGAAAATAGGCACCCTGGGCTACCGGTGACTCCGTCACGGCGGGCCGTGGCGACACGGCTTGCTGGGTAGCCCGCAGCCTGGGACTAGAAGATCCCGTTGAATGACCACGGGTGTAAGCACCGAGCTTCGGCGAGGTGTTCAGCCCGGTGGCACATATCGGCTGAAAGTTCCAGTATCTGGCTAGTGCCGGTGCGACCTATGCATGGCTATCATGATCACATTTTTTCTAAGGAACTTAATTGGGGCAAACCTTCGGCTACTGTTGGCGTTAATTTGGAACCCAGCCGTATTTGATTAGGCAAAAGTTACGGAAATTTCTAAAAATTTAGCTCAGCTGAAAAAGGTGGCTGAAGCTGGCGCGATCACGGAACCTTGATGGCACCGTTGGGACAGGAGGCCTCACAGGCCCGGCACTCAATGCAGTCCTCCGGGCGGACGACAACGGCCTTTCCATTTTGAATCTCAATGACGTTTGCCGGACAGACTTCGGCGCAGACTCCAGCCCCCGTGCACTTCTTGAGGTCAACAACTGGCGGCAATACTACACCCCCTTTTGGTGTTTTCAGGATAAAGAAACCAAACATTATATTTATTTAAATTTTTCCGTTAAAATTTTCGATCCACAGCCGCTTGAGAAATCTTCGCGAGATGGCTTTGATTTCGGCCAAATCGCGATTCAAGCTGTCTCGGCTAGGGCTTTTTTTTCGATGATACTTCCGGTGGGCCACGATCAGAATCTTAGCTGTTGACTTGAGCCGTGTTGAAAATCCAAAGGGGCTCAAGGCAGAGACAAGAAGGCCCAGTAGATCAGTACATTTAAGACGGTCAGCGGGATGCCAATCCGGGAGAACTCGAAAAAGGTCAGGGTTTCTCCGGATTTCTTTTCCGCGTTTTGAATGATGATCACGTTGCTGGCCGCCCCAAGGATGAACAAGTTCCCGGCGATGGTGCTTCCCGCCGCCAGGGCAACCATTTCCTTCACCGAAGCACCGGCGTGAGTCAGCATGGGAAGATACAGCGCCACGAGGGGGACATTGGAGATAAACTGGCTCACCAGGACGCTGATGATTAGTATCATAGGGATTGAGATGATGTTCAAGTTCAGGCTTGTTATTGTCGACTGGAAAAATCCGGTCAACCAGACGCTTTGCATGAGCACGAACATGGCCGCAAAGAAGATCAAGGTTTGCCAGTCAATGTTTCTGAGAATTCTGGCTCTTCGCGGGCTGAAGATCAGGATGGGAATGGCAGCGGCCAGCGCAACGTAGGTCAGCCTGAAATCCACTTGGGGAGCGAAAAAACCCAAGAGTATTTTAATTATGACCAGCGCCACGATCAAGAGCAGGGAGATCTTGGAGAGCCGCGCCAGTTGGTGGTCCTTTATCGGTTCTTGGGAATGGGACAGCGGCCTCGAGTGGAATTGCTCCCGATGGAAAAGTTTCAGCAGGAAATAGGCGACGAGGAGGTTCAGGATCGTCGGCAGAAGAAGATACCGGGAAAAGGTAATAAAGGGATTGGGGACGTCACCGTTGATCGCGATCAAGACGTTCTGGGGGTTGCCGATGGGGCTCGTCACGCTACCGATGGTGACGGCGAAGGCCAGGGTCAGCAGCAGCTTGGGCGAGATGCGGTGCTTTTTGGCTAGGAGCAACATCGCTGGGGTGCCGATGATGGCGATGGTGTCATTCATCAGAAAGGCTGAGGCCACACCCATGCCAAACAAAATCGACAGTATCAGTGAATCGATGGATCTCGCGCGCTTGAACAGGTTGTAGGCCAGGTGGGAAAGGTAGCCGCTTTCCTCCATGGCCGCCCCGACGACGAACATCCCAAACAGGAAGAGCATCACGTCCACGTTTATCGATTGCAGGGCCTCGGCCGGGGAGATTTGTCCCGTTATTAAAACCGCAATGGCTCCAAGCAGCATTATCTGCCATATCTGCAATCTTACCTGGCCCACCTGCCTGACCGCGATCAGCAGGAAAACTGCAGCCAGGACTATCAGCGGGATTATCATGGGAATCCAATTGATTAACTTCGTGATATTAAAAATAGTGGTGGAGGGGCTTCAAGATCCCCCTGGTTGCTCTAAATGCCCGTTGGAACTCGGTTTTTCCGGTGAAATTGTGGGGAGCAGAAATACCGTCAAAGCAGGAGGTGTTGCTATTCTTCAGCAAAGAGCCTATGTCGTCTTTAAATTTATTATCTGAGCTGGTGGTCAGGTCGCGGAGGGGGACTCGGGCTGTGTCTCAGCGGTTCCATCTTCCCGCCTCATGATCTTGGTTATGTATCCTGCCACCCGGTTGCGAGTGGTCTTACTGTCTGTTTTTATCAGCTCGTCCAGGATCCTAACATTCTCGCTGAAGTCTTTGGTGAACTTTCCGGGATACTTCTCCAAGATCTCTCGCGCCGCTCGTTTGATGTACAGAGATCTCACGCTTCCCATCGTTGTCCCTCCCCGCTGGTTTTGGCGGTTGGGTAAAAAAGCTTTCCTCTCACCCAATTCTTTCGGCCACTCTCAGCGCCAGCGAGGCAACCTCGCCGGGCGTGGCGCCGAGCAGCCTGATCATGGCCTCTTTTCCTGGACAGCCCGTGTCAAAGATAACCTGCGGGACCCTGCCGACCTTTTTTATCGCCTGGGCCGTGCCCCATTCCATTGTTTTCACTCCACGCGGCTCAAGGGCGCGATCGAAGGAGGAAATGGTCAGGCCTAGGTCTTTACAGGTCCGCAGGACGCTTGATGAGTATTTGATGTTCATCGCCGAGCGGATCTTGGGATCATATCTGAGCGCGGTCAGGACAATGTTGGCTACATGCTCCGAACCACCCAGCTCGGGAAACCCCGTTATCACGGCACCGTGGCTGGTCCTGACGATTCTTCCGGAAAGCCCGACAACTTCCTGAATAGATCCAGCTTCAGGCAATGCCATCACGATGTTGCTCCCAACCTCAGGGATTAAGCTCACAAATTTGGGATTTCTCACCAGCATTTGTGCGGCCCTCCAGACCTCGCCGATGGCTCGAGCAGTTTCAACCTCCCTGAAGATTCCCGCCATCTGGTTGATTGGAACGACGCCGTGGCCGACCTTCAGCCGCCATCTTATTGCTTGCCCCACGAAGTCCCGGGCATTTCTGATCGCCATGTTCAAGGCAGCACCCTTGGCGAGTTCTGCGGCGATGGCTGAGGAGAGGGAGCAGCCCGTGCCATGGGTGGTCTCTTCAGTTATTCTGGGGCTGCTGAATTCCTCAAACCTTTCTTTAAAGTAGAGCACATCCGTGACGGTTTTCTTCATCAGGTGCCCGCCCTTGATCAGAACCGCCTTTGGGCCCAGCTCAGCGATTTTTCGAGCCGCCCGTTTCATATCCTCTACTGATCTGATCCTTACTCCTGACAATTTCTCGGCCTCATGGACATTGGGAGTCACCAGCTCGGTACAGGCGAGCAGCTCTCCGATCGCCGAGAGGGCATCCGCGCGCATGAGGGGGGAACCGCTTGCGGACACCATTATCGGGTCGACCACCACACGGAGGCGGTATTTTTTGACTCGATCGGCAACTACCCTGATGATATCCGCGCTGCTCAGCATTCCGGTCTTAGCGAATTTTACCTCAAAGTCATCCATCAGGGTGTCGATCTGCTTGGCGATGAATTCTGGTGGCAGCTCCATGACGGCGGCAACACCCTTAGTGTTCTGGGCGGTCACCGCGGTTATGGCGCACAGCCCGTGAACCCCAAGCGCCGCAAATGTTTTCATGTCGGCTTGAATTCCAGCCCCGCCCCCAGAGTCTGAGCCGGCTATGGTCAGGACACAGGGAACTCTCATTCACTCACCCCACCCGTTTCGAACGATAATCCTTTTGCAGCAGGTTGTCTGCTTTCGAAACATTATTTACACCCCTTAGGCAATAAAATTAGAGGATGTCATGAGAAAAATACAGCTCACGCTGATCCAGATAGACAACTACGGGCCTTGGACGGTCACGCCCGAGCCGCGCAGGGAGTTCGAGCTGCAGGTGCTTCAAGCCGAGCTCTTTGCCGAGCTCGAGAGACAGTTCGGGTCGCGGGGGGGCCTGGTTTTCCCTACTAGATTCGACAACCTTCTCGCCGTCACCAACGGCATCTCAATGGAGGAGCACCGGGAGATCCAGAGGCTGATCAACCAGAAGTTCCCCGTCACGGTCAGCATGAGCGTCGGCGCGGCGGCAACCCCCTATCAGGCCCAGGTTCAGGCCACGCTTTGCTTGCAGCGCGTTGGAAGCAGCCAGTCTGCTGAGCGGAGAAGCGCGCTGGTGGGCAGCCCCGTGTGTTACCCCGACCAGGACTGGGTCCAGATCGCGCACATGGACATAAACCATTCCACGCTGATCACGGACAGCGAGCCCATCTATGACACTCACTTTCTACTTCAGCGAGCCCACCTCTCCCTGATCCAGATGTTTCTTCGCCGTAATGCCCTGGTGTTTTACATGGGCGGCGATAACATCATGGCGCTGTCGAATGGTCTCGAGGTTTCTGAGATAGCAGAGGTGCTGGCGGAGGTCAAGGCCGAGATGGGACTGGAGTTAAAGGCCGGTGTCGGAGCGGCACCGACCGCGGAAAAGGCGGCGCGGTTGGCCAGCGAGGGGCTGCATGAGATTCGTAAGAACAGGAACAAATCGACGATCATCTTTAAGAGTGCATAAAGGTGGCAGTATCTTTTAATCGTGCATCCTTCTGAAGCTCCAGGTTCCGGCCGCGATTGCGAGAAGCGAGAAAAGGAGAATAACCCCGAGGTCAACAAAGGCGGGGAAGTGCTGGATTCCGATGACGGCTCCCCTCACCAGGTCGACACCGTAGGTTACGGGGTTGACTGAGGTCACGCCCGAGAGCCAGGCGGGCAGGTTGCTCAGGGGGAAAAGAGCCCCGCTGAAGAAAAACATCGGCCAGATGACGAAGTTGGCCACAAGCATGAATCCCTCCGGACTTTTCATGTTGGCCCCGATGCTCAGGCCCAAGCTGACCAGTGCAATTGAGAGGAGAAAGAGAAGCAGGAAAACCTTCAGGAAAACATCAGGGGGGAGGTAAAGGTTGATGAGGTATCCGATGAGGAGCAGCGCCGTCGTCTGCACCATCACGGTGGTGCAACCTCCCAGCACCTTCCCGATGAAGATGCTGACGCGGGAGAGCGGTGCCACCAGGACCTCCTTCAGAAAGTCGAGCTTTCTGTCCCAGATCACGTAGACTCCGTAGAAAAGCGAGGAGAAGAGGACGCTCATGATGAGAATTCCCGGATAGATGTAGGTTCGGTAGTTCACGCCTTCGATGGTCACGACGGAGCCGAGGCCGGTGCCAAAGGCGACCAGCCAGAGAATCGGGGAGACAAGCGATGAGATCACCCGTTCCTTCTCCCTGAGGTAGACTTTGAACTCACGCAACCAGACGGCATAGATACCTTCGATCTCGCTCATGTTTTTCTCTCACCCATTATTCTCTGCCAGAAGCCCCCCTCGGCCTCGTCCTCCCTTATCTGTCTGCCCGTGTAGTGCAGGAAGACGTCGTTTAGGGTGGTGGGCTTCAGCTCAATGCTTTTGACTTTGCCGGCGTTGAGGATGATTTTCCTCAGGTCGCATTCCCTGCTTTCGAGGACTATCTGCAGCAGGTCCCCCTTTCGGTGGATGACCTTCACGCAGTCGATTTTTTTCAGCGCAGCGATGTTGGGATTTTTTGCCCTGATGATGACCTTGTCGCCGCCCAGCCGGGACTTTAACTTCTCCGGCTCATCGAGGGCGATAATCCTTCCTGAGTCAATGATGCCGACGCGATCGCAAAGGAGTTCCGCCTCCTCCATGTAATGCGTTGTGAGCAGTATCGTCATTTTCTCCTTTCTCGCCAGTTCTAGGATGTATTTCCACATGTGTTCTCTGGTTTGGGGGTCGAGGCCGAGGGTGGGCTCATCGAGAAAAAGCACCGCGGGGTGGTGCATCATCCCCCGCGCCAGCTCCAGCCTGCGACGCATTCCCCCCGAGTAGGTCTTGACCAGGTCATCGGCCCTTTTCTCGAGATCGACGAGCCGGAGCACCTCCTCGATTCTCTTCTTCCTCATCTCCCGGGGCATCTTGAAAAGAAGAGTGTGCATCAGCAGGTTTTCCCTGCCTGTGAGGAGATCGTCCACGCTGGGCTGTTGAAAGACGATGCCGATTGATTTTCTGACCTCGGCCGGTTCCCTGACGATGTCGAATCCGTTCACGGTAGCCGTCCCTGAAGTCGGCGGCAGTATCGTGCACAGCATCGAGATGGCGGTGGTCTTGCCCGCGCCGTTGGGGCCGAGCAGGCCGAAGATTTCCCCCTTTTTTATCCTGAGGTTCAGCCTGTCCACTGCTTTGACTTTGCCGTAATATTTGCACAGGTCAAAGGTCTCAATTGTGTACTGCATGGTTGTAAGGGAGGCGGCAAATACCTTATAATTTTCTGATTTTTCATCCCTTCCTTAAAAAGGGCACCATTAGCGATGCTGGTGCTCGGGCCCTGCGTGAGGCAGCGAGAAGCGCAATTATGGCCACAATGTAGGGAAAAGTCAGCGTCACCTGCCAGGGCACCGGAACTCCATAGGCCTGAAAAACCGACTGTATGGAATAGACGAGACCAAAAAGCAAAGCCCCGAAGAGGGACTTGATCGGGGACCAGTTGGAGAGGATGACCACAGAAATGGCGAGAAAACCACGTGCGGCGGTCATGTTGTGGGTGAACAATCCCGTAGTCCCGATAGCTAAAGAACTGCCCGCCAACCCGGCCAACGATGTTGCAAAGAGAAGGCATGAAAATCTGACCTTGAAAACATTTATTCCAGCTACATCGGCCGCTTCCGGGTTTTCTCCCACTGCCCTGACTTTTAACCCGGCCGTGGTTCGATACAAAAAGAACCAGACCAGCGGGACCAGAATGAGGGCCAAGAAAGTGAAGGGGCTGATTCCCAAAATTGTGGGGATGGTCCCTGTTGGTGGCACCTTACCGAAAACGTCGGTGATTGTCTTCACGAAAAGAAAACTGGAGAGACCTATGCCCAGCATATTCATGCCAATTCCGGTGACAATTTGACTTCGGCCGAGCAGTATCGTTGAGCTGCCTATGACCAGCCCCAGCACAATCCCCGTGATGATCCCGAAAAGCACGCCGAGATAAAGATTGCCAAGATAAATTGAGGCGAAGTAGCTCATGAAGGATCCCATTAGCATGGTTCCTTCAATGCCCAGGTTCAGAACTCCAGAGCGCTGGCCGATCAGTTCTCCTATTGCCGCGATTAGAATCGGGGTCGAGTAAACGAGGGTTGTGGAAAAGATGTATCCGAGAATGTCGAGAACCATTTTTTCACCTACCGGATCTTGTAAAGCCATACAATTGTTATCAGGATCACCGCCTCGACGAATATCATTATATATCTGGAAACCCCCGCGGCTGCTTCCATTAAATAACTGGAAGCTTCGAGGAATCCGAAAATGGCAGCCGTGCCAATGGTGGCCAACGGTCGGCCCTTAGCCAGTAACGCAACGGCTATGGCCATGTAACCGTAGCCCCAGAAGCCGAGAAACCCGCCTCCGGGGGAAAATCCCCGCAGGAGCCGATGGTGTATAGATGTCAACAGGGTGTAGCCAGCAACCCCGCTGAGCCCGGAGCTTATGATCATCGTGAGCAGAAGAATTCTGGAAACATCCATGCCCGAGGCCCGGGCGGCGCGAATCCCATGGCCGACAGCCCTGATTTGGTAACCTAGCGAGCTTCGGTGTAGAATCAGGTGAACAATGATAACGCACGCTAGCGCCAGAAACAGAGCAGCGGTGATTCTAGTTTCCGGAACTATGACAGGAAGCCAAGATTCAATGGCAATCAGTTGAGTTTGGTTAAAGAAATAGACCGGATCCTTCAGAGGACCGGTTAAGAGGGCGTCGATTAATAAAATGGCAATTGGACACATCAGCATGCTTGTCAGGATTTCATTGGTCCCGTACTTTATCTTTAACATCACCGGGATCAATCCCCAGGCAGCGCCGCCGAGAAAGGCCACGATTACCATCGTTACAAAGTATACAGGGGCAGAGGTGTTCAGGTAAAGGCCGATCAGAGTTGCGAGGAGGCCGCCCACCCAGAGTTGTCCCTCCGCCCCGATATTCCAAAAGTTCGCTTCAAATGACAGCACCAGTCCCGCTCCAATTATCATCAGCGGCACAGCGAAGACGATTATTTCTCCAATTTTAAAGGGGCTGCTGAAGAACTGTGAAAAGGTGCTTGCATAGGCGACGACGGGATTGAGACCGCTGAAGGCGATAACTATGGCGCCGATGAAAAAGCCAACGAGCATTGCAATAATTGGCGTGGTCCAAGACAAATAGGGGACACTTTTCATAAAGTTCCCATTATACTTAAGTATGATGATTATAAAGTTTACAAAAAGCAATTATCGGTCTTCATTCGACTGATAAAAACCCAATTGTGGATGTGAACAAATGCTCACAGTTTTTATAGGCTCGATTTTTTAGAACAGAAGATCAAACAATATGCGTTTTTCATGATATAGAAGACCTACTTAAATTGAATTTATGCTTGTCCAACCAGCTTAGAAAGTAAATTTCTACCACAAATAGCCTAATTTAAGCCCACACAAGAAATTTTAGGCGCAGCTGCTTGACACATTTCATACTGATTCTAAGTGACCTTGAAAGCGAAAACTTTTAGCATAACATCTCAGAAAGCTCGCAAAATCTACTTAAACATTAACCATCCCTAATTTTTAATTGGCGTGATTGAGATATGAGTGGTTTAGCTGAATTCAGAAAAAGAATCTTTGCTGTGGATATATTGAGAGTTCTAAAGAGCAACTATACTTACAAACAACTCTCGAAGTTAATAGATTTGCCACCAACTGTTTTAAGCAGGTATATAAACGGACATGTGCTACCTAACTCCGAAAAGACGGAAAAAATAATTTCCCTTTTTAAAGAAAAATACCTTTCAGAGATAATCAAGGCAAGAATTACAGAGATCGGCGGGGCATACGTTCTCAATAATATAAATTATGATGTTAACCTGCAAAAATTAATAGCAAGGTTTATAATCCGCGAGTTTGAAATTGCCAAGATTGATAAAGTGTTTACCGCCGCCACTGATGGTATTCCTTTGGCAGTGCAAATAGCAAATGAACTTGGGGCAAAGTTGGTAGTGGCCAAGAAAGAAAGAGACATTTTTGTCACGGAATTTTTAGAAGAGCGAGCGATTTTTTCGCCAGTGTTATTTAAAACCTTTTACATTCCCAAAGGATCGATAAAACCGAAAGACCAAGTTTTAATTGTTGACGATATAGCTCGGACCGGGGCGACGATTGAAGCTTTGGTAAGGATGGTGGAAAGATCCAAGGCAAAATTGGCAGGGATATTTACCATTTTTTCTGTTGATAACTCCCTTGAAAAAATAAAGAAAAAGTTGAAGCTCAGATGTAAGGCCGACTCTCTTTTAACTCTTTCTTGAGGCGCGCAGTTTTAAAAATTATGAATTTTTAAATGGCCTTAAGACTGTTTTGATGTAGCGCTAAGCTTAGTGATCATAAGCGGTTAGAATTTCCTTGGAAAAGTTTGCTAGGCCTAGATCCCATTGAGATGGTGAAAGATGCCCATAGCCCTATGGATTTCAGATTTGGAAGGTTAAGAATAGGATCTCAAGCGCACTACTGATGATCGTGGATTCAAACCAGCACCGCACGATATCTTCGCCGCGAAGGAGACTTTTATTTTTCCAAAATTTGCGCGCGGTTTTTAAATTAAACACATTAAGTTAAAAAAAGAAAAGAAAAAGAAAGTTTAGAGTGTTGTCGGCACAATTAATTTTCCTGACAGCATTTCCTCTCTCGCTTTTGCCACCATCTCTTTGGCTCTTTGTGGAATCTGATCGTCAAAGTTATAAAATGGAGCCATTTCCATACCCTTGCCCAATTCGATAGAGTATTTACCTAGCCCATACTTTCCTAAGTAGATTTCTTTGACCATAGAAGACAGGATGTCACTATAGTCGTAGACATTGCTGGTCAATACATATCCCGGAGCCAAAACCGATTGATCTACAGGGTAACCTATGTAGAAAACTTCTTTTCCAGAATCTCTGGCCGCTTTCACCGCTTGGATAACGCCCAAACTAGTCCCGTCACCTTGACAGTAGATAACGTCGACACCTTTTGCTATCAATGACTCTGCGGCAACCCTACCTCCTTCGGGATCGGCCCATCCGCCTACATAAATGTGGTCAAATGTTATCGAAGGATCGTATGCTTGGGCCCCCGCCTTGAACCCGGCCTCGCCCAATACAATGTGCAGCGATTCCATTCCCGAGACAGCACCGACCTTTTTAGTACGTGACATAGATCCGCCGATTATTCCCAAGAGGTATGCGGTCTTGTGGGGAAATTCATCGATCACGTCAACTTTTCCTGGAATTGCATCGCCTGCTTTCCCCTCGTTTATTAAGAAGTATACTCCCTGAGTCCCTGAAGCCACGGCAAGTATCGCCTCACGATATTGAAAACCCCATGCCCAGATCCAGTTATATCCGACCGAAACCAAGTCTCTTGCTGCGCCTTCGGCATCTCCGGGCTCTACTAGTTCAACAAATTTGTGTTCTGTTATTCTGATTGGCAGATCAATGGTCTCAAGTTTATTCAGAGCCACTAGTGGTGCATAGTCCCACCCGTAATCCGTGACTGTTCCAGGCAAAATTACTCCCACTTTTAACTCTGCGGGAACACCGGCAGCAGGACCAGTTTTGCCACCGCTAAACATCAAAGCCGCCGCTGCAACTACTACCACGACAACAATGGTGGCAATGACAATTGCTACATTTTTGCGCTTCAATTCACAACCTCCTTTTCTTTTTTATAACGCGCCATTTGGTGGTGTATAAAATTGTATTGTATTTAAATCGATATTGACATTTTTATGTTAAATTTACACCCTCGCGTCAAGAAAGTTTATATCCGGGAAAAAGAATCGATGAGAGGAGGTGGATGAGTTGAAAAAAATTAAGCGCGAGCCGTTTCCTCTCAAGCACGAAAAGGGAGACGCCGTAATAAAGAACATCGGGTTGGTCGTTACAGGCGATATCAACAACCCGGTTTTAAATAAATCAAAAATTCTGGTGAAGAATGGCCTGATCAAAAAAATCGGGGATGACAAAACCATCAAGGATAGCGAAGCAGAGACAGTGATAGATGCCAATGGGATGATGGTGATCCCTGGATTGATTGAAACCCACGCCCACATAACTTTCCATGACTACTCCGCAATCTGCCAAGCGATGAACTGGATGGAAAATCTTGCTTATTGCGGGATTACCACCTTGATATCCGAGGGGCTACACGCCTGGGGACTTGGAAGATACTATGATGACCCGGTGGCCACAAAGGCCAACACGATAACTGAAGCGACGATATACAAGCGCTGGATGCCGGGCAGTGCTTTGAAGGTCGTCGGTGGCGCGTTGATACTGGTGCGAGGGCTTACCAAGCAGGATTTCAAGGAGATGACCGACGCTGGAGTAAGGCTGATAGCGGAGATCGGCGGCGGGGGACTTTCGGAACCCGAAGATGTTATGCAGTACATCAAGTGGGCCCGGGAGTTCGGGTGGCATGTTTCAGCACACGCATCGCCTTGCTCCATTCCAGGGTCTTCCCACATGTCTCCGGACAAAATCGTAAAGATTGACCCAGACAAAGTGGCCCATCTCAGCGGTGGCTCAACCCCGCTCTCTTGGGACGAGATAAAGGAAATAATCGACAAGACGCGGCGGGACTCGGCATTGGAGTTGAGTGCACAGTCAAACACGAGGATGGCGCTGAAGATAGTGGAATATGCAAGAGAAAAGGGGCAGCTGGACAGAATCGTGATGGGTTCTGATCAAGCGGTGGGATTGGGCCTGCAGTGGGGGTCCCTTTGGATGCTGATGGCGCAGGTCGCTTCAATGACCAACGTTCCTCCCGAACAGGTAGTTGCCATGGCTACTGGAAATGCGGCAAGGCACTTCAGCCGATTTGTTGACATGAACCGCGGAATTATCGAGCCGGGAAGGGAGGCCGACATAGTGATCACCGACAAACCACATGGGTCGGCGGCCAAGGACTTCTTGGACGCCTTGAAACACGGCGACGTTTGTGCACCGGCTCTGGTGATGGTCGACGGCAGAGTGGTTGCCATAAAAGGAAGAGATTACCAGTTCACGCAGCGAGCGGTGAAAATTAACGGCGATGAGAAGGATCTATCCACTTATGGTCCAAACGTTGAGGAATATCTTTTTGGGCCGCCAGCGCCAAGGTATCACAAGTGGATTCTTTGAACGGCTGGAAGTGGCTGGACCCGATAAAAGGGGATAATGTGGACCGAGGCCGCGAGGAACTGTCAGCGATAAAAAGGGTTATCAGAACCGCTCTGAAAGAATTGCCAGCGGAGCTGGTTCTGAAGAACTGTAACTTGGTCAACGTGTACACCGGGGAAATAACAAGGACCGATGTTAGCATAGCTGCCGGCAGGGTCGCCAGCATCGAAAAAAATAGCGGCCCTGCCCAAAAATTTTTTGACTGTAGCGGTTACTACGCGGTGCCCGGGCTACTGGATGGTCATGTGCATCTGGACTCAACACTGTTGACCCCCACTCAGCTGGCAAAGATCATTCTGCCATGCGGGACCACAACCGTGTTCATCGACCCCATGGAGATCGCCAACGTGCTGGGACTGAAGGGCATCAACTCCCTGCTCAAGGATGCCTGGGGGTCGCCGCTGAAAACATACGTTCAGATCTCCTCGAGAGTCCCCACGGCACCGGGTCTGGAGACCACGGGGGCGGTGTTGGGAGTCAGGGAAGTCGTCAGGATGGTGAAATGGAGCACCGTTGCCAGCCTGGGTGAGCTAGATCCTTCAAAGGTTATCCCGCCTCAAGATGAGTATCTGTTGAAGGTGATGGCCACAAAGAGGTCATGGAAGGTCAGGGTTGGCCATGCCGCGGGCCTCAGCGGCGCTGAACTCAACGCATATGCTTCCGCGGGCATAGGGGATGACCACGAATGCGTGACGGCAGAAGAGGCTTTGGAGAGGGTCAGGTTGGGCATGAAGGTGATGATCCGGGAGGGCTCCAGTGAGAGAAACCTTGAGGAGCTGATCAAGCTGATTACCGTGAAGGGACAAGACCCGCGCAACTTTTTCTTCTGCACTGATGACAAACACCCCAACGACATTGTGAGGGAGGGCCACATCGATTATAATGTGAGAAAAGCGATAAGCCTTGGCTTGGATCCAGTCAGAGCGGTCCAGCTGGCCACGATCAATTGTGCTGAGCACTTCCGGCTGGACGACGAGGTTGGCAGTATTGCCCCTGGAAGGTTTGCCGACATTGTGCTGGTGAGGGATCTCAGGGAGTTCAAACCTGAGATGGTAATAGCAAACGGCCAGGTGGTGGCGAGAAAGGGTAAATTGCTGGTCCGGTTGCGCGAGTACAGGTGGCCGGGGTGGAGCACAAACACCGTTAAGATGAAAAGAAGCGTCGAACCCGCTGATTTCGAGATAACCAGCGACAGGGAGGTACAGGCGGTGAGGGTGATTCAGATAATTGAGGGACAGATAATCAACAAGGAAATCCGGGCGGAGCTGAAAGTCATCGATGGAAAGGTGGTTGTCGATATTGCTAATGATATCCTGAAAATCGCCTGCGTGGAAAGACACAAGAGGACGGGAAACGTCGCGGTGGCTTTTGTTAAGGGTTTCGAGCTGAAGGAAGGAGCAATCGCTTCTTCAGTGGCGCACGATCACCACAACATAGTCGTGGTCGGCGCCAACGAGGCGGACATGGCTAAAGCCGTTAACGAGATCAAGCGAACTCAGGGCGGCCTGGTGGCGGTGGGTCGGGGCAAAGTTTTGGAAAAGCTGGAGCTTCCCATCGCCGGCTTGATGAGCAAAAGGTCGCCAGATGTCGTGACGAGGAAGCTGGAGAAGCTGAATCAGGCCGCCAGAGATCTGGGCTGTAAACTCAACGCCCCCTTTATGACGCTTTCCTTCATCTCCCTGCCCACCGTTCCCGAGCTGGGCCTGACCGACAAGGGCTTGGTAGATGTTAGGCACCGGAGGATAATTCCCGTCAAAATAGATTAAGGTGGGCAGGGGACTTCAGAGTCCCTTTATCCTTTTGATGATCCAGACCATCCTCTTGCCAAAGTTTCTCACCGTCTGCATCCCTTCTTCGTCCCCGAGCACCTCTCCCGGTTCCCGTCCGAAGGCCACGTTCCAGTAAGTTGAACCCGGAACGATCATGCCCTGGTGAAGGAAGAAGAACAGTAGCTCGGCCAGGGTGAAGTTCTGTCCTGCCCTCCTGGCGACGACGAGGGGGCCGCCCACCTTGTTTTCAAACACCCTGCCCCTAGCGATGGAGAGGTATCCCGCCCTGTCGATCAGGGCCTTTATCTGCGGGGTGGCGGAGCTGAAGTAAACCGGCGAGGCGAGGATTATTCCGTCCGCCTGCACCATCTTTTCGAAAACCGGCTTGAAATCATCATCGATTCGGCACTCCCCCGTTTTTCTGCAGGAGCGGCAGCCATCGCACGGCTTTATCTCCCTTTCGGCCAGCCTCAGCAGCTCGGTTTCGGCGCCCTCGGCCGCTGCGGCCTTCAGTGCCTCAGTGACGAGAAGTTCGGTGTTTCCGCCCACTCTGGGGCTCCCGACTATTCCCAAGATCTTGATCATTTCACCCACCTTTGAAGCCATTTTCTGATATTGTTTGTCGTCTGTTATTTTAAGTCGTGTCGTTGTAATGCTGGCACAAAACCACCACGTCAAGAAACAGTCTGGAGATCCCAATTGAAGAGCCAGCAGTTCAAGACTGGCCGCACGGGAAATTTGCCACCTGAACCGAGCTCAAGCTAACGCGGAGGTCAAGCGTCATCAATTGTGTTTTAACTGAAGCGTATAGAAAGCAAAATAAATTGACAAAACCTTTAAATACTAACTGCCATATAACTGGATTGTAGCTGGATGGTGAATGGGAGGCAGGTGGATGTTGAAAAACAAGGGCTTGGTTTTGGCGGGGACAGTTCCCTCTGGCTCAGTGCAGCCGCCAGCCGGGCCTTGTGTCCAAGCCACCTCTTCCGGGCCATTAGTGAGGGGGCTTCGGGATGGTTGATAAGAAGGGAGAGGTTCGGGTCTTCGTCGACGGCATCTACCTCAAGATCATCGATGATTTGATAAAGTCGGGATATGGGACGAATCGCAGCGAGGTAATCCGCAAGATGGTCCACGATTGGACCATGACCTACCTCGAAAAGGCGAAGAGTCTCATGGAGTATGCTAAAGAGAAATGAGATCACGGTCACCCTACCTCCTCGGTCAGTCCAGCCTCCAAAAGGGTGAAGGCGGGAGGCCTCCTTTGGAATGTCCTCCCGCCTAGCGCTCATCTCCCGTGGAGGGCCTTCTGGAGAACCCTCCACAGGAAGCTCAGGAGGGGGAGGGTCCGACCCGCGATCGATGTCCCTCCCCTTTTTATTGTTTTCAGCGCTGAGTCAAGGTTTGGCTCACAGTCCAGCAAGGTGTAAGCCATGCCGACGTCCTCACACCGGTGGGCATCGGAACCGGCAACCATGGGCAGGCCATTCTTTTTAGCAAATCTCTGCGCCAATGGATTGCTCAAAAGGATGGCCCTGGAGTTCAGCCCCTCAATGGCATCGAAGCTCGCTTGATAGACCAGCCCCACCCGCCTTCCCGGCGCGAAGGGGTGGGCGGCAACGGCTATGCCGCCTTGGCTTCTGATCAGGTCAACTGTCTCAGCTGCGGGCAGCGCCCTCGGGATCGGCTCGCTGATTCCGAGGCCGAGGATGTGGCCGTGAGCGCTGGAGATCTCCACGCCGGGGATGATGATGAATTCATCGTCTCTTATTTTTTTGGCGTCCTGATGCCCGGAGATGCTGTCATGGTCGGTTATCGCTATTCCGTTCAACCCCTTGGCTCTGGCGACTTCGACGGCTCTCTCGACGGAACAACGGCAATCGTAGGAGTGATTGGTGTGCACGTGGAGGTCAAGCCGCAGCAACTATCTCACCTTTGAGCCCGGCTTGACCGGTCGATCGGTCACCAGAATTGAGACTCCCGCCTCGTCCTCGGCGGCCAAGAGCATTCCCTCAGAGGTTACCCCCATTAGCTTGGCGGGCTCAAGGTTTGCCAAAACGACGATATTTTTTCCAACCAGATCCTCAGGCGCATATTTTTCCGCTATTCCAGCTACGAGCGTCCTCTTCTCCCTGCCGAGGTCCACTTCCAGCTTGAGCAATTTTTTTGACTTCGGCACCCGCTCAGCCGCAAGCACCCTGCCGATCCTGATGTCGAGCTTTCCGAACTCCTCAATGGAGATCAGCTTCTCCTTTGGCCCCTCCGCTTTTTTCAGCTTGGCAAACAGCGCCACGGGCTCTCCAATAACGTGGCCTGGCCTGATGTCGAAGGCTTTTGCCTGGTTCCAGTGCTCAACCTCGATGGCGAGCTGCTTGGCCAGCTTGGCGGCGGCCTCGGGCATGAATGGGGTGAGGCTCACGCACAGGATTTTCACCAGATTGACGCAGGAGAGAATACAGTCGGCGGCCTTTTCCTTTTCCTTCTTTATCGCCTCCCAGGGCTTACAGGACTGGAAGTACTCGTTTCCCCGCCGGGCGATTGCCATGATTTCATCGAGAGCTTGGGAGACCTTCAGCTCCAGCAGCAGCCTTTCTATTTTTTCCACCCGCTGCAGGATCTCCTCCTCCAGCTTCCGGTCAACCTTTCCCTCGGGAACTCTGGAGTTGAAGCGGTCGCGAATGAAGGTGAGCACGCGGTGGACGAAGTTGCCGAGGATGTCGGCCAGTTCGTCGTTCAGCCTGGCCTCCAAGCTGGCCTCGGAAAAGTTTCCATCCTGGCCAAAGGAAACCTCGCGGATCAGGAAATATCTGACGACATCAGCTGAATACTTCTCCACCAGGTAGGCCGGGTCAATGACGTTGCCCAGCGACTTGCTGATCTTCTGCCCTTCAACGGTGAGAAAGCCGTGGGCGAAAATTCTCTTGGGTAGCTCCAGTCCCGCGGAGAGGAGCATGCTGGGCCAGATGATGCAGTGGAACCTGATGATGTCCTTCGCGATGATGTGGACATCAGCCGGCCAGTATTTTTTCGGCAGCAGGTAATTGATCAGGGCATCGAACCACACCCAGATCTTCTGCCCCGGCTCTCCCGGGACGTCGATCCCCCACTGCTGGTTCTGCCTGGTGACGCTGATGTCCTTCAGCCCCTGTTTGATGAAGTTGACGACCTCATTCCTTCGGGCCTCTGGCTGGATGAAGTCGGGGTTCTCCTCGATGTGCTTCAGCAGGGCGTCGGCATACTTTGACAGCCTGAAGAAGTAATTTTCCTCCTTGAGCCATTTCGGCCTGGTCAGGTGCAGGGGGCACTTTCCGTCGATGAGGTCGGCCTCAGTGTAGTAGGCCTCGCAGCCCTCGCAGTATAGCCCCTCATAAGTTCCCTTATAGATGTCCCCCTTTGACCTGATGCGCTCGAAAAGCTCGATCACATTTTTTCGGTGTCTCTCTTGGGTGGTCCGGATGAAATCATCGTTGCTGATCTCCAGCAACCTCCAGGTGCTCAGCCACAGGTTTGCCATGGAGTCGGCGTAGGCCTGGATGTCCTTGAAGCCCCTTTCCTTCGCGGCCTCCAGAGTTTTCGCCGAATTCTCATCCAGGCCGGTGAGGAAGAAGACGTCATCACCGCGTAGCCGGTGCCAGCGGGCGAGGGCGTCGGCTATCACGGTGGTGTAAGCGTGACCGATGTGCGGCACCGAGTTGATGTAGTAGATCGGCGTGGTGATGTAAAATTTGCCCATTTTCCCACCCTTCTCATTTGGTCGGGACTGGTTTAAATTTTAGAGGGTAGGATGATTTCACCCCAGCTGCCATCCCCAATTATGATCGGTTCCTTGGGGCGCCGTTAACCCCTTTTCCCTGGTTCAGGCGCGGCGGAAATTCTGTTGCTCCTGAGGAGTCGGCAGTTATTTTTAGCTTCCGGACCAAGCTATTTTGGTGATCTCTCTGGCGGGAAAGGTGCTGTTGATCATAGCTCCTGAGAACTTCAGGGACGAGGAGCTTTTCCACACCAAGGAGGAGCTGGAGCGCGCCGGGGTGACGACCACGGTGGCTAGCGCCAAGAAGGCCGAGGCGCGGGGAATGCTCGGTGCTAGGGTGAGCCCGGAGATAACACTCGATCAGGTCAGGGTTGACGATTACGACGGTGTTGTCTTTGTCGGCGGATCGGGCGCGGCAGTTTACTTTAAGGACAGGCGGGCTCTCGCCATCGCCAGCGAGGCCTTCAAGAAGGGCAAAAAGGTCGGCGCCATCTGCATCGCGCCGGTGATCCTGGCCAACGCGGGTGTGCTCAAGGGCAAGCGTGCAACAGTGTTCCCCGGAGATTACGTGGAGATGATTGAGAGCGGAGGAGCCATCTACCAGGATAAGCCGGTGGTGGTCGACGGCAACGTGATCACCGCGAATGGACCAACCGCGGCCCGCGAGTTCGGGCGCGCCATCGCGAAGGCGCTCAGGGGCTAGGTGAAATATTGGCTGATCTCTTGGTCAGGGGCGGCCTCCTGGTCACGATGAATCCCGGCCGCCAGGTGATCGAGAAGGGCTCGGTGGCGATAGAGGGCAACAGGATTGTGGCGGTCGGTGAGGTCAGGGAGAGGGCAGAGAGGGTGATCGATGCCCGCGGGAAGGCCGTCCTGCCCGGCCTGATCAACTGCCACACCCATCTCCCTATGGTTCTGCTCCGCGGCTTCGCCGACGACATGCCGCTGGATAAATGGCTCTCGGACAGGATCTGGCCGATGGAAAAGAAGATGGGCCCGCGCGACTGTTATGCCGGGGCGCTGCTGGGAGCGCTGGAGCTGATAAAGTCAGGCACCACCTGCTTTGCTGATAATTATTTCCACATGGATCAGGTTGCCCGGGCCGTGGCGAAGGCCGGCCTCAGGGGTGTTCTTTCTTACGGAATGATAGATCGGGATGATGAGCAAAAGATGAGGGAGGAGATAAGAATCGGCCAGAGCTTTGTCAGGTCCTTTCACGGAAAAGCCGGGGGCAGGATCTTGACCATGTTCGGCCCGCACGCGCCTTACACCTGTTCCACGGAGTGTTTGTTGAAGGTGAAGGAGCTGGCGGCTAAGTTCGGGGTGGGCATTCACATTCACGTTTCCGAGAGCAGCGCTGAGGTGAAGCAGACAATCAGAAGATATGGTAAGCGACCCGTGGAATATCTGGATTCAATAGGGTTTTTGGGGCCGGAGGTCTTAGCCGCCCACTGTGTCTGGGTCACGAAGAGGGAGGTCGGGATCATTCAGAGAAGGGGAGTCAAGCCGGTTCACAATCCCACGAGCAATCTGAAGATGGGGTCCGGCATCGCCCCGGTGGTCGAGATGCTCCAGGCAGGTGTTCCGGTCGCCCTGGGGACGGATGGGGCCGCTTCCAACAACTCCCTCGACCTGTTCAAGGAGATGAAGCTGGCGTCGCTTCTGGCCAAGCTCCGCAATCGTGATCCCACGGCCCTTCCGGCGATGAAGGCCCTGGAGATGGCAACGAGGAACGGCGCCGCGGCCTTGGGCCTGGAAGATGAGCTGGGGTCGATCGAGGTGGGGAAGAAGGCTGACCTGATCCTGGTGGACCTGAAAAAGCCGCACCTTTCCCCTCTGCACGACGTGGTCTCCCACCTCATCTACAGCGCCACCGGCAGTGACGTTGACACGGTCATCGTTGATGGGAAGATATTGCTGGAAGGCGGCGAGGTGCTCGCTCTCGACGAAGAGAAGGTTTTAGAGCTGGCGCAAAGAACTTCTGATGATCTGGTCTCTCGACTGGGTGAGGAAAAGTGAATTATAAGGTGAAGGACATCAGGCTTGCAGCTCAGGGCAAGCGGATGATGGAATGGGCGGAGCGGCATATGCCCGTCCTGGCCGAGATTCGCCGCGAGCTGGCGGAAACAAAACCACTCCGGGGGGTCACCGTTGGGGCCGCCCTGCACACCGAGGCCAAGACCGGAGTGCTGGTGAGGACTCTGGTGGCCGGAGGAGCCAGGGTGGCGATAACCAGCTGCAACCCCCTTTCCACCCGCGATGAGGTGGCGGCGGCCTTGGCCAAGGAAGGCGTTCACGTCTACGCCTGGCGCGGTGAGAGCACCAAGGATTATTACTCCAACCTGAACGCGGTGCTGGAGACCAAGCCCCAGATCCTGATCGATGATGGGGCCGACCTGATCACGGCCGTGCACACCCAGCGCCGGGAGCTGCTGAGCACAATAATCGGCGCTTCTGAGGAGACGACGACCGGAGTCAATCGCCTGCGGGCCATGGAGAAAGAGGGGGCCCTGAGTTTTCCGGTAATTGCGGTCAACGATAGCCCCTCCAAGAGATTTTTCGATAACAGGTTTGGCACCGCGGAGTCTACCTTCCAGGCCATCACCGGGATGACAAACACCCTCATCGCGGGAAAGAGGCTGGTCGTGGTGGGCTACGGCTTCGTCGGCAGGGGGATCGCCTCCCGGGCCAAGGGCTTGGGGGCGGTGGTCACGGTTGTCGAAACCGACCCGATAAAGGCGCTGGAGGCAGCGATGGATGGGTTCATGGTGGCCTCGATGAGCGAGGCGGCGAGGTGGGGCGAGCTTTTCATCACCACCACGGGTAGCTTCAAGGTCATCCGGGCGGAGCACATTCGCCTGATGAAAGACGGCGCGATCTTGTGCAACTCGGGGCACTTTAACGTTGAAATTGATCTCGAGGGGCTCAACCGCTTGGCCGTGAGCAGGAGAGAGATCGTGGACGATGTTCAGGAGTTCCGGCTGAAGAACGGGCGCAGGGTTTACCTTCTGGCCGAGGGAAGGCTGGTTAACCTGGCGGGGAAGCGCTCGCTCGGGCACCCGATGGAGATCATGGACATGAGCTTTGCCCTTCAGGCGCTGAGCGTGGTTCACCTGGTTCGGGTGGGCAGGAACCTGGCGCCGGGGGTCTACGAGGTGCCGCCGGAGATTGATCGAATGGTTGCCGAGCTGAAGTTGCGCTCCATGGGAATCAAAATTGAGAAGCCGACCAAGGAGCAGATCGAGTACTCGGCTTCGTGGACATTTGGAACTTGATTGGTGAGACTTTGGTTGAGGATTTCCTACCAGATCTGCAGAAGTTTCTCAGGCTAGCTAGGAAACACTCCATCATCCCGGTCAGCGCAAAAATCGATGTTGAAGAAGATCCAATTTTTGCCCTTTCTTCGATGGATGACCCGATCTTCGCCTTTGAAAGGGACGGAACCTCAATCTTCGGCCAGGCGGGTGGAGTAATGGCCTTTGAAAGGGGTCAGGAGGAAAGCCCCTTTGATTTCCTCTCAACGCTACTGAGCGGTGGAATTGCCCCGCCGGCATCGATGCCTTTCAGCGGCGGTGTTGTCGGATATCTGGGCTATGACGCGGCGAGGCCGATGCTTGGCATGGAATGTAAGGAACCAGACCCCGTCTCGCTTCCGCATGCCCTCTTCCTTTCGGTGAATCGGTTCTACCAGGCTAGAAGTGGGACGCTGAGGGCAGTTTATTGTACACCAGTTGATGACGAGCCAATTAGGGTCTACCGCCGGGCAACTGAGGAGGTTGAGGCCATGTTGACGCTTCCCAAGCCGAGGAGGCTGAAGGAGCCCCGCTTTTCTGATGTTTCCGTGAACGTCGAGAAAGCAGAGTACTTGAAGATGGTCAACGAGGCAAAGTCACGCATCTCGAAGGGTGAGATCAAGCAGGCGATAATTTCCCGTAGAATTTCCGTTAAAGCAGATGATCCTCTCGCTGTCTATCTTAGACTCAGAAAAATAAACCCCTGTCCCTATCTTTTCTTTCTCCGCGCCGGCGATCGTGCCGTTTTAGGATCTTCGCCGGAGAACTTCCTGACCCTGCGCGGCAGCTTTGCGGAGAGCCGGCCGGTGGCTGCGACGAGAAGGAGAGGCACCAGCCCCGCCGAGGATAAACGGCTGGAACAAGAGCTGAGGAGCAGCCGAAAGGAAAGAGCTGAACATGCCATGCTTTTAGATGAGTGTCTTGCCGAGTTCAAATCCGTGTGCCGTGAGGTAAGGGTTGAGGAGAAACTTAAGGTTAAGAAATTTCCATTTTTCCAGCACCTGGTATCGAGGATAAGTGGCAGGACGACGGATAAGTTTAGTTTATTGAAGGTCTCCTTCCCCTCGGCGACGATAGCTGGGGCGCCAAAGCGAAAGGCGATGGAGGTGATAGATGAGATTGAACCCGACGCCAGAGGGGTCTACGCTGGTTCTTTCGGTTTTGTGGACAATTCGGGCAACTTAGATATGGGGATCATCGTCAGGTCGATTTTAATCAACGGAGGCAGGGCCTTCGTGCCCGTGGGGGCGGGGATTGTTTCTCAGTCTCTCCCGGAAGCAGAGTACTCGGAGACATTCTACAAGTCGCGGGCCCAGCTGCTAGCGCTGGGAGCCGATCGGACCGAGATGAAATGGCTCGCGGAGATTTAGCCCGGGGCATCAAACGTTTAAAAAATCGTTTGACGTGCGGCAGATTTCTTAAAAACAATTGGCGTTGAACCCAATGGCGTGCAACTTTTTGATCCTTAATCGGTACACGTGCACAAGATCCTTCAGGTCGACCGGAACCTCAGAATCGCCGCCAGGCCCTTGAAAGCGGTTAAAAGCTGCTTGCCCTCATCAGTTTCCGTTGAGATGAACTCAACCTTGGTGTTGAACTTTTCCGCCAGCTCCAGCAGCTCCTGGACGACATCCCTGCTCTCAACAACCGCCAGTTTGGCTTCCCCGCACTTGGGACATCTTTTCTCCTGCAGCTGTCTCTGATAGTGCTCCAGGTTGTCGACTACCTCATGGAAAACCTCCCCGCAAGCCTGACACTTTGTCGTCACCCGGATCTTCCTCAACCCCTCCGACACCAGCAGCAGCTCAACCGCGCCCTGTTCGATGGCCTGCCTGATATTGCTGTCCCCGTAGGCCGCGAGGCCCCTTCCGGCGACGAGTTCCTCCATAAACTTTTGCATCAGTGATTTTTCCTTGAGGATGTCGAGGTCGGCGAGGATCTCACCCGCTTTGTTCACCAGTTCCTTGATCCCCTGCTCGTCGGTGTAGCCGGTGTCCAGAACTCCGGCAATCTTTTTCCTGACCGATTCGTGGAGAAGCCCGCTGTTCAGGAAGTCCTCCTTGGTGGGCCCGGGGCCGCCCACGATTATCGCGCGCAGGTCGGGGATCTGCGAGAAGATCTCGTTGGCGGCTTCGGCGACCCTCTTGGCATACTCATGGGCCGCTATCTCTATCAGTCGCTCGAATCTTCTCGATGATTGTCCTCCCTTGCTGTGCTTTCCCGGCACGGCCGAGGTCAGCCTCCTCAGGATTTCCACATGTTTGCCCCTTAGGGTGGCAAAGGTAGTTTCCCTCCGGTCCATCACAAAGAGCCCTATGGTCTCCTTGATCTGCAGCATCTCCTTGAGCGGGTCCAGCACAAACTCTTGGTCGCAGCGGTACATCCTGACGGTCACGGGCTCGGGTGGCTCGATCCAGTAAAGCTGGATATCGGCGACATCGTCCCGGCCAGCGACGTTGCCGCAGAAAATCGCCATCCCGTGAGGGGGTGGCTTTTTGTTGGTTTCCATGTAGGTGCGCAGGAACTGAATTATCCTCTCCAGGGCCGCCAGCACATTTTTGCGCGTGGTCTTTGATTTTATGTTTGAGGCGGTGCCCTGCTCATCCCTGAGCTGCTGCATGACCTTGGCCAGATCTGTGTCTGGGGTGATGTAGACGGAGATCAGCTCCGTGCCCCGCCCGCGCTTGCTGGCGAGGTCCTCGAGCATCCTTTTGAACCGGTACATGGCCTTGCTGTCGGCTGTCATCTGCTTCGCCTGGATAATTTTTAACCGCGGGCATTAATAGTATGGGGTAAAAAAGGACGTGGGGTTCCATGAGAGTAACGATCTGCTTTGGGGGCTCGATAATTGCTCCCGGCAATCCCGATGTGGCCTGCATCAGGGACATCGTCCGAGCCGTTCGGGAGCTCAAGGCCAGGAACCATGAAATACTGATCGTGGTCGGTGGTGGGGAGCTAGCCCGGGTCTACATCAACGCGGCCAGGGAGCTCGAAGTCCCCGGGGTTGACCAGGACCAGATCGGAATAGCGGCCACCAGGCTGAACGCCCAGCTGCTGATTTCCGCCCTGGGCGACATCGCCGAGCCGTCGCCGGTCACGGCCTTTGAAAAGGCGGTCCGGGCAATGTTGCGGGACAAAGTTCCGGTGATGGGTGGAACTACTCCCGGGCAGACCACGGATGCGGTGGCGGCAATGCTGGCCCAAGCCAGCAAGTCGGAGCTCCTGGTCTTCTTCACCAATGTTGATGGGGTCTACACCGCTGATCCCAAGCAGGATCCCAAGGCCAAGAAGATAGACCAGCTCACTCCTGAGGAGCTGGCGAAGCTCGTGGGCTCAGCGGAGTTTCAGCCCGGGATGAAGACCATCATGGACCCCGTGGCCGTTAAGATCATTCAGCGGCTCAACATCAAGACGCTGATTCTGGGCAAACACGAGATTAAACGTTTACCGGAAATCTTAAATGGTGCTAAACACACGGGAACTGTAATAACAAGGGTGAGCAAGTGATAGAGGATCACAGGCACTGCGTGGTCTGCGGGAAACCAACCGACCCCGACAAGACGGTCTGTTCCGCTTCTTGCGAGGAAATCTTGAACCGGCAGCAGAAGAGCATGAAGCGATCGAGGCTGATAATGCTGGTGATCTTCATCGTCCTCTTTATCTTCATCATACTGTCTTCACTCCTCTCCAAGCCTGCCTAGCGAGACGAGCAGCGTCAGCGCGGGATCGGCCAGGTCGATTACCTCCACGCGTTGACCTCTTCTTTCCGTCACCCTGGTTATTTTCAGCTCATCGATGCTGAGTTTAATCGTCTTTCCCGCCTCCCCCACCTCGATGAATCCCCTCTTCAGCTGCTCCGATAGCTCCTCTGGCCGGGCCCGGCGCAGGGCTTCAGCGACGATTTTCAGATCGCCGCGGAGCCTTGGTCCCAATTTGGCGAAGTTGGGCTCCACCGAGATCAGCCGCTCCTCCAGCTCCGGTTTCTCCGAGGTTATTTTGATCTCCCGCACCTGCATCGTGCCTGCGACATCGTCGGCGATTTCCTCCAGCCGTTTGGCCAGCTCCCGGGTTGGGGTGTAAATTTCCAGTCCGGGGATCTCGGTGTTGAGCGCCATCTTCCTCGTTGATTTGAACTGCCGCAGGGCGCTGACGATCTTGTTGGTGATTTCACCCAAACTTTCCGCGGCTTCGTCTATGGCCGCCTCATCTGGTTTCGGCCATTCGCTGGCATGGATGCTGGGCAGCCCCTCAAAGTTGGCGAAAAACGTTTGGTAAACTTCCTCTGTGAAGTGGGGAATGAAGGGGGCGAGCAGCTTGATCGAGGTCAGGATGACGTGGTAAAGGGTGAAGGCAGCCCCCTCAGCCGTCTTGTCACCGCTGTAGAGCCGGTGCTTTATCTCCTCGATGTACATGTCACAGAGCTCATGCCAGATAAAGTTGTGGATCTCGCCCAGCGCCCGGTTGAACTGGAAATCCTCGAGCCAGCCGGTGACCTCCTTGATCAGCCTGTTCAGCCGACTCAGCATCCAGCTATCGATCGGCCTGAGGTTGACCCTGCTCCGGTCGCGCCTGGCTATCTCCGAGTTCAGGTAGGGTCGGGCAAACCTGACCGCATTCCAGAACTTTCTCATGAACCTGTAGCCGAACTCCACATCCTTCCAGCTGAAAGGAACATCGGCGCCGGTCGAGGCCCCGATTGCCGCCCACTGCCTGAGGGCGTCGGCGCCGTATTTATCGCGCGCCTTGGAGCTGTCGACATAATTCCCCAGTGACTTGTGCATCGCCCTGCCATCGGTTCCGAGCACCATGCCGTTGATCAATACCGTTCTGTACGGTGCTTGGTTCAGCAGCGCGAGGTGACGGACCATTAAATAGTAATCCCAGGTTCTGATGATGTCGGTCCCGTTGGGCTGCAGGTCAGCCGGGAAAAGCCGGGGGTCAATTTGGGGCCAGCCGGCGTGGGCCGCAATGGTTATTGAGCTGTCCATCCAGGTGTCGAGGACATCCTGCTCCGGCTCAAAGCTTTCATTGCCGCAGCGCGGGCATCTGGCCACCGGTGGTCGGTCCCTCGCCGGAACCACCGGCAGCTGCTCCTCCTCCGCCACAACCGGTTCCTTGCATTTGGCGCAGTACCAGACCGGGATGGGGGTTGCAAAGATCCTCTGCCGCGAGATCACCCAGTCCCAGTCCATGGATTTCACCCAGTCGATGAACCGCGTGAGCATGTAGTCGGGGACCCACCTGACCTTTTTCGCCTCTTCGATTACCCGGTCGTTGAGGGCCAGCACGCGCATAAACCACTGGGGTTTGCTCAGAATTTCCACAGGGGTCTTGCAGCGCCAGCAGACGCCAACGCTGTGCGGAAGCTCCTCCTGTTTTTCAATTAATCCCCTCGCGCGCAGGTCGGCGATGATCGCCTGCCGGGCTTCCTCCACCGTCATCCCGGAGTACTTCTTAGCGGCCTCGGTCATCCTGCCCTTCTCGTCGATCAGCTTGATGACCGGCAGCTTGTAACGCTTCACCCACCTCACGTCGGTCTTGTCCCCAAAGGTGCAGACCATCACGACTCCAGTGCCGAAACTGGGGTCAACTTCCTCGTCCTCGATGATCTCCACCAACTGGCCGAAGGGAGGAACTTCGAGCCTTTTGCCGATGTAGCTTCGGTACCTTTGATCGTCCGGGTGAACGGCCACGACCACACACGCGGGGAGATACTCCGGCCGGGTGGTGGCAATGGTCAGAGTTCCCCCTTCACCAGCTATTTTGAATTTGATGTAGTGAAGTAGCGTTTTTTTGTCCTGGTATTCCACCTCGGCGTCGGCAATGGCGGTCTCGCAGCGAGGACACCAGTTGACCGGATGTTCCCCCCGGTAGATCAGCCCCCTCTTGTAGAGCTGGACAAAGGAGAGCTGCGTCTTTCCATAATAGCTGGGATCCATGGTGCGGTACTCCGTTGACCAGTCAATGGAGAAACCGAAGGAGTTCATCTCCTCCTTCATGTGGGCGATGTTTTCCGTAGTCAGCTGCACGCAGAGTTCTCGAAACTTCTCCGCCGGAAGATCCCCCTTCCTGATCCCGTATTTTCTCTCCACCTGGACCTCCGTGGGCAAGCCGTGACAGTCCCAGCCCTGGGGGAAAAGCACATTGAAACCACGCATCCTCTTGTACCTTGCCACGATGTCGAAGTAGGTCCAATTCAACGCTGTGCCCATGTGAAATTCACCGCTGGGATAGGGCGGCGGAGTGTCGATGACGTAAGTGGGTGCCCGATGGTCGTCGTGCCTGAAGCGGTGGATTCCCAGGGCATCCCAGTATTTTTGCCACTTCGGCTCAGCGCTCAGCGGATTATACTCTTTGGGGATTTCCATCCGGATCTGACCTTCACATTTTTAAGCAACGGTGCTCCTTCAACAAATTTTCAATCTGTTGATATAAAACAATCAGTTCGTGATTCGGTTGGCGCTGTCGTTGGCTGTGGGCATGGTTTTAACACAGCGGGATCGAAATCATCCGGCTCCCGCGAGGACAATGTTGTCGTGGTTCAGCGCCTGCAGCTTTAATACCGGTTGAGGAACTGGTGACAGCTGATTTTAGACAATGGCGGGTTAAAATTTTCTCTGCCGTGGGTTATCAGAGGTGAGTAGTTTACTTTGCCAAGCCAGCTTCCTTGATTGAATCCTCAACGGCCCCCAGTGTTTTTTCCACGTCGCTGTCGCTGTGGACGGTGGAGAGATGCCAGTCGGGGTAGCTGCTGAACACCCCTCTCTTGAGCAGCTCCACCCTGAATCTTTCGCCCTTTTCTGGAGCCGATTCAATCGCTTTTGACCAAGCCCGGTAGTTAGTGATTTCTTCAGCGGACATTTCGGTGAAGCAGGTGACGAACTGGCAGGGCAGACCCTTGGCTATGGCTTTGACCTTCAGTTCTTCAAATATTTCCCTGATCCCCTTCATCAGCTTCTCCCCGACCCGGTACATTTCCTTGTAAGCCTTTCCGCCGTCCTTTTCCAGAACTTCGATGTTTGCCAGAGCTCCGGCGAGAGAAAGCGGGTTGGCGTTGTAGGTGCCCATGGCCGGTACCTTGCCCTGGGTAATCAGCTCCATTATTTCCTTTTTACCGCCGAAGGCGCTGATGGGGAGCCCGCCGCCCATGGCCTTGGAGCAGACAAAAAGGTCTGGGATCACCTTCAGATATTCTTGGGCCCCACCTAGCCCGACCCGGAACATTGTTTTCACTTCATCGAAAATGAGGACAACATCGTATTTTTCCGATAGTTCCCTGACCGTTTCCATGTATCCCTCCTTGGGCAGGATCCCGTGACCCAGCTCGATGGGTTCCATGATAATTCCGGCGACCTCCTTCGCCTGTTTTTTCAGGGTTTTTTCCAGCACTTCCGCGTTGTTCCAGGGCAGAACCATAATGTCCTGCAGGACGCTCTTGGGTTGTCCCAGCGGCGATCCCAGCACCGGTTCCGGAGCCTCCTCCGGGCCCTTGGGCGGGCTGAAGGAGGAGATATGGACGGAGTCAAACCATCCGTGGTAGTGCCCCTCAAACTTTATGATCTTGTTCTTTCCATTGTAGGCCCTAGCCAACCTGAGGGCCGTGTGCACCGCTTCCGAGCCGGTGCTGTGGAATCCCACCATTTCCGCGCAGGGCACGTGTTTGATGAGTTTCTCGCAAAGCCTGATCTCGAGTTCATTGTTGATTCCATACATGGTCCCCTTCTCAACTTGCTCCTTGATGGCCTTGACGATGTGGGGATGGGCGTGGCCGTTTATCAGAGGGCCGTAATCCAAGTAGTAATCGATGTATTCGTTTCCATCAACGTCATAAATTTTGGAACCGCTTCCCCTCTCCATATAAATAGTGGTTCCCTCAAGGGTTATCACTTTCAACCTCTGAGTGCTTCCAGTCCCGCCCGCCTGAATTTTTTTGGCCTTCTTGGTCAGCGCGCGGGATTTTTCCAATTTCAGCTCCACCATTTAGGCACCATTTTCCCTTTAGTGTTTTATATAAAAGATTTTGGGATATTTTGTCGCGCTTTTTGGTTCGTGGTCGGGATTCAGCAAAAATTTATCCCGTTAGAATTATTCAGCCCCAAAGAAATTTTCCACCCTTGGCCTTATGTACTCCTCCAGTGTCGGCTGTTTTGGTGGCCGGGTTATCTTAATCTCCTCCCCCATGTTTATCCTTAGACCCGCCTGACCGGGAATTGTCTCCACACCAGTCGCTGTTTTTATCCTGGTGGCCTCCCTTGCCGGTTCGTGCTCCAAGAACAACATGCCCATGTGGATCATCACGGCCAACTCGGGCTTTGCCGCCGCTAAAATTTTTATGAGATCCTCGGAGCACAGATGCCAGGGTATCCTCATCGACAGCGGCCTGGTGACGTTTGCGATCAGGATCCTCATCCCTTCGTAGTATTTTGTCATCTCCTCAAAATACTGGGTGTCGCTGGTGTAGCCTATTGCCCCGCTGTCGGTGTGAAAAATTATGCCGAAGGTGGTCGGGTCGCTGTGTTTCGCCACCACCGACTCAATTTCCAGATCTTCAAGCTGGAATTTATCTCCGGGTTCCATGATGATCACTTTTTCCGGCTTTCTCTGGTGATATCTGGACACGGCCGGGCCATAGTCTCCAACGCCCTCAATGACGCTTCGGCTGCAGATCAGGACACCTCTTTTTTTCGTGGAGTGTTTTGTCATGGCCTCGATCAGGACCTCTGTGTCCGTGTAGTGGTCGGGATGGCAATGGGTGACAATGATGCCGCCAAGGTCCAAGGGGTTTAACCCATACTGGTGGGTGAGCAGAAGGGCTCCAGGACCAGGATCGACGTGCACCTTCACTCCGGCGTGGATTCTGAACCCCCCGGTTTTGAAGTACTGCCCGACCATCTGAAATCGGCCGCCGCCGGAGCCTAAGAAGACCAGCTCAACCATTGCTTTCAACTCATCAGTCGCCGAGATATAGCTAATTCTCGCCCGCCAGCCCTTCAATCAGGTCTTGAGGTCAGGCCACGATGAGTGAAGTTTCGGTGTACTTCACTCCAGGTAATTTCTGAATTTTGCTGACGATGGCATCTCCGAGTGCTTTCAAATCAGCGGCTTCAATTCTGGCAACGATGTCAAATCTGCCTGTAGTCGCGAAGGCCACGTGGACCCCGGGCACCTTCTTGACTGCGTCCAGCAACTTTAACGCCTTGCCGGGCTCAGTCCTGATATAAACCAGCGCCTGCATGTTCAACCTCTGCTACAATCTCACCGGCTCAGTTAAAAAGGATGAAGGACTAGAAAAATTCTCCGCGGGCAAACTTTCTGATGATTTCATTTTTGGGCTTGATGAAGATGTTCCTCGGCCTGTCGATGTCGATGATTTTCCCGTTCAAAAGACAACCCACCCTGTCGGAGAGCCTCCTCGCCTGAAAAATGTTGTGCGTGGCGACCACAACGGTGGTCCTCCCGCGCAGATTCTTGATGATCCTCTCCACGATGTGGGCATTGGTCGGGTCTAGGTTTGCGGTGGGTTCGTCCAAAAGCAGAAGCTCCGGCTCCAGGGCCAGAGCTCTCGCCAGAACCACGCGCTGTTGCTCCCCGCCTGATAATTTTTTGGCCGGGCGGGAGCCGAAGCCGTCCAGCATTACAGAGCTGAGGGCGTCGTTAACCCTTTGGGCAACTTCCTCCCCCTCCAGACCCCTTAACCTCAGCCCGTAAGCGATGTTTTCAAAGACAGTGTCGTTGAACAGGACCGGGCGCTGAAAAACCATGGTTATCCTTTTCCTGTATTCTTGCACGCTGGAGCGGTCAACTCTTTGACCACGGTAGCTGATCTCTCCCGAGGATGGTTCGTCCAACAGCGCCAGGATCCTCAGCAGGGTGGTCTTGCCCGCTCCGTTGGGGCCAATTATCGTCAGGACCTCGCCGTTTTTTACCTCCAGATCTACCTCGCTGAGCGCAGTGATTCCATCGTATCTTCTGGTCACCCTGTGCAGTTTCATGTGAACGGCCAACTAATCCCCCCGGAACCTGTTTGCTATGAGCGTCAGGGTGAAGACGATCGCCAGGAGCACTAGGGTGGCCTCGAGGGAAAGGATTATTTCACCCCGGTTAACGCCCAGGGCAATTTGGGTCGTCATCACTCTGGTGAGGCCCTCAATGTTGCCGCCGAGCATCAGCGCTATCCCGAGTTCAGCGATGGCCCGGTTGAAGGCCGAGACGCCAGCGAGGATGCTTCCCTTCCTGGCTTCTCTCAGGATGGTGAGGGAAGCCTGACGTTCTGAAGCGCCCAGAGTCCTGGCCAGATCCCTGATCCTTGGATCCACCGCTTCAATGGCGCTCGTCAGCAGGCTGATTAAAATTGGTGTGATCAGGATGGCCTGCCCGATCATGATTGCGGTGGGGGTGTAAAGGAGACTAAAGGCTCCCAGGGCCCCCCGGCGCGAGAACAGCAGGTAAAGGAAAAGACCGAGCGCCACCGTCGGCACCCCCAGCATGGCGTTAAAGAAGCTGATGATGGTGTTCCTTCCCCGAAATCTCCTGAGGCCCAAGATAAGCGCGAGGGGCAGGCTCCATAGCAGGGAGAGGAGCAGGGCCGTGCCCGAGATCCATAGCGAGCGGAGCACGATATCCAGCAGCTGCTCGCTCATTGGTATAGCCCCTCCTGGCCCAGCCGGTATTCTGGAGGACATTCACTGTTCTCTATGAAAGCGTAATCTCGGATCCATTCAGCCACCGCAGAATCGGTCCTGAGTAACTGCACTGCCGGGTTGAAAAGAGAGACGCCAAATTCCTCCTTTCCAAAATCCTCAATCGTTTTCTGGCCCTCCTCTGAGGTTAAGAAAGCTATGAAGGCCACGGCGCCGCTGAAGTTGACTTGTCTGTTCTCCTCAGGATTGACGGCCATCACGCTGTAGACGTTAAGTAGGTCCTCCCCACTTTCGATTAGGGGCGCCAAATTTATCAGGCCCTCTTTTTGGTATTTCAGATAAGTCCCGGTATCAGTCAGGGTGTAGGCCCCCTTCTCGTTGGCAATCTGCAACGTCGGCCCCATGCCGGTTCCGGACTCGATGTACCACGCCTGGCCCGCGGGCCGTATTCCGGCCTTTTCCCAGAGTGATTTCTCCTTCAGATGGGTCCCCGAGTTGTCACCCCTTGAGATCCAGGTCACTCCCGACGTGGCAATTTTGGTGAGGGCCCGCACAGGCGGCAACCCCCTTATGCCAGCGGGATCTTCCCCGGGCCCCACGATGATGAAGAAGTTATAGGCGATTATTTTTCTCACCCCAACCACTCTCTCCGTCAGAAACTGACGCTCCAAGGAAGGCGAATGCGTCAGCACCACGTCGGCATCGCCCCTCCTGGCGTGTTCCAAGGCCTGTCCCGTCCCCGCGGCGATGAAGTCGAGCTTGATGTGGTAAAGCTGGAAGTAGCGTTCGGCGATGAAATCCAGGAGCCCGGTGTCGTAGAGGCTAGTGGTGGTGGACACGATCAACCTGTTTTGTCCCCTAAAGGCGCCAAGAGATACTGAAAGGGATACCACCACAATTAACGATATTGCCACCAGAGCGCTTTTTTTCACCTGAAATCCCAACAATCTTAAACACATTAGTTTAATAAATTTTATCAGGTTAACTATCATTGTTTAACTAAATGATTTTGATTCGTAAAAAAATCTTTGGGGGTCAGCGGCAACGGTATATCCTCCGGCGGCCATAGATTTGGAATCGGGGACAGCCTCATGATCTGTTTGGGAATAGAGGGAACCGCGCACACCTTTGGCATAGGAATAGTGGACTCCACCGGGAGAGTGCTGGCCAACGCCACCAGAACCTATTTCCCCGAGCAGGGTGGCATTCACCCGCGGGAGGCGGCACAGTTCCATGCGGCGCAGGCCAGAGCGGTTTTGGACGAGGCGCTGAAGACGGCACAAATTGAACTCGGCGATGTTGACCTCGTCGCCTTCTCCCAGGGGCCGGGGCTGGGTCCTGTTCTCCGGACGGCGGCCACGGCGGCCAGAGCCCTGGCGGTTTGGCTTGGTGTTCCCATCATCGGAGTCAACCACTGCGTCGCTCATATCGAGATCGGCCGTCTGACCGAGGGAGCCCGCGATCCCGTGACCCTCTATGTCAGCGGGGGAAACACCCAGGTGATCGCCTTTGACGCCGGGCGCTACCGCGTCTTTGGGGAGACGATTGATATCCCCATCGGCAACTGCTTGGACGCCTTCGCGCGCGAGGTTGGGATCCCCCATCCGGGAGGCCCCGCTGTGGAAAGGCTGGCCCGCGAGGGCAGGAACTACATCCCTCTCCCCTACGTGGTCAAGGGCATGGACCTCTCCTTCTCCGGCTTGATGACGGAAGCCGTGCGCAGGTACCGTGAGGGGGCCGACATCAAGGATCTTTGCTACAGCCTTCAGGAGACGGCCTTTGCGGCTTTGGTCGAGGTCACCGAGAGAGCCGTCGCACACACGGAAAAAAGGGAGGTGATGTTGACGGGAGGAGTTGCCGCGAACAACAGGCTGAGGGAGATGCTGAAGCAGATGGCCGAGGAGCACCGGGCCAAGTTTTTCGTGCCACCGAAGGAGTTCTGCGGCGATCAGGGGGCGATGATCGCTTGGAATGGAATTCTGGCCTACCGGTCCGGCTACCGGCAGAGCCTCAGGGAAACCGAGGTCAGGCAGCGCTGGCGCACGGATGAGGTCGAAGTCACGTGGAGGCGGAGTTAAGTGCTGCTGAAGAAGGGAGCTGAAGCCAACATTTACCTGGAACCTTTTGCCAAAGTCCTGCACCGGGCGGGTGAGGGAAAGGTTGTGGTGAAGGAGAGGATAGCTAAGAAATACCGCATCCCGGCGCTGGACCAGATTCTCCGCGAGGCAAGAACGGCGCTGGAGGCCAAGCTGCTCTCCGACGCCAAGCGTGCCGGTGTGCCGACGCCGATCGTCTACGAGGTGGACAGGATCGGGATGAGAATTGTGATGGAGTTTATTGAGGGCAGGCAGGTGAAGCTGGTCTTGGACAAACTTGGAAAGGGGGAGAGGAGAAAACTTTGTCAAACGATAGGCAGGCAGATCGCGAGGCTTCACCGGGCCGGGATGGTCCACGGGGATCTCACCACTTCCAACATGATAGTCAATTCCGACGGCAAGGTTTACTTCGTGGATTTTGGCCTCGGCGGCTATGACCCGTCAACGGAGGAAAGGGGGGTGGACCTGCACCTGCTGAGGCGCGCGCTGCAGAGCATCCACTTCAGAATTGCGGACCAGGCCTATGCCGCCGTTATTGCCGGCTATCGGGAGGAGCTGGGGAAGAAGGCCGAGGAAGTGATCAGGCGGGCGAAAGAGATAGAAAGCCGGGGGAGATATGTGGCCAAGGAGGAGAGGGCATGGCACTGACGTTTGTGACGAGCAATCTGCACAAGTTCAGGGAGGTCAGCGAGCTGGCCGCGAGGCGAGGCTTGGAAGTAGTCCACTACAACTGGCGCTACCCCGAGATACAGGCCGATGAGCTGGAGGAAATAGCCCGTCTGAGCGCCATGGAGGTGAGCGCCAAGCTGGGCAAACCCTGTTTTGTTGAGGATGCCGGGTTGTTTGTGGACTCCCTCCGCGGATTCCCGGGTCCTTATTCCAACTATGTCTTTCGCACCATTGGCAACCCCGGGATCCTGAAGCTGATGCATGGCGAGAAGAATCGCCGTGCCGAGTTCAGGTCGGCGGTGGGCTACTGTGAGCCCGGGGGAGAACCGATGATCTTCGTCGGCAGGGTTGAGGGGTGGATAGCAGAGGAGGCGAGGGGAACAGGTGGTTTTGGTTTCGACCCCATCTTCGTTGCCCTGGAAGGAGATGGACGCACCTTTGCCGAGATGAAAACTGAGGAGAAGAACCTTTTTTCCCACCGCGCCCGGGCAGTAGATAGCTTTTTGAATTGGTTCAAAGAAGTGAAAGGGTGAGAAAATGGCCGCCAGGAAGACAGGAGCGGGCAAAGGGACGGAGCTGTCCGTCGCTGAAGTGGAGGAACTCGTGGTCAAGCTGAGCAGGGAGGGCGTCCCGCCGAGCAGAATCGGCCTGATCCTGCGCGATCAGCATGCGGTGCCCGACGTCAAAAAGGCTACCGGAAAGAGCGTGAAGGAGATACTGGAGGCTCACGGGATCAAGCCGGGACTCCCTGAGGACCTGGCCAACGTCATTCGCAGTGCGGTGAGGATAGCCAATCACCTTGCCCGGAACCCCAAGGATTTCCGGACCAAGCGTTCCCTGGAAATGGTCGAGGCCAGGGTCAACAGGTTGGCGGCTTACTACAAGAGAAAGGGAGTCCTGCCCCCCGACTGGAGATACGATCGGGAGAGGGCGGCCCTGTTGGTGCGTGGCTGACGTTATTCCCGCGGGATGAAGCGGGCCAAGATCATCTCGCGGTCAAATTGAACTCATTTTTTCAATGGCTTCCTTTATCATCCCTTTGGGCGGATAGGGGTACTGTTTGCCCCGGTAGAAGTAAATCCGGCAACCGCAGTGGCATTGCTGTTTGACAAAAGGGGTGGTGCTTCTGACGCTTTCAGCGAGTTCTTCGCAGGGCAGGCATCGATCCTTGCTAATTTTCTCTTGGATGTCCTTTCCATCGATCCTGACCGTCGGCGAACCCATGAAGTGGTGCCTTTTTGCCTTCTCTTCGGTGTCGATCAATATTTCCTCAACTTCCGCCTTGACGCCAACTTCGGACAAACTTTCCCTCACCAGCTTCTTGGTCTTCAGACACCAGGGACATTCCATGGTGTAGAGGATTTGGATCTTCATCGGGCAGCACCGACCAATTCAAGCCGCCACTGCTAATAAGGGTTATTACATCTTTTGGGAAAATAACTTCGGAGTGGGGAGGTTCTGCGATGGGCCGGGCGGAAATAAAAAGATTTCGAAGGGGGGCTGAGGAGGTCGCTGTTTTCCTTAAGCCCAGGCTGGATGGAAAGACAAGGATCAAGGTGATTTCCCACACCGACGCCGATGGCATAGCCGCCGCCGCGATTCTGGCCAGGTGCCTTTACGCTTACAATGTCCCCTTTTCCGTTAAGCTGGCCCGGCCGCCGAGCGAGGAGGACATCGCTCAGCTTGCGGCGGAAGGTCAGGATCTTTATATCTTCCTGGATCAGGGCAGCGGTCAGCTGGACGCGATCAACAAACACCTGCTGGCGAGGCAAAAGGAGGTCATCGTGATCGACCACCACCCGGGGCAGTTCTTGGAGCACCCAAAATTCTCCTGCCTCAACCCTCACCTCTGTGGGCTCAGCGGCTCCACTGATGTCAGCGCCAGCGGGGCAACATTTTCGGTGGTGGAGCAGCTCGACCTTCGTTTCCGGTCGCTCATCAGCCTGGCGCTGGTGGGCGCCATTGGGGACAGGCAGGAGCTATCGTCGGGTTTTACCGGGGTAAACGACACCCTGCTGAAGCGTGCGGTGGATCTGGGTCTGGTCCGTGAAAGCGAGGGTCTGAAGCTGGTTCGGCGGAGTTTGGTTCCAGCTGTTGAATGCCTCATGACCTCAACCAGGCCGTATATCCTGGGAATTTCGGGTAATTTGGTCTCCTGCCGTTCTTTGCTGGATACCCTTGGTCTTTCCCATTCCAGCCTGATTTCCGATTTGGGATTGGAGTTGGAGAGAAAGTTGGCGGACGCCATCTTTTCCAAGGCCGGTGCCCAGGCCGTTAAAGAGGAATTTCGTCGCACCCTCTGGGGGACAATTCTCACGGCCGCAACCGATGATCTGGTCGGGCCCAAGGAGCTCGGGGAATACTCCGCCATCATCGACGCCTGTGGAAACATGAAAAGGCCAGAGATTGGCTTTGCTCTGGCCGTCGGTGATGGAAGCTATCAAATGGATGCACTTGGCCTCCTCAGCAACTACCAGGAAGTGGTGCTCAGGGCGATGGGCTGGCTGGTCGAGAAGCTCGCCTCCTTCAAGATTGCTGCCGGCTTCAGATACCTTTACGCCGGCGATGCTGTTGACGCGGCAATTCTCGGCGAGATCCTCTCCTTGGCCATCGAGTCGGCATTGATTCCGATGGAGCAGCCGGTGGTGGGAATGGCTGACGCGGCTGATGGTTACTTAAAGGTCTCCGCGAGGGCGACCTCCCGCTTGGTGGCGGAGGGGGTGAATCTGGGCCGGGCGATCTCCAAGGCCGCGGCGGCGGTGGGCGGTTATGGTGGAGGGCACGATGTTTCCGCCGCGGCCCGCATACCGCGCAACCGAGTCGAGGATTTTGTGGTGGAACTGGAAAAGGCCATTTCCAGTGGTTCTTATGAATTATAAGGAGCAGGTAAAATTTCTGCGGGAAAGGGACTCGGGATTTGCTGGCGCGGTGGAGCTGTTGAAATCACTGCGCCGGAGTTCGAGCGTGGTCGTTTTTTCTCACCACGACGTTGACGGCATAGCGAGCGCTTTTATTCTGCAGCGGTTGTGCCGCCGGTTGGGGGCCAAGGTCGTGGTAAAATTACCCGAGGGCTTCCGGCTGCTGGTGGAGGAGCTGGAAACTGCTGTCCGGGGGACCGTTGACCTGCTGTTGATCTCCGATAAGGGAACTTTCGCTTCCTATGATGATTTCTTCAGAAAGGCGGAAAATGTTTTGATTTTGGATCACCACCCACTGGATGGCAGGCCGACGAGGTGCACGGTTTTCAATCCCGCGCCGGAATATCCGGTGGGCACGGCCACGGCGCTGCTGTGCCACATGCTGGCCACGCAGTTGGGCCCGACGGATGAGCACGATGATCTCGTCGCCCTGATCGGCTGCAGGGGTGACGCCGTCTTCGACCCGGTGGAAAACAGGTTTGATGATTTTGCCCGTCCTTTTGTCGAGAGGGCAAGGCAACTTTTCCCGCGCCTTTTCCGAACCAGGCTCGGGTGTCCCACCATGTACGATCTGGTGGACAGAAGGCGCACGGCCCTCGTTAACCAAATAACCGAGGCAGCTTACGTGGGGACGCTGGCGCATTATTATGAGGCAGAAACCCGGGGAGGAGCATACGGGCCGGAGCTGGTTTTTACCTTCCTTAATGATTTGGCGCGGCGCGGTGAGAACCCGGCGGAATTTAGGAGCCTTGACGATGTTCTGGGGAAGTTGCCGGCGGGGGCGATCATCTCACGCACCTTGCAGCGGTTCTATCTCGATTGGGAGCTGCTGAGCGGCAGAGTTCAGAGCCCCGTTTTTTTGGGCGAGGTTCAGGGGGTTGGAGTTTATCTAGCATTTGCCAAGGAGGCCCCAAGCATGCAGTCGGCGCCGTTTCCGGCAATACTGCCCCATGTCGCAGCCACGCAGCTGGAGCCGCTGAAAAGGGCCTTTGGCCATGAGGAGACGGCAATCATCGTTTTCTGTCCGAAGGAAATCGGTGTTCAGGTTTCCATGCGCGGTGGCGGTGGAGTGATCAACTGTGGCCAATTCTGTTCCCGCCTGGCAGAGCGCCTGCGGAGGCTTTTCCCCCCAGGCACCGGGATTGAGGGAGGCGGCCATGTGGCAGCTGCCGAATTTTTTGCCGGAAAATCGGTGCCCATCTATGCTGTGATGAGGGAACTCCTTTGGATGGCAGAGGAGCTGTTTCAACAGGGCAGCGGGTCATCAGGTGGACAGGAGCCTTCGGTCAAGGTGATGGAATGAGGATGTCAGCCCGGATTGTTTGTGAATACGGGAGCAGCAGGGTGGCCCGGGCGGTGGCCAGGGCGCTTGAGCCGGATAACCTGAGGCTGCCCGATGGTCTTTCGGTTTCGACGGTTGCCAGCGGTAAAAAGGTGGTCAGCTCGGTGAATCTTGACGGCAGAATGGAGACGCTGCTGGCCACGATTGATGACCTGCTCGCCTGCGCTATCACCGCGGAGGCCATGCTTTAGTCGAACTGGTCCTTGACTGGAACTCTCCCGCTTTCTCGAAAGGATTATTTTTCAAAAGAGCACAGATGGCAGAGCGGGTGATGGGCTTGGTCAAGGTGCTGGTCACTTTTGAATCAAAATACGGCAACACCAGGCTTGTCGCTGAAAAAATTTTGGAGGGGATGAAAAAAGTGAAAGGCGTGAGGGCAGAGCTGGTCGAGATAAAAGGGGTGGATCTCCACAGGGTTCAGGATTACGATGCGATCCTGATTGGCACACCCAACCACATTGGCGGGCCGACCCGGGGCGTCAAGAAGTTTGTTGATGAGCTGGGGAAGATTGGCCTCAGCGGCAAAACTTTCCTCGCCTTCGACACCTACCTGGGCGGCGATTGTGGAAAGGCCGTAAAGAAGCTGGAGAAGAGAATTGCGGAGAAAATCCCGGGCGCCAAGGTGCTGACGCCCGGACTTTCCGTGAAGGTGCAGGGGATGAGGGGCCCGGTTTCTGAGGAGGAGCTGGCCCGGGCGGTGGAATTCGGCAGGAGGACGGCCGCCCAGCTGAAGGGTTAGCCCCTTCGGATAGATCAAGCTCCTGAGGACAAGCTTTTCATATCCCCTAGCCGATTAGGTTTTTGGCGATTGAGTGAAGTTTGAGCTGAAAGCCAAGCTCACCTTCAGCGGTGAGATCGAAAAGGTGAAGGCGGACATAGCCGACGTCATCCGGACGGCCGCCCCCGTCCTCAGCAGGGGGGCACCCAAGGGTAAGGAAGCGGAGGCCGCGAGGGTTATCAGTTGGCAGGTGTCCGGGAATGAGCTGGAGATGGAGCTGGAATCAGGACGCTATGTGAGAGCTCACGATGCCCTTCTCAGGTTGGCGAGGCTTTTGGCCACGGAGCTGGGCAGAAAGCACAAGCTGGGGCTCAGGAGGATGGCCGCCAGCGATTGCCGGATCTTGTTGCCGATTGCGGAGGCTCCTGCGGAGGCGGTGGCTGAAATCAGGAAGCTACCGTACGAGGTGACGGTCGGAGAATCCGCGGTTGAGATCCGCCTCAGGGACCTCAACGAGGCCGACTTGAGGGGCAGGGTTGTCGACAGGCTGGTCTCCCTGATCGAGGAGACCACCAAACGAGTTTCTGCGAGGGCAGCCGAGCCGAAGGTCGTCAGGGAGGGTCCAAAGCTCCCCCATCCCTTCACGGAAAACCCCTTCGACGTCGCCAAGAGGCTGGGCTGGATCAGGGTTTTCCCCGGCCGCGGCCAGTGGATCTACGAAGAGCCTTACGCCAAATTGCTCCGGGCAATTGAGGACATCATCATCGAGGAGGTGGCCCGCCCGCTGAAGTTTGAGGAGGTCATGCTGCCCAAGCTCATCCCTCTGGAGGTGATGCAGAGGATGCCGGGCTACCTCGATGGAGTGCCTGAGGGCATGTATTACGTTTCTCCCCCGCCCCGCGATCCCGAGGCCTTCAAGGAGTTCAAGCAGAAACTCAAACTCACCAAGCGCGTGCCTGTGGAAGAGCTCAGGAAGGTCCTCAAGGAGCCAGCATATGTCCTGGCCCCGGCGCAGTGCGAGCCCTTCTATGAGACCTTTGCCTCCAGCCACGTCAGACTCGAGGACCTTCCCGTGAAGCAGTTTGACCGCAGCGGCTGGACATATCGCTGGGAGGGCGGTGGCGTTGAGGGATTGGTCAGGACCCAGGAGTTCCACCGCGTCGAGTTTGTCTTTCTGGGATCTCCTGAGGATGTCGTCTCGATCAGGGATGCCGTTGTGGAAAGAAGCACCAAGGTGGTGGATCAACTGGGGCTGGAGTGGCGGCTTCTGGTTGCCACGCCGTTCTACATGAAGGAGGGCGTGGTCGGCGACGGCAGCGACAGCAGCAAGGTGGCCACCTATGACATCGAGGTGCTTTTGCCCTATGATAACAGCTGGCTGGAGATCGGCTCCTACAACGTGCACAGGGACAAGTTCGTGGAAACCTTTAAAATAAAGGAGGTCAAAGGTCGGCAGGTTTGGACGGGCTGCTGCGGCTTCGGGACGAGCCGCTGGGTCGTGGGATTCCTCGCCCAGCACGGCTTTGACCCGGCAAGGTGGCCCGAGCCGGTGAGAAAACGGGTGGGCACACTGCCTCCCGTACCCAAGGTGGTTGAGTAATGGCAGAAGAAAAGAAGCGAGTGGTGAAGAAATCCTGGCGGGAAAAGGAGTGGTTTGAGGTAGTGGCGCCGCCGATGTTCGGCAGCCAGAAGATAGGGGAGACGCTGGCCTCCGAGCCGGAGCAGCTGCTGGGCCGGGTCTTTGAGACCACGCTGGGAGACCTCATTCAGGATTTCTCCAAGTCGCACATCAAGCTGTACTTCCAGGTCAAGGAGGTCAGGGACAAACAGGCGCTGACGAAATTTGTGGGACATGAGATGGCCCGCGATTACATCAGGAGTCAGGTCAGGCGGAGGGCCGGCAAGGTCGACGACATTGCCACGGTGACGACCAAGGACGGCTACAAGCTGCGGGTGACCTCGATGGTGACCACGCTGAGGCGGGTGCAGAGCACAAAGCTGGACCTCATCCACAAGGACATGCGAAAGGTCGTTGAGGGGAGGGCTGCCGAAAGGACGCTGGATCAGTTTGTCCAGGAGGCGGTGCTGGGAAAGCTCTCCGCGGACATCTACAAGGAGGCCAAGAAATACTGCCCCATTCGCCGGGTGGAAGTTTATAAGAGCAAGGTCATCGGTGAGCCGGTCCCAGAACAGGTTAAGAGCCCGTAGGTTATTTTTAATTGGATGGTTTCATGGGCAGGCTCTTCGGGACATCCGGAGTCCGCGGGGTCGTGGGAAAGCAGATCACCCCCCAGCTCGTCATGGATTTGGGGCTGTCGCTTGCCGCCCAGCTGGGCAATTCCGGCACCGTGGTCGTCGGCAGGGATCCGAGGACCTCCAGCGACATGCTCGAGGGCAGTTTGATTTCCGGCCTGCTCTCCGGTGGCTGTGAGGTCTGTCGCCTGGGCGTGGTGCCCACCCCGGTGGTCAGTTTTGCCGTAAGGATGCTGAGGGCCAAGGCCGGCGCGATGATAACCGCTTCTCACAATCCTCCGGAGTACAACGGGGTCAAGCTTTTCGACGCTTCCGGGATGGCGTACACCCCCGTTCTTGAGGGAAGGATAGAGAGGATTTATTCGGGGAGAAGGTGGCGCCAGGTCAACTGGGATGAGATCGGAGCTGTAGAAGAGCTGAATGTTTTGCCAGATTATGTTGGGACCCTCGCGGGCAGGGTGCAGCTGACTAAGGAGTATAAGGTGGTGGTCGACTGTGGCAACGGGGCGGCCTCTGTTGTGGCCCCTCTTCTTCTCCGTGAGGTGGGCTGCAAGGTAATTTCACTGAACGCCCAGCCCGATGGCCTCTTCCCGGGGCGGCCGCTTGAGCCCAGCCCGGAGAACCTGACCGAGCTTTGCCGCGTGGTGAGATCGACCGAGGCCGATCTGGGCATCGCTCACGATGGCGACGCCGACCGGGTGGTCGTCGTGGATGAAAAGGGCGTGGTGGTCCCGGGCGACGAGATCCTGGCCCTCGTGGCCGCGGAACATCTCAACAGGGAAGGGGACAAGATGGTTACCACAGTTGATGCTTCCAATGTTGTCGAGGAGGTGGTTGGTGGTCGTGGTGGCAAGGTGATCAGGACAAAGGTCGGTGATGTCAGCGTGGCGGTCGAAATCAGGCGTCACGAGGCCTCATGCGGCGGTGAACCCTGCGGTGCCTGGATATTTCCGCGCTTCGGCATGGCTCCGGACGGTTTGCTGGGGGCGTTAAAGGTTTTGGAGCTCCTGAACACCTCGGGAAAGAGGATGTCGGAGCTGCTGGCACCGCTGCCGGACTACTACATGCTGCGGGAAAAGGTCCCGTGTCCCGAGGATCGGAAGGCCAAGGTGATGGCGCTGGTTTCCAAAAGGTTGATGAAAGAATTCAGCGAGGCAACCGGCGTCCTCAGGGTTGATGGCATCCGCGTGAACCTGTTGGATGGTTGGGTGTTGGTCAGGGCCTCTGGGACGGAGCCTTACATTCGGGTGACGGTTGAGGCCAGAACCCCGGGAAGGGCGGAGGAGATCCTCAGAAAAGCGACGAAAAGCGTGAAGAAGCTATTATAGAATTTCAATCTTGTGATGTTGAAAACAGCCAATTATTTTTCATTCTTCTCAGTGCACAATCAATTTCAGCCAAGACAGAGAGTTGAGGTGAACGGGCATAAAGTCGCCATTTTAAGCAGCGGAATTTTGATTAATTGTATCAAAAATTATTGCGGCATCAAGAAATTATTAAATTTTCAGCTCAAAGAGCCTGATGGCGTTCTCTGTTGTTACCTTGGCGACTTCAGCCTCGTCAACTTCCTTTAGCCGGGCCACCGCTTTCAGCGTCTTGATCACTTGGCTGGGGGTTGCGGCCACCCCGCGATATTTCACCGGTGAGTCGGTCTCTAGCAGCAGCCTTTCCAGCGGAACCTCCTTAAGTGCCGCTCGGTGCGCCTCGCTGAATTCAGCGGCGGGCGTGGCCGAGACGTAATAACCCTGCGCGAGAATTTCCCGCAGGATGTCCGGCGGGCCGCTGTACCAGTGAAAGACCGCCCGCCCCACCCCGGCTTTTTTAACCAGCTCAAGGGCTTCGCGCCATGCCCAGCGTGAATGTATTATGAGCGGCTTGTCGTGGCGCAGGGCAAGATCCAGCACCCGGCCGAAAGCTTTCAACTGCAGTTCCCTCGGCGTTTGATACTTGAAATCCAGGCCCACTTCCCCCAGGGCAATGCAATTTTCGATGTTTTCCTCGATGGACCTGACGGCAGCATCGAAGTCATCGCTCAAATTCCACGGATGAAGACCCAGGGCGGGAAAGACATAGTTTGAATGCCGGCGGGAAATGTTCAGCACGGCTTGATTTGATCCCTCGTCGGAGCCAACGGCGATGATGGCCCTGACGTTATTCTTCTTGGCCAGCTCCAGCTCCAGTTCAAGGTTGGGCACCTCCTCGAGATGGGCGTGGCCGTCTATCAGCTCCACGGGATCACCATCAACACTCCTTCCCTCCGGCATAAAGTTGTGTCGGCCCTCTGGTGGGTCATGATTTTTCCTTTCAACCCGCCCAAATCCCCTGTCGGTTCGGAAACAGCTTTGCCCTCATATCTTCGAAAGAATGTCGCGGTACTTTCTTATCCGCATCATTTTTCCCTCTGGTTGGACGAGCCAGGTCATCCAGCAGAGCTCAATAGGACGGTAGCCGCAGGAGAGGGCAACTTCCTCGGCCCTCTTGATGAATTCTAGGTCGTCCTTGGCGGGTTCCAGCCCCGCCTGCGCCAGGATGCCGTTGATCACCCTTTTGACGATTTTGTCCGGCATCACGGTGTCGACGCCGCCCATCATCCTCAGGTACTGAAAGGTGACGAGGCCAACCCCGCTGATCCGGCCAATCGGGTCCTCCCACCATTTTTCAAGGCGGGAATCTTTTGCCCACTTACGGAGAGCGGCGCCACCGTCGCCCAGCGTGGACAGGTGGGCAGCTATCCCCCGGGCTATTTTCCATGATCTTTGGTTTTGCCACACCTTTCTCAGCTCGCTGATGTTGGCTTCGGCGAGGTCGGCGAAATTTTTTATTTTTCCTGTCTTGACGAACACCCTGTCGAACTCTTCCACCTTGGGAACAACCGCGGTGAAATAGTTCAGGCCGATGGAGGTGAAGGCAGCGTCCACGACCATCAGAACCGCGTTGCCTCCCCATCTCTTCGTCTTCAGGCAGCGGTCGCAGAGTTCCCTCACTTCGGGGACCTTCATCATGTATCCGTCCACGATTCTCTTCAACAGTGGCATCCAATCGACAAAGGTTCAAGCCCACCTTTTTATCATTTCCTCTCAGGCTAGCTGACCTGAGGAGAGGCCGCTGGCTCGTGGCAAGAGACGGCCGGCTGCTGGGAAAGGGGTTTCCGGGTTAGCGCGCGGTTGAGTCCGGCCGCGACGCTAGGCCACCACCACGCCGCCTTTCAGCACAACTTCCTTGCCGCCGTTGCCCTCGTCGTACATAACCCAGGTCAGCCGCGGTGTGGCCCGGGACATTTTCCTGAGGGTCATCAGCAGCCGCAACCTGTCCCTCTCATCCCGCGCCCTGGTGAAACCCCACCTTGCGCCGCCCGGCTCCATCAACTCCAAGATGTCGGATTTTCGCCAGAGCTTGATGCGCTCCCAGAAACCCCTGTTTTCGTTGAATTTTTCCTTTATTCTGATCAGCTGCCGCAGCTCGTCGGGTTTGACGGCCTCGAGGGTCTGGTAATGGACGAGCTTCAGATTCCCCGCCAGAAATTTGGGGGCAGGCCGTTTATAAGGGGGAAAATGATCCCCGCCGTTCAGATCGGATTCTTTCGGAAATTTTCAGCCTCCAACATTTTATTAGCCGCGACCACCACATTAATGGTGATAAAGATGAAGGCGGTTATCCTAGCGGCGGGGCTGGGCACGAGGATGAGGCCGTTGACCTTCACCAAGCCCAAGTTCCTGCTACCCGTGGCCGGAAAGCCGGCGCTGGATCACGTGATTTCGCTGCTCCGGAATGCCGGGGTCGACAGGATTGCGATGGTCGTCGGCTTCGGTAAGGACCAGATAATGGAGCGCTACGGCGATGGCTCTGCTTTCGGCGTGCGTTTGGAGTACCTGCATCAGAAGGAGCTGCTCGGAACCGCCAACGCTGTCTCGCTGGCGGAGGATTTTGTCGGCGGCGAACGCTTCGTGGTCATGAACGGTGACACCCTGGTGGACCAAGAGTCACTGAATGCCTTCATGGCGCGCTACCGGGAGCTGAGCGGCCGGAAAAACTTTTCCTGTCTCATGGGAACCATCGAGGTGGAGGACCCAGCCCAGTTCGGCATAGTTTTCGTCGAGGGGGATCAGGTCAAGGAGATAGTGGAAAAGCCGAAGCGCGTGAAGAGCAGGCTGGCCAACGCGGGGATCTACCTCTTTGACCCCAAAGTTTTCGATGCCATCAGGAGGACGAAGAAATCCAAGCGCGGTGAATATGAGATCACTTCCTCCATTCAGATGATGATCGATGAGGGCGGCGAGGTCTTCATCTCCCCCCTCGAGCTCTGGGCCGACATCGGGAGGCCCTGGGATTTGCTCCTGGCCAACGAATACTTCCTGAGAAACCTCAAGGGGGAGATTCATGGAAAAATCGAGCACGGGGTTTACATTGAGTCGAACGTTTACGTGGGCGAGGGCACGAGAATTCGATCCGGGTCCTACATTGAAGGGCCCACCTACATCGGCAGGAATTGTGACATCGGCCCCAACTGCTTCATCCGTCCCTCCACCAGCGTTGGTGATCACGTTAGGATTGGCAACGGGGTGGAGATAAAGAACAGCATCATCATGGATCACACCAACGTGGCCCACCTCTCCTACGTTGGCGACAGCATCATCGGGAGCCGGTGCAATCTTGGAGCCGGGACCACCATCGCCAACCTGCGGCTGGACGAAAGCGCGGTGAAGATGAAGGTGAGCGGAAGAATCGTCAACACGGGCAGGAAGAAGCTGGGGACGGTGATCGGTGATGATGTGAAGACGGGCGTGAATTCAATGATCAATCCCGGTGTCAAGATAGGACCCAACGCTGCGGTCGGTCCCGGCGCGGTCGTCTACGAGGACGTCCAGCCGAACACCTTGGTCATCGCCAAGCCCATCATCAAGAAGCATAAATGGCCCAGAAAAATTGAGTGGTAGAGATGGAGGAATCATCCGAAGAGGAGTTCAGGAGGAAGTACCCCAACTTGGCCCGGGAAATCGGGGGCAAGGGGACCATCAGGATCAACGCCGTGAGAAGCACCGTTGAGGAGGGCGAGAAGGCGGCCCACTCCAATCACGGTTATGAGCCGACGGCGGTGGACTACATCCGAAGGTGCACGACTGAGGAGCAGGCGCTGGAGATAATCAATTTCCTCGAGAGCAGGAAGGAGATAGATGAGGATTATGCCAAGAGGCTCCGGAGACAGCTGGTCGAGCAGGGCTTGAGCAGCTTCGGCAGTCACAAGGAGCCGGGCTATTATGAGCGAGTCGCGAAGGGTTGACTGTGCTGGAGCTGGGACTCGTCGGCAAGCCGAACACGGGCAAGACCACCTTTTTTAACGCGGTGACGCTGGCCAACGCCCCGGTGGCCGGTTACCCCTTCACCACTATTGACGCCAACGTCGGTGTGACCTATGTCAGAAGCAAATGCCCCTGCCGTGAGTTCAATGTGGTCTGCAATCCCCAGAACTCCAAGTGTTTTAATGGCGTTCGCCACGTGCCGGTGAGGATCATTGACGTGGCCGGCCTGGTTGAGGGCGCCCACATGGGACGGGGGTTGGGCAACAGGTTTCTGGACAACCTTCGCATGGCCGGTGCCCTGATTCACATCGTAGATGCTTCTGGGGGTACCGATGCCGAGGGACGGCCCTGCCCACCCGGCACCCATGATCCCCTCCAGGACATAGATTTCCTTGAGGTTGAGATTGCCATGTGGATCCGGGGGATACTCGCCAAGGACTGGCCCAGGTTTGCCCGCCGGGCGAAGTACGAGAAGCTGGATCTGGTGAAGGAGATCTCGAGTCGTCTCAGCGGCTTGGGCGTGAGGACCGCGCACGTCGCCGAGGCCTTTAAGCTGGCGGCCGTGGACCATTCCGATCCGGAGAGATGGTCGGACGATGATCTGCTCAGGTTTGTGACGGAGCTCCGGAAGGTCAGCAAACCGATAATGATTGCGGCCAACAAGTCTGACGTCCCTACCGCCGAGAGCAACATCGAGCGTTTGAAAAGCCGGGGTTATTTGGTGGTGCCCACCTGCTCCGAGGCCGAGCTGATCCTGAGGCGGGCGGCGGAGAAGGGCATAATTGACTATCGGCCCGGTGATTCCGAGTTCAAGGTGCTGAAGCCGGAGCTGCTGAACGAGCAGCAGAAGATGGCGCTGGAAAAGATCTCAGCTCTGTTGAAGAAATTCGGCTCGACAGGGGTGCAGCAGGTTATCGACAGGGCAGTTTACGAGCTGCTGAAGTTGATCGTGGTGTATCCTGTGGATGATGAGCACAAGTTGACCGATAAAAATGGTAACGTCCTCCCCGACGCTTTTCTCGTCCGCCGGGGCACCACGGCGAGGGAGTTTGCCTACACCATCCACACCGACCTCGGTGAGTCCTTCCTCTACGCCATCGACGCCAGGACGAAGCGCAGGCTGGGGGAGGACTACCAGTTGAAAGACGGCGATGTCATCAAGATCGTTTCCAGTCGCGGAAGATGAAAGGTGGGCCAAGGGTGAAGCAATTTTTTATTTTCGACGGCTATAAATTGGGTGGCGTTTAATCATAGTGGTGTGATGAAATGGTGAAGGTTCTGGTCACAGATAAGATAGATGAGGAGGGAATCAGGCGCCTTCGAGAGGTAGCCGAAGTTGATGTGGCGGTTGGCCTGAAGCCCCCGGAGCTCATCGAGCGAGTGAAGGACTACGAGGTGCTGGTCGTCCGGAGCGCGACCAAGGTGACGCGGGAGGTCATCGAGGCCGGGAAGAAGCTTCGGATCATCGGCCGGGCCGGCGCCGGCGTGGACAACATCGATGTCGAGGCGGCGAAGGCCAGAGGGATAAAAGTCCTCAACACCCCGGAAGCCCCCACCGAGGCCGTGGCCGAGCTGGTGATGGGCCTGATGCTTTCTTGGGCGCGGCGTTTGCCCCAGGCAGATCTCAGCATGAAGCAGGGGAAATGGCTCAAGGCCGAGCTGATGGGCACGGAGCTGCGGGGTAAGACTTTAGGCATAATCGGGACCGGGAAAATCGGGCAGCGGGTCGGCTTTCTGGCGCTCGCCTTTGGGATGAAAATAGTTGCCCAGGACTGCGTGAGATATCCGGAATTTGCCGCCCGGACCGGCTGTGAGTACACCGACCTGGACACCGTTCTCAGGCAGGCAGACTACCTGACCATCCACCTCCCCTTGACCGCGGAAACCAGACACCTGATCGGGAAGAGGGAGCTCAGCCTGATGAAACCAACCGCTGTTTTGATCAACACCTCGCGGGGGGAAATAGTGGACGAAACTGCGTTGGTCGAGGCACTGACGAGCGGCAAGATCGCGGGTGCCTGTCTTGATGTCTTCTCCCGTGAGCCTCCGGTGGACAGCCCGCTGCTGAAGCTGCCCAACGTGATCCTGACGCCCCACATCGGTGCTTCCACCCATGAGGCCCAGAAGGAGGCAGCCATCCTTATATCGGAGAAGATAAAGGAAGCAATAGCATGATTTTGGTGGTGTTCCCTTGGTGACAGCACAGATGGAGTCGGTGAGAAGTCGCCTTTCCGAGTGGCGCCGGGGCCCCGCTGTCCAGCGCCTCGACGGCCCGACGAAGCCGGCGCGGGCCAGAGCGCTGGGCTATAAGGCCAAGCAGGGAGTGATCGTGGTCAGGGTTCGGGTCAGAAGGGGCGGTCGGAGAAAACCCCGGCCCTCTCGCGGCAGAAGGCCCAAGCGCATGGGTGTCCTGAAGATAGTGCCCAAAAAGAACATCCAGCTCATGGCCGAGGAAAGGGCGGCCAGAAAGTATCCCAACCTTGAAGTGCTCAACTCCTACTTGGTGGGTGAGGACGGCACCTATAAATACTACGAGGTCATCCTGCTCGATCCTCATCATCCCGCCATTAAAAGCGACCCACAGCTGGGATGGATTGCGGGCAAGAGCCATCGGGGTCGCGTCTACCGGGGACTGACGCACGCCGGGAAGAAGTCCCGGGGATTGACCAGGAAGGGCAAGGGCGCCGAGCGCCTGAGGCCGAGCGTCAGGGCCCGGGGTAGAATAAAGTGAGTCGATGGAGTTCCCTTTCAGCAGCGCAGCGGTGAGCCTGCACGTCCACGCCACCGAGGACGAGCAGAGGGCTCTGGAGTTGTTGAAAGGCCTGTTGCCTTCGCCCGTGGAGGTGCGGCGATCGCTCCTGACGGGACACCACGGAAACCCCATTACAGTCCTTGAGGCCAGGATCAACCAGAAGAAGGATCTCCGGGAGTTCTGGCAGACCATTATCGCGAGAATGGATGAAGCAGCACTCGCCGAACTCCGGCGGACGGTGGAGAAAAAAGTTGACGACTCCGGTTTTCTCTACCTCAGATTTGACAAGCAGTTGGCGCAGGAGGGTAAACTGGTCCCCACCGAGGTAGGCGAGTCCATCCACGTGAGGTTCAAGGTGGTTTCCTTTCCCGCCAAGCGCGAGGTGGCCGTGGCCAAGGTGGTCAATTTTCTGGAGGCCCGGGGAAAACATGAGGCCCAGGAAGAGATACGTGGCGTTTGAGGTGGAGGAAGGGAAACTGGACGTTCACCGGGTCGTGGCTTCAATCTGCAGGGAACTCGGAGTTGAACCGGCGGAGGTCAAGGTGGTCCTTTACGAGGCCGCCTCAGGAAGGGGCCTCCTCCTCTGCGGGCATCATCTGGCCGGCGAGGTGAAGAGAATTTTGCTTCAGGGGAGGATCCCGGTGAGACTTCTTGGGGTCTCTGGGACCATCCGGGCGGCGAAAAGAAAATTTTTAGCGCCGCCCGCAGCCCGCGAGAGACCCGTTGGCAGCCGCCGCTAATGTTAAATATGCCTATATCTTACAGTAATTGAATCACTGTCATCAGTTTAAGAAAGGTTGATGTGAATGGCGTTTGTACCACCTGGGGCAGGTTATGACAGGGCGATAACCGTTTTCAGTCCAGATGGTAAGCTGTTTCAGGTGCAGTATGCCCAGGAGGCCGTCAAGCGCGGGCTGACGGCGCTGGGGATCAAGGTAAACGAAGGCGTGGTTTTGGCTGCGGAGAAAAGGGTGCGAAGCAAGCTAGTGGAGGAAACTTCGATAGAAAAAATTTTCCAAGTGGACGAGCACATTGGGGCGGCAGCTTCAGGTTTAATTGCCGATGCCCGCGTGCTGATCGATCACGCGCGCATCGAGGCCCAGATCAACCGTCTGCGTTACGACGAAGCGATAAGCGTGGAAGCCCTTGCCAAGCGCATCGGCGACACCAAGCAGCTCTACACCCAGCACGGCGGGGTCAGGCCCTTCGGCGCCAGGCTTCTCATCGCGGGCGTCGATGATAAAAAACCCCGGCTCTTTGAAACAGATCCCAGCGGGGTCGTGGCAGCGTACAAGTGCCAGGCAATAGGCGGCGGAGCCCAGACGGTGACCGAGTTCCTCGAGCGGAAGTATGAGGAGACGCTTTCGCTGGAGGATGCCATCCTTCTCGCTTTGGAGGCGCTGCGTTTGGTGGTCGAAGGAGAGTTCAGTGAGGAGAACGTGGAGATGGCAATTATACCCGTGAAGACCGGTCGTTTTCAGAAGCTCAGCAATGAGGAGATCGCCAAGTACATAAAGAAGCTGGGCCCGAAGCCGCAGACCAAGCCCGCAAAGGAGTAGCGGGCCATGGTGAAGCTAGAGGATGCTGTGGTAGCTAGGCTGTCCAGCCACGGGACGAATTTTGAGGTACTCGTTGATCCTGAGCTGGCGCTGAGCCTTAGGATGGGGGAGAGCGTGGACCTGCGTAACCTGCTGGCGAGCGATAAGATCTTCAAGGACTCCAAGAAGGGCGATGTGGCCTCTGAGGAGATGATCCGGAAGGTGTTTGGTACTACCGATGTTTTGAAGGTTGCCGAGCAGATCGTGAAGAGGGGCGAGGTTCAGATCACCACGGAGCAGAGGCGCCGGATGCGCGAGCAGAGGTTGAAGCAGGTGGTGGCCATGATCTCCCGGCGCGCGATTAACCCGCAGACGGGTTTGCCCCACCCGCCGGCGAGGATAGAGGCGGCGATCAGCGAGGCCAAGGTTCAGATAGACGAACACAAGAGCGCCGAGGAGCAGCTGCCGAAGATAGTGAAGGCGCTGTCACCGATATTGCCCCTGAAGTTTGAGACCAAGCGGATAGCGATCAAGATACCGGCGACCTACGTTGGCCGGGCGCAGCGCACGGTGAGGGAATTCGGGACGGTGAAGCAGGAGCAATGGCTCAATGATGGCTCCTGGGCCGCGATCGTGGAGATTCCGGCGGGGGTTCAGGGAGAATTCTTCGACAAGCTCAACGACCTGACCCGGGGGGAAGTTGAGACAAAGGTGCTGTGAATGATCTACGTTCAGAACAGAGAAATTGTGGTTCCCGGGCAGCTGATCGCGGAGGGCAACTATCGGCATCTGGAGGGTTCCTTCCGCGAGGGCGATAGGATTTATTCTGCAGTGGTGGGGCTGGCGGACATCAAGGGGGACAAGGTCAGGGTGATACCTCTGCAGGGCCGCTATGTGCCGCGCGTCGGTGATCTCGTCATCGGGGTGGTCATCGACACCCATTCCTCGGGCTGGATTCTGGACATCAACTCCCCCTACACCGCGAACCTCTTCGTCTCCGAGCTGGTGCATCGGAAGGTCGACTTGAATAAGGAGGACATCAGCAAGTTTCTCAAGATAGGAGATGTTGTCCTGGCCGCGGTAAAGGAGGTTGATGAGTACATGAGGGTTCTTCTGGAGACACCGGAGCGGGGCATGGGCAGGATTGAGGGGGGCAAGCTGGTGGAGATCTCACCGGCGAAGATCCCGCGGGTGCTGGGGCGCAAGGGGTCGATGCTCAAGGTCATTGAATCCAAGACTGGTTGCACCCTTGCGGTGGGACAGAATGGCAGGATAATAGTCTGGGGTGATGATCCCAGAATGGTTAACCTGGCCGTGGAGGCCATACTCATGATCGAGCGCGAGGCGCACACCTCCGGTCTAACCGACCGGGTGGCCCTCATGCTTGAAGGAGGAAAATCGGAGGGAAAATGAATGGAAAAACCTGAAAAATTGATAGTAGATGGGAGAAGACTTGACGGCCGGGCGCCTGATGAGCTCAGGCCGTTGAAAATAAAGGCGGGAGTCCTCGAAAGGGCCGATGGTTCCGCCTATGTTGAGCTCGGCAACAACAAGGTGTTTGCCGCAGTCTACGGGCCGAGGGAGATGCACCCGCGGCACGACCAGCAGCCGGACGCAGCGGTTCTGCGCTGCCGGTATAGCATGGCACCCTTTTCGGTCGAGGATCGAAAGAAGCCGGGACCAGACAGGAGGTCGATGGAGATTTCCAAGGTCACCAAAGAGGCACTGGAGCCGGTGCTTTTCCTCGAGCTTTACCCGAGGTCGGTGATCGACGTCTTCATCGAGGTGCTGCAGGCTGATGCCGGCACCAGGACCGCGGGAATAAACGCGGCCGCGGTGGCGCTGGCCGACGCCGGGGTGCCCATGAGGGATCTGGTTTCTTCAGTGGCGGTGGGTAAGGTGGAGGACACCATCGTCCTTGACCTTATCAAAGAGGAGGACCAGTTTGGAACCACGGACATGCCCGTGGCGATTATACCGCGGAAGAAGGCGATAACACTGCTGCAGATGGACGGCCACTTCACCAAGGAGGAATTCAAGCAGGCGCTGGACCTGGCCTTCCGGGGCTGCGAGAAGATCTACGAGGTGCAGCGGCAGGCACTAAAGGAGAAATATGCTATTAAGGAGAGTGGGTAGTTATGGAGGAGATAGTTTCCAGCGTCAAGCGGGATTACATCATTGACTTGGTGAAACAGGGCAAGCGCATCGACGGCCGCGCCCTTGACCAGCTGAGGGAGGTCGTGGTGGAAAAAGGGGTGATCAAGACCGCGAACGGGTCGGCAAAGGTGAAGCTGGGCAAGACCCAGGTCCTCGTCGGGGTCAAGCTGATGCACGCGGAGCCTTTTCCCGACACCCCCGAAAGCGGTGTTCTGATCGTGAACGCTGAGCTGTTGCCTTTGGCCTCTCCCACCTTTGAGCCGGGACCACCGCGCGTTGAGGCCATCGAGCTGGCGCGCGTGGTTGACCGCGGCATCAGGGAGTCGGAGGCCATCGATCTCGACAAACTGGGGATAAAGCCGGGGGAGGACGTCTGGTCGGTCTTCATTGACATCGATGTCCTGGATCACGATGGTGGTCTCATCGATGCCTCGGCCCTGGCCTCGATCGCCGCCCTCACCGACGTGAAGCCGCCGCAGGACGAGGACTGGAAGCTGCCGGGCTTCCCGCTGAACAGGCTGCCGGTGGCGGTGACGGTGGCCAAGATCGACGGCAAATTGGTGGTGGACCCCTGTCTCGACGAGGAGAGGGTGATGGATGCTAGGCTGACGATCACGACGATTGAAGACGGCAGCATCTGCTCGATGCAGAAGGGCGGCAGGGGATACTTTACCCGTGAGGAGCTGGAGCAGGCTTATGACCTCGCCAGCGCCAAGGCCGTGGAGCTCAGGGAAAAGCTGAGGTGAGAAGTTGCCCCGCACCAAGAAAGTTGGTTCTGCAGGCAGGTTTGGCCCGCGCTACGGCACCAAGATCCGAAAGCTTGTGGTTGAGGTCGAGCGGAAGCTGAAGCAGGACTACAAATGCCCCAGCTGCGGGGCGATGAAGCTCAGAAGGGCCGGGTCTTCGATCTGGCAGTGCCGGCGCTGTGGAGCCAAATTTGCCGGCGCGGCCTACACCCCCACGGCCGGGGCGACTACTGTTGAGAAGACAGCCTCGAAGGAGGGAGGTTAGTGTATCGCTGCAGCGAGTGTGGCCGGATGATCGAAAAGCTTCCGGAGAACCGACCGCGCTGTCCCCACTGTGGTTCAAAGATCCTTTTCAAACCCCGCCGGGATATCATCCGCAAGGTAAAGGCGAGATAGGTTACTCCTATTTTCTCCGGCTCAGAGAGATTAGGGGAGGCCATGCTGATCACGACTTCGAGGCGGCCCTGTCATCTGGCGAGGGTGCTCTGCCGGGAGCTGGTCAGGATCCTCCCCGGTAGCGAGTATGTCCCGCGCGGGGCCAAGAAGATTGAGGAGGTGGCCTCTCTGGCCAAGCAGCGGGGTCACGACCGGGTTTTGCTCGTGAACAGCATTTTGGGCCAGGTAGGTGAGCTTCGCTTTCTTGAGGTCGGGGATACCTGGCGGTGGCTGGACGCCCTGGTGAAGCTGTCGGGCGTGAGAATCAACCGCGGGAAGGTCAAGCCCCGTCGCCCGGGTGAGGTGAAAATCTACGCGGCGGATGCCGGGGCGGCGGAGTTCGGCCGGTGGCTGGGAAAGGTTTGGGGCATCGGCTGCAGTGACCGGCTGCCGGAGTCGGGGCTGGTGGTTTTCCTAACATCCGCTGGTGGGTTGAGGGTGCAGTTCAGGCTCATGCCGGAGGCCGAGGAGGTGGGACCAGTTCTGGAGGTCGCCTCCTTCGGCAGCCTTTTTGGGGGTAGAGGTGATGGTTCGGGCTAGAAGGGCCAGTGCCGTGATCAGGTTTGAGTTTGACAGCGTCCGCGAGGCCGAGGCGGTGAGGCAGGCCCTCGCCCCCGAGGAGGCACTTCCCGCCTCGACCCGGAGCCGGGCAAGGATCTCTCGAAGGGAAAATGCTTTATTTTTGCAAGTAGATGCTGAAGACACAGCGGCCCTGCGTGCAGCGCTCAACTCGTTCATAAGATGGGCGATAGTTGCGCGCGACATGTTGGAGCCAAGGAGGAAGGATAATGGATAAACTGTCACCTCAGATGAGGCATCAGCTGGCCCAGTTTCAGCAGGCGCAGCAGCAGGCCCAGATACTGCTGAACCAGAAACAACAGCTCGAGGTCCTGCTGCGCGAGACAGCGCGGGCCCATGAAGAGCTGGCCAAGCTGCCCGACGATGCCGTGGTCTACAAGAGCCTGGGGACGATACTGGTGAGGGCCAACAAGGTGGAGCTTCAGAAGAGCCTCGCCGAGCAAAAGGAGACGCTGGACCTGAGGATCAAAACTCTGGAGCGTCAGACTGAGCGGGCCATCCAGCGCCTGCAGGAGATGCAGAGCAAGATTGACGAGGCGCTGAAGGGCCAGAAGCCGGAAGGTTTGGCGAGCTAGGTTGGGCCCAATGAAGGAGGCGGCTGAGTTCTTGGCTCAGGCTGCCAGAAGTGGGCAGCGCATTGTCGTCCTCTGCCACCGCAATGCCGATCCCGACGCTGTTGCCAGCGCCGTGGTCCTGGCCGAGGCCTTGGCGGGTCTCGGCGCCCAGGTCAGGGCCGCGGCGGCGGACGACGTGGCCACGATTGCTGAGGCGGTCCTGAGCAGCTTCAATCGAAAAATTGAGGTGAATCCCGAGCTGGATTTTGACCTTGCCCTTTTGGTCGACACCTCCAGCCTGGGACATCTGGGTGAGTTTGGCCAGAAGCTGGATGAGTCCGGAATTTCCTTCGCGGTCATCGATCATCACAAGCCAGTTGAGGAGACGAGGCAGCGGGCGAAGTTCTACTACGTTCGCGAGGACTTCACTTCCGAGTCCGAGCTCATCTATCAAATCCTCTCCGAACTCGGGGTGAAGCTGACGCCGGAGCAGGCCTCGCTGCTCCTGGCCGGGGTAATCAGCGATACCGGTCACTTCAGGTTTGCCAGCCCCGATACCTTCCGCGTGGTCGATGGCCTGCTGAAGGCGGGGGCCGATTACAACCGGGTGCTCGAGATCCTCAAGCCACCTGAGGACATCTCCCGGAGGGTGGCCATGCTGAAGGCCGCCGGGCGCTCCGAGCTCCAGCGCATCAACGGGCGTCTGGTGGTCTTTTCAGAGCTGGGCTCCTTTGAGGGCGATGCTGCGGGGATGCTGGTGAGGATTGGGGCGGACATTGCCTTCGTGGGCTCGGAGGAGAAGGGGGAGTTCCGCGTCAGCGGCCGGGCCAGCCCCGACTGTCTCAAGGAGACCGGAATCCATCTTGGGGAGATCATGGAGGAGCTGGGGAAGCAGTTCAACGGAAGCGGCGGTGGTCACGCCGGGGCAGCGAGCGTCAGCGGCAAGGGGTCGCTGGAGGAAGTAAAGAGGCAGATCCTCAAGCTGCTTCAGCAGAGGCTGGTCAAGGCGGGGTGATCGGATGTTTGTCTCCGAGGCCCAGGTGAGAGAGCTGGAGAGGGCAGGTTACCGCTTTTTGGGCCGGCACCGCCACAGCGCGGTCAAGGTCTGCCACTGGACCCGGAAGAGTCTGCTGAACCGGGGTTTCTGCTACAAGCAGAAGTTCTACGGCATCCAGAGCCACCGCTGCCTGCAGCTCGCGCCGGGCCTCCCCTTCTGCGACCACAGATGTGTTTTTTGCTGGCGCAACACCGATGTCACCAGCCCGGGATGGCTGGGTGAAGCCGATGAGCCGGCTGAGATCTTGGATCAGGCCATCGCGGCCCAGAGGCTGCTCCTCAGCGGCTTTGGGGGGAATCCCGGGGTGGACAGAAAAAAGTTCCGAGAGGCCCAGGAGCCGAACCACTGTGCCATTTCCCTCGCCGGTGAACCAACGCTTTATCCCAAGATCAACGGGCTGATCGAGGAGTGCCGGAGGAGGGGGATGACCAGCTTCCTGGTGAGCAACGGGATGCACCCGGAGGTCCTGCAGCGGATGGTTGAGCCGACCCAGCTTTACCTCTCCCTGGTGGCCCCGGATCCCGAGACATACCAGAAAATCTGCCGGCCTGTGGTGGCCGATGGCTGGGAGCGGCTAAGGCGGAGCCTGGAGATCCTGCCCTCGCTCAGCTGCCGCAGGGTCATCCGGCTGACGCTGGTGAAGGGGATGAACCTCAGGGATCCCGCGGGCTATGCCAGAATGATTGAAAGGTCCGGGGCGGATTTTGTTGAGGTCAAGGCCTACATGTGGGTCGGTTTCTCTCGGAGCAGGCTCTCCCTGGAGAACATGCCACTTCACTCGGAGATAGTTTCCTTTGCCCGGGAGGTCGGCGACGCCTGCGGTTACAGGCTGGTCGACGATTCCGAGGCCAGCCGCGTGGCCCTGTTGAGCCGGCGGTAGCGGTGGCAGCCGCCGGGATTTGGCGCAGCCACAAGCCTTGAATAGTCTCACTCTGTAGTTATTGAAGGAGGCATCAACTTGCTGGAGAGAATGAGGGCTTATTTTGATCTTCAGGCCAAGCTCAGGGAGCAGGCGCTGGAGTCCTCGCGATTGACGATCAGGGCGTCGGCCAAGGCGATAGCGGCCATCCACCGGGGTGACGTCAAGGCGGCGGAAGCCTTTATCGCCGAGGCGAAGGAGGGGCTGAACTCCCTGGCCAAGCTGACGGCGGATGCCCCGGAGCTCGCGGAGTCGGGCATCGTGCTCTCGGCGCAGCAGGAGTACGGGGAGGCGGAGATAGTGAAGGCGGCGATTCTGGAGGGAAAACTGCTGGAGGTTGATGAGATCGGTATCCCCTTCAAGCCCTACCTGGCGGCGCTGGCCGACGCGACGGGGGAGCTGCGGCGCCACATCTTGGACAGCATCAGGGCCAACGAGATAGAGCGCGCGGAGGCCACCCTGAAGTTGATGGAGAAAATTTTCGAGTTTCTGATGGAGTTTGACTATGCCGACGCGGTGCTGCCGGGAATGAAGAGGAGACAGGACATGGTCAGGCAGGTGCTGGAGAGGACCAGGGGGGACCTCACCCTTGCCCTGAGGCAGCAGCGGCTGGAAAGGGCGCTGGAGAAGAGAGGCGGTTGAGCTTGAAGTTTGATGTCAGGGAGATAAGGGCCAGGGCGGAGAAGGACTACGAGCGGGCCTGGCTGGAGAGCGCGGAGCTGATAGAGAAAAAGGGCAGGTTTTTCAACCTTCAGAACAAGGCCAGGCCCCACCCGTTGCAGGAGCTGATCGCCGAGGTCAGGCGGGCCTTGCTGGACCTGGGCTTTACCGAGGTGGTCCTGCCCATCCTTGTGGACAGACGGGAGGTTCAGGCACAGTATGGTCCGGAGGCGGCCGTCATCCTTGACCGGGTCTTTTTCCTGGCCGGGCTGGAGCGGCCGGACATCGGCATCAGCAGAAAAAAGTTTCAGGAGATAAAGAGGATTGTCCCTGATTTTGCTGATCTGAAAAAGATTCAGGGGATCTTCCGGCGCTACAAGAAGGGCGAGATCAGCGCCGATGACCTGGTTGAGGTCATGGTTCAGGAGCTGGGGCTGAAGGAGGAGCAGGCCACGGCGATACTTTCCCTCTTCCCCGAGTTCAAGGAGCTCAAGCCCGTGCCGATGGACCTGACCCTGCGCTCCCACACCACCGCGGCCTGGTTTGGGGCTTTGCGTGAGCTTCAGCACCGGGAGCCGCTGCCGCTCCAGCTCTTTTCCATCGGGCCCAAGTTCCGGAGGGAGCAGCGGCTTGATGAGAGCCATCTCTACGAATCCTGGACCGCTTCCCTGGTCATCATGGCGGAGAGGATGAGCCTCGAGGATGGAGACGAGGTGATCCGGCGGGTTTTTTCCAAGCTGGGATTTGATGAGGTCAGGATCGTCAGGAAGAAGACGACTTCAAAGTATTATGCCCCGCAGACGGAGTCGGAGATCTTCGTCAGGCACCCGGCGACGGGGGAATATCTCGAGGTCGGCGATGCCGGGTTCTACAGCCCGATCTCGCTGAGCAACTATGACATCGCCTATCCCGTCTTCAACCTGGGAATTGGCCTGGAGAGGATGCTGATGATCCGGACGGGGGAGAAGGACATCCGGGCCCTGGTCTTTCCCTATCTCTACCGGCCCCCCGAGTTTTCCGATGAGGAGCTGGCCGCCGCGATCAAGATGCAGCGGGAACCCAGGACAGAAGCCGGCAGGATGATAGCCGCCGCGATCGTGAGGACGGCCCAGCAGCATGCGGATGAACCCAGCCCCTGCGAGTTCCTGGCCTATGAGGGCGAGGTGGCGGGCCGGCGGGTCATCGTTAAAGTGGTGGAGCCCGAGAGCAACACCAAGCTCATCGGTCCGGCCGGTTTTAACGAGATCTATGTTTTTGAGGGCAACGTGATCGGGGTGCCGCCGAAGGGATGGGAGCAGGACGAGTTCTTGAACAACGTGCGGCGCCGGGGCAGGGCGACGGGCATCCGCTACCTGGATGCCTTTGCGGCGCTGGCGGCGGACGAGATTGAGCGGGCGGCGGAGCGCGGGGAGCGGGAGGTGAAGATCCGTGTCAGGGCGGTCAAATCTCTGGCCGACATCAACCTCCGGCTGGACGAGGCAGCGCAGCGGTACATCACCTCGAACAAGAAGAAGATAGACGTTCGCGGCCCTGTTTTCACAACTGTGGTGGCGGAGTTCCCGCCCTGAAGAGCTCCCGGGCCCTTTTCAGCCCGGTCCTGCCGGTCTCCTTGGGATCCTTGGTCCCGATCCTGTGCAGCTCAACGGTGACCAGCCCGTTGTAGCCCACTTTCTTCATGGCCGTGATGATGGGTCTGAAATTTATGACACCTTCTCCCGGTGGCAGGTGATCATCCCGCTCGCCATGGTTGTCGTGGAGGTGGATGTTGACGATGTATTTCCCGACGAGTTCTATCTCCCGGGCAATTCTTTTTTCCGGGGAGCTCAGCTTTTGCCAGCGTTTGTTCAGAAAGGCGTGCCCCACGTCGAAGGTTATTCCCAGTCCATCGAGCTCCTGGACCAGGGGAAGCATCTCCTCGGGGGAGGAATAGGGGAATTCCGCGTTGCTGGGGAAGTTCTCCAGCGCCAGCCTGACGCCTCGGCTCCTGGCGTGTTTCAGCGCCTTTCTGGTGAAGCTCAGGAAGCGGTCCTTGGCCGGGGAGAGGAATCCCGCCACCTGGGGAAAGGGGCACCGGCCCGGATGCACCACCACAATTTCACCACCCAAGGCGCTGCAGACGTCGATGCTCTTCCTCATATACTTCAGCGCCAGCTCCCTCACCTGGGGGATCCAGCTGGACGGGTTGAGGTCCCAGATCGGCCCGTGAATGGAAACCCCCAGCCCGTAGGCATCGACCAGCTTGCGGAGGCGCGGCAGCCCGCCCAGGTCAAAACCCGGTGGGAGGTTCGGCAGGTCGAAGATCAGCTCGATGTAATCGGCGCCGAGAGCACCGATGTTGGAGATGACCCTCTCGACGGCGAGGTGGGGGAAGAGAAGTCCAGAAAGGCCGAATTTCATCCCATCACCCTAGGGCTCGAGCACATAGGGATTGAGCACTTTTTGCTTCAGCAGGTTATTATCCCTTTTTCTCTTTAGCCCCAGGCCCTCCAGCACCTGGATCAGGACCTCGGCGAAGACGGTGACCACCCCCTCCACTAGGTGGCCCGCCTTGGTGCCGCGGTCGTTTCCTCCCGCGATGTGGAGGTGAACCTTGGGCCTTCCCGCAACGCTGCTTATGTTGCCGCCGCCGATGATTTCAAGGTGTTCCTGGAAATCAACTTGGCAGCCCCGGCGGAAGATCAGGGTGCCGCTCTTCAGGGCGCCCACGGCGGAGAGGATGGCCCCGCTGGTCACCTTTTCCCTCAGGCAGACCTGCTCCAGGCTTTCCACCATCTTGTCGTCCTCGTCCAGCCGGATCACGATGAACTCCTTTGATCTCCTGTACTTCAAGGGATCACCAATTCCAAGGGGTCTCTCCTGCCTATAACTCGTCACGCATGGCTTTGGTGGCCAGGTCGTGGGCGAGCCTCAGCGGTTCCGGCAGCCGGTGTCCCCTGGTCGTCTCTAGGGTGATCCTGATGGCCGTGCTGAGGGAGAGCCGGTGCCCCACGCTCACGTAGACCGGTCTGCCCGTTTCCCTGGTCCTGACGACGGCGCCGACAATTTCTCCTCTGTCCCTCAACAGGGAGAAGGATCCCCGGCCCTTCACCGGCCCCTCGGCCTCGCCGCAAAGCCGCGATTTCGCCACGCCAAGAGTAGGCCTGTCGAGGACCACACCGAGGTGGCTGGCGAGGCCGGCCCGGCGGGGGTGGGCGATGCCCTGGGCCCCGACCATGTAAACATCGGCATCGATTCCCTTCAGGACCCTCAGCAGGGCCTCCAGTTCCCGAAAGGCCAGAAAGGTGGGCAGGTAGGGGAACTTTAGCTTTACCCTGAGAACCCTCTCCTTGATGGCTTCCAGGTCACGGTAGTTCAGGACCACCGCCGCCGCGAAGGCCCGGTCGCCCCTGGCAAAGGAGACATCGCATCCGGCGATCGTGTCCAGCCTGTCGAAGCCGTCGCTCTGGATGACCTTCTGGGCGACCTGCTCCTGAATTTTGCTCAGTTCCTTGAGATCCAGTTTTGGTGGGGTCAGCAGGGGGAGCATCTCATCAGAGTAGCTTCTCCCGCCGCGTTAAAAAATCACCCGTTTTCCCCTCCCCCGGCAATCGGGCAGCCGACCGGTGGAGCCAGAAAGGATCCCGTTGCAGTTTGCTACGGGATTTTAGGACGGCAAGCCTCTTATTGGGTGATGACCTTAACTCTAAGGTGTAAACCGGTTCGGGTGGATGGCATGGTGAAAGGGCCGAAGTGCCAGCTCTGCGGCAAGTCGATCCAGATCATGAGCTACGATTCGGCCTACGTCAAGCTGGTCAAGCCGGGCGAGGCCAAGGCCACCTTTGTCTGCTGGAGCTGCGCGGAGAAAAAGCTGGGCGAGAAGCTGAAGGAGATCGCCGGGGTTTAGCTTCTGGTGAGACCTTGCCACGGGCGACCCCAGAGGACCACGCCCTGATGTCGCTGGCGATAAAAAGGGCGGGAAGATATGTCGACCTGCCCCACGTTCAGGAGAAGATTAGCCGGGATGCGGGCCGGAAGTTCTCCGAGGAGGAGACAAAGCAGCTTCTGGACTCCTTGGTGAAGAAGGGGCTGCTGCTGGAGAGGGCCGGCGAGTATGCGATATCCGACCGCGGGCGGGAGTACTTTGAAAAGAGGTGGCGCCAGATCAGGGAGGAGCTGAACCAGGATTGCCTCAAGGTCTACCGGGCGAAGCGTTACTATCCCCAGGTGGCCGATGTTCTGCTCGAGTTCTGCCGCGACCGCTGGGTCTCGGTCTTCCGGCTCTTTACCGGCCGGGCCTGGCTCCAGAGGAAGCTGGGGCCCAGGTACATCACGATAAAGAGCCGGGAGGACATTGAGAAGTGGCTGGATGTCCACGGGATTGACTTCATTCCCTACATTCACCGGGTGGGAAGCGACCGTCCCGACTGGCTGGTGATCGATTTCGATGCCGGCCGGGAGGTTGCCCTGGAGGAGACGAAGAAGGTGGTCCGGGCGGCGCATGAGCTGCTGCTCGGCTACGGGGTGGAACCGGCGCTCAAGTTCTCCGGCTCCAGGGGGTTCCAGCTCTGGGCGCAGTTCCAGCCCCACGAGCTCCCTCCCGACTACAGGCCGAAGCAGCTCCGGAGCGAAAAGAGGGAGCGCAATTTCTTTGGCTTTTACGCGGACATCGTCAGATTTCTGGAGTCCCGCATCTCCGAGAAGTTGCCCGGGCTGACGACGGCGGAGACATTGAAAAAGGAGGAGCGCACCAGGAAGGTTCTCCTCGATGCCTCGATCATCAAGCCCATGGGTGACGTCAGGGCCCCCTACAGCATGCACCACAAGACGGGCCTGATCTCCATGCCGCTGCCGCTGAAGGAGCTGGCGGATTTTGAGCCCGAGCAGGCCGACCCCGACCTCGTGGCCGAGAGGTACCGGCGGAGGGGCAACGAGTTTCAGCTGAAACCCTGCAGCGGGGAGGAACTCTTCCGGGACACGGTTGAGTGGTGCAAGGCCTGAGGCCTCGATTTTTCTGCCCCTTGACCAGAGATTTATTGAACCCCGGTGGCTAATTATTTTGGAGGCTGAAGATGAACGTTTACGCCCTGCCGTCCCTTCTGGGGCTGGTGCTGACGCTGGTGCTGGCGGCCTATGTCCTCAGGTCACCCCGGAAAAAGATAAACGTCATCTTTCTCCTCATGCTCCTCTGCGCTTTTCTCTGGATGCTGGGCGAGTTCATGAGGCGTCTCTATCTGGCCACACCGCCGCCGGAGATCTGGAGCTACCTCGAGACTGCGGGCATAATCTTCATCGCGCCACTGTTCCTCCGTTTCGTCTCGCTGCTCTACGTCTCGACGAACCCCCCGCCGCTGAACAACACGCGTTTCTGGGTGATGCTCTTCGGCGTCGGCTTCGTTTTTCTCCTTCTCCTCCTGACGGGGAACCTGATTGGGGAGACCTCGCTGTACTACTGAGGATATGATTACGAGCTGAAGCCAGCCTACGCGTTTCTCTACCTCTATGTCGGCGGGATGATCGCGGCGGCCGTGGCCCTGCTGTGCCGGATCTACCGCCTGATGGAGCTTCAGGTCTTTCGCAGGCCTCTGAAATATGCGCTGGTGGGATGCACGGTGGCTCTGGCCATTCTGGTTTTCGGGGACATCCTTCCAGCCCTGTTTGACCTCAACTTTCCCTCGCTGGCCTCGGCGGGATTGGTCGCGATTGGGATCTCGCTGGGAAATGCCGTCATTCAGCGCCGCTTCATCGCCACGCCCGCGGTGTCTCGGTTTCTCGTGCCCCTGCCCGAGGCGGCGCTGTCATCGCGGCAGAGGTACCGGCTGGTGAAAGGGCGCAGCTATCTGGTGGTGAGGGCCAATCCCGAAGATTCCTTCAGCATTTTCCTCGACCAGATCACCCACGGGATTCCGGGATTCTGGATAACCGCCCTCAGGCCCAAGGATGTGGAAAAATACGATCTGCTCCGGACGCCGATAATTTTTCTCTCCGACCATCCCATCCCCGGGGAGATCGTGATGCCGCCGAAGGAGCTGGAGCGCTTGAAGGAGTTCGTGGAAAGCCGCCTGGAGCTAAGGGGCAGTTCCGTTGTTCTGCTGGATTGTTTCTATCAGCTGGCGGTGGCCAACGGTTTCAGGAAGACGCTGGAGTTCGTGGCTGAGCTGGGAAAAATCTGCTCCCGTCATTCCTCCAATCTCATCGTTCACCTGAATCCAAGGCGCTTCACCGGCAGACAGATGAAGCTGGTGGAGGAGGCGCTCGGGGCCATCAGAAAATAGTAGCGGATTGGACGGTGGGTTGTATTGCTCCCTTTTTTAGCTTAAGGGGAAAATATCTGTTGGGGGTGAAATTTTTGGCTGAGGAGAAAAAGAAGGGCAAGGCCGAAGAGGTGGCCGAGAAGACCGGAGAGGTCGTGGGCAAGGGAGTGAAGAAGGGCTGGGGAATAGCCAGGGGCCTCGGCAAGGGCCTGGCCAAGGGAGTCAAGGGAAAGAAGGAAAAGGAAGAGTAGACCGGGGAAAGGAAGCTGTTTTTCGGCCAGCACCTTTTTTGCAACGGATTTTTTTGTCGCTGAATCAGGAAATTCTGCCCTTCAGATTGGCTAGCTTAGAAAGTGGCGGGCCCGGAGGGATTCGAACCCTCGACCGATCGGTTAGCTCCCAATCGACTGCTAAGAGCCGATTGCTTTTGGCCGGAAATCCGACTGCCAGACTGAGCCACGGGCCCACTAATCGATTTATTAACTGCTTAATTAAGTATTTAAGATATTTACCCTTTCCGCCGCCGCTACCGGAAAGGGCCGGTTTCTGAGGCGTTGGCTTCAGTTGTCTTGCCCCTGATGCTCAGGTGAGGTCGCCGCAGGCGCAGAACACCTCGTGGACGATGTCGTAGAGCTCGCGCATCCCCTCTCCCGCCGTTGCGCTGGTTTTGACCAAGCGCGCGGCAGGGAGCAGCCGGGGAAGCACTTCGGACAGGCTCAGCATCAGGTCGGCGTTGACTCCGGATTCCTCCCTCGTCAGCCGGTCCCGCAGCGCCTCGGGGCTGGTGGCCATCCTGTCGATGTCCGGTAACTTTTCTCTGACCAGGTCTATTTTGTTCAGCACGCAGATGGTCGGCGAGCCGAGCCTGAGGGCAATCGACAGCTCCAGGAGGCGGGAGAAGACCAGCCCGGCGGCCCTGGTGGCGACCTTGGCGTCGAGGAGGAAGAGGGCGATGCTGGTTCCTTTCAGGAGTTCCATCATCCTGGAGCCGCCGTGAAAGAGGAAGACCTCCATCTGCCCCGGGGTGTCGATGAGCCTGACGTCCGCCTGGATCTCGTTTATCCTCCTGGAGAACTCGGCCACGTTCAGCTCCAGCAGCTCCGCGGCCCGGACCATCGCCCCGTTGGGACCGAGGTTCTCCTCACGCATTATCCGGGAGACGGTGAAATGCTCCCTGATGTCAAAGTCGGCCGGGAAGGGGATGGCATCGCAGCCCGGGTCGAGGTTGACGTAGGCCACCCTTTGATCGGTGTTCTCCGAGATCCAGCTGCCGAATGATTTTGTCAGCGCTGTCTTTCCCGCTCCGGCGGTGCCGAGGACGATCAGGTTAAGCCCGCGCATTTGGTCAAAACTGGTGCCGCGTTGATTTTATTTTTATGGGTAACTTTAGCCTCCGCCGGGTGATTCCCCGTGGGGTGAACCCCGCCCGTCAAAAGTGAAAAAAGGGAGGCAGACCTAGACAAATCCGCAGGGGAGATCATGTTAACTTTTGTCGGCCTGGGGTTGGGCGGCGAGGGCATCTCCCTGCGCGGGCTGAGGGCAGCGCAGCAGGCCGAGGTGGTCTTCGCCGAGTTCTACACCAGCCTGATGCCGGGGTTTGACCTGGGCCAGCTGGAGCGGAGCATCGGCAAGGTGGTCAGGGTGGTCAACCGCAGGGTGGTGGAGGAGGATCCGGCGGAGATTCTGGAGGCGGCCCGGGTTAAGGAGGTTGTTTTTCTCGTCCCCGGAGATCCCATGGTTGCCACGACCCACGTGGACCTGCGCCTCCGCGCGGCCAAGTCCGGCATCGCCACCAGAGTCATCCCCGCCGCCTCCATTGCCTCGGCCGCTGCCGGGCTGGTGGGGCTGCAGAGCTACAAGTTCGGGCCCTCGGCAACGGTCCCCTTTCCCGACAACCGGTCAACGAGGCCCTACGAAGTCCTGGCGGAGAACCTCAGCAGGGGGCTGCACACGATGCTGTTCCTGGACCTGAGGGAGGGCAAGCGGGCGATGACCGCGAACGAGGCGATTGAAATAATGTTCGGTCTGGAGGAGGAGCTGAGAAGGGGCGTCTTCACCCCGGCGAGGCTTTCCGCCGTGGTGGCCCGGGCCGGTTCCGATGATTGCCTGGTGAGGGCGAATCGGGCGGACAGGCTCAGCGGCGAGGACTTCGGCCCCCCGCCCCACCTGCTGATCGTCCCCGGCCGCCTGCATTTTCTTGAGGCCGAGGCGCTGCAGGTCTTCGCCGGCGCCCCCGAGGGGGTGGTTCAATGGCATATGCGTCAGCTATAACCCCGGACGAGATGAGGGCCATCGAGGAGCGCGCTGAGAGGCTGGGCGTCTCCCGGCTGCAGCTGATGGAAAATGCCGGCAAGGCGGTCGCTGACTTCATCGCCCGGATGGACCCCGCGGGGATGAGGGTGGTCGTCGTGGCGGGAACCGGGAACAACGGCGGTGACGGCTTCGTCGTTGCCAGGCATCTGGCCGCCTACGGGTCACTCGTCAGGGTCTTCCTGCTGGGCAGGGATGAGGAGGTGAAGACTCCCGAGGCCTCGCACAACCTGAGGATCCTGAGGCAGATGAAACGGAGCGTGGAGCTGTGCACCCTCTCCGATGCCTCCTTCCTGGATCGGCTCAGGCAGGCCCTCACCGAGGCCGACGTCATCGTTGACGCCATTTTCGGCACCGGGATCAGGGGACAGCTCCGGGAGCCGCACGCCTCGGTGATCGCGATGATCAACGCCAGCCGGGCCTACAGGATTGCGGTCGACGTTCCCTCGGGGCTGGACCCCCTCACCGGTGAGGTTTGCGGGACAGCGGTCCGGGCCGATGCCACGATCACCTTCCACCGGGCCAAGAGGGGGCTCTTTGCCCGCGAGGACCTGGTGGGGGAGCTGCTGGTGGCCAACATCGGGATACCTCCCGAGGCCGATAGCGGTGGTTCTGATGAGCCTCGAGGATGACCTGCTCGCCGAGATCCGGAAGTGGACCCGGAGGCTTGACGAGGCCCTGGCCGGGGCGTCGTCCTCGGGGGAGAAGGGGGAGAGGCTGCTGGAGAACATCAGGGCCTACCGCAGGGACTCGGAGCACTTTCTCGGCCGGGGAGATCTCGTCAGGAGCTACGAGTGCCTCATCTGGGCCTGGGCGATCCTGGAGACCGGCAGGGAGCTGGGATTTCTGAGGTGACCCGGGAACATTTAAGGGGATGATTACCGATGGCTTCAGGTGGGCTGAATGATTGAACTGATCCTGATTCCGGCCGGGCTGCTCATCGCCGCCTTTTTCTCCATGATCGGCCTGGCGGGCGGCTCCTTCATCGTCCCGCTGCTGGTGCTGGCCTTCGGGCTGCCGGCGCAAAAGGCCATCGGGGTCAGCCTCTTCGCCGTGATGTTCACCACCATCTCATCGGCTCTGGCCTACGCGGCCCGGCGCAAAATTCACTTCAAGGTGGGGCTGCTGCTCGACACCCTCGACGTCCCCGGGGCCTTTCTCGGGGCCTACCTCACCACCCTGGTCGCCTCCGACTGGCTGGCGGGGATGTTCGGTGGGCTGCTGATTTTTCTCGCCGCCCGGATGTTCTGGAGGAGGAATTCCGGGCGGGAAATCGAGGAGGCGGGTTCACTGCGGCTGAGCCGGCGCGTGGTCGCCGCCTGCGTGCTCGGCAGCCTCAGCAGCGGGGTGGTCTCGGGGATGTTCGGTGTTGGCGGCGGCGTCATCGATGAATTGGTGATGATCCTGCTGCTCGGCATGACCATCCAGCTTTCCGCCGGCACGGCGATGTTTGGCATGGCCATCACCACCGTCGCCGCGGTCATCCCCCACTGGTTGCTGGGAAACGTGCTGCTGGACTACGCCCTCCCGCTGACGATCGGCGGCGTCATCGGCGGGCAGATCGGGCCCTACTTTTCCAGCCGGGTTAAGGCGTCGACCCTGAGGAGGATTCTGGCGGCGGTCTTCATCCTCATCGGGATCAGGATGTTGCTGCTGCCGTTTCTCGGCGGTTGAGCTTTTTTACGCTGCAGAAAAGGACATCGGGCCAAGAATTTTTTGGGTTTGGTTCCGGTGGGGAAGCGATACCGGGCCAACATTGGCCGTTCTCACACGTTTCAGAGATTTTGCCGGGGTTCCCAGTTGCGGGATTGTTTGTAGCAGGGGAGGTGTTCCGCCGTCACGCTCGCTCTGCCTGTTTTAGCTGACGTCAAAGAAGCCCAGGCCAAAGGATGATTTTGCCCCGGCACCGATGACCTGGCCGACTCCGAGCAACCACCGTCCGGTTTCATCGATCTCCTCGAAATCATACTCGGCGATGCCCGTCCAGCAGTTCCAGAACTCCCGCCTTCCCGAGCGCCGGGAGTACCCGACTAACCTGTGGTAGTGATTTGCGATCGGCTTGACGGAACCCCTGCAGGTGAAGTCGGGGATTTTTTCTCCCGTCCCGTACTCGTTCACGAACATGACCAGGCGCTGGCGGATGAGCTTCAGGAGGTGCTCGGGAGGCGGCGGGAAGCCGAGGGGGAGCTCGATGGGCGTGCGGAAGCGAACCTGGAGGTGATTGTCCGCCGCCGGGGCTATCTCGGTGATCTCGGCTATCCTGAGGTGGTCCGGGTAAATCACACCGCGATCGAAGACCACCTGGTTGGAGAACCTGCAGGTGGCCCTCTCCACCTCGAAGCGGTTTTTCCCCAGGTAGCGCCCTTCGCCAAGGCCGTGGGAGCCGAATTGCTGGAGGGCCAGGATGAGGTGAGGGAGGTTTTGCACCGATCGGCCGAAAAGCAGGGCACTCACCTCGATCCTTCCCTCCCTTCTGAAGGTGATCTTTTTGCCGAAGAAGGGCGGGACGAGCACAATCGGCCTGGCTGGAGGGGCCTGGCCGCGCTTGGCGTAGGGGCGCTCGTAGGCCTGGTAGTACAGGCAGCTCTCGGTCAGATCACAGGACCGGCACTCCTGCATCGGCCGGTAACACACCGCGCGTCGCAGATGCTGCCCGAGGCCTCCCCTCATGGCGGAGCCAAGCCAGCGGGGCAGCTCGGCCTCTCTGAAGCGCAGGGTCAGGTTGAGGCTGGCCAGGGAAAGCATTCCATCCATCTTTCCTTTGCCCGGTTTTGAATTAAGCTTTCGTCTTTTTGGCCATTTTTCGCTGTGATGCCGAAGGCTTTTCTTTTCCCCCATTGGAGAAAAAGTAGGGCGAAGATGCAGACGCTGGTGATCTATGATATCAGCTCCAACGCCATGCGCGAGAGGCTGGCGAAGAGGCTGTTTGACTACGGTCTGCAGCGGGTGCAGCTCTCGGCCTTCTGCGGGGAGCTCAACTCCCACGACAGGGAGGTCCTCCTGAAGGAGCTGCCGAATTTCATCGGCGGCGAGAGGGACCGCATCTACGTGGTGCCACTCTGCGACAGGTGCGTGAGGCTGTGGCGGGCGGTGGTGGGGAGTCCGGTTGAAGTGGTGAGCAAGCGGGAGGTTGAGGTCGTTTGAAGGAGCTTCCGGAAAATCAGACGAAGTAGTGCGGGAGGTAGGCCACCTTTGTCTCCCCGATTTCTCTTACCCCGAATTCCCCCTCCGTGAACACCACTGCCCTCTTTGGCCGGTAGGATTTCAGGAAGCTGATGAACCCCCTGCCAACCTTCGCCTTTCCCGTCTTGACCTCGACGGGAACGGGCCCATCGCAGTCCTTGAGGATGAAGTCGATCTCGCCCCTCCCCGTGGTCCTCCAGAAACTGATGTCCTCGAGGCGGGATCTTAGCTGGATGAACACGTGATTTTCAAGCAATCTTCCCCTATCCTCCCTCTCCCCCAGGGAGGTGAAGTTGTTCAGGAGGGAATTTCTCAACCCCGTGTCAAGAAAATAGAGCTTCTTGGACTTCCTGAGCTCGGTGATGAGGTTGCGGAAGAAGGGAGGGAGCAGCTCGATCACATAGGTCTGCCTGAGGATTGAGAGGTAGTTCAGGAGGGTTTTAAAGTCTATTCCGAGCTCGTGGCAGACGTCCGCGTGGTTGAGAAGGCTGCCGATCTGGAAGCTCAGGAATTTCATGAGACCCTGGAACCTTTCGGGGTTTTTCACCCTGAGGAAGTAGAAGACATCCCTTTCGATGTAGGTCCTGACGAGGTTCTTCAGGAGCTCCCGCTTGAACTCTGTACTCTGCTCCTTGACCACGGCGGGAAAACCACCGAAGATTATGTACTCCTCGAGCAGGGACTGAAATTCCCGCTCAAAGATGGGCTCGGCCTCGAGTTTCCCGCCCTTCAGGAAGCTGAAAAGGGATTCAACTAGGCCGAGGTAAGTTCTGTGCAGGTCCTTGGCCTTCCACATCAAGAACTCCTCAAAAGTCAGGGGCATGAGCTCAAAGTAGATCGCCCTTCCCACCAGGTGCTTGCCCACCTCCACCCTGATATCGAAGGAGCCGGAGCCGGTCGCGATGACCCTCAGCCTGTCCCCGTAAAGGTCGAAGAGGAGCTTGAGCTTCTGCCCTATGTCGGCCACGTACTGGGCCTCGTCCAGAAGGAGGATGGACTTTTTCCTCTCCAGGATTCTCTCCGCCGCCCTCTTCGGGTCCTTTTCAAAGGCCTCCCTCCAGCCGGGGTCTTCGAGGGTGAGGTATTCTGAATCCTGAAGAAGTTGGTTGAGGTGGAGGAGAAAGGTCGTTTTGCCGCTCTGCCTTGGTCCCTTGAGCAGCAGGTATTCCTTTCTCCCCAGCCATTTCTCCATCTTTTCTTCTATTTTTCTTGGATAATACTCCATGATTAATCCTATAAAAATTGGAGTATTTAAGGTTTGGTTCTTCAAGAAGCTCGAATTGTTTTACGATATCCGTTTGACTACAATTCGTGGTCATTTGACTCAGCGGGAACTTCCACATCAGGACCGTTTTTCGCGTAGCGGGCCGTGGTAAAACTAATCGCAGTTAGGCAATAATGGTGGGCTAAAAGGAATACAGAGCAAGAGACTGGTTGAAGTTTGGAAGTGTCGGCGGAAGTGATCCAATGAAGCTCGAAGCCGCAGGGATTTTCCCAAGCTGAAAAGATCTTGCAGAGGGAGATGGAGCAACGGCCATCGCGGTTCTAATCCCAAAGAAGTTACTTGGCTTTTGATGTTCACCTGCTTTAATCACTCGCTTAATCCATGTGGTGAAATTAAAAAATTTGAATCATTATGGTTGAAGTCATATTCATCTTGAAAACGTATTGACGTTACAACAATTAAAAAACTTCAACGAAACTTATTTAAGAATCAAAAATTGAACAAAAATTGGGATGGATGATAGAAGAATGTTTTAAATGGGCTTTTGGTACGGGAATGGAGATCTTAGGCATAGAAGCAGGAACAGAAAAAGGAAAGGACCTTTTGGAAAGATTGATTTACCACATTAGAGCAGAAGAAACACCGGGGCGATTTCTTGAAAGACTATCCGAACGTTTAACGGAGTATAAGACAAATAAGGGAATTCGGGCGAATGTTAACATTTTGCCCAATATTATGACGATGAAAGAAATGTACGGGGATCGATTTTATTATGTGAAGGCAGCCGTCCTTGCCGGTTTTCTGAATGCGCTGACAGCTTCACAAGGTGAAAAAAAGAAGAGGGAGAGTGAAGCCTGATGGTGGTTGTGCAAATATCTGTTTTGGCCAAAGTCTCAGGCAATGTTAACGCGGATGAAGTGGTTGGAACGAGGATAACTTTGAAGAAAATGTATTCATCAAGCGGCGAAGTGTTGCCTTTTGTTTCAGCAAGAGCAATCAAACACGCAATAAGAGATGCCTTCAAAGAGCGAGGATTTGATATCGATCCCTTTGTGGAAGATCCAAAAGCGGCGGAGACTCTTCGACTTAGAGACGCTGGAGATCCAGAGAAATACATTGATAACGATCTTTTTGGGTATATGGTCACTACTGGTAGAGGAGAAACCGCTAGAAGGCGTCAAGCTCCAATCGCTTTTTCATATC